>JAABUT010001207.1_pt1 | contig 31117 bp, 25 predicted proteins | sample 5559281 | NCBI WGS metagenome assembly JAABUT01 (sample SAMN10711880, study PRJNA513359) | rock metagenome | isolation source: Antarctica rocks | place: Antarctica: Victoria Land, Ricker Hills nord | collected 2016-01-04
CCGACGACGAGCACTCCGAGGAACCACAACAGTGCGGTGCGGTTGTTGCGCCGCTCAGGCTCGCTGAGGTCGTCGTAGATCGGCGGCACCGCAGGCGGTACCGGACGGGTGACGGCAGTGGGCATGGCGGTCGTGGGGGGGACAGCTGCCGCCCAGCCTGCCGGACGCACGGGCTGCCTGCCCGCGCGCACCGCGGCGATGGCATCGGCGAACTCGCCACCGGTGGCGTAGCGCTGCTGCGGGTCCTTGGCCATCGCCGACTCGAGCAGATGGCGAATGTTGGCCGGCACCTCGGCGGGCAGCGCGGGCGGCTCGTCGCGGATGTGCATCATGGCCACCGACAGTGGGCTGTCCCCGCTGAACGGGCGCTGCCCAGACACCGCTTCGTAGCCGACCACCCCGAGGGAGTACACGTCGCTGGCCGGAGTCGCTTCACGTCCCAGGGCCTGCTCGGGCGCGATGTACTGCGCCGTACCGACGACCATTCCGGTGCGGGTGACCGGCGCTGCGTCGGCAGCCTTGGCGATGCCGAAGTCGGTAATCTTCACCTGCCCGGTGGGGGTGATGAGGATGTTGCCCGGCTTGACGTCGCGGTGCACGGTGCCGCGGGCGTGCGCAGCCTGCAGCGCGCGTGCGGTCTGCTCGAGCATGTCCAATGCGTGCTCGAGGTCCAGGCGACCTTCCCTGGCGAGCACCGCTGAGAGCGGCTCACCGTCCACCAGCTCCATCACCAGGTAAGCGGTGTGCCGTGCCCCGTCGTCGAGCGTCTCGGTTTCGCCGTAGTCGTACACCCCGGCGATGCCCGGGTGGTTCAGTGCGGCTGCGGTGCGGGCCTCCACCCGGAAGCGGTCGAGGAACTCTGGGTCGGCCGAGATCTCCGGTTTGAGCACCTTGACGGCGACCTGGCGGTGCAGCCGGGTATCGGTGGCCTCCCATACCTCGCCCATCCCACCGACGGCGATCAGGTTGGCCAAGCGGTAGCGCTCGGACAACACGGCACCAGCATTGAGACTCATCGTGGAACTCCTTGTAACGCTGCGGCTATCACGGCGCGACCGATCGGCGCGGCGACCGAGGCGCCGACGGCCGCCAAGCCGCGGTCACCGCCGTTCTCCACGAGCACGGCGACCGCCACCTGGGGGTTCTTGGCCGGCGCGAAGGCGATGTACCAGGTGTGTGGAGGCGTTGTCTTGGGGCTCGTCCCGTGCTCGGCGGTGCCGGTCTTGGAGGCGATCTGCACACCGTTGATCTCACCGCCGCTGCCTGCGTGGCTCTCCGCGCCGATCATCAGTTGCGTGAGGGTGTCGGCCGTGGTCGAGGACATGGCCTGGTCGAGCTTCTTCGGCTGCGTCGGGTCGCCAAGGGCCGACAGATCCGGGGCCTGCAATCCGCTGACGAGGTAGGGCTGCATCCGGGCGCCCCCGTTGGCGACCGTCGCGGCGACCTCTGCCATCTCCAACGGGGTGGCCCGGACGTCGCGTTGCCCGATGCTGCTCTGCCCCAACGCCGCCTGATCGGTGATCGGACCGATCTCCGAGGACGTCACCGGCAGCGGGATGTCCGGGGCGGCCGCCCCGAAGCCGAGCGCCTGGGCCTGGGCGCGCAACGTGTCCGTGCCCGTGGCGATGCCCAGCTCGGCGAAGGCGGTGTTGCAGGAGCGGGCGAAGGCCTCGGCGAACGTCGTGGTCGCACCGGGGCCGCAGCTGGAACCGTTGTAGTTTTCCAAGGTGGTATTGGTGTCGGGCAACGTGACCCGTGGTGCGGTGGTGACCGGTGTGGTAGGCGTGACATTGCCGTTGGCCAGGGCGGCCGCGGTGAGCACCACCTTGAACGTCGAGCCCGGCGGGTAGGTCTCCGAGGTCGCGCGATTGGTCAGCGGAGCCTTCGGGTCGTTCTGCAGTGCCGCCCAGGCGTCCTGCCGGACGGTCGCGTCGTGGCTGGCCAAAGGATTGGGGTCGAAACTCGGCGTGCTGACCATGCCGAGGATCTCCCCGGTACTGGGACGCAGAGCAACGACAGCGCCGGTGTAGCCCTTGGACGTCATCTGGTCGTACGCCGTCTGCTGCACCCGAGGGTCGATGGTGAGCACCACGTTGCCCCCGCGGGGGTCGCGCCCGGAGATCAGGTCGAACAACCGTCGGGTGAACAGTCGGTCGTCCGAGCCATTGAGCACCGCGTCCTCGGAGCGTTCGATGCCGGTGGTGGAGTACTGAATGGAGTAGTAGCCGGTGAGCGGGGCGTACGCCTTGGGGTTGGTGGGGTACTGGCGTAGGAACTTGAACCGGTCCGACGTCGGCTCAGACGAGGCGAGCACCAGTCCACCGGTAGAGATCTGTCCCCGCTGGCGGGAGTACTCGTCCAACAGCACGCGCTGGTTGCGCGGATCGGTACGCAAGCTGTCCGCCTCGAACACCTGTACGTAAGTGGCGTTGCACAGCAGCGCGAGGACCAGCACCATGACGGCAAGGGCCACCCGTCTCAGTGGCTTATTCATGGCGGGGCCTGTTCATGCGCGCTTCACCATCTGGGTGGGCGCATCCGCGATCGGGGTGGCGGGGCCGACCCGCGGCTTGCGGGCGGAGGCCGGACGACGAGCGGCGTCGGAGATGCGCAGCAGAATGGCCACGAGCACATAGTTGGCCAGCAACGACGAACCGCCGTAGGACACGAACGGCGTCGTCAGTCCGGTCAGCGGAATGAGCTTGGTGACGCCACCGACCACAACGAACACCTGCCAGGCGATGGTGAACGCGAGGCCGCCGGCCAACAGCTTGCCGAAGGTGTCGCGCACGGCGATGGCGGTGCGCATCCCGCGGATGACCAGGACGGCGAACACCATCAGGACGGCGGCGATGCCGATGAGCCCGAGCTCCTCCCCGATCGCGGCGATTATGAAGTCCGTCTTCGCAAACGGCACCGTCTGCGGGCGTCCCGCGCCCAGCCCGGTGCCACCCACGCCGCCGGTACCCAGCCCGAACAGCGACTGCGAGATCTGGTAGCCGGTGGTGTCGTAGGTGGCCGACGGGTCGAGCCAGGTCTGCACGCGCACCTGCACATGGGTGAACAGGTGATAGGCGACATAGCAACCACCGACGAACAGGACACTGCCGATGAGCAGCCAGCTCACCCGTTCGGTGGCGACGTAAAGCATTACCAGCACGGTGCCGAAGATCAGCAGGGCGAACCCGAGGTCTTTGTCGAACACCAGCACGCCGATGCAGACCCCCCACGCCAGCAGCATGGGCGCGAGGTCGCGTGCCCGTGGCAGGTCCATGCCGAGGATGTGCTTGCCTGCGGTGTCGAACAGGTCGCGCTTTGCCACGAGGAAGGACGCCGAGAAGATCAGCAGCAGGATCTTGGCGAACTCGCCGGGTTGGATGGAGAAGCCGGCCAACAGAATCCAGTTCTTGCCGCCGTTGACCTCGCTGAACCGGGCAGGCAGCACCGCGGGAGTGATGAGCAGGACCAGACCGGTCAGTCCGCAGGTGTAGCCGTAGCGCGCGAGACTGCGGTGGTCCCGCACGAACCACAGCACCCCCAGGAACAGCACGAGGCCGATGGTGGTCCACACCACCTGGTGGGTTGCGTCCCCACCGGGCGGCGGCTTGCCTGCTTGCACTGCCTTGGCGACGTCAGCCAGGTCGAGGCGGTGGATCATCACCAGACCCAGACCGTTGAGCAACGCTACGCACGGCAGGATCAGCGGATCGGCATACGGCGCGAGCTTGCGCACCGCGAGGTGCGCCACGGTGAACAAGCCGAGGTAGGCGCCGCCCACCACGAGCAAATCGGTACTCAGTTGCTGCTCCTGGTTGGCCTCCACCAACACCAGCGCCGAGGTGGTGATGATGGCGGCAAAGGCCAGCATGAGCAGCTCGGCCCCACGGCGCGTCCGGGGAGCCGGCGCCGTGGCAAATCCTCCTGGTGGGCTCGCCGGCCCGCTGCTGAGGGTCATCAGCTCTCGGTTCGGCAGGTTTGGCCGGCAAGTTGGCTCGGCGGGGGTAGGTCGGTGCCGCTCGGCGTGGTCGTCACCGTTGGAGCCGTGGTGACGGGCTCGCCCGGCGCCGGTGGCGGAACGGCGGTGGTGGGGGTGGTGGTGGTGGTGGTGGGAACCGGGGACGTGGTGGGAGTGGAGCTCGGCGTGGGCGGCGCTGTTGTGCAGACGGGAAGGAGTTCGGTGCCGATGAGCTGTCGGATCTGGCTGCGCGAGTCGTTCAGCGATCCTCCCGGCAGCCCGGCGCTGACCTGGGCGCGCGCTGATGGGCGCAGATCGGTGAGTCGCAGTGGTGCGCAACCGGAAGGGTCCTGGCTCTCCGGCGGCGACAGCCTCAGCTCGTCGGTGGGGGTGACGCAGGCCTGCTCGGCGACGCCCTGGAACGCGATCCCGAGGATGCTGCCGGGCACGCCTTGGAAGACTGCGACGCGCCCGTCGCGCAGTCCGACGTAATAGTTGGTCCTGATCCAGGCCCGCCCGACCAGCGCGGCGATCACCAGCACCACGACCAACAGTATTCCGGCGACGAGCCAGCGTAGTTTGCGGGACTTCTTCGGGCCGGCGGTTGTCTGGGGCCCGACTTCCTGCGGAGCGGCACGCGCGGGATTGACCGCCGCGGCACGCCCCGCCGCGGTGTTCGGGGTGTCGCTGTGCTCGTCGGACCCGGAGACCGCACCACCCACGATCGGCCGGTCCTCGCCGTACTCGACGTCCACCACGTCCGCGACGATCACCGTGATGTTGTCCGGCCCACCACCGCGCAGGGCCAGCTCGACCAGGCGGTCCGCGCAGTCCTGGGGATCGCTGATGGCCAGTGCTTCCTGCAACGAATCGTCACTGACAGGTCCGGTGAGGCCGTCGGAGCACAGCAGGTAGCGGTCGTGGGCCCGCGCTTCGCGAATGGTGAGACTGGGCTCCACCTCGCCGCCGGTGAGGGCGCGCAGCAGCAGGGATTTCTGCGGGTGATTGGCCGCTTCCTCCTGAGTCAGCCGCCCCTCGTCGACCAGCGACTGCACGAAGCTGTCGTCGTGGGTGATCTGGCTGAGCACACCGTCGCGATAGAGGTACGCGCGGGAATCGCCGACGTGCACCATCCCCAGCCGGTTGCCGGAGAACAGCATGGCCGTGAGGGTGGTCCCCATCCCGTCCAGCTCGGGCTCGTCCGCGACCAGGTCGGTGATCGCGTCGTTGCCCGCGATGGTGGCGTCTTCCAGCTGCAGCAGCAGGTCGTGGCGCGGGTCCTCATCATCCAAGGGGGCCAGGGCGGCGACGACGATCTTGGAGGCAACCTCGCCCGCGGCGTGCCCACCCATGCCGTCGGCCACGGCCAGCAACCGAGGACCGGCGTACACCGAGTCCTGGTTGTTGGCGCGCACCAGGCCCCGGTCGCTCCGCGCCGCGTAGCGCAGGACCAAGGTCATGGACGCAACTCAATCACGGTCTTACCGATGCGCACCGGACACCCCAACGGCACCCGGACCGGGGAGGTCACCTTGTCGCGGTCCAGGTAGGTGCCGTTGGTGGAACCGAGATCCTCGACGTACCAGTCGGTTCCGCGCGGGGAGATCTTGGCGTGCCGGGTGGAGGCGTAGTCGTCGGTGAGCACCAGGGTGGAGTCGTCGGCGCGGCCCAACAGCAGCGCCTGCGTGCCCAGGGTGATGCGCGTGCCGGCCAGCGCGCCGTGGGTGACCACCAACTGGCGTGCCACCTTCGCGTTACGGGGTGAGCGCCGGGGCCGAGCTTTGACAGCGCGCGGCAGGGCGACGCGCAGGCCCGAGGCCGCGTAGAGGTCACTGCGCAGTACCCGCAACGCGGCAAACACGAACAGCCAGAGCAGAATGAGAAAGCCACCGCGCGTGAGCTGGAGGATCAGTCCTTGCACGGTCGCCTTGCACCTCCTCCGGTGGTCGTGATGGTCAGTACTGGGTGCGCACTCTAACTAGTTCTGGATGTGCACCACGATGTTTGAGTTGCCTGCCCGCACCATGTCGCCGTCGGCCAGCTGCCAGTTCTGCACAGCCGAGCTGTTGACCGTGGTGCCGTTGGTCGAACCCAGGTCGGCCAACATCGCGACGGTGCCGTCCCAGGTGATCTCCAGGTGGCGACGCGAGACGCCGGTGTCGGCCACCCGGAACTCGGCGTCCTGGCCGCGCCCGACGACGTTGCTGCCGTTCTTCAGTTGGTAGGTGCGGCCGCTGCCGTCGTCCAAGTGCAGTGACGCCGTCAAACCGTGGCTCTGCGCAGGCGGGTTCGGGTCGCGGTACCCCTGGTCGTAGTAGCCGGGCTGGCCACCAGGCGGCTGGCCGTAACCCTGTTGGGGGTAAGCCCCTTGTTGTTCGTACCCCTGGGGTGCGGGGGGGTAGCCGCCTGGTTGGTGGTAGCTCTGTTGCCCGTACCCCGGCTGGTTGTAGCCCTGGTCGGGGTATCCCTGGGGTGCCGGGGGGTAACCACCTTGCTGCTGCGGTGGCTGTTGGGGGTAGCCGCCTTGCGGGTTGTAGCCCTGGTCGGGATAGGCCGGCGGGTATCCGCCTTGCTGTTGTTGCTGCTGCGGTGGCTGTTGGGGGTAGCCGCCTTGCTGGTTGTAGCCCTGGTCGGGGTACCCCTGGGGGGCGGGGTAGCCGCTCTGCTGTTGCTGCGGTGGTCGCTGGGGGTAGCCGCCCGACGCAGGCGGTGGTGGGTAACTGCCGTGCTGCGGCGCCTGCTCCGCGGAAGGAACCTCCGGTGGCCAGGTTCCGTGCTTCTCCGCGCTGTGTGCGCCCTGCTGGTCGTGGCCGTTGTCCTGGGTCATGGGGGTCGCTCCTGGGTCGGAAGACGAGATATCCGGGTTGCTGTGCTGCGGGTTCGGGCCGGGAGGTTGGTTCCTGGGCGGAGGATCGTGGACCGCGTCCGGGTCGACGGAGGACCTGATGCGGAACTGACCGGTGTGCAGGGCATCAGCGGCTTCGAGTCGTACGGCCACGTCGCCGTAGGTCTGCCAACCCTGCCCGGCCAGTTGGTCGCGCACACAATCGGCGAGCATGTCGGCCGCCTTGCCCTGGTCTTCGGCAAGTCGTGTGTGGTCGGTGCTGCTCAGTGTCACGACGTAGCTGTTGGGCGCCAGCAGGTGGCCACCGTCGAGCCGGCGAACGCCGTCGATCACCTCGCGGCGCAGGCTCTGCTCCAACTCCTGAGGGACCACGCCACCACCGAAGACGCGGGCGAAGGCATCACCTACCGCACCTTCCAGCCTTCGCTCGAAGCGCTGCACAATGCCCACGGTGGTACCTCCCTCCTGAGTCGTCCCGATACACACCTTCTCTACAGATCGTATCGGCAAGCGCGCTGGGTCGGTCGGCTTCCGGCGTTCTGCCCGCGTGCTAACCTCTCCGGCGTTGCTCAGTCCGAGTGGCGGAATGGCAGACGCGCTGGCTTCAGGTGCCAGTGTCCTTCGGGACGTGGGGGTTCAAGTCCCCCCTCGGACACTCCGGGCTAGTTGCGGATCTGGCCCCTTCCTGTTTGCAGTACTCCTCTTTTTTGCTCGGTTGGCCGGTCGCCGCGGTGTGGTGGCCGGTTTTTGCTGTGTCCGGGGTTGGTCAGCGGGGGTTGGAGAGCTTCCGGGGGTTGGCTGGTTCGTCGTGGCGGCCGGTGGTGGCCTGTGGGGGCTCTGTTTCCCGTGTTTTGGGCAGGGCGCAGCCACGGGGGTGGTGCGGTGGGGTTGTGAGTGGTTACGCGGCGGCCGCGGCGGGGTTGTCCCCGGGGGGTGCGGTGTGGCCGGGGAGGTAGTCCCGGAGGGTGTCGGTGCGCCGCTTGGCGCGGGGGCGTGGGGTGTTGGGGTGGTAGTCGGGCCTGGTGATGCGGATGAGGTACGCGCGTATTTTGCGGAGGTTCGCCGACGCGACGAGGCAGGCGATGAGCAGGGTTTGCATGGCGTAGCCGCGGACGCGGCGGCGCCCACCGTTCTCCAGGTCTTCGTGGCCGGCGTCTTTGATGTAGGCGTTAAACGCCTCGACGGTGTTACGTGCGGTGGAGTAGTTGTCGTGCCACTCCACCGTGCCGTACTGCAGTGTCTGCTCGTATTTGCCGCCTGCACTGGGCGGGAAGGTGCTGGATTCCTTGTTGGTGCACACCGGAGGCGGGTCCAGCGGTGGGGCGGTGATGCGGGTGGTGGGTATGCCAAGGCCGGTGGTGCGGGGTTTCACCGGGCAGCTGGTGGTGGGTGAGGGTCCGGCGGCGGGGCAGCGCATGACGACGTGCCCGTCGGCGTCGCGCCGCGACTTGGGGCGGAACAGGTACTGGGTGCGTTGGGCGATGCGCTGGGCGTAGACGTCGTCGCTGATGCGCTTGGCCCGGTGCAGCTTGGTGGCGTTGATGAGGGCATCGGGCATGGAGGGGCAGAACCAGTGGCCTTCGACGAGGATGGCCCCGCCGTAGTGACCTTGGATGCCGAGTTGGTCCTCGCGGTAGTCGCAGCACAGGCCGTAGCCCAGGGCTCTGAGGTGGTTCTGCAGCTTTTCGGGTTTGCTGTTGGGCAGGTAGGCGCGGTCGCCGGTGAACAGGCCGGCCGGGTGGCCGCGCTCGTGCACGGAGCGGATGAGGGTGGTGGCGTTTTCGCCGATGCGACCGGCGGGGCGGTCGGTGCTCATGCCGAGCACCAGCAGCGGAAAGTCGGGGAGCACGTCGGGGTCGTTGGGGGCCATCACACCGAGATGGGTTTCGTAGGCCCATTTGGATTTGGAGTTCTGGCGGCCCCGGCCGTCGAGGGTGTCGCGGTGGTCGGCGTCGCGGTGATACCAGCCGGCGTCGAACTCGGGGCTTTGCAACGCTTGGGGGTCGGGGACACCGTGGGTGCCCTTTTTCGGTTTGCCCGGTGAGCCGCGTTTGCCCCACGCCCCCACGGGGGTGGCGTCGACGCAGATGTTGCCCTGCCACCGGGCCCGGACGTGGGCGGGCAGGGTGGTGAAGGTCGCGTCCAACAGCGCGTTGGCCACCCATTGCAGGCGTTGTTGTTTCTTCGCGGACTCGGCGGGGTCGCGGCCGGTTTTGATGGCTTCGACCTCGGCCAGGGTGCGCCGGTGTCCTCCGGTGCCGGGTTTGGGGTCGATGACGGCCACGAGGGCGCGCAGGGCGCGGCGGACGCGGTGATACATCGCGCCGTAGTCGGCGCCTGAGTTGCCGGGGAGGCCGAGGTCGTTCAGGGCGTTGCGGGGCAGGCGGCTGGTGAGGAGCTCGGTGAGGCGGGTGATGTGCAACGGTTCGCCGTTGGCGGCGAGCAGCAGCAGCGGGATGAGGACTTGGCGGTCGGTGATGGAGGCCGGTCGCCCACCGGGGTGGCTGCCGGCGGCGTCCTCGGCCCGCCAGTATTCAATTTGTTGCGGGATGGCTGAGGAGTCGACGAACGCCGCAACCGCTTCGTACCGCTTGTAGGGGACGTTTCCCCGCACGGACGTGCCGTCGTGGGTGGGCGAGCTGAATAGGCCGGTGAGCACAGGGCTCACGGCGTCGGCGTTTCCGCTACCAGTTGTGGTCATGACGTCCGTATGCGTCGCAGCTCAGAACGGGTCGCAGAAATGTCGAGGGTGGGCACAAACCGCAGGTAGCGGGTTAGTGCTTCGAGGCTGGTGACCCCGGAGGCGTCGACGAGGGCGGGGACGGGCACCCCGGCGCGCAGGTGTCCGACGATCCAGGTGGCGCGCATGCGGTGGGTGGACACGTTGACCTGTTTGCCGACGGTTTCGGCGACGAAGCCGGTGATCGCGTTGGGGTAGCTGTGGGTGCGGCGGGGGCGGAACAGGTAGCTATCCGGGCGGATCGCGGCGGTGGCGACATCACGGAGCACGCTTTCCCACTCGGCCAGCACGGGCACCACCCGGGCGCGGGGCCCGGTGACGGTGAGCAGCACCCCCTCGTCGTCGCAGGTGATGTCGGCGGGCCGGATTTCTTGGAGCTCACGGGCGGCCAGGCCTGCCCCCAGCCCGAGGGCGAGCAACAGGTTCGCGTTGACGCACCGAAACTCGGTGTTCTGCCCGTCCGCCCACGACTTCAGCAGGCTGAGCTCGGTCGGGGTGTAGGGGGCGCTGGGTGAGGCCGGGGCCAACGCGGCCAGCCGGGCGGTGCGCGCCTGAGGCGGCAGCAGCAGTTCGGACATGCGCAGCAGCAGGGAGCGGCGGTTGCCCCGCGTTGCCGGGGTCACCCCGCTGATCCCGCGGTGGATGTATTCCTCGATGACCTCGCGGTGAAAGACCACCTCCTGCGCCAGGGGCTGCCCCGCGACTTGGGTGCACCAGCGCACGTGTTGGGAGCACACGGTCAGCAGGTTCGCCGCCGCGTAGGGCGTCTTTTCCTCGCAGTCGGCGACCGCCGCCCGCACAAATTCCTCGATGAGCGCCCACTCGTGGGCCGGCAGGGCGGGTGTGTAGGTGCGGATTCTGGCAGCCACCACACCCTCCTCATGTCCGTTACTGCAGACAGTCTCTCTCCAGCGGCTGTCTGCGTCAACAGACGGTGGGTCTAGGGTGCGGGCATGGTCCGGCCCGTGCGCCCGCTCCCGCGGGAGCTCACCCAGCAGTGGCCCGATGTGCCCAGCGACGACGCCTGCGGGGAAGCCGCCCGGCTGTTCGCCCTCAACCTCGCCGTCGCGTTGGGCGGGGCGAGCGTGCGGCAGGCCAAAACGATGACGGGCGTCAATCACTCGACCATCGCCGTCATCCTCAGCGGCCACGTCTGGCCCGACGTGGCCACCCTCGCCCGCCTGGAGTCCCGCCTGAAAACGCGACTGTGGCCGACCCTCGACGACGACGGGCGCTACCGGGCGACGCCGCAGTAGAGCCCTGACCCCCGGGGACGGAACCAAAGCCGACACGAGGATGTCCATACCGCGCAACATGCGCAGAGCGCGGGTTTCACGGCGCCATGGGGGGCACTTCACGGATTTATCGGGGAATGACCGCACGCACGGTGACATTCACGCGCACGTCTCGCAGCCAACGGTCGCCACGATCAACGGACGAAGCAGTGCGCCCAGCAGTGGGCGCGCGAAGGTCGGACGACGCCGCGAGGCCAACCCACATCGCGGCATCGTTGATAGTAAAAGGGCGCGTAGAACTCTACGCTCACGCGGGTGAGTGCACCACCTCGTTTGGGACCAAGCAGATCGGAAGTGTGGACGAGTCGTGAGTGACACGGGCAACGCGTCGTTGTTTTCGCGCTCGACGCTGCTCGCTGCCAGCCGGAACCAGATCAAGACCCGCGACCGGGTCCGCGATCTTGCCGAGGTCTACACGCACGAACGCGAAGTACGCGCGATGCTCGACCTGATTCCGGATATGTTCCCGACCGCCGATGACCCAGGCAATCACGATCGGACCTTCCTCGAACCTGCTTGCGGTTCCGGCAACTTCCTGGAGGAGATCCTGCGCCGCAAGCTGTCGACCGTGACCGCCGAACGGTACGGCCGGGGCGGGAGGTACGAGCACCGCGTCCTGCGGTGCCTCGCCTCGATTTACGCCGTCGACATCGATCGGGGGAACGTGCGGGAGTCACGCGACCGGCTCCGGGCGTTGATGGCCTCGCACTTCGACAACGACTGGAACACCCAACCCCCCACCGCGGGGCTCGCTTCCGCCGTCGACGTCATTCTGACGACCAACATCGTCCGAGCGGACATGCTCGCAGACGCTCAGAAGATCGAGTTCATCCAATATCACCCTGGCCGGGGAGGCACGTTCACACGGGAGTGGTCGCTACTCGAAGAACCCGACGCGCAGCTCGACCTGTTCGGTGACCCAGCGTTGACCGAACCCCGCAAAGACGCGACACCGGTCCACTACAGCGACTTGGTGGCGTCGCCCAACAACCCAGTAAGGGCGTCAACGTGACCGTTCAGGGAGGGCTCGCATGACCAGCGCCGCACGAAGCAAGTTCGGGCACCATGTTCCCGACATCTTGGACTGCCTCGCGCAGTTGTCCAACGACGAGGTCCCAACACCGCCAAAGCTCGCTCGTGCGATGCTCGACGTTCTCCCAGACGAGGTGTGGGTGGACCCGACCCTGCGGTGGCTCGACCCGTTCTGCAAGTCGGGCGTGTTCCTCCGCGAGATCGCGGGACGACTATTGAACGGGTTGTCCGACTGGGAGCCGGATTTCCACAAGCGGCGGGACCACATTTTTCGGAACATGATCTTCGGGACGTCGATCACGGAGATGACCGGCTACATCTCCCGCAGAAGCCTCTACTGCTCGCGCGACGCGTCCAGCGACGTATCGGTCGTCAAGTTCGACACCGAGGCTGGCAACGTCCCCTTCGTTTGGGCCAAGCACGATTTCAAACACGATAAATGCGAGGTGTGCGGAGCGCCAAGCGAACTGGAACGTGGGGGGCGTGAGAACTATGCCTACTCGTTCATTCACGACGCATACCCAACGAAGGAGTTGAAGGACATGAGGTTTGACGTCGTCGTTGGTAATCCGCCGTATCAGATCGGAACTAGCGGTTTCGGCGTGACAGCATCGACCATATACAACCGGTTCGTGGATGCTGCGATCGGTATGAACCCCCGCTATGTACTGATGATTACGCCGTCTCGATGGTTCTCGGGCGGTAAGGGGCTGGATGACTTCCGGAAGCGCATGATCAACGATCGGCACCTCGTCAGCGTCATTGATAATCCGAAGATTTTTGATTGCTTTCCGGGCGTCAAAATCAGGGGTGGTGTGAACTATTTTCTGTGGGATCGGGACTACAGCGGCGATTGCGATTTCAGTACTCGCATCGACGGCAAGATCGTGTCGAGGGCGACGCGTGATCTACGCGATGGCAGCGGGGTCCTGCTTCGAGATAATCGCGCGATTCCATCATTCAGAAGGCGGTCAGTGGCTCAACTGAGCGGGTGGAGAACCGGTGCACGGTAACCAAGCCGTTTGGTCTGACTATGCGATCCAACTACAAAGGCAGTGTGGCTCAACCCTTTGATTGCTCGATCCCCTTGATCTACAACAGCTTTGTCGGGTATAGCCGCCACGATCAGATTCAGCGAAATCATCAGTGGGTTGACAGGTGGAAGGTACTGCTACCGATGGCGTCGAGTGGAGACACCGCTGTCGACGCCCAAGGGCGCATCGTTGATGTAGTCCTAGGCGAGCCGATCGCGCTTGCTCCCGGGTCTGCCTGCACACAGACGTACTTCATCGTCGGCATGTTCGACACCAGAGCAGAGACCGAAAACTACGCTTACTACCTGGCGACGAAGTTCGTCAGATTCCTTGTCCTTCAGCGCAAGACCACGCAACACGTCACCCCGGATAGATTCCGATTCGTACCTATGTTGGATATGACACGCAGGTGGGCCGACGCTGATCTTTATGCGCATTTCGCTCTCGTGGACGAGGAAATCGCATATATCGAGATGAGCATCAAACCGAGATCCGTCAACCTCTCGCTCGAATCGCCTATCCCCGCGTCTCACCTCCCAGGCGGAAGCAAGTACCGCCAGGGTGGAGAGGCGACACCGGAGACCGACATTGAGGACGAAGAGTGACCGCCACCGACCTTCCGCCGGAGGAGATCGAAACCGTCGGCTCCGAGGGCGTGCCTCGCCGCATCTACGCCTACACGCTGCCAGGCAAGGACAGCACGACCTGGCAACGCAATGTCGGGCAGACTCACATCCCCGGTGTGGGCGTCATTAAGGTTGGCGAGACGACGAAAGGGAACGTCGCGGACCGCATCAAGGAGCAGCTCGGTACCGCGTATCCGCATCTTCACGGCGTTGAGATCCTCATCGACGTTGACGCGAAGCGGGCCGACGGCAGCTACTTCCGCGACCACGACGTCCATAAGGCGTTGGTGGCAGCCGGTGTCCGCAAGGACCAGGAATGGTTCGAGGCGACCAAGGAAGAGGTGCAGGCGGCTGTCGTCGCTGTCCGCAACGGCAGCCAGTACGACTCGGCTCGCACTGGCGACTTTCCCATGCGCCCGGAACAAGAGCAGGCGGTCGCTCAGACCGCCGGGTACTTCCGATCCCATGACGGTGACGGCAAGGCGCCGAAGGTTCTCTGGAACGCGAAGATGCGTTTCGGCAAGACCTTCACCGCCTACCAGCTCGCCCGCGAGATGGGCTGGGAACGCATCCTCGTGCTCACCTATAAGCCAGCAGTGCAGACCGCGTGGAGAGAAGACCTGCTCACTCACGTCGACTTCGAGGGCTGGCGGTTCACCGATCGCAACACCACCCCCGCAGACCGCGAGAAGGCTGCCGACGGACCGGCGCCGCTGGTCTGGTTCGCATCCTTCCAAGATTTGGGAGGCACCGACGCCGACGGCAATGTGAAGGCTCACAACAAGTCGATATACGTCATCGACTGGGACTGCATCATCCTCGACGAGTATCACTTCGGCGCATGGCGCGACTCAGCCCGCGACCTCTACGACCCAGCCGACGCCGACATCGCCGAGGAAGAAGAACCCGCCGACTGGGTCACCGACGAAGACCTCGGCCTAACGGCATCCCACTACCTCTACCTGTCGGGCACGCCGTTCCGCGCGATCACCAATGGCGAGTTCACCGAAGATGCGATCTTCAACTGGACCTACACCGACGAGCAGCGTGAGAAACACAACTGGGATGCCTCGCTGGGGCAGAACCCCTACATCGACCTGCCGGGTATGCAGATTTACTCCTATAAGATGAGTGCACAGGCCGAGGCGTACGCCCAGGATGCCGAGTTCAACGGCTTCTCCCTGTCCGAATACTTCAAGGCCAAGAAGGTCAGCCCGACAAGCAAATCCACTTTGATCGGTGCGTACGCGTTCGAGGACAGTGCCCGCGTCGCCGAGTTTTTGGAGATGCTGCGCGGCAAGCTGACCGACCAGATGAAGCTCCAGGTCGTCGCTGGCCAGAAACCGCCGTTCCCTTACGAGTCACCTGCCTTCGCCCGCGCGGTCACGCACTCGGTCTGGTACATGGCCGACGTCGCCTCCTGCTTCGCCATGCGCGACGCGTTGCAGAAGCATGCCTACTTCTCCGGCTTCGAGATCGTCGTTGCGGCCGGGCCGGGAGCCGGTCAAGGCGCCGCCGCGAAACCGCCGGTCGAGGACGCTATCTACATGGCTTCCAAGAAGAAGAAGTCGGGTTCGATCACCCTGTCGTGCGGCAAGCTGATGACCGGCGTGACGATTCGCGAGTGGGGCGCAATCCTCATGCTCCGGTCACTGAAATCGCCGGAGAGCTACTTCCAAGCGGCGTTTCGGATCCAGTCGCCGTGGGCCTACCGGAAACCGGACGACACGGTCGACGTGCAGAAGGAGCAGGTCTACGTCTTCGAGTTCGACCCCAACCGTGCGCTGACGCTCGTCGCCGAGTACGGCATGCGGCTCGGCTCGATCGGCGATGTCTCTCCGAAGGAGGCCATCGGGCAGCTCCTCAACTATCTGCCGATCTTCGCCTTCGCTGGCGGCGCAATGACCCAGCTCGACGCCACCGACGTCCTGAACTGGGCCACCGCAGGTGTCGGTGCAACTGCGCTGGCGCAACGCTGGAACTCTCCGCTCCTCGTCGACATCAACGAGCACACGCTCGCATCGCTGCTCGAACACCCAGAGATCATCGAAGCATTGGAGCAGATCGAGGACTTCCGCAACCTTGCCCAAATGGCGCAGCAGGTCATCACCTCATCGAAGCTGCTGAAGAAGGCCAAGCGAGAGAACAAGAGCAAGCTTGACCGTGACCAGCGGAAGGAACAGACCGAGACGGCGAAACGGCGCAAGGAGATCCGAGAGAGGCTCCAGAAGCTGCTCGCCAAGATCCCCGTTTTCATGTACGTCACGGACGCTCGTGAACAGGCTCTGAAGGACATCATCCTGGGTGTCGACAGCGGCCTGTTCGAGCGGGTCACCGGGCTGACGGTCGCTGACTTCGAGTTGCTCAACAACCTCGGCCTCTTCAACGCCCAGCACATGAACGCGGCGATCTACCAATTCAAGGCTTTCGAGGACAGCAGCCTGGAGTACGCCAACGCACCCGACGAGAAGCCAGCGCCAGCGAAAATCGGCTTGTGGGACAAGACGGTCCCCGCTGACGCCACCCTCGAAGACGTGCTCGCCGACACCCCGGGTGCCGATACGCTCGGAGACGACCCGGCCGACGACGAAGGCACCCCAGACGGCGACTAGGGAGGGGCACCCTCGCTTGTGTCCGAGAGCCGCGAGTTCTGATCCGCTACATGCAAGACGAGAACAGCGGCATAACCCCATCTGAAAATCGTGCGGACCGATGACATCGCTTCCTGCGCGGCCGAATGCTTCGAGGTTAGGTGTGTCAGCCAGACCGGGGCAGACTCGTGTCTCTGCCGCCATCAGTTTGGACACCCGCGCCGTCACTGTCGGTGGTGGATGGTCGCCTGGTGCGGCCAACCTGTCCAGGACCAGGCAAACGATGGGGGCGGCACGAGGCGTCGCTCCCAGGCGCGAAGTCACGCGCCGGTAGGGTAGTGATTCAGCCTGCTGGAGCGGGATCGGAACGTTCGGAGTGCTGATGGGAGGTCGAACCGTGGCTACGAACGACCAGCTCAAGGCTCTGGTGAAGAGTCACGCCGATCGTGACGACCCCCAGTTTTACTCCATCGCCATGCAGGTGGCGGCAAAGGCTGCGCGCGCTGGACATGAGAAGTTCGCGCAAGAGTTGCGTGACATGGTCGATAGTCTGCGTAAGCGAGGTGCCGCGTCCGCCCGCGTGGCATCGGTGGTAGCGGTCTCCCAACCGCGGGGTGAGCTGGCTTCTCTGCTCTCGGTGTCATACTGCGACGCGCGAGTCTCTGACTTAGTCCTATCGGAAGAACTTTCGGAGCGTCTCCGCCATGTTCTTCTTGAGCAGCGCCAACGCGATGTCCTAGCGAGACACGGGCTCAGCCCTGTACGACGGCTTCTGCTGGTTGGACCTCCAGGAACCGGAAAGACCTCCACTGCCCGTGTGATCGCCGGGGAACTAGGACTACCCCTTTTCGCGATCCGCCTCGACACCATCATCACGAAGTTCATGGGCGAGACCGCAGCCAAGCTGCGACTTGTCTTCGATGCTCTTGTGGAAACACGAGGCGTCTACCTCTTTGACGAGGTCGATGCGCTTGCGGGCGATAGGGCTGCAGCAAATGACGTGGGCGAGATTCGTCGAGTGTTAAATTCGTTTCTACAGTTCCTCGAAGAGGACACCTCTGACAGCATCGTCGTCGCTGCCACAAACCATCCACAGCTGCTTGATGGTGCACTGTTCCGTCGCTTCGATACGGTAATGTCGTTCCCTCTCCCGGATGATGACAGCGTGCGCGCCGTAATCAAGAACAGATTGTCATCGTTCCGAACAAGTCGACTCAGTTGGAAGCAAATCTTCGACGCGGCTCGTGGCCTCAGTCACGCGGAGATATCGGTCGCCGCAGAGAACGCTGCGAAGCGCACTGTGTTGTCGGAGCGGACACAGATTGTTACTTGTGACATTGTTGCGGCACTCGCGGAACGGCCTCGATCCGGTGGCCAGCGAGATAAGACCGCGTAGGCGATATGGCAGAACGCGATCGCCCACACCTTGTGGTTCCCGAGCCACCCGACTCTGAGGGTTTCACCCTCAGCAGCGGTGGCAGGGGCGCCAAACCCGAGGGATTCAGCGGTGATCGTGGGCGACACGGCCGTCGGCTCAAGCAAGAACTTGAACAAGCCCTCGCGCTGTACCCCGAAGAAGACGACCACGAAGGCACCTACATAACGTTCGTTTCGTTCCCGGGTCTCGAGCTGGCTCTGGAAAGCCTCGACCCGCAAGCCGGCGGGAAACAACCCGAGCTTGTCGCCGTTAGAGAAGAGCGGACGGATCAAGGTCTCGTGCAGATAGCAACGGTCTACGTCCCAGACGGAAAGAAGCAGTACTTCCTTACGCGACTCACGCAATACGTCGAGACCGCGACCGAGGGGAAGGCTAAGAACGCCGCGCTTGTCGACGGCATACAGTCCGTTCGGCGCGCCACGATCAGGGAGCTTTGGACCGACTCAGCAGATCAGTTCCCCGCCGAGGACGGCGCGCTTCACTGGTGGGAAGTCTGGCTACGGAGACGTGACGGGAACGAACTCATCCGGTTCACCACCTTCGTCCAAGAACACAACTTGCGAACCAGCGAACACTACCTCGGATTCGGCGACCGAACGGTCGTGCTCTTGTACGCGACGATCGACCAGCTTTCTGAGACGTTTAACTCTCTCGACGATATAGCAGAACTGAGACGCCCCCACGATTTCGCGAGCCTGCTGCCGAGCCTGCCGGCATCTGAGCAAACTGAATGGGTCGAGGAGTTGCTGCAACGCCTACGCCCAGCGGGGCCCGGCGCGCCAACAGTTTGCATCTTGGACACCGGCGTACAGGATGGGCACCCACTGTTGGCCGATTCGCTCGATCCGAGCGACGCTCATGTGGCGGACCCGAGCTGGCTGGTTCCGCCGGTGAACGGTCATGGCACGGAGATGGCTGGTCTGGCGCTTTACGGAGACCTCCACGGCGGCGTGCTAAGCGCGCGGACCTTACGTCTGCGCCACCGGTTGGAGTCGGTCAAGTTCCTTCCTGATGCCGGAGAAAACGACCGCGACCTGTACGGAGCGATCACAGCGCGGTCGGTTGACCGCCCCGAGATCCAAGCGCCCGACCGCAGGCGCGTCTTCATGCTCGCGGTAACGGCGCCGGCAGCAACTGGTGCACAGGCCGAAAGCGGGCGAACAGCACCTCAGGAAGCCGGCCGTCCCACCTCGTGGTCCGCGACCATTGATGCCCTCGCCTACGGCCGAGCCATCGACGATACAGATCCCAAGTTCACCTACCTGGACCGTGACGAGCCACGTAAACCGCGACTGTTGGTGATTTCTACAGGGAACATCCGCGATCCGCTCGCCTCAGATGACCATCTCGCCCGGAGCGACCTCGAACCTGTCGAGGACCCCGCCCAAGCCTGGAACGCTTTGACCGTCGGTGCCTACACCGTCAAAGACGACATGTCGGGCGCTCATTTTGCGTTCGACGGTTACGTGCCGATCGCTCCTCGTGGAGAACTCGCGCCGGTCAGTCGAACCTCGGTTGTCTTCGACCGCCAGAAGTGGCCATTCAAGCCTGACGTGGTCGCCGAAGGGGGGAACGTCGCGGCATCGCCCGATAACGCGAGTGTCGATACACCCGAGAACCTCGCGCTACTGACAACCCGTCTCCAACGGCCAGGCGAAGGGTTCTTCACCACCACTCGCGACACATCGGCGGCGACAGCACAAGTGGCAGCGATCGCAGCGGACATCCACGCTGAGTACCCGACGTTTCGTCCCGAGACTATCCGGGCACTCATTGTGCACTCAGCCGAGTGGACCCCTGCGATGCTGCAACGATTCAAAGATGAGGACTCCAAGGCGGAGCGAGTGAGTCTGCTGCGCCGCTATGGAATGGGGGTACCAGATGTGGCGCGAGCGTTGCACAGCGCGACAGACGCTCTCACCTTGGTCGCGGACTCGCAGATCCACCCTTACGAGCGCGAGGGGAACACGGCCAACGGCAGAGTCCGTGAGATGAACCTCCACGAGCTTCCGCGGCCAAGTGATCAGTTGGAAGCGCTGGGGAACGTGACCGTTCGGCTCAGGGTGACGCTCTCGTACTTCATCGAACCGAACCCATCAAGTCGCGGATGGACTGGAAGATACATCTACCCGTCTCACGGCCTCCGGTTCGCAACAAGGCGGCCCGAAGACAGCATCGAAACCTTCCGGAAACGGATCAACATCCGCGCTCGTGAAGAGGGAGAGAAGCCTCCGAAGCTCGACACAGAGACGGGATGGTTCTTCGGCAGTAATCAACAGCAAGCACCAGGTTCGCTCCACACTGACATTTGGACAGGGCCCGCCATCGACCTCGCGAGCAAGGGCGCCATCGCCGTCTACCCAGTCGCAGGATGGTGGAAGAACCGCCGCACCTACGACCAGAGCGACCATGGCGTGAACTACTCACTTATCGTCAGCATCGAGTCACCCTCGGTCGAAGTCGATCTGTGGACGCCCGTGGCACAGCAGATCACGCCCGCGATCATCGTCGAGACTTAGCACGCACTGGTGCCGCGACTTGCCAGCCAGGGCAGCGCACGAGTGAGCGTCTCGGCGGCGCATCCCTGATTCGTCGGACGCAGAATCCGCCGGAGCGCCTCGGCCAGGTCGCCACGGCTTGGTCTACCTCGATGCCTTGCTGGCCGAGTTCAGCTCGCTTCGTGACGATGGTGCCGCGCTGGCGGCACGATAAGCCAGCCAGCGCGCAGCGGTGGGGTCCGGTCAGCGTCCCGACCCTCTCGCGAAGCCGTGCCAGCGCCGCTCGGCATGCCGGATGGGGCCGGTCAGGTCGTGCTACGCGAACGGGCTCGACACCGCGTGCGCCCCCACCTGGCGGGGGATGTCGACGATGACCTTGACGTTGTTGGGGAATGACTACGTCGACCTGGCCGTGGTCGGTGTACGGCTACTCGAAGAACCCTGGCGGCTCCATGATGACGAAGGCTGAGCGGACCATAAATCGTGTTGGGCTGGCTGCTGCGTGGCGGTCGCTCCTTGCTCATACGGACCCGAATACTGGCTCACCCCGCTGGCGCGCGGCTCTCTGCTGGGAGTCGCCAGGCAACATCGACAAGGTGGTGTCGGTCAGTCACAACACGGCGTCCCTCCACGCGTTACTTGTCCGACATACACTGCGTCCCGTCCGGTAGTGGACCGTAGAAGGAGTGGTGAACATGTACGGCGCCTGGTTGAGCAAGGAGCATTTTTCGGTCGCGGATTCCGACCCTGTCTGCACATCCGCGTCACTGACGAGAGTGGAGTCGGCGATCCGTGCCCGTGTAACCACGTATCGTCCAGCGTCGGTCATCGCCGAACTCGACGGACATAACTGGAACCTTGTTTGTTTCGTGGAGAAGAACCGGTGCAGGGACGTCGACCCTAGGCAGGCGGTCAAGTACGAAGGTGTCCGAGCTGGGACAGTACGATGGTCATCGACGATGGGTGACCACCCACCAACACGCGAAACGACCCTGAGCACCGTCGAACTCGATACTGCACGGTAAGAAGCAGGCGCCGCCCGCTCGGTCGGCGGCGATCTGCACGTCGACGAGCCGGACGCTACGAAGGCGAAAGCTGACACTGCCCAGTTTCTGAATGCTTCCGGTACAGACGGGCCCCTGTTGCGCCGGTTGTCCAGCGGCGCCGTCACCTGTCCAATCAATGTGCACCATGCCGAAACCGCAACTCGTGGATTCTCTTCCACCGGCGCACTCGGTCACGACCCGGGATGGCGAGGCTGGGCAATTCAACATTGTCGTCTTGTCCGGTTTGACCCGTCGCGCCGGGCTGCGGTACCACGATCAAAGTACCGGCACGGCCTGAATCCCATGGCAGGGTTCAGTACTTCACTCTTCTACCTCGTCCTCCGAGGCGTCGTCTTCGACCTCATCCTCGTTTCCTGACCCGTCGAGCGATTCGTCGTCCCCGTCTATCTCGGGGCGGGGCCAAGTAGCTAGGGCGAGGTTCGACAGCCAAATGGTGCGGGTCTCGATCGCAGTCTCATCCCAATTGCCGTCCCAATCCGTCAACACGGACACACCCGGGGCTGCGAGGATCGAGGATGTCGTGATTAAGAGCGTGCTCTTGGCTCCGAGTGCACTTCGCTTCGCCTGCCAGTCGGCGTGCAGCATTTTGGAGTTGAGTCGACCGTTCGTGAGCGTGAGGTTCCCGAGTGCATTGATAGCTCGCTCTCGCCTCTCCAGCGTCTTCTGGGGGTCAGGTGAGTCGGGCAACGGCCAGTGTGCCCGCCACGCCTGCGGCAGGATATGTTCGATGTTGAGAGTTGAGTTGTCTGCCTCAACCCTGCTCGCATCCTCGGCTTGCTCGTCGCGGAGTCGAGTCTCGATACCTGCGAAGAAGGCTCGGATGCGTGGCTTGGATAGCCCGTAGAAGTTAGAACCGCGCAGTGCTCCGCCGAACTCCCCATCGCTCGGCCACCACCTAGACTCGGCGCGGAGCCCACCCAGCGTCGCCAGAACCGCGGCCCCGGCTTCGTTGGCCGCAGCCGAGAGACTCGCCTTCAATGTCGAGACGAAGATGTTGTTGTAGTCCTTGGTCGTCAGCCCACAGACACCGCGTCTCATCAGGTACGAGCCCACGGCGGCCACGGCGATGCTGCGCTCAGACTCAGGGATAGCGCGCGCGTCCGCGAATACACTCAGTAGCAGTGGCCACGCGGTGTTGGTCTTCGTGGCAACGACATGGTCAACGAGGCCCGCAACGTCTGGGCTGGGCGGATTCTCGATCAGCCGGTCGTAGAGGTCCCCGTGTACACGCACAGCCTTGATGACCTCAGCTGCGTTGTGACTGCCGTCCAGCACCCACGCCTTGAACTCATCGAAGAGGTGCTCGACCGACACTGCACTTTGCTTCTGGATCGTGAGCCAGTAGGCAAGTACGACGTCGAGCCTGTTCCGAGTGATTCGACCGCTGGTGACGTCTGCGCGCCACTTCCGCGAGTCCAACGGCAGCCAATGATCTACCAACAGGCTCTCAGCGTCCTTCCGCTGTCCCTGGTCTTCAACCAGACGGAACAGAAGGTTTTTAATCAGGTCGGACTGCGACAGTTCAATACCGCGGTGGTTGAGCGCCTCGAAAATGACCTGGGCATTGTCAGTCTTCTCAAGCGTGATCATGGCGACCTGCATTCGGTCATTCAGTGCGCTATGCAGAGCAGTCAGTCGATCCGGTGCCGCACTGTGATCCCCCGCCCACTCAGCGACGGCCTCTTCGAACCAAACACGAGCACGGCATACCTGGTGTGCCGCGTCCGGGCAGGTAGCAGCGTCATCGGGGGCTCGTACGGCCCACAGGAACTCGCTTCTGTCTTGCGGGAGTGGCCACAGCTTGTGGCGGTCGTCCGGAAAGTTCTCGTGCACGGTGGCTGAGTCGTTCTCCAGCCACGCCGCGAACCGTCCCGCCGCAGTCTCGGCCTGCAGGCTCATGGCCACCGCTCGGGCTGCAGCAAGCAATATCTGCAAGGTTGTCAATCGCTGCTGGCCGTCGATCAGCAATGAGCCGTCGATGCGCTGCGGATTGCGCTGGATGGCCTTCACGACGATTGAACCGAGGAAGTATCGTGGCGGCTCCTCCGGCCATACGTCGGCTGCCATGTCTCGCACCACGCCGTCAGCCGCTGCTCGGATGTCGGCCCACATCGGTATCCACTGGCGGTCGGCAGCCCAGACGTAGGGGCGCTGGAACATCGGGATCTCGTAGCGGTGGTTATCCGAAAATACGCTCTTGAGTGTCACGTCGCCTGCTTGCACCCACGCATCTTGTCATCTCACAAGGACCCCGAGGGCCAATCGGATGACACGGTCGCGCTATGAGACGGAGGTGAACCGGCCCGGCATGTCCGGAGACTTCGAACGTCCGGACGGTTGGAGTGATGCCAGGGAAACGTCTGGAGGTGCCCGCCCGAGTAGAGGGGAGCGGGCAGTGCGGATGGTCGCCGAGATCCGGGCCGAGCATGAGTCGCAGGGGGCGGCGATGACCCGGGTCAGTGAGCTGCTCGGGGTGGGCACGCCGGAAACTGTCCGTAAGTGGGTTCGGCTGGAGCAGGTCGAGGCCGGTGTGCGGCCGGGGATAACGTGGGAGGAGTCCGCTGAGGTCAAGCGGTTGCGGCGTGAGGTGACCGCGCTCAAGCGTGCCAATGCCATCTTGAAGGCCGCGGCGGCATTCTTCGGGGCCGAGCTCGACCGGCCCTCCCGCTGATCGTAGGGTTCATCCGCGATCACGCTGACCGCCGTGAACCCGGTGGCCGGCGTTGGGGTGTCGAGCCGATCTGTGCCGTGCTGTCCGAGCACGGCTGCAAGATCGCCCCATCGACGTACTACGAGCACGTAGACAAGGTCCCGACCCGGCGCGAGCAGCGCGATCAGGTGCTGCTGGGCCACATTCGTCGGGTGCGCGCCGAGAACTACAGCGTGTACGGCGCCCGGAAGGTGTGGCTACAACTGAACCGGGAAGGGATCGTCGTGGCCCGCTGCACCGTGGAACGCCTGATGTCCGCCGACGGCTTGCAGGGCGCGGTCCGCGGCAAGGTCAAGCGCACCACCATCGCCGACCCCGCTGCCGAGCGGGCCCGGGATCTGGTGGGTCGGGTCTTCACCCCGGCGGCCCCGGACACCCTGTGGGTGGCGGACATGACGTACGTCTCGACGTGGTCGGGGTGGGTGTACGTCGCCTTCGTCGTCGACGCCTTCGCCCGCCGGATCCTGGGCTGGCGCGCGGGCACCAGCATGTCCACCCAGCTGGTCCTGGACGCCTTGGAGCAGGCGGTGTGGACCCGGCAACGCACGTGCTGCGACCTGAGTTCCGTTGTGGCACACACCGACCGCGGGTCGCAATACACCTCGATTCGCTACACCGAGCGCCTGGCCCAGGCCGGGATCGCCGCCTCGGTCGGCACAACCGGCGATTCGTATGACAATGCTCTGGCCGAGACAATCAACGGCCTGTACAAGACCGAACTGATCAAACCTCGCGAGCCCTGGCGCATCGTCGACCAAGTCGAGATCGCCACCGCCGAATGGGTCGACTGCTTCAACTTCAGGAGGCTCTACCAGTACTGCGGCGACATCCCACCCGCCGAACTCGAGAACACCTACTACGCTCAAAACCGAGCCCAGCCCACCGCTGAGCTCTCACACCACAAGGTCTCCGGACACACCGGGGCGATTCGGCTTGGCGAGGTTGGTGTGCTCGGCGAAGAGCCGGAGCGGGTGGGCGCTGGTGTCCCTGCGCTGGTAGGGGTGCAGCGTCCGCAGTCGGTCCACAAGTGGGGACCCGGCCCGCAAGGGCCGGAGTTGGTGCCGGTGGCGTTGCTTCAGCCACGTCTCGAAGTCCACAGCTGTGCAGACCGCTGGCATCTCGGCCCGCCGTCCCTCCTCAGGTGTCAAGGCCCTGCCCAGCGGTGCCTCCACCTCGGCGAAAAGCGTGTGCTCAACCGCTGCCCGAAGTTGGGTCAGGCCATCGGCCGCGCCTCGCGCGACGGCGGGCGGCGGGGGCGCGACCTGGGCGATGGTGACGTGGCAGAGCTCTCCGTCCGGCACGCTGGCGAGTTCCAAGGGCCCCGGCAACAGGTAGTCGTAGAGGATCTCGCCCAGTCGCTGAATCGACGCGTCCGCATGCGCCAGCGTGAGCGCCACATGCAATTGGTGCTCAGGTATACTTATTTGCCGATTGACAATGTGACGCCCTCTTTTGCTTCTTTCTCGGTGTAGGAGACTGCTCCTCGGCGGGTGACTTCGACCTTGTAAAACTTTTGGTCGCGGGGGACATCCTCGACTGAAAAAGAAAAGACACAAGCGTATTGCTTATTTTCACCGGTGTCTAATCTTCCTTTAGCGACCTGCGCCCCGGACGCGTCGGAAATATTGACGGCCGCTCCCTCCTCGAGATCCGAGTAGCCGCCCTTGCCAGAGCAGCGCGATGCTCCAGCGAAGTAGTGGTCGCTGCCCTGCAATGAGACGGTTCCCCCGAGCGTGACGTCCTCGATCGACTCGCAACCACAGCGATTATCGTACCCAGAATTATGAGCAGGACGACCGCCGCTGCAACCGGTACCCTGTGCCGGGACAACCAGTTTCTCTGCGCAACAACGGGCGGCTGAGTATCGTCATAGGATGGCTGATCGCCCATCGGCTGCCCCCGGCCGGCATACCCAGAAGGCGATTGATCGACAACCGGTGGTTGCTCACGGGTGTATTCGGTGGGCGGACGGATCCCCAGCGAGCGCTTTCTACGGCGAGTCGGATCACCATCATCAAGGGGCGGTGGGCTTGTCATAGTCAACTTTCAACGGTTGGCAGTTCACGCTATTCAAAAAAGGATAACGCATACGCCAGGTCCATTCCCTAACGGCGTCTCGACTACCGACTCCGGTCCTGCGCCCAGAGCGGCCAGGAGTTCGTCCCGCAGATCGACCGCTGCGCGCCGCCGCTTCCTCGGGGCGCAGCGGTCGGTTCGCAGTGGGTGCTGGTGGATCGGGAGCTTTCGGTGTTCGACGAGGAGTGTGACCGTTTGTCGACCTCGTGCTGGCCGATGAGGTCGGACACGATTTCGCAGAACTCGATGTCCTTGAGCCCGGCGCCGGCGATGACGCCGGTGGCCGCAGACAAGAGGGCATCCATACCGTCTATGCCACACACCCCGCACCCCTTGCTTCTAGGACTGAAAGACCGTGGTCACCGAGATCCCTTGAACCCGAAGAACGAGTACAGGTCCGGCAGGGCGTCGATGCGGCACACGTTCGCGGCCTGATCCAGCATCACCGCGAGCGGTAGCGGCGAGGCCGGCGAACTCGAAGACCCGGTCGACAGGGCCGCCAACAGCACCCGGGAGGTGCCGGTGCCTTCGCGGGAGAGCAGGTACAGCGTGGCGTGGCGATCCCCGAGCTCGGAGGCGACCAACTCCCAGGGGACGAACTCGTCGATCTTGTCCATTCCGGTGGGGGGGGGTGGCACCAGGTGTCCGGCGGGGAATCCAGCGGGCCACCGACCCCACATTCAGACACGACACGGCGGCGGCGACGGTGGCGTAGATGCCCCCGCGGGTCTCCACGGGGCCTTCCAGGTCGGCGGTGAGGATCAACCGCTGCAACGTGTAGGAGGCGGCACGGTTGAAGAACGCGGAGCTGCCCGAGCTGGCCCCGCCCCCGCCATCGACCTCCCGCATGAAATGGCTGGCCAGGCGTTCGGCGCTGTCGGTGGCGGCGGGACACCACCCGTTGACGGCCACGAGCTGGCCAGCTGACGCCAATGGGATAGTTCGGCCCTTAGCATGGGATCGCACCCTGAATCGTGCTGCATTGCCGCAGGCCAGTTAGTTGTGCAAAGAACCCACTCCGGGTTGCTTGCGTAACTCGCTGCATTTGTTTGCGAAACTCAGTTCGAACAATCCTGCGGGCGCTGTTTGCTGTCTGCGCCGTCTGCGAGAGCGCGGGTTGGGCTGTCGCCGCGTCAGGTGGAGGCTGTCACCGCCGTCGCGGGGCCAAAATGGGTGCCTGATCGGCCGAGTTCCCGGTTTCGGGTAGGGCGAAGCAGCTGGTCGTACCGGTTCGCTGGGAGTGTGTGGTGCTCAGGCTGCGGGTGGGTCCGCGCTCGTCGGCGAGGTGGTGGGGAAGAAGCTGTTCAGCCGGTCACGGCGCCGCGATGTCGTCACCTTGGGTGTCGTGGTCGTCTCGGTGCGCTCGTTGGCGACGAACGTCGTGATTTTGCGGATGTTCGCTGCGGCGACGAGGAACGCGACGAGCAGGTATTGGGCGGCGAAACCGCGAATCCGGCGGCGCCCGGAGTCGTCAAGCGCGTGAAAGTTGGGGTCTTTCAGGTAGGCGTTAGCACCCTCGATGGTGTTGCGGCCGCTGGAGAACAGGCTGCTTGCCTCGTCGGTCCCGAACTGGAGGTCCTGGGCGTACTTGGCTCCGGCGGTGGGCGGGAAGGACACTGACGAGCGGTTGATGCAGATGCGGCCAGGGTGGGTCGGGGTGAGGGTGATCATCGGCCGCCCACCGGCTGCGACCCCGACCGTGCCGGGGCGCAGGGCGCAGTCGACGGTCGCGCTTTTGCCGACGGCGGGGCAGCGCATCGGTGTGTGGCCGTCGGCGTCCGTCCGCTCAGTCGGCTTCAGCAGATACTTCGTTCGTTGGGCGATGCGCTGTTTCCACGTCGCCACGTCGATGGTCTTGCGGACGCGCAGGTCGAGGGTTGCCTCGACGAGCGGTATGGGCATCGAAGGGCAGAACCAGTTCCCTTCGACTTGGATGGCTCCGGCGAAGGACGCGGTGATGCCGAGCTGGTCGTCGCGGCGCTCGAAGACAAGCTTGTAGCCCAGAGCGCGCAGCGGCAGTGCCAACCCTTCGGCGGTGGAGTTCGGGAAGTACGCGCGGTCGCCCATCGCGTATCCGGCAGGGTGGTGGCGCTCACGGATGGAGGCGAACGTCCGGCGGGCGGTTCCGGCGACGTCGTGACCGGGTTTGCCGAACGTCATGCCGACAAGCAGCAACGGGAAGTCGGTGTCGCATTCGGGGGCGTTGGTGACTTGAGTGACGAGCACCGCCTCCCACCCGTGGTGGACCTTCTGGATGGTGCGCCGTTTGGCGTCGCCGGGGTCGCGGTGGTCACCGTCGCGGACGTACCACGCGGCGTCGTACTCGATGGAGACGTAGTCGGAGCGTTTGGTGGTGCCACGCTTGCCGAACGCGCGGACGAGGGTGGCGTCGACGCAGGCGTTGCCTTTCCAGCGACGACGCAGGCGCCGGGGTTGGACTTGGATGCTGGATTCGATGATGTGGTTGCACACCTGGTCGAGGCGGGCGAGTTTGCGTTCGGCGGTTTGCGGGCAGCGGGAAGCAAGAAGCGCGGCGTGTTCGACTTTGGTGAGCAGCCGGTTGCGCGGGCCAGGGTAGGGGTCGATGACGTCGAGCAGGGTGTGCAGTGTCCGGGCGATGCGGTGGTACCACTGGGTGCGGGTCGCGGGGGCCAGCGGTATGCCGAGCAGGGTTTTCGCGTGGTCGCTGAGTCGGTGTTCGATGACGTCGACGAGACGGGTAATCAGCAGCGGGGTGTGTTCGTGGGTGAGGATGAACAGCAGCACCAGCACTGCTTTCTGGCTGAGCACGGCCGGGCGCCCTCCCGGGCCGGTCGCCTTGCGGTCCTCTTCCAGCCATGCGGCGACCTTGTCGCACACACCGCTGACTTCGAGTACGCGCATGTAGGCAAACACGCAAGCGTCGGGGATGTGCCCGTCTGGGGGAAGTGGGGGCGCGGTCGATGAAGTGGTGCCGAACAGCTCGGCAAGCGCGTCGTCGGCCAGAGTGTCGGCGTCGTCGGTAGGCGTGTCCGCAGGAGCAAGGTCGGTGGCGGTCACGGGGCGACCACTGCGCTGAGGCGCAGACGCTCACGGGCGAGCGCCGGGTCCACGCTGGGGACGAACCGCAGGTACCGGGTGAGCGCTTCCAACGATTGGACGCCGGCGGCGCCCATGAACGGGACGACCGGGGTGCAGGCGGTGAGGTGGGTGACGATCCAGGTGGCTCGGAGTCGCTGCGTCTGCGGTCGGGCGCCGACACCGCTGCACTTGGTCAAGAAGTTTGTGATCAGGTTTTTGGGTGTTCCGGTATGGCCCGGGCGAAACATCGGGACATCGGGAGGCAGTGCGTTTACTGCGTCGACGAGGGAGGTCTCCCAGTCATGCAGGACGGGGACGATGCGCGCACGAGAACCGGCCACGGCCAGCAGCACCCCCGACTCATCGCAGCGGACATGTGTGGTGCGTAGCGCGGCGATTTCGTGAGCCGACAGCCCCGCCCCGGCCGCCAGAGCGAGCAAGACCCGGCAGTCTTGGCGACGACGTGTGGTCGTTTGTCCGTCAGCCCAGGAGCAAAACGTGATGAGGTCGGCGGCTGAGTACGGTGCTACTGGGTTAGAGGCGGGCAATGGCGGCAGCCGTGGTGGGGCAGCTTCGGGACCGAGCAGAGCCTCGGCCATCCGCAGGAGTTGGGAGCGCTGGTTACCCCGACTTGCGGGGCTTTTCGTGTCGCAGCCGCAGTCGATGTACTCCGAAATGACCGGCCGGCTGAACACCACGGCCCGGTCGAGTTCTAACCCGGCGGTCTGCCATGTCCACAACACGAACCGGGATGCAGCGTGCAGCAGGCTACTGGCCGCGTAGGGCGTTGCCGGTGCGGCGTCGGTGACGCAGCCACGCACGAACGACTCGATGACCCGCCAGTAGTCGGGCTCGACATCAGGCGTGAAGTGAGCGATGCGACGGGCCACGATGTCCTCACACTGTCGATGGTGGTTACTACCGACAGAGTGAGACTCTGGTCCGACACTTTCGTGATGAGTACCCGCGAGCGCCGTCGCGGCGTCCGGCGTCGGTCGGGCTAATCTCTCGACGTGCCCCGGCCCCGGCGTGACGCTCCGCGTGTATCCAGCGTCTCCTGGCCCGAGGAGCCCTGCACGGAACCCGTCGCTGAAGTCGCCCGGAACTTCGCGCTCGCGCTGCGCAGGGCTATGGACGGTATGAGTCTGCGCACGGCGGAATCGCTTACGCGCGTTGACCACTCGAGTATCGGCGACATCGTGGGTGGCCTTACCTGGCCCGACCTCGCCACGATCGCTCGTCTGGAGCAGGGCCTTGAGGCCGACCTGTGGCCTGGCCGTGCCCGCGCAGCGGAGCAGCTCCCGTGAGCGTGCGTCCAGTACGACGTTGCGTCTTGCGTCCATACCTGGGAGCAGGCGCAGCGGATGATGGCTAATAGCCCTACTGTTCGGCCACGGTCAGCAAAGTGTGGCTTTTAGCCATCATCGGTCGGGGTCGGGCGGTCGGCGGTCGTGAGTGACCCCCGGTTCCGCCCGCGAAACTACGTGCAGGGGTCAGGTGCGTTCGGCGGCTACGGAGAAGTGGACTGGATTGTGCCCCGCAGTGACGACGAAGCCGACCGACTATCGGCCGCCCAGATGCAAGACCGGCTCGCCCGACAGATTCGTCGGAGCGCGGCGGCACAGTACGGGTCAGTGAGGGCGTACGCGGACAACCACGGGCTGAGCTACGACCGGCTCACCAAGCTTTTGCGCGGTGAAACGCTCATGCGGCTGGAAGACAGTCGCCCAAGCCGACCGTCTTCTCGGCGGAACCCTGGAATGACCACCAAAAGGCACGAGCAGATGACTAAGTTCGCACCTGTCTCGTGAGCAGGCGCAAAGAAGAGAGGACGAACGAACTGACGGTGCGCTGCACTAGGTTCGATTCCGCGACCAAGTAGGTACCGGGGCAAGTGATGAGAGTAGGACGACGGTAGTGAGTGTGCAGCAGACGGACAGCGTGAACACCCGGGCCGGGATGAGCTTGTCCGACCTCGAAGCACGGCTGTGGTCCGCCGCGAACGCGCTGCGCGGACCGGTTGACCCCGCCGATTTCAAGACGTACGGCGTCAGGACGACCCACCCGATCATCCCTGTGTAGACGAGGACGGCGAGTGCACCGAACCACGGCCCGCGGGCATGTGACCCGCTCGCCGCGACGTAGTAAAC
>JAABUT010001209.1_pt1 | contig 31104 bp, 25 predicted proteins | sample 5559281 | NCBI WGS metagenome assembly JAABUT01 (sample SAMN10711880, study PRJNA513359) | rock metagenome | isolation source: Antarctica rocks | place: Antarctica: Victoria Land, Ricker Hills nord | collected 2016-01-04
CTGGCGAAGGACAAACCACCGATCCTCGGCCTGATCCAGCGCGGAGGGCAGGTGGTCCTGCACATGCTGGCCAACGTGCAGCAGGCCACGATCAAGCCGGTCATCACCGCCGCGGTCGCCCCGGGCGGCTGGCGGCCTGACAACAACCAGAACCAAGCTTATCCAGGCCGCAAACCTGTCTGAACGGACGGGACCACCTCACCTCGTCCACCCAGCCCGCCGGCAACGCGCGCTTCAGCGCCAGGCGCGCCATCACGCCCGCCGGCGCGTGCCGCTCAAACCGCTCCAGAACCGAAGACCACACCGAACCAACCCCAACAGGACCCCAGGGGCGACGCACGGTGGCAGATTTTGCCAACTTGTTGTCTGATGTGGGCTATCATTGCGGAACGAACGCCGTCTGTTCCGCAACGAACCATCGTATTCGCTGCCGGGTTGGCAGAACCCACATCTCATGCCTTTGCCCTGAACAGGACCCTTGCTCATCCATTGAAGCTAGAGTGCAGACAAACACCTTGAAAGGGGTGCTTCTGAGAGCCTGAAGAGGGTCACTTCCGCTCATTGCAATCTACTCCTTATACCAACCGCCTTTAACTTTGACCCGTGGCGATAGTGGGCAACGGGCGAAATCACCGGTCAAAGTTAAAGGCGTTTGGTATTATGACGCAATTCGCGCCGATTATTGAAAACGGGCAACCGTCAAAGCGGATCCGCTCACCCTGTGGAACAAGCCTTTATGAAAGAGCGACGTTCGCCCAGTGACCCCCGAGGCCGCGAACGTCACGGCCCGTCGCCGGCCAAGGCGGGCATCGTATGAGATGACGTTCGCTCGATCACTAAGGGGGATTTGCACCCTAGGGCCGATGACGGTCTTCTCATGCCGTTTGTAGGATATCCGGCACCCTCCACGTTCGCCTGACGATTTCTTGAACTCAACATAGGCTCCGTCGGACGGATGCATCACGCTGGTATCGAAGCCGAACACGTCGCCGGCGTAGCCGAACAGCCCGCTGAATTCGCGCATCTCCCGTTCCCAGTCAGCGCGGCCGTCCTTGTATCGCTGCCTGAAGTCCGCTGCGCTGAGGACCGACTCTACTCTCCCCAATCCGCCATTAGACATTCCGCGCAGATTGCAGAATTCCCGGAACGCCACCGCAGAGTCCGAGTTGGTCCCCAAGGAAGAGGAATGGAACCCATAAAGGGCGTCATCGCAGACCACGACGATCCCGATGCATAGCAATAGGTGAGGAAAGCCGATCGTCTCACGATCCTTGCCGAACATATATTCGTCGAGAAAGGCTGCCATACTGCGACTCCTAGTCTGACCTGCCGCCGGCAGGTTCGCGTTGCGATCGATTGATAGCGGGTCACGCTCCCTCGTCCGTCTTGCCGGAAGGCCGTTCCCCGGCTCTTCAAGTATTGATTTGCTTGGTGCCTTTCAGCGAAAACTGACTGAGTTCTGCCGCGTCGTGGTTGATGTCTTTCTTGCTTTGAGCGTAGAAAATCCAGCGTCCGGCCATGTCCCGCTTGCCGACGACAGTCGCCTGACAGCTGCTCTTGAAGCCCCTTCCAAACAGGCTTCTCTTCCTGTAGCCACTCTGATGGAAATAGGATAGGCGCCCGTCTCCGACATCCACCCGTTGATGCTCGATGACCCGTGGATCATTATTCATCGAGCGGGCGTTGTGGTGCGTCACGATGATGTCCGACCCTGATGATGCCGACGAAAAACCGAAGCTGCAACCGGCCATCTGGCTTGTGGTCATCAGGTCCGCTCCGCTCCGCGGGAGGGTCATCTGGCGGACACCGTCGGCGACATAGGGCAGGAACCACATCTGGAGCGTGCCGTCCGGCGTCTCCTGAAGCTCGAGATACCTGATCCTCGCACCGCTCCGGTTCGTTCTGGTGGCCACGATGGCCGTGTTCTCGACGAGACCGAAGCTGTAAACGCCGGGATTGTCCCTGCCGCAAATTATGCGGATCAGGTGCTGTGTCATGAAGCTCCCAGGATCCGACCGGAATTCAGCGGTCTCATGCTCCAGCATCACATTCCTTCCCATTAAGATACTCTTGGCAAGCGGCGCTCATGACAGCACCACGAGCGCCGTCACGTTGTCCTTCGTCTTCTTTGCCAATGCGGCCTTCACGAGGGCCTCGGCCGGATCTGCGCCACACACAAGCGCCGCGAGTTCCTCCGGGCCGATGACCCTCGACAGTCCATCAGTGCACAGCAGGAAACGGTCGCCCGGCTCGGCGAAGCCGGTCGATTTATCCACCAGCCGATCCTCGGCCGCTGCCCCGATCGCACGCGTGATGACGTTCGCCCTCGGGTGCCGCTCGGCTTGGATTTCTGTCAGCGTCCCGGCCCGGAGCATCTCGCCCACCAGGCTGTGATCCGCCGTCAGGCAGTGCAGCCGGCCGCGGCGCACGAGGTAGGCACGCGAGTCGCCTGCCCATAGGCAGGCCAGGTGATCTCCGTTCAGCAGCAGGACGATCACTGTCGTTGCCGCCTGCATGGTTCCATCGGGTCCGGAAGCGGCGAGGAGTCTCCCATGCACCTCCGCAAGGCGCTCCCTGACGGCAGGGAGGAGGCTGGCAGGCGTGATGTCGTCTGGCAGGCTCTGCAGCGCGTGCATGACCTCCTGCGATGCAAAGCCGCCACTGGCGCAGCCGCCCACGCCGTCGGCCACCGCGAACAGACCTATTTCCGGTCGGCAGAGATAGGCGTCCTCGTTGCGGTCGCGCACGCTCCCCGCGTGCGATGCAACCCAGCAACAGGCGCTCATGACCCGAGCATCCGCATGAACGCACCCGCATCGGGCAAGGCTTCTTCCTCCAGGCTCGCAGCGCCGCCCTTCCGCCACCATCGCGCGTTTGTCCCTTCGGCGCCGGTGGCCGCCCCCGGCCGGGGCGCTGCGTCGAGCTGGCGGAGGAGCAGTTCTGGCGCCGCCGCATCGCGGATCGCCTCGGCGCCGATGGTCTCGGCCGCGTCGAGGAAGTCGTCCGCGGCCGCGGCGCCCTGGGCGGCGATCAGCAGGGGGAAGATCCGGCCTACGCGGTCGGTGCTCGGAAGCCACACGCCGGTCAATGCGAAAGGCCCGCACACGCCGGGTCCGCAGGCGAAACGCCAGCCCGCCATCGCCTGCCACGAAGCCGTCCCGTCCCGCAGCGCCGGTTCGGCGTGCACCAGGACCGAGTTGAACCATCGGTCCCAGGCATCTGCCGTAGGACGGGAGAGGCCCATCCGCACGAAGTCGCCACGTGAGGGCAGCTTTCCAAAGAAGCCCACCCTGACCATGATCAATGGATCGCCGGGCACCGGAACCCCCGCAACAGACCGCCGAATGGGTTCTGCGCCGAATCGGCCTGCCCGGTGAAACCCGCATGCAGGCCGTCCATGTCGAAGTCGAGACGGAAGCTGCCCGGCTTCCCGCCTGGCGTCATCCGTCCCTGCGCGAACAGCCTGAACAACGCCCATGTCCCGCTCGCGTGCCGCTCCACCACGGCGCCAGCGGCAGGCTTGGTATCATTCGCCTTCGCATCCTTGCTGTCGGCCGGGACCTTGGGATCGGCGCGCAGCGACACGTCCATCGTCCCGTCCGCGCCCGGCCAGACGAATCCCATCGCCTGGCCCGCGTCGGTGCGCAGCGAGGCGGCTCCGAGCTTGAGCGTCACCTTGTCCGAGCTGGCATCCGGCGTCAGGGTGAACCGCACCTGGAGCTGGCCCGCGGTGAACAACGTGTCCCGGATCGTGGCGGCCCGTTGGAAGCCGGCGAGCGACGTGTCATCTATCGGGGCCGGGATGCCGCCAGCCGCTTGCGCCTTCCAAACCGCGCCGCGCGTGTCCACGAACGGCTTGATCTGCGACTGGAAGTAGGCATCAAGCGCGCCGCCCGGCGCGAACAGCTTGACGAAGTCGTTGAGCGACGCCTCCCGCGGCGAGGCCGGGTCAAAAGGGAAGTGCTGGTCCACCACTTGCCGGCACAGCCCCGCAGGCCCGTCGCTGCTGGAAAAGGAGGTGGACGCGGCTTGCCGGACGGCGGCGCCGAGTGCGCTGTTGCCCGATGCCGCGACCTGCCGCAGCCAGCGCGACACTGGCTGCGGCTGCCGGTCTGCCTCCGCAAGCAGCATCTGCAGGGGGTCGCCGCCTTGTGGCGCAAGGGGCAGCGTGGTCGTCCCGGGCCCAACGGTGGCCAACTGCTGCTGCAGCCCGTTGACCTGGCGCAGGACGTTGTCCAGCGGCGGATTCGGGCCGGAGCCGACCAGGTCGCGCAACGGGCGGTAATGGGCCTGCAGGCCATCAAGTGCAGGGGGGGACGCGGCCACAGCCGAGGTGGCGGCGTTGGCTGCCTTGCCCGTGAACAACGACGCGATCTTGCCCTGCTGGCCATCCGGCGCGACGGGCGGGCGGAACTGCAGCGCGGCGGCAATCGATTGCAGCAGGTCGCGGAGCGGCGACTGCGGGGACGACAGCACATACAGCGCCTGCAAGGTCGCGTCGCGGCCTCCAAAGGGAGCGAGCGCGAGGTCGCCAAGCAGGGCGTCCCACTGTTTCTGGACATCTGCGGCATAGAGGCCGACTACTGCGTCCTCCAGTGCGGCGACAGGTGGTCCATCCATCGGGATCTGCTGCGCATGGCCGAGCACCCAGCTTTCTTGGGCGACCTGTCGCGTCGTCGCGGGCAGGTCCGTCATCAGTGCATTGTATCCTGCCGCGGTGAAAAAGCCGGGCATGCCCTCGGTCAGCTTATGGCCCGATGGCCGTTCGAACAGTCGGGCGCCAATCTCACCCAGCGAGTCCGCAGGCCGCCACTCCGGCACAGCGGCCACGCTGGGTTCGGCGCGCAGGCGGCTGTAGACGCGTTCGGCGACCGTCACCCGGCTAAACGTCGCACGCGCAGCCTCCACCAGCGCGCCATCGAGCGCAATGGCCGGAAGTGGTGCTGCCAGCAGCGCGTCCAGGTGCTGGCGCAGGCGCCCGCGCAGTTCCGCGTTGAGGTCGCCGCCGTAGCGTGCCTGCCAGTCGGCCGCCATCCACGTGCGGACCACGTCCGCATCGAGCGGCCCGGCGCTGCCAAGCATCAGATAGATCCGCGTCGCCTCATAAAGGAAGGCAGGGTCGTCGAAGCGGGCGTGCATCTGCTGCTCAAGGCGCCAGATCAGCCGGGGCAGGAACACGCGCTGCAACGCACCCGCGTAGATCATCCGGTTGCCCTGCGCGAGCTTCGCTGACTGCGACAGGCCGATTGGCAGGAGATTGTCGCTGCCGCGCGCAACGGCCGCGGCGGCGTCCAGCAAGGGCGAGACACGCGTGAAATCGTCGTCCTCGACCGGGTCGAGCTTGATCTCGTCCAGCGACTGCCGGAATGCCGCCAGGCGTTCGCCGGCGTTCTCGATCGCGATCCGGTTCGCAACTTCCGCGCGCCACAGCAGGAGGCCGCCCACGGCGGTCGCCAGGCCGATGGCCGAGAAGCCCGCCGCTCGAAAAATGCGGTGAAAGCGCATGGCGCCCGGCCCGCGCGCGACCAGCATCGCCTCGCCAAGGATGACGTCGCGCAGCAGGCGGTCGATGAAGTAGCTGCGTCCCTGAACCGGGCGCAGGCTCGGCACGTGCTTCTGGTCCAAGCCAAACGAGCGCGCGAGCAGGCCGGTCATCCGGTCGATCGGCGTCCCTTCCTGTGTGGCCGAGGTCAGGTACACGCCACGGAGCAGCGGCGCTGGATCAAGCCGCGTGCCGACAAAGGCGGCGCGGAGCAGCTCGGTAAGCGGCTGCTCGAGGCTTGCGACCTGCAATGGGAAGCTTCCGATCAGCGCGCGGCGCTCAGCGGCGCGCTCGGCCTGCAGCCGCTCGACGAGCCGCTCCTGCAGTCGCCCGACAAGCAAGCGGAACTCGGGGCCGAACGCATCGACACTCCCATCGAGCGGGAAAGTCATGCCCCAGACCTGTGAACGTCCCGCCGGGTCGAGGTCGTCGAAATAGGCGTCGAAACCCCGCAACTGGTCGGACTTGCTAAACACGACATAGACCGGCACGCGCAACTTCAGGTGCTCGGTCACCTCGTCGATCCGCTGGCGCACGGCCCGGGCCTGCGCTGCGCGCTCCGCAGGGTCGGCATGGACGAGGTCGTGCAGCGACAGGACGACAATAACGCCGTTGACCGGCTGACGGGGCCGCGTCCGCCGCAGGATTTGCAGGAAACCCTGCCAGCCAGCGCGGTCCACCGCCGCATCCGAATCATGCGTGGTGTAGCGTCCGGCGGTGTCGATCAGCACCGCCTCGTCGGCAAACCACCAGTCACACAGCCGCGTCCCGCCCACGCCGCTTACGGCCGGGTCCTCGGTTTCCCGCGCAAGCGGGAAGTTCAGGCCCGAGTTAAGCAGGGCCGTCGTCTTGCCCGACCCTGGCGGCCCGATCAGGATGAACCAGGGCTGCTCATACAGGTGCCGGCCACGGCCACGCTTGCGCAGGCGGGCGAGCACCTGCTTCATCCGCTCGCGCAGGCGTGCAACCTCGTCGTCGGCTTCTGCCTTGGCCTCCTTCGGGTTCCGGCCGCCGCCGGTGATCGCCTGGGCCAGCGCACCTTCACGCCGGCGCTTGCGCCAGGCGCGGACGGCGGTGACGATCAGGCAAACCGCCAGCATCGCAAGGATTGCGGCAACCCGCACGGCTGGGTCCTGGAACGCTGGGATGACTGGGAACAGATACCAGATGATCGTGCTCGCGATTGCGAACCCGGCAATGCCGCTGCCCCAGCGGTTGGCGAACATCATGATCAGGCTTGAAATCTGGCTCATTGGGGCGTCTCCGAAGGAGGGACGACAATTTCGACGCGACGGTTGGACTGCTTGCCTTCGGCGGTGGCGTTGTTCGCGATCGGGTTGGCGTCCGCGCGCCCTTCCGACGTGATCCGGCTGGTGTCGATGGTGCCGGACAGGATGGCAGCGGCCGCCCGCGCACGCGCTGCGGAAAGCTGGAAATTCGATGGGAACGCGACCGTATGTACGGGCTGGTTGTCGGTGTAGCCGATGACCTGGATCGGCCCTGACCTGGTGCGCAAGCAGGCCGCCACGCGCCCGAGGATCGGCACGAACCGTGCCTGCAGCGTCGCGCTGCCGGACGCGAACATCCCCGTGCTCTGGATGCGCACCACCGGCGCCGACGCGGTGCCGGCGATGCTGACGAGACCTTCCTTGACTTCGGCGTCCAGGCAGTCCGCGATGTCGTCGCGCAGCCCCCTTGGCTGGGGCGCGGGCTGCAATGGCGCCGGCGGGGCCATGCGGGTGATGCCCGGCATCGACCGCGGCGGCACCGTGAGGCCGCCGGCGAAGAAGCGGTCGGAGTCGGCGTTCAGGCTGAGCGAGATCAGCGCGTAGAGCAGCCCGAGCAGCCCGGCGGCGGCCAGTGTCACCAGCCAAAGCGGGACAGAGGTCCGCAGCGGCTTGTAGGGGGCGGCGATCCCGCGCCAATGCAGCGACAGTGCCGGTTCGGCCGCGCCACGCTGGCGCAGGATGATGAGGTAGGTCTCCTCGCGCACCCGATCCAGCTCGGCCGGCCCGCGCGGCGACAGCCGGTAGCGTCCCTGCATGCCAAGCGACATGCAGAGATACATCAGCTCGATCACCGGGAGGTACTTGCCGGCATTCTGGCAGAGCTTGCTGAGGAGGTCGAAGAAGCGCTCCCCGCTGCGCACCTCCTGGTGGAAGGTCGAAACGAGTGAGGCGTCCGCCCAGGGTCCCCGGGAACCCCACGGCGTGTTCTGCACCACGTCGTCGAGGCTGGCGCAAAGCGCATAGTGGCTCGTGCGTATCTGCTCCAACGGCAGCTTGGCGTCGCGCAGCGCCTGTTCGTAGCGCCTCACCTCAAGGATCATCCGCTCCCGCAGCTTGGCGGGATCAGGTAGCTTAGCGGCGTTGTAGAAGCCGCAAAGGAACGTCAGCAGGGGAACCGCGGCCGAGACGACCGGCGAACCACCGACCGGGGACAGGGCTGCGAACGTCTCGGCCCCGGGGGAGGCCGGCACAGCAGGGTCTCCGGCCGGGGCCGGCTCGCGCGCCGGGGACCGCGGCATCATCAGCGTCTTGTCGTCGTCATCCGGCTCCGAGAAGGGATTGTCGCTCATGACCGGATCGCCCACAACTCGAGGTCAAGGTTCGGGTAGTCGCCTGAGACGTGGATCGCGAAGCCGCCCGAGTTCTGCATCTGCTGCCAATGCGGCGAACTCCGGTCGAGCTCGAAGTACTGCGCTCCGGGAATGAACGGCATCTGCCGGGGCGCGACCGGGAGCGGCCGCAGCTCGATCCCGGGCAGGGCGACGTTGACCAGTTCGCGGATGTGCTCGACGGCGCCGATCTTGGAGGTCGTCGGGAACAGGCGCCGCAAGTTCTCGGCCGGAAGGTCGGCCTTGACCACTAGCACGACGCTGGTGCCGACCAGCAGGGTCCGGTCCTGGATCGGGCCGACCCGAACGCCGTGCCGCCGTTCCTGCAACGGGATCTGGATCGCCGTTTGCTCGAGCACGGCCGACAGCGAACGGCGGATGTCCGCCACCACCGGCGTAAAGCTGCGCTGCAGGTCCTCGTGGCGGTAGGCGACGTACTGCCCGGGCCGGCGCCGCGGGTCGGTGAACGTCGCAAGCTCGCCTGCGAGCTGGAGCAGCACCTGATAGAGCGTTTCCGGATGCGCGTTGCCTGCATCTGCGAAATGCCCGAGCAGCGTTTGCCAACGGTTGATGGACTGCAGCAGCAGGAAGTCCGCAACTTCCGTGTTGCTTTTGGTGCCAACGGCCATCAGCCGGGCGGCGATCGCCTCGCCGCGCTGGTTCAGCATCCCCGCGAGCTCGACCACCAGCCCGGCCAGCGGCGCCGTCGCGGAACACGTGAGCACCGGCGGGATCCAGCGCTCATCGAGCACGACGCGCGCATCGGACGTCATCTCGACGATGCGTGCGATGGGCAGGCAGACGTAGCCCTCGCGGTCTTCGGTATCGAGGAGGAAGCGGAGCCGAAGCGTCCCCACCTGGAGCTGGGCTGGCTCCGTGGATCCCGAATGGGTGTCATAAGCCTCGAATCGACCGGGCTCGTAACGGCCGTCCCGCTCGGCGCTGCTGATCTCAATGCCGCCGGGCTGCTGCAATGGGGTAGCGAGGTGGACGAGCACGCTCCGCGCCGTTTCCGGCACCAGCAACGGCACGGGCAGCGGCGCATCGTCGGGCACGGCAAACGGCGTCCCGTCGTCGAACACGCCCGAGGCGGACGTAAGGCCAAAGCGGCCCGTCGAGAGCAGTTCGCGCGAGATGGCAAGCTCTGTCAGTCCGAACGGGAACGGCCTGAGCGCACGGGTGGCGCCGCGCAGGTGGGAGGTGACCCAGCGATCCTGCTGCTGGAAGTGCTGCGCACGGAGGAACATGCCCTCCTGCCAGGCGATGCGGCTGTACCAATTCATCGCGTTGCCCCTGATGCTGTCATGACAAGTCCTGCCGCTCCTGCGAGGCGACCTCGGCCAGTGCGGCCTCGTAGGCGCGCGCGAAGGCTTTGCCGAACACGCTGTCGAAATTGTCCGACAGCGCGGCGACCAGCAGCGAGTACCTCTCGCAGTGGTCGTCCCAGGCGCGCTGCTTGCGGCCGCCCCAGAGATTGCGGACCCAGCCGCCTCCAGCCTTCTGCAGCACTGGGGCCGGGTCGAGCTCGCGCAGCATGTCGCGCATTGCCCGCTGCATGGCCGATGCGACCGCCAACTCATGCCGCTGCATGTCGTGCAGCGACTCCGCAATCGCTTGTTGCGGCGTCATGCCTGTCTGCCGTCCGACGCCAAGCAGCGCGGTCAGCGCATCATCGTCGTCCGCTGAGAACTTGAGCGGGTTGTTGCCTTTCGCACGGATCATCGTCTGGTCGATCCGGAACTCGCCCTTGATGGTGGCGCGCGCCATCAGCGTCTGGCGCAGCCCGCTCGCCAACGCGCGGAAGGCGGCTCCGAGCGCCCGCAGGGCCGCATCCGGGTTGGTGACGGCCGCGCCAGGCAGGCCGGCCCCGGCCGCAAAGGCCGCGAACCCCGCCGACGCGGCGCCGGGGCTGGCCGGCTGAAGCGGCAACGCGATGTCCGCCGATGGCTCGGGCGCCGGCTGTGCTCGACCCGGTGGTTCCTGCGTCAGCGGCTTTTGGGGGAGCGGTTCCGGCGCCAGCGGGGCCGGGGCGAGCGGCACGACCACGGCATCCCAATCTTCGGGCAGGACCTCGAAGCTCGGCCGCGGCGGCCGGAAGTTCTGGTTAATGTCCTGCACGTGGTCGGAGGCTACGCCGGAATAGGTCGCACGGCCGCTGTTGGAGACAAGAGGATCGAAGTCGCCCGGCAATCCCACGCCCGGCCGGGCGACCTCGAGCGCATCGCCCTCGTCGGAGGAGAACGGATCGCCGGTCAGCCTATCGTCCATGAGGTCCTGCTCGGGCCCGGTCCGGGGATGCAGCAAATCCTCCCCGGTCCAGGCCGGAGACGTCCCGGGATGCGCCGCGAACTCGTAGGGGCCGAACGCGAGCTGGTCACCCTCGCGGAGCATCTGCGCCACGCCTGGTTCAAGCATCCTGCCGTTGAGCGCCGTCCCGTTGCTGCTGGTATCAGTCACGAACCAGGCATGATCGCGCAGCTCGAACGAGCAGTGCCGCTTCGACAGGGAGCGGTCCGGGTCCGGCAGCGTCCAGTCATTGTCGGTCCCGCGGCCAATTGCGAACCGCCCGGCAGCGACCGTCCGCGATCCGGCGGCGACCCCGGCCGGAGCGCGCGTGATGCGCAGGGTCAGGCTCAAGGCCCCGCTCATTACCGCCGTCCCGGCTGGATGCGTCCCGCACTGCCCGCAGCGATGTCATGCCCGATCAGGAGGAAGCGTTCGTGCCAAGACTGCCGCCGCTCCGGCCCGCCTGTGGCCGCAGCTTCGATCACCGACCGCTCGACGCGCCGGCCGGCGTGCAGGGATGACGCATCGGCCAGATTGGCCGCGAACGCGGCGCGGGCGGCGAAGGCGGCGCCGCCGACGGCGCCGACGGCCTTCGCAGCGTGCAGGCACCGGGATTTTGAGGCTTCGCCCGGAGACCGCACCCACTCGCGCGTGACAAGGAGAATCTGCCGCTGCGCCGGATCGAACCGATCGGGCGCGCTTTGCTCGACGCACATGCACGCCCACCAGACCGCCTCGCGTTCCGGCAGCGCGTAGCTCAGCAGCGACACCGCCTCGTCAAGCAGCCGGGCCTCTTGCAAGCGCGCCAGCAGAGTGGCCGTGCCGCCTGGCTGGCAAAGCAGCGCCCGGTGCTCGGTGGACAACGCCGGCATGCAGCGCGCGCCGTTCCGCCCGATGTCCCGGAGCTTGCTGGCGCCGGAGGCGATCATATTGGGGCCGGAAGGCAGACGACGCCTGGCCCTTCGAGTGCCTCGATCGTCACCAGCGCGCCGGTGATGTTGACGTCGGAGGTGGCGGTGATCTGGATCCCGACGCCCGCGGTCATGTTCGCGTCAACGCCTGCGTCCAGGGTGATATCAAGGGCAGCCTGCACGATCACGGCGCCCACGCTCTCGATGACGATGAGTTCCGGCATAAGGGTGATCGAGCTTGTGCCGCAGACGAGCCGGATCGACTCGAGTGCGGTGATGGTCACACAGCCGGCCTCGGCGGTGACGGTGATGTTGCCGAGGGTGCTGACCAGGCTGTCGTTCCGGTTGGTCGTCACCGTCCGGTCGTTGCCGATCGTGGAGTCCTGGTTGTGCTCGACCTCGACCTTGTGATCCTTCTGGGCATGAAGCAGCACCCGTTCCTCGCCGCGCTTGTCGTCGAAGGAAAGCTCGTTGTATTCCTGCGAGCCGCCGCCGGGCGTCGAGCGGCTGCGGAATCCCTGTTTCGTCTGCTCGTTCGGGACCTCGAAGACCGGCTGATAATTTTCGTTGTAGAAGCAGCCGACGAGGACGGGATTGTCGGGATCGCCGTTCATGAAAGACAGTCCCACCTCTGTTCCAACACGTGGGAGGTGCTGCCAGCCCCAACGCTTGCCCGACCACGCGTTCATGATCCGGACCCAGATCGCCAAGCTCGCGACGGTTTCCTTCCGGTAGTCAAACAGGGGCCGCACCTTTACGCGCGCCAGTTCGTCCGCATGGATTTCCTCGCCCTCTGGGGTGAGGACGACGGCCGAGAAGATCCCGGTCATTGCAGGGCGTGCCACCGAGAACTCCTCGCGCCATGGGGTTGACTGCAGGAAGCACGTGAAATCGGTGTCCCAGCTGGTTCCGCTGCTGCCGGCGATCCAAGTATCGTCAAAGGCGCGGTGCACCGTGCTGTGAGCGACGTGGTCAACCTGCTCCTCGCGTGAGAAGGGATCGACGGCAAGGACGAAGCGGAAGCCCGGGCAGAGGTTCGGGTCGAACCCGTGTCCGCGGCGCAAGCCCGCCAGCACCTCGGCGGCCTGCATGCGGAACCGTGCGCGATCGGCGGCAATTTCGTTCTGGAGCGTCATCGCGGGCCAGCGGAAGATATCGCGCAACGGCGAACCGGCCGTCGGCAAGGCCGTCGCCTGCTGCCCGAGAATCGGCGAGGACGGCGTCTTCGGGTTGTAGTCCTGCAGCCGGATATGGCCGAACGTCGTCGTGAGCGACTCCTTCCATTCGTTGAAAACGTCGACGTTGTTGCCCGCATAGGAAATCCGGTGCTGCGGAGACCCCATGAATTTGAACGCTTCGTTGGCGTCTGCGATCACGAGCGTATGGTTCGATGGCGTGTGCTCGAAGAAGTAGAAGTAGCCGGCCTCCTGAAGCAGCCTGTGAGCAAAGTCGAGATCGGTCTCGTTATATTGCGTCGTGTATTCCCGAACCGCCTGCAAACCGAAAATACGGAAATCGACCGGGCCGATGCCGTGATCCGAGAAGAGCGTACCCAGGATTTCGACGGCTGTCCTTTGCTGGAAAATCCGGCAATCGACCGTTTGGCTCATGAACCACAGGCGCGGCACGACCTTGAGCTCGTACTGCCAGCGGTCCCGCTTGGGCACGCCAACGGCGGAAACGCTTGAAACTAGGCCGTGAAAGTACCGGTCAATCCCATTGATCCGCCGGACCGTCACGGCGACTGATTGATGAAGCAGCACGTTCGGATCGATCGCTTGCTCGGTCGAAACCACCGTGAGGTCAATCTCGAAGGGCTGGCTGAGCTTCTCCCTCGCGGTAAGCGCAATCGCGTGGAGCGTTCCGACCTGGTACGGCAACGTATCGTCGCCCAGCGGTGACCGGAGCAGCAGCAGCGGCGTATTTGCAGTATTATCCACGGTGGGACCTCCGGCGCAGGAACGGAGCCGAACTCTGCGGCAGAGCCGGGCTCGTATCGCCGGATGTCAGAGCGCCGTTCATCGATGGATCGCGCACGCACGCGAACGTCTGTATGCTCTCGATGTCGGTAAGCGTTCCGGCATTCGCCTGCGGACGCCAGGCGAAGCTGCCGCTTGCGAACAGCGTTGTTTTGTCACCCTTCCTTTGCGCAAGGATCTGTATGGGCTTGGCGTCGATGACCGCCTCGATCGCCTCGGTTTGTCTGGTCAATCTGATCGTCAGCAGGTGCGCGATAGGATCGATCGAGTTCTCGTGCTCGTCTTGCAAATGGCATGCGTAGCTGCCCGCCATCGGCACGGAGGACCTGTCCGAGTTGATGGCACAACCGGTAAGGCCGGCCACCGCAATCACTGAGAGAAAGAATGCGCGCATGATTCTGTCCGCCTCGTCAATCGGCCGGTTCGGCCGATGTCACGTGCTGTTCTCTTCCAAGCCGACTACTGGATGATGTCGCGAACGACCTGCTCCGTTACAAACGTAGCTGATCACGGCAGGTACGCGCATCGCTGCGCGCACCGCACCGAACCGTATGGGCGTGACGTCCGCATACGGCTCCCACCTTTGTTGTTTGACGGCGGACCGCTGGGATGGTCAGGGGTGAAGGACTGGGGGTTTCAGGAGCTATTCCCCTGACAGCTTTTCCCACATCGTCCTGGCCCGCTGGCTGCGCATGCGCAGGCTGTGCCTCCCGGGGGAACTCGACCCCGCCTCAAAATGTGCGGGCCGTGCGGCCTGGTCAGTTCCACGCCGTGCCGGAAAGTGGGTGTCGGCTCCCGCTTACAGAGGATTGCGGTCCGCTGCGCCTATGTCTCCTTCGGGCGCGCGGCCTTCTCACGGGACAGCAGCGCCTGGAACTGCGCTTTCTGCTCCTGCGTCTCGATCAGGTCGAGGACTGCCGCCTCCAGTTGCGCCAGCGTGATGGCCGTCAGCAGGGCGCGGCGGACCAGGATGGGAGCGATCGGGCCAACGACCTGCGCCAGGGTCTTGACGAAGAGGCTGGAGGCCGTCTGCAGGGCCTGGTCAGGACCGTTCGGGCCCATGCCGCGTTTGGTGGCGGCCAGGCCGGCATCGGAGATGATGATCCTCAGCACCTCCGATGCCAGCCGTTCGCGTTCAGGCCCGGCATCAACCAGCACCGCCACTGCCTCGCTGAGTTCCTCGGGCGTGCCCGACCGGATAAGCGCGCGGCGCAGGTGGTACCGGGCCATCGGACCGACGAACGATGCAAGCCGGTGCTCAATGCTCGACAGGGTGGACTGTTCAAGCGCAGTGAATTCCGGCCTGGGCGCCTGGGGCGGCATGGCGGCCACGACCGTCGCAGCCTCGGCCGGCAGCCCGCCAACGGCCGCAAAGGCGTCCCGCGCCGCCTCCGCCATTGCGCGCGCCCCATGGTAGCGGTCCCGCGGGTCCTTTGCCAGCGCCGTATCGATCAGGCGGAGGATCCCGGCCTGCAAGTCCGGGCGGAAGCCGGCCAGCGCCGGCGGCGCCTCATGCAAGACTTTCTGCATGGTTGCAACGAAGTTGTCGCCGGGAAACGCCCGCTGGCCCGCCAGCATCTCATAGAGGACGCAGCCGACCGAGAACAGGTCCGACCGGGCATCGACCGGCTTGCCCAGGCATTGCTCGGGCGACATGTAGCAGGGGGTCCCCACCAGCACCGAACTCATCGTCAGGTTGACCGCAAAGGCACGGGCAATGCCGAAGTCGGTGACCTTGATGGCGGCATTCTTGGCGACAAGGATGTTGGCCGGCTTGATGTCGCGGTGGACGATGCCGAATTCGTGAGCGCAATCGAGGGCGTCCAGCACAGACAGCAGGGTCCGTTCGACGAAGGCGAGATCGAGCGTCCGGATCCCGTTCAGCAACTGCCCCAGGTGCTGGCCATCGACATATTCGAGCACGAGGAACGGGCTGTCCCCGTGCATGGCGAAATCGTAGATGCCGACGATGTTCGGGTGCAGGCAGCGGCCTGCGATCTTTGCTTCGCTCTGGAACCGGGCGATGTAGTGGCCGCGCCCCTCGCCGGACAGCAGATCCGTCCGCACCAGCTTCAGCGCGACGACCCGGTCGATGTCCGGGTCATGGGCCTTGTAAACCATCCCCATGGCGCCCTTGCCGAGGATGCCCTCGATCCGGAACTTCCCAATGAACTCGGGAGTCTCCGTCATTCCGGCCGGTCAAGCAGCTTGAAGGCGCTGACAAGGCTGCGGCGCATGCGGTTGAACGAGGTCGCGAGCGAGCCGATCTCGTCGCGCGATGTCCGCTTGAACTCCGGCACGTCGAAATTCCCGAGGCTCACTTGATCGGCGGTGCGGGAGATGCGCTGCACTGGCGATATGATGAAGAAATGAAGCAGCAGGTTCAGCAGGACCAGCATGACGATGAAGACGACCGCAAGCGCGGCCAGCATCTGGAGCGTGTTGGCCCGGGCGCGCACCAGCGCCACGCGCTCAGGCACGGAGACGATTTGCGCGCCCACGAGCTCGCCGGATTTCCAGCCAAAGCCGTTCGCAATGCCATAGACATCGATCATGGACGCCGGTGCGGCTTCGGGCGTGGAATGGCAGGCCAAGCAGTCGGGGCTGCTGACGCGGACCGGCTGCGACAGGGACAGGATGCGCCCGGCGTCGGTCTGGCGTTCGGTAATGAGCGAGCTGGTGTCAGGCTGTGCCCGAAGCGTCTGGATGATGTCTGACTCCCAAGGCGCGGGACGGTCCGAAGAGCGCGTCGGATTGTCGGCCGGTTGGCGGAACGTATAGTCCGGGCGGGTCTTGGCAAGTCCGTCGAAGGTCTGCTGGGCCGCGTAGAAGGGTATGGCCTGAGGGATGAACTGGACCTTCATGGAGCGGGAAAGCAGCGGGGCGACCTGCGCGTCCGTATAATGGATGGTGGCGCTCACTTCCTCCATCATCGTGGCGGCCTCCGACAGCACGGCCTGCCGCGCCGTTTCTTGGCTGATGGAGTTGACGAACGCCGAGGCCAGTGCCAGGCCGACGAGGAAGGCGGAGGCCATGACGACGTTGAACGTGATGCGGAGGCTCATGGCGGGTCCAATCAGAAGTTGAGCAGGCGGACGATCTCGGCCGGGGTCAAGGCGCCAGTCGGCAGGTCGCCCAGTTGCCGCTGGAAGTTGCGCACCGCCTGGACGACGGCTTGCGTGTACTTGCCGTCGATCGGCCCGGCATAGGCTCCGCGGCGTGCCAGCGCCGCCTCGATCCGGGCTGTCCTGGGGCCTGCTGGCAGATCTGCTTCGGGCGTGGCGGCGGCCGGCCGCGGATACTGGTGGGTCTCGCTGCTGCTGTCGCGACTACGGGAAGCGGTAGGTGCGGCCCCAGTCTTGGTCTTGGCCCCGCGCCCGTCTGGCGGCTTCTGGGGCAGGGCCGCCGGCAGCGGCGGAGGAGGCTCGGCCGCAGGCGCCGGGGCCGGGGAGGTGGCCGGCAGCGGTCCTGGCTGCGGCTGCGTCCCACTCGGCAGGGCCACGGGTGGGGCTGAAGCCGCCGGAGGCAGGATGACCAGGTCCTCGCCGACCGGGCGGAACGCGGCCGCAATGACTGCCCAGTCCTGGTCGAGTGGGAAGCCGGGTGCTGACAGCGCCGTGCCAACGAGGTGCGGCCGGCCTTGGGCGTCTTCGTTGAGCACCATGCGGAGGCCGTCCGGGAGCGGCGGGCGGTGTTCGCCGTTCACGTCTCCGGTGACGAGCAGGTCTGCGTAGAGGGTTCCGCCCGTTCCCGCGAGAGCGTTCTGCAGTGCCTGCAGCACGACGCCTTGGGTCTGCAGGTCCGCCGGAGCACCGCCCGTGCCGGACGGCAGGACGAAAAGCCGCGACTGCTCGGCAATGGCCGGCGTACAGAGATAGATCAGGTCCGTGCCAGAAGGTACGCCGCCCATTTCGTCGGCGAACGCGTCCAATGCGCTCCGCAGGCTGGTCGCGGAGGGGTTGACCAGGCTGTGCACGGTCAGGCCAAGCTGCTCAAGCCGGACCTTCACGGCTGCGACCGTTTGCGTGCAGCCGGGGCCGCGGCGGCCCGGGCTAGGCCCGTCATCCCCGATCAGGAGCGCATCGCCGGACGCGGCGGCATGGGCAACGGACGCAGCCAGCAAGGACGACAGCCCCAATAGCTTCCACACGCGGCGGATGTGCATCACAACCGGCCTTCCATGCCGCTCGCCTCGAACACTGCATCGTCTGCGTCCCGCTGCCGCTTGCCGCTCGTCGGTAGCCAGCTGTTCCAGCCAAGGCGGGTCGATGTGGGGGCAGCGAGCGCGATAGGCGGTACGGCATCGGCGGCGAGCACCGGATTGATCGCGACGGTGATGTCGCGGGACACGTAGGCGCACGCCAGCGAGACCATGCGGGCCAAGGTCGCCTGCCCCGGCATTAGGGCCTCGAACGCCTGCAGGCCAAGCGGTCCCGCATGGATGACGATCCGCGACTGGATGTCCCACGCGCGCGCCCCGATCGCGGCATCCACGCCGAGTTGGCTGAACTGCCCGAGCGCTCCCGCCCCAAGCCGGCTCATCTGGCCACTGTCCAGCTCCAGCCAGCAACCGGCGAACTGCTCGACGGACACGGCCTGGCCGAACCAGTCGGACAGGATGGCGCCGAGCTGGTCGGCGGAACGCGGATAGGCGCCGAATGCACCCGCATAGAACAGGAGCGGATCGGGGCCGATGGCGAGGCGCTTGGCTTCCGTCTCCGTGGGGTAGCCGGCGACCGCCAGGAGGATGTCGCGCATGCCGTCCCTGGGAGCACCGGCGGCGTCCGTGGCGACCGCGGCCGCATCGGCCAGGCGATGCGGCCGATACTTGATGCCGGCGGCGGCGAAATGCGCGATTGGCCGCTGGGCGACGACATCGAGGAACTGCCCGAGTGCGGCCGAGCGCCGCCGATGCTCGACGTTGGCCAGCTCGGTGTAGGGCCGCGCGAGAACGCCGCCCGGGCCGGTGAGGCCCAAGAAGCCGACCGTGACCCGGAACCTGCGTCCGTCACGCCCGGCCGACAGCACGTCCGACGGCACGAAGCTCATTCCCACGGCCGCCTGGAAGCGTATCGCGTCGCCCGGACGGCCCTCGCCCGACGCCCGCATCATGATCGCGACCGCGGCGTCGAACGTGAACCGGGACGGCTCGGACAGCAGGAGCGCCAATGGCGACCGCCTTCCTGGCAGCCGTCCAGCGGGAGGCGCTACGTCATTCATAGCAGCACCCGGTGACCGGCCCGCGGCGGAAACCTCGCTACTGTTCCGGGCTGTCCCTGCAGGACGGCAGTGGTCCGTACGAAGGCGTTGACGGTCGCGTGCAGCGCCAGGAACCGCTCCAGCACAGCGGCCAGGAGCACCAGGCCGCTGCTGTGCCAGGCTGAGGGATCGAATTCGAGTGTCACATCCAGACCCCGGCAGAAGCCGCCCGGGCGAGCGCCCGGCACGCGCGCAGTCGCGCCGCGCGACTGGACGCCCACGAGGCCGCTGATGACCGCCCGTGTTTCGCTGCGATCCTGGACGTCGTAGAGCCGCAGGACCTCGTGCAGGCTCTCCGCCGCCTCCGGTCCGCCGACGATGGATAGGTGGCCGAGCGCGAGATGCGAGATCAACCGCCAGCTTCGCTGCTCACGGAGCGGCTTGCGCCATGACGGCGTCGGCGCCGTCATGCAAGTCACGCCGGTGACCGCGCTGATCGCTTCTGTCAGGTGCAGCCTCGGCTGACCGCCACCGAACGGCAACCGGCTAGGCAGGTTGCCATTGGAGCAGAGCGCATCGACGGACAGTACCGTCTCGGCCGGCTGATCGTTCGGAAGCAGCGGGTCGAAGGGGGCAAGGAACAGGTCGCTGCCGCCACCGCCATCGTCCCGTCGCATCGTGATGTAGTAGCCGGCGGTCTCTCCGGGCGGCGGTTCGGCGGGCTGCTTATAGAATGGACGCCACGGACGGGTGGAGCCGTCGTCGCGCATCTCACGGACCTGCTCGACATTCCAGACCTCGAGCGAACGGGGACGGCGGTTGTCGGGAACGACCTGGTACTCCGTCCGCCGATGGTCCATCCGGATCGGTTCGCATTTGCGATGGAACAGGTTGACGGCCGGCGTGCAGCCGAGCGCCAGGCAGCCTGGCTGCAGCCGGTGCTCGAGTTCGGGCGAAGCCTGGTCGAAATAGACGAAGACCTCGAGCCGGCCGCCCGTCTGGACGAGCGTCCGCGCGTCGAGACCCTTGAGATCGAAGAATAGGAACTTCTCGGGCAGCGCGAAATACTCGGTCAGCAGCCGAAACCCGGAGAAGGACCGGGCGGACCACGGATAGAGCGCCTCCTCCGGCGCGAAACCCACCGGCTGGATGCTGGCGGCTGGCAGGATCGTCGGCCGGTCGTCGTTCGGACCGTCGGCGAGCGCCACGTTGATCATGTGCCCGCAGAGGAGTTCGTAGAGCAGCAGGCTTTGCTCCGCTGGCGCCTGGATGAAGAAACGAAGCTCGCCTACCCCAAGCTCGGCGAAGGTCATGTCCGGATCGGCCAGACCCAGCACCATGCGCAGGCTGCAGCGGGCACGTTGTCGCGACGGGATGGCAGGCGCTGCCAGCGGCAGGCCGGTCAACTGCACGCCCTCGACCTGGATCGGCCAGAGTGTGGTCGCGTAGGCGGTCCGGAATCGGCACGTCTCGCCGCGGATGGGATCGGTGTCGAGCAAGGTCCCGGCGGGCACGGCCGTGGGAACCTGGGCATCCGGCTTGCATGCGAACTGGACAATCGAGGCCGACGGCACCGGCGCCAAGTAATGTGGGTGGAGGACACCGAGCAGGGCATCCGAGATTTCGGGGAACTCGTCGTCGAGCCGGCGCTGGGCGCGGGCGGACAGGAAGGCAACGCCTTCAAGCAGCCGCTCGACATGTGGGTCGTCAACTGATCCAGGTTTCAGGCGCAGACGCCCGGCGATCTTCGGGTTGGCCTCCGCGAACTCGCCGGCGAGCCTGCGCAGCGCGTCGAGCTCGCGGTTGTAGTAGGGCAGCATGCTGTCTGACATGGCTAGGAGTCCCGAAGTTGGCGCAGCAACACGTCGGCGGTCGTCACGTCCACCACCGTGTCGAAACTGATCGCTTCCGGCATAGGGTCGATCATCAGCAGCGCGTCTATCCGCAGAACGAGCGTGGCGCTGAGCGGCGCCGGATCACGGACGAGCCGGACCTGCACGTCCGTCAGGCGCGGCTCGAACCGCCTGACGGCCGCCTCGATCTCGGCGCGCAGGATTTCCTGCTGCTGGGCGTCATTGTAGCTGCCCGCCGTGAAGTCCGTGACGCCGAAGCCAAGCGGCGACGTCCGGAGCAGGGGATAATGGTCAGGTATCGAACGCCAGGGCCGGCGGGCGTTCAGCAGCGCCTCCAAGTCCCGGCTCACGGCGGCACGGAACTCGAACGCCGTGTCGGCGGCCTGCAGCGGACGGTCGTGCTCCTGATCCGGCCTGGCATCGCACAGCCGCTCGATGATCGAGGCCGTGGCGGACGCGGCTTGAGGGCCGTTCATGATCCGAACTGGACGTCGGCGAGTTCGTGGATCGGCGCTCCTGTCTCGCCGGTCAGGAAAACCCGTTGACCGCTGCCACGCACCGGCATTGTCTGCGTCCATTCGGTGCCACGGCCGAGGCGCAACATGTCGCCTGCCGGCAAGCCGTTGTCATAGATGGCGGGAAGATAGACGTCCCCCTCCGGCCCGTCCCTGACCACCATGCTGCAGCGTCGCCAGAGCAGGTCGCGGGCGCGCCGCGGCTTATGGAAGCTCACGCTCTCGACACGTTCGATCGGGATCCAGAAATACTTGCCCGTCGTTGTCAGCACCTCGAAGGTTCCGCCGACGAGGTCGTCGAGGTCGCGGAAATCGTCGAACGGGACGCCGTCACCGGCGCCGGAGACTCTCGGCCGGCCGGTTTCCGCTTCCTCCGAGGCCCTCGCCGCCCCCACGGCATCACCGGCGCGCAATGCGGCGTATCCTTTCAGGAGGCAGGTTTGCGACTGGGTCGGCCCGCCGACAAATTCGGGCGCGCGGCCGTCGGTCACAAGCTGCCGGCGCGCCTGCGCGGCGCGCAGCAACTGCCGGAATTCCGCGATCACGACCGCGGCGGCCGGATCGGCTGCACTCGCAGTGTCGAGGACGACATCCGCCCGCGCCCAGTCATCGCCGAACAGCAGCAGCTCGGCAAGCAGGACGCGGCGGGCGACATCGGTCTGATCCTGCTTGACGGAAACCGATGCCGCTTCGATCGCCTCTGCGATCTTTCCTTCGTGGAACAGATGTCCCGCTTGGTTGCTCATGATACCGTCCTTGCTGAAAAGAGCGTCACGCGGCGCCCAGGTTCGAGAAACTCGTCGCCAGCCGGAAAACGGCTGATATGTCGTCGAGCTGGTGATAGGGCTGCAAATGGAAGACGCAGCTGTAGGAACCGGGCTGCCCTTCCATCGGCTGGACTGCGACCCGGCCCCCGAGGAGCGGCGTGCCGGCCCGTGTTTCAGGACGGGAGTCCGGGTTGGCGTTCACATACTTGTCGAGCCAGCGTTGCAGCCGTGCCTCGATCTCGGCGGCCTCGTACAACGATCCCGTCAGTTGCCGCCCCAGCACCTTTATGTAGTGGGCGAACCGGGAGACGCACAGCATTGCGCTGATCTGCGCGGAGATGCGGCGGTTCGCCTGGGCGGCAGTCGGTTCGCGGCCTGGCGTCGGGGTCCGCACCGTTTGCAGGCTGTGCACCGAAGCGAAGGCGGCTTCCCCGTAGGGCAATGTGTTGAGGGGCATCAGCCCTGCCTGATTCAGCATGTATTCCTGCGCATCGGTCAAACCGAGCGAAAGCGGGCTGCGCGGGCTTGCCGTCGCCGCCCCGAACACGAATGGCTCCTGCGGCAGGTTCAGGACGAGGCCGCCGCCCACCCGGTCGGTGCCGACGCCGCGCACGTCTGCAGGCCAGCCGTGATCGGCGTGCGAGCGCGCCACCGATGCCGCGAACGCATAGCCGGCGACCGCCCAGGTCCGCTCACGGCAGCTCGGTGCGTGCTCCTCGTAGCGCAGGCCACCCTTGTGATCGGGATGCGTCGTCCAGCGCGGCCGAGCCTGCACGCGCGGCAAGGTGACGCAAAGGAAACGCGTGTCCTCGCGCGATGCCGCCGCGCGCCAGCGCGCGTGGTCGTGATCGTTCAGCGTGCTCGTCATGTCGCTCGACAGGGCGAGGTCCTCGAAGCTGTCTGCGCCGAGCAGCGCCGGCGAGGCCGCGAGCACGGTCGGGACGAAGGCGGCTGCCGCGATCGACGCAAACGCCGTCAGCAGCGAGATGTCGTCCACCGGCGCCTGCCCCGACCGGTCCCTCGGGTTCGGCCGGTGGCTGACCTCGTGGTCGATCAGCAGGAGGCCGAATGGTTCGCCGCCGGGGCTGCCGAACTCGTTCTCGTAAACGAGCCGGAACACGCCCGACTGGTCGAACTCGACTGCCCGCGCGATGTCGCGGTCGAGGTCGCGCCAGGACGCCGGAAGGACTGCGACCTTGACGCGCCGCCGTGGCTCGATGCACTGCACAAGCCACCACAGGCCGCGCCACGAACCCTCGAAACGTTGCAGCCTGGTGTGGTGCAGCACCGCGTCCAACTGCAGGGACAAGAGGTCGTCTATCGCCGCGATGTCCCGGTCAACCAGGCCGCGTAGGATGTCGTAGCCCGCGGTCGGCGTGAGCGGCCCGGCCCCGAACCAGATCCCGAGCGCACCGCGCTCGTTATCCAAGAAGCGCTGCAACCAGGGCGCCAACTGCTCGATGTCCGGAAGGCTATGCCGTCCGGACAGGATGGCATCACGCAACGGCAGGGCCTCTTGACTGGACACGACCGTCATCGGCGGGACTCAAACCCGCTCCGGTATGCGCGCGACCAGGCGCAGGCTGGCTGTCAACTCCTCGAGCTGCAGCCATGGACGCAAGTAGGCTACTGCGTTGTAGGCGCCGGGACGGCCGGGTATCTCCTTGACTTCGATGCGGGCATCCCTGAGAGGGTATTCCGCCTTCATCTGGGCAGAAACCTGGGTATTCGTGTTGACGTAGTTCTGGATCCATCGGTTGAGCCACTGCTCGCAGTCGTCCACTTCCATGAAGCTGCCGATCTTGTCCCTCGCCATCACTTTGAGATAATGCGCGAAGCGCGACGTCGCCATGAGATAGGGAAGCCGCGCCGAAATCGCAGCGTTGGCGGTCGCCTCCGGCCGGTCGTACACCTTTGGCTTTTGTGACGTCTGCGCGCCGAAGAACACGGCGTAATCCTGGTTCTTGTAATGGCACAGCGGCAGAAAACCGGCCTTCGACAACTCGTATTCGCGCCGGTCGGTGATGCCGATCTCCGTCGGACACTTCGCGTCGAGGTCGCCGTCGTCGGAAAGGAAGACGTGCTGCGGAAGATCCTCGACCTTTCCGCCGTTCTCCGCCCCGCGTATCGCGGTGCAGAAACCATACTTCGAGAACGCCTCCGTCAGCCGCGTTCCCATCACGAAAGCGGCGTTCATCCAGCAGTAGTGTTCGTGCTGCATGGCAAGCGGGCTGTCATGCCGGTCCATCGGCGCTTCCTCGTACTCGAACTCATCCACGGGGCGCGTCCGCTCGCCGTAGGGCAGGCGCGCCAGCACGCGGGGCATCGTCAGCGTCACGAAGCGGCTGTCCTCGCTGTCCCGGAAACCGCGCCATTTGAGGTACTCGACCGTGTCAAAGATCTTCGCCAGGTCGCGCGGACGGCTGAGGTCGCTCCAGTTCTCGAACCCCATCAGCGCGGAGCTCGCCGCCGAGATGAAGGGAGCGAAGGCAGCGGCGCTGACGTTGGAGATCAAACGGAGCGCCTCGATATCCTCCGGGTGGTTGGTCCACTCGTAGTCGCCAATCAGCGCGCCATACGGCTCGCCGCCCGGCGTGCCGAACTCATTCTCGTAAATCTTCTTGAACAGCATGCTTTGGTCGAACTCGACCGCGCGGGTGAGGTCGCGATGCAGCTCGCGCTTGGACGCGTTGACCACCCTGATCTTGAGGTTGGTGCTCGTTTCGCTGTTCATGACCAGATAGCGCAGGCCGCGCCAACTGCCCTCCAGCTTGCCGAACCGGGGATCGTGCACGATCTCGTTGAGCTGGGCCGAAAGCGCCGCATCGATGTCCTTGATCGCGCGCGTTATCGTGACCGTCAGGTTCCGGTCGAAACTGACCGTTCCATTGTTCGCCTGCTCGATCAGGGTGCGGACCAGATCCTGGGCCCGGCCGGGTTCGGTCTGCTTGGTCGCCGAGACGACCTGGTCCAGCAGGCTGGCCGCTGTGGCGGGAGCCTCGGCCGAAGCCGGGCCTGGTTGGATGTCTGACATGTCAATCCTCCTTGGTAATGCCGAGTTCAGTCGAGATCGAGTCGAGTCCCGACTTGTCCTTCAGAATTTGCTCGAGAAGCATCTCGAGGTTTTCCGACCGGTCCGCCTTGCTCATCAGGTCGCGCAGCCGGTTGCGGGTCTCGAGCAGGGCGCGAAGTGCCGGAACCTGGTCAACGATGCGGCCCGGCTCGAAATCGTCCATGCTGTTGAAGCGCAGATCGACCGCCATGGTGCTGCCGTCGCCGGCGAGCTTGTTCTCGACCTTCAGGTGCAGGCCGGGCGCCAGACGTTCCATCACCTCATCGAAATTGTCGCGGTCGATCTGGATGAACTTGCGCTCCCCGAACGGCCGGAGCGGCTTGGTCGGATCGCCGGAGAAGTCGCCGATGACGCCGACGACGAACGGCAGCTCCTTGACGATCTCCGCACCCTCCGTCTCGACGTCGTAGGTGATGTGCACGCGTGGACGCCGAACCCGGGCAAGCTTCTGGTGAATGCTGTCAGCCATGATGTCTCCTTTATGGTCGTGTGTTGACAGGTACCCGCGTTCAGTCCGCCGGTGGCTTGAGGCCGGCGCCGGACATGATGTTCGCGCGTTGGGGCAACTCGGGGACCAGCTCGCGTATCAGGTCCGGCCAGGACATGTTGGCGCGCCTGATCGCTTCCTCGAGCGTGTAGCTAATGGGAGAATTGGGTTCGAGGCGGCGGAACGAGCGTGCGATGCCGGCCACCTGGCCGAGCAGGCTTTCGCGCGTGACCTCGGCTCCCGGCTGCGCATCCGGTCCGTGCGCGGCTTCATCGAGCGCCCCGGCTAATGCCGGAACCGGCCCATCGCCCTTCGCACCGGCAGCCTCCGACAGCCCGGCGGCAACGTATCGTTCCACCGTGCGCCGCAGGCGGTCTAGGACGCCGGCGACCCGGCTCGTGGACGGTGCCGCGTCTCCCTGTGCGACGCCGGCCAGGACCGTTTCCAAATGCGCCCAGGCGCCGGAAGCGGCGGCGGCCTGCCGTCCGAGTTCCTGCAGGTCGGCCTGGCCGGGGCCGTTCGCGGCTGCCTCCACCATCGCAAACTCTGGCAGGGTTGTGGCCGGTTTTGACTCTTCTCCGGAGGGCGTCCCGGCGCCCGCCACTTCGCGGGAGCGCTCATATTCCCAGAACGTCAGCGGCGTCCCGCCACTCAGGTGAAACAGGACGGTCTTCTGCAGCGGCTGCATCAGCGAACCATCCCGTTCGAGGCCGCTAAGGCCGCTGATCGCGATCAGCCGTCCCTCCGGATCGGCCTCGTCGGAGGACGGGAACAGGCCGTCATCCCAGAACCGCTCGATGAGGCCGGCCAGGATCATCGACGCCCCCGTCAGTCCAGGCAGGCCATGGCTGCGCGTCAGGCTCTCCGCCAGCCAGACCGCGATCTCGATGTCTTTTGTCCGGTCCCGCAGCGCTTCGGCCGCGAGATCCCGGACGGTCTTCCAATGCACCGGGTTGACGCCACCCGCGGCCGGATCGGAGTCGGCGGCGCGCTCCTCGGCGCGCGCTTCGGAGCGTGCGTCGCGAAGACGGAAATAAAGCGACTGAGGCGTCGTATCGAGCCGCAGGTCCTCGCCGGCCGTGGGGCCGGCAGCGAACGGCAACAGGATGTTCGTCAGCAGTTCCGGATCAATAGACATGCCAATTTCCATGAATATTCCGCCTCACATTCGTTCGGTTTGTCTCTTCTGACAGCCCACGATTACAGCCAGATTTCAGTGCCGCGTCGTTGCGTTACAAACGCAACCCGGTTGATGTGGACGGCGCGGCGCGGGCCTTCCTAAGTTCTGGACCATCGTCATGGCCTTGCCGGCCAGTTGGAGGTTGCCATGCCCGCCGTAGATTTACGCATGCTCGTCGCGCGCCTGAACGAAATCAGCCGACGTTCCCTGGAAACCTCTGCGGGAAGCGCGTTGTCGCGGACCCACTACGATGTCGAGGTCGAGCACTGGCTGCTTCAGCTCCTGGACCAGGCCAACTCCGACGTTTCCGTTGCGGTCCGGCACTTCGGCGTTGACCGGGACCGATTGGTTCACGAGCTGTCAAACGGCCTCGACCGTATGAAGACCGGCAACGGCCGCGCGCCGGGCTTGTCGCCCGACATCGTCGAGCTGATGAAGGATGCCTGGTTCTATGCCTCCATAGACCATCGGCAAGCGGTCAGCCGCTCCGGACACCTCCTGTTGGCGGTGCTGTCCAGCGAGACGATTTCGCCGCGCATCGTCGGCGCCGCGCCCGAGCTTCGCCGGATCCCTCCCGACGCGCTCCGCCGGGAGTTCGAGGCTTTGCTGGCCGCCAGCGACGAGGCGTCCGAGAGCCAGCCTGTTGCCGAGGTCCCCGACGGCGCCGTACGCCGCACCGCGACGCCGTCCCTCGACCGTTTCACCACGGACCTGACCGCACGCGCCCGCGGAGGCCGCATCGACCCAATCCTCGGGCGCGACGTCGAGATACGCCAGGTGATCGACATCCTGACCAGGCGCCGCCAGAACAACCCTATCATGACCGGCGAGGCGGGCGTCGGAAAGACGGCAATCGTTGAGGGCCTGGCGCTCCGCATCGCAGCGGGCGACGTGCCGCCGCCACTGGCGCGCGTGTCGATAAGGACCCTCGACCTCGGGCTGCTGCAGGCAGGGGCGGGCGTGAAGGGCGAGTTCGAGAGCCGGTTGCGGTCTGTTGTCGACGAGACCCAGTCAAGCCCCGACCCGGTCATCCTGTTCATCGACGAAGCGCACACGCTGATCGGCGCCGGCGGCATGCCGGGGCAGGGCGACGCCGCAAACTTGCTGAAGCCGCCGCTCGCGCGCGGCGAGCTGCGCGTGATTGCGGCGACCACCTGGGCCGAGTACAAGAAGCATTTCGAGAAGGATGCGGCGCTCACCCGCCGCTTCCAGCCGGTCAAGGTTGGCGAGCCAAGCGAACTGGTCGCCATCGAGATGGTGCGCGGCCTGTTGCCCTCTCTCGAGAAGCACCACGGCGTGCGCATCCTCGACGAGGCCGTCGAGGCGTCCGTCCGCTTGTCGGCACGCTACATCCAGAGCCGGCAACTGCCGGACAAGGCGGTCAGCCTGATCGACACCGCCTGCGCGCGCGTCTCGATGAGCCAGGCGGCCACGCCGCCAATGGTCGAGGACCGTCAGCGCCGGTTGGCGGCGATCGCTGCCGAGACGCGCGTTCTGGTCCGGGAGTGCGCCTCCGGCGCCGACCACGCGGAACGCCTTGCGGCGCTGCGCGGCGAGGGCGACGCCGCCGAAGCGGAGTTGCGCGGCCTGCGTTCGCGCTGGTCGGAGGAACGGTCGCTCACGGCCGAACTCGGCAGGCTGCGCACCACGGCCGAGGAGGACGGGAGCGCGCCGTCCGCGCGCTCGGATGTGCTCGCCGCCGCAGCCAAGCTCCGCGAGGTGCAGGGTGAGTGGCCGATGGTCTTCCCTGTCGTGGACGCACAGGCCGTGGCCGGGATCGTCGAGAGCTGGACGGGCATTCCCGCTGGCCGCATCCAGTCCAACGAGGTCGAGGCGGTCCTGAACCTGCGTGAGGCCCTTGCCCGCCGTGTCGTGGGGCAGGACCATGCGCTGGAGGCTGTCTCCCAGGCAATCAGGACGTCGCGCGCCGGCCTGACCGATCCGCGCAAGCCGGTTGGCGTGTTCTTGATGGTGGGCACTTCCGGCGTCGGCAAGACCGAAACCGCGCTCGCGCTCGCCGATGTCCTCTACGGCGGCGAGCAAAACATGACGGTCATCAACATGAGCGAGTTCAAGGAGGAGCATAAGGTCAGCCTGCTGATGGGAAGTCCGCCGGGCTATGTCGGCTATGGCGAGGGCGGCGTCCTGACGGAAGCGGTCCGCCGCCGCCCGCACTCGGTCCTGCTGCTCGACGAAATCGAGAAGGCGCACCCGGGCGTCCAGGACGTATTCTACCAGGTCTTCGACAAGGGCACGATGAAGGACGGCGAGGGCCGCGACATCGATTTCCGCAACACCGTTATCATCATGACGTCGAACGCCGGCACGGCGCTCATTGACAAGCTGTGTGCCGACCCGGACACCGCGCCGGATGCATCCGGCCTGACGGCGGCGCTGCGCGAGGAGATGACGCGCCATTTCAAGCCCGCCTTCCTCGGGCGTGTCAGCCTCGTTCCGTATCTGCCGCTCGGCCCGGACACCGTTCACCGCATCGTTGACCTGCAGATCGGCCGCATTGCGGAGCGGGTGCGGCGGACCTACGGCGCCGCGCTGACCGTGAGCGGGCCGGCCAAGGACATGATCATCGCCGAGTCACGCAATTCGGCAGCGGGTGCGCGCAGCATCGAGTCGTTCCTTGCGCGGACCGTGCTGCCTGAGCTCTCGATCCGTTTCCTTTCGCGCATGGCCGAGGGCTTGACGGTGTCCCGCGCCGCCGTTGGATGCGACGGTTCGGGCGCGATCGTCTGCAATGTCTGCTAGGGATTGCTGGGGCGGCGGCACGCACCATCCGGCCGGTAGGTTTCGCGTCCGTCGGTTGGCGCTAGGCTGCTCCACGCTCAGACGCATCCGCGTCCATCGGGCACGATCCGGGCTTCGAGCCTGTGCGGCGAGGTCGGCAGGCAGGCAGGCGCCCTCCGCGCCGCCAGCCGGACGAAATCGCTCTGTTGCCGGTCCGGCTGGCCTGCATGGAGGTGTGCCCCGGCCACCAGATCGTCCCGGCCGCGTTGATGGACGCGGTTTCGGCGGAAGGCAGCGCGGTTTGCGTCTTGATACCGCGCTTGAACACCTCGTGCAGGCGCTCGACGGCGTTCGTGGTCCGCGCTGTCCACTGCGCTCCTCCGTTAGCTCCATACTGGCTGCCTCGCAGACGGGTCGCAAGAGCGATGGTAGGCGGAGGAAGGCGAACAGGCGGTCGCTGGCCTCTTCCAGGCTTGTGGCCACCGCCGGGCGGAGCCGGTCAAGGTTCCGGTATCTCAGATGCTGGAACACCGGCGGAGGGAGCGCAGCCGCCACTTGCGCAGGAACGCCCGGCGGCGGTCCTGCACGGCCTTGGGCGTATCGGCGCAGATCATGTCAGTGCAGTTCGCCGCCTAGTCCGCTCCGCGGCCCAAGCCCCGTGCAGCGCTACGCCGAAACGCCAGGCGGAAATGCTGCCAGCATACGGTCCAGGCCGGCCCTGCCTTCGGTGATGAGGAAATATCGCCGAAGGCAATCCGTCTCCGAAGGAGCCAGTCGCTTGCGGCCGCAGGGGTGTGCACAGGCCGCACCCGGCCAGGCCGTCCAGCGTTTGGGAACGCGCCTGGGGGATCGCGCCTCGGGGCAAAATCTAGCCGTACTATTACCGTCGTAGCCTGCTACAGCTTTCTTGACACGCCGTCGTAATCCTTCGGGCCGATAAACCTGGTCACAGGCTGATCCCCGGTCTGCACGGCAAATCCAGGAAAGATTAGACTATGCCCGTATACGTTCAAATCCCAAACGTAAAAGGAAGCTCTACGGATGCTAACCACAGTGGTTGGTTCCAGGTTGATGAGATGACATGGGGCGCATCGCGCAATATTAGAACTCAAACCGGGTCAGCAAGCAACCGTGAGGGTAGCGGCATCTCCTTTGGAGAGGTCAACCTGTCCAAGAAGATAGAAGCGGGAAGCATCAGCATCGCTTCGGCTTTCTGGAACATGCTATCAGCGACCTTGGTGACGATCGATATTTGCCGGCAAGGCTCAAAAAGTGGCGACGTGTCGCTTATGAAGATCGAGCTGAAAGAAGTGATCATCTCGTTGTATGAGATCATTTCGACTGGGACGGTGCCGATAGAGCGGGTTGTCCTTAACTACACGCAGTTCAAGGAGATCGGCTTGACCGCGCCGCCGGACAACACTGCTGGCACTAATGCAGTCACCGGCTACGATCTCAAAATAAACGAGCCACTTTAATTATAGATGGCAGGACCGATCAAGCGCGCCTTCTATCGCGGCGCGTGACCGCAGAGGTGCGGGGAAGCGTCGCTTCCCCGCACAAGTCGTGTGGCCGCGCCGGCCTGCCCCTTTGCGGGGTCGCGTTGGTACTAAAGTCTAAGGGCAATACTGTTCACTTTGCGATCCGGATGGCGGCGCTGAAGGCGATGCGCGTGGTCGGCCGTGGCGTGCGCGGGCGCAATGGATAGCCGCTCATCTTGCGCATGACCCCGCGCGGCACCTGCCTGCCTCGGGAACTCGCCACGCGCTCCTCCAGGATCTCGTCCAGCACTTCCTCATGCAGGGCGAGCCTGTGCTGAGGGGGGAAAAGCCGGCGTGGTTCAAAGCCAGGTTACACGTGGAGCTTGGCGAAGCCGGGTTGACGCATGCAGGACGGATGATGGCACCCTGACGTTTTCAGGTGCGGTGCGAGATGGATCGATGTGCTGGCGCAGCA
>JAABUT010001210.1_pt1 | contig 31067 bp, 32 predicted proteins | sample 5559281 | NCBI WGS metagenome assembly JAABUT01 (sample SAMN10711880, study PRJNA513359) | rock metagenome | isolation source: Antarctica rocks | place: Antarctica: Victoria Land, Ricker Hills nord | collected 2016-01-04
ACCGTTGTTGGCTTTTTCCACAAAAATCAAACTTGTTAACAAAGAAAAAGAAGCAAAAAGAAACTTTATAATAACAATGATAATCACCATCTAATTGACTTTGCTAATCTAAAGGAAATGACAAAACGCAAATTTTAGCCGGTAAAAACAGTATTATAGAAAGTTTAATTGCAATTCTCCAAATCCAAACTCACCTTTTCCAAACCATAAACGCCCTGGTTATTCCCAAAAGAATTGGTGATATAAGTAATTACTTCTGCAATTTCAATCGGTACCAATTGTGTTTGCGCAGGCATTTTACCATTGTAAAATTTCCCATTAACCACAATCAAACCTTGCAAACCATTTTGCACCATGCAAGCCAGTTTACTTTTGTTTTTGCTGAGGTAATCTGCCTTTTGCAAACTTGGGATTAATCCTGCTAAACCTTCGCCGTTTTCGGCATGGCAATTTTGACATTGGTTTTGATAAACACTTTTTCCGATGGTGTAATACTTCTTGTACTCAATTTCAGATTCACTTTGGCAGGAAAGGCAAAAGGTTGTTAGGATAAAGGCAAAAGGTAAAAGGAAAACGATTAAACGGTTCATGTTTTCGGGTTTGCATCTTCATCCATCAGCACTTTCACATCCACAATCAATTGGTCAACCTGTTTTTTGTCCGTGCCGTCATAAGCACCGCGCACCCGGCCTTTTTTATCCACCAAAACCAGCCAGCCCTGATGTACAAAACCGCCCGGCGCGCGGCCGTCTTCCGAAACAGAAACCAGATAGTTTTTCTCCGCCAGCTGATAAACATCTTCCTTTTTTCCCAGCAAAAAATACCACTGATCGGCTTTTGCGCCCAGCTTTTCTGCATAATTTTTTAAAACCGGAATGGTATCGTGCCGCGGATCAATCGTAAAGGAAACCAGTTTAAAATCTGCTTTTCCCTGATAAGCCTTGAAAACCGACAGCATATTGCGCTGCATCGTTGGGCAAATGGACGGACAGGACGTAAAGAAAAAATCAGCTACATAAATTTTGCCGTCCAGGTTTTTCTCGCTGATGGTTTGCCGTTCCTGGTCCACAAAACTAAAAGGCGGAATGGTGGCGTAAACAGTATCCGTAACTTGCTTACCATCAATCATTTTAGTGATCGGCTGCCGGTCACCATAAATTGGCAATACTTTCGTTTCCTTATTTTTGCAAGCCGCAAAAGCCAGCAAAGCCAGCATTGGCCAGATCAGTTTTTTCATTTCTTTTTATATTTTAACAAATATTGGTTTGATGCTTTGATAACGGAATTATACTCCGTATTGATTTGGCTGACGATCTTTTTTTGCTGAGCCAGATAATCCATAATCTCTTGGTACGGTTTCCCGCTAAAATCCGGATTATAATTGTGCATCCAATCGCTCATTTTATCATCAGCTTTCACAATTTCTGTGCTCAAATTGCGCATCGTTTTGTTTTCTGCAGAAGTATCTAAACTTGGATATGCTGTTTTTACACTATCTTTTTTAAGCATCAGTGTATCCATTTTCATTTTGTTTTGTATGGCCGTTTCTCCCGCAGCCATCACTTTTTCATGCAAATCCATCACCTGGTTTTCCAGTGCTTTTTCTTCTTTTTTGTTGTCTTTGCAAGCTGTAAGAATCAGCATAAAAGCAATTATTATTAATCTATTTTTCATTTTTATTTAGGTTAGTTTGTTTGTTTTTCGACCAAATCCATGCCGCATTTCTCACAAGTTCCGGGTTTGTTTTTAACAATTTCCGGGTGCATCGGGCAAGTATATTTGATACTGTTTTTATCGGTATAAATTGTGTCTGCCGCATTTTTAACATTTTGCTGGTTGCTTTGATTGCAGCCTGAAACCGCAACCATTAAAAAAGCAGCAAAGATTAGATTTTTCATATCAAAAACTTTAAACAGATTTATTACGGATAAAAGAAGCAAAACCAAAAAGCGAAACTACCAAAACACTGGCAGCTGCCAGCATACTTACCAAATCCCGGATATTCTTTCCGGCCCAGGTCATGCCAAAATATTTATGCAAAAAGATGAAAGACAAACCTTCGGTACGATCAATTCCGGCAACAGTTGTAGCCAATTTTGAACTTGTAGTTTCAATATACCAGTTTTCCTGGTTTGGATAACTGATTTTTTCTACCGGCAAACGTTTATTGATAAAACCGTATTCGTTATCAAACTGCTTAATCTGCGTTACAATTAATTTTTGTTGATTTAATTTTTGCGGATGACCGCCATTTCGATAAAAACCACTGATAAAAACAGCATATTGCTGATCGCCGTTTTGCAATTCCTGTCCGTTACTGGCATCAAAATATAAAACTGCTTTTTGCTGGTTTAACACCTGATAATAAACATGATTGTTAAAACTAACCAATGCAATTTTCAAAATTGTACTATCTGCAACCGGAAGTTTTAAGTTGGATAAAACTAAATCTTTCCGGCTAATAAATTGTGCATAATTGGTTTTTGCAGGATTAATATTGTGCAATTTTACCAACAAATGAAAAGCACCGCTTACAACAAAAGTGAACATTACAAAAGAAACAATCAGCCCGATTTGCCGGTGAAAACGATGCAGAAAACGTTTGTCTTCCCTTGCTGCAACTTTTCGTTTTTGTTGGATGGCTTTAAACTTTTTCCAGAACAAACCATAAACTGTTAAACCACTGATCAGCGATAAAAACATCCCGCTAACAATAATCAACAGCACGACAATCCGAAACTTTTCGCCACCGGTTGCAGCCAGAAATTGCCAGTTATGAAATTGTTCAAAAATCCACAGAAAAGCTTTTCGCGTATTGTTGTTGAAAGTTGCCAATCGGTTTTGGCCGGTTTCTACATAAATATCCATTCCGTCCGGGCGGTCAAAAGCAACTTTCCAAACCGGCAATAAATGATTGACCGGTTGATAATTTCCATCAAAACTGGTTTGCAGCCGTGCTTCTTTTATCAGTGTTTTTTTGTCATTGGTAAAATATCGGGCGAGATAAATAGCATAATTACGATCACCGTTTGGAAGCAGATTTCCATTTTCCGCAGCATAATATTGTGTTGTGCTGTCGCGGTTTAAAACCTGGTAATAAGTTTTTTCATCAAAATTAATCAAACTAAAATTCCGGATTTCCTGCAAATGATTTTGGTCCATTACGTCCTGCAAAGAAAGTTTCGGCTGCATTTCCACTTGAGGTTTTGGCCTGAAAACTTCCTGCGGGATAAACGGCCGGAACCAGTTGGCCATCAACGGATGCGACAAACCGCTGACCGTCCAGAAAATAACCGGGACCAAGGCCGTCAAACCCAAAATCCGGTGCCATTTGTAAAAGTTGCTTTTGGCAGCAAGCTTAGTTTTGCTGTCTTTTTCTGGCGCGGTAATAACTTCGGATGCTGTTTTTATCGACATAAAATTAGTTTTTAGAAAACGAATAACTGATGCCTAAGTTGTAAATCCGTGGTGCTGCGGCGTTGTAAGTATCGCCGTACTGGTTGCTGGTGACCGTAGTTGCGTACAATTGGTTGGTAACATTGAGCACATTTAGCCAGATGCCTGCTCCTTTTAGCACGTCTTTTTTGAAATCGTAACCGAAACGCAAGTTGTAAATATTGTAGCCCGAATAGGTTTTGGTATTGGCCGGATTGGTAAAATAACGGTCAATATGCTGCCACTCTCCAGCCACGCGGAAACCATTCAAATACAACGGTTTATAAGTGATTTCTGAATTGGCGATCCAGGCTGGCGCGTTGTTCATGCGGTTGCCATTGTAGCTGATGACGTAACTTTTTCCGGTCGAATAATTTGTCCGCACCTCGCTATAATCTACATAAGTGTGCCGCGCATTGGTGCCGCTGAAACGGAACGATACTGTTTTTACCGGCAAAAAATTGATGGCATATTCTACACCTTGATGCCGCATTGCACCTGCATTCTGGTTTTGCGTGGTATTATCCGGCAAAAGCTGAGAGATGATTTCGTTCCGGCCTTCCAGATCATACAAACTCAGTTCAAAATAAATCTTTTTATTTAAGGCTGAGAACCAGCCGCCCAACTCATAATTGTTAAAAGTGGCCTGTTTTAGCGGCGTTAATTGACGTGAACTGTATAAGTTGCTGGTTTCCGGCGGCTGAAAACCAACATTGTAATTGGCGTAAAAACCTTTGTTATTTCCAAAATTGTATGTTAAACCCAACTTTGGCGCAACAATGTTAAAATCATTGGTTTCCTGCTGTTTGTACTTGGTATTTGTAGCTGGCAATTGGTTGTTAAAATCATAATGTACACGATCATAACGCAAACCCATTACCAAACGCAAAGCATCAATTGGTTTTAATTCATACTGCGCATAAGCTGCAGTGTTGAATAATTTGATGCGGTAATCATCCAGATAAGTTCCGGTATTGGTAAAATTGGTGTAGTAATTATTTTCAACATCTTTGTTAATGTTGAGATATTGCGCGTAATAAGAACTTGGACTATCATCCAGATAAGCACCAACAATTAATCTGGAACGCAGGAAATCAAAATCAGTTCTGTGCTGCGCCAAAAAACCATAACTGCGGAAACTTTGATCGTTCACTTGTCCGTTAGAACTTAAATATTTTCCGGCAGCATTTCGCACGTCTGCAATAAAATAACTGGGCAGCTGCGCGGTAGAATTGTCCCGAAAATAGGCTGTAAAAACAGTATTGTTCTTCTCGTTCCAGCTATGTTCCAAACGTGCACTTGCGCGGAAAGCATTTATCTTTCGATAAGTAAAACGCTGGTTGGCACCGTAACTTTGGTTATAAAAATGCGCACTGTCTAAACTTCCAGGTGTTTGCGTGTTGAGGTAATTGTACGTTGCCGCAGCGGTTAATCGTGTGGCAGCATCAAAATCATAAGTAGCTTTTAAATTGCCCGAATATTTATCAAAATCAGAATAATCCTGCCAGCTGTTTTTTTGATGCGCCACGTAACCTCCGGCATACAAACCAAACTTTCCTTTGGTAAAACCAGCATTGACATCCACACGGCGGTAATGGTAATTATCACCCTGAACGCTCACATTTCCGGCATAACCAGCGGGAGGGTTTTGGGTGATAAAATTGACCGCGCCGCCGATAGAATTGCTGCCATACAAGGAAGATGCCGGGCCTTTGATCACTTCAATATCACGCACGCTGCCCATATTAATTTCGTACAAAGAGTTATGGTTAAAAATCCCCGTCGGGCGGATCGGCAAACCATCTTCCATATATAAATACAAAGCGTTGTAAGTAATGGGCTGGCGAATTGCCATGGTATGTTGTTCGTTGCCGAGATCAACCATGTAAACGCCAGCCACTTTGTTCAGCAACTGGTACAAAGCGGTTGCTTTGGTATCCTGAATTTGGGTTGAAGTGATTTTGCTGATGGCAATCGGCGCGTTTTGCCGCGCCTCCCGTTCTCTGCTTGCCGAAACGATTACAGGTTGCAGATCAAGCGTAGCGGGCTGAAGTTCTATGTTTAAGGTTGAACCGGGATAAGTAATAATCTGCGTGTTATAACCAATCATTGAAAGCTGGATTTTAACCGTTTGATCTGAAAGTTGGATGTTGAATTTCCCTTTTGAACCTGTTTTGGTGAGATTTTTAAAAGTGTTTAAATCAGTTGAATTTGCCAAACCGATGATAACATTAGGCAAAGGTTCATGTGTAATTGCATCGGTGACAACGCCTTGCAAATGATTTTGCGAATAGGCAGCCGAAGAGCATATAAAAAAGAGCAGGTAAAAGAAGTATGGCTTCATAGGGAAAGCAGGGAGTTTTCGCCCCGATAAAAATTATAAATGAGATAAAATCAAGCTAATAAAGGCTTTTTACGAACGTGCAAAACACGGCAGCACATTGATTAGATCGACTAAAAAAAATCAACCAAAATCTAAAAAAGCTTAAAAATTAGAGATTATCTGATTTGCGGAGGGTGAAAAACAGCAGCAGGGTTTATGGATGGGAATGCTGGATGATAAGGCGTTATAATAATTTGCAACAACAAAGTATGAAACTTTATTTTGGTTGAACCCAACAAAAAACTTTCCTGAAAAAGGCTTTTTTGCGTTTGCCGTTCTTCACTTTTTTCCCGTTCCTGCACTTGCTTCACCTTTTTCATCAGGTAGCACTTTCCATTACAATGCAGCCAGGGCTTGCTGCGGTTTTCGCACAAATTTGCGGCAATATATTTTTGATTGATCCCGAAACCGGCATAAACGTATAACCGGCCAAAATTGGCCGATATGACTGCCAAAAGCAGAAAAAGGGAAATGGCACGCCGAAGCATCATTGCCGCAAATTTAGGAAATTGGTTTTAGTTAGTCCAACGTTTTTTAACAAAATACATACTTCTTTTATCACCTAAAAATTAGTATTTTTTTAGCTATTGACTAAAATTTTAAAACTGTATTTTCACAATTTCGTAACAAGGTTTACATGTTTTTTATACTTTCCAAACTCCTAATTTATTCTCTGTATCCGATTTCATGGATTTTGGTCCTGGCTATTTTTGCATACTTTTTAAAAAACAAAAAATACAAAAACCGAACGCTGATAGCTGCAATTATATTACTCCTGGTTTTTTCTAATCCTTTTTTATTAAATCAGTTTGCCAAAAATTGGGATATTGCACCTGATCTTTCAAAAACCACAAACCCATATAGTTGTGCCATCATTTTGGGTGGATATGTTTCTGAAGATGAACATAAAAACGGTTATCTAAATTGGGCTGCAGACCGTTTTATACAAGGCATTAAATTGAAAGAAACCGGACAAGTAACGCACCTGCTTTTTACCGGCGGCAATGCAAGTTTAACACCTGATGGCTTTGCAGAAAGCAATTGGATCAGCACAGAGTTGAAAGCTTTTCATTTTCAGGACAGCACACTTTTGTTTGAAAAACGGTCCCGCAATACGATAGAAAATATCCAATTTTCAAAGCTGGTTTTAATATCCAGGCATTTGCCGCCGCCTTATCTGCTGGTTACCTCAGCTTTTCATATGCGCCGTGCTTTGCTGATTTGTAAAAAAGCAGGTATAAAAGTAGTCCCTTATCCTTGCAACTTTTTTGCCGGTAAAGGAAGCATTTCAGTTGATAATTTTATTCCTTCCGCAGAAACGCTATCCAGTTGGAATATTTATTTAAAGGAAATAGTTGGCTATATAGTTACTTTTTTCAAAAGTTAATTGTATTTTTTAACTTAAACTTGTAGCGTATCTATCTCAAATATATTTAATTAAACTCTATCTGCAATGATCATAACCAGAACTTATGCTTTTTAATTCCTATCCTTTTTTAGTATTTTTTGTTGTGGTAACTTCTTTGTATTTTATCATTCCTTACGGCAAAAGATGGTTGCTGCTTTTACTTGCAAGTTGTTATTTTTATATGGCTTTTGTGCCGGTTTATATCCTGATACTTGGGTTTACAATTGTGATCGATTACATTGCCGGGATACAAATAGAAAAAGCAAAAGGCCGCAGGCGAAAGCTATTTTTGATTATAAGTTTAATTGCCAACATTGGTGTTTTGGTATTTTTTAAATATTTCAATTTTATTAATTTCAACCTTACTTTTTTATTGAAAAGTTTTAGTTGGAACAATCCCCTGCCCTATCTTTCTATCCTGCTGCCCATCGGTTTGTCGTTCCATACTTTTCAGGCCATGAGTTATACCATCGAAGTTTACCGTGGCAATCATCCGGCCGAAAAGCACTTTGGCATTTATGCTTTGTATGTGATGTTTTATCCGCAATTGGTGGCCGGGCCGATAGAAAGGCCGCAGAATATTCTGTACCAGTTTCGCGAAAAGCACAATTTCAATTATAATTTGGTTACCAGCGGATTGAAACTGGCAACTTGGGGATTATTTAAAAAAGTGGTCATTGCAGATCGGCTTTCTGTTGTGGTAGATTCGGTTTACAATCATCCGCAAAATTTTAATAGTTTGGGTTTGATCATTGCAACTATCTTTTTTGCTTTCCAAATTTATTGTGATTTTTCCGGTTATACGGATATGGCCATCGGTATTGCCAGGGTAATGGGTTTTAAACTAATGGCCAATTTTAACAAACCTTACCAAGCCAAAAGTTTAAACGAATTTTGGCAACGCTGGCACATTTCGCTGTCCAGCTGGTTCCGGGATTACTTGTATATCCCGTTGGGCGGAAACCGGGTTACCATCCCGCGATGGTACTTAAATTTATTTATCGTATTCTTAATCAGCGGTTTATGGCATGGTGCCAGCTGGACTTATATTATCTGGGGAGCTTTGCATGGCTTTTATTTAATCTTCGCATTAATTACCAAAAACTTCCGGGAGAAATTTAGCCATGCTGTTTTTATCGATAAAATTTCTTTCCTGCCGGTACTTTCCACGTTTTTACTGGTGTGTTTTGCCTGGATATTTTTTCGTGCCAACAATGTAGAAAGTGCTTTTTACATTGCAAAACACATCTTTACCGGCCTTCCGTATCTGGTAAAAAACCACCATCAATTGATCCAGGATTATGGTTTGAATAAAAAAGAAATGGGTTTTTCTGTTCTGCTGATCCTTTTTTTGGAAGGGTTCAATTATGTGCAAAGCAAAAAAAATATCGTACAACTATTTACACAAAAACCAGTTTACATTCGCTGGGCGGCTTATTATGCACTGCTGATTATGATTTTAGTTTTTGGCGAATTTTCTGACCGCCAGTTTATATACTTCCAATTTTAAAATCATGAAGACGTTTTTTTTAAAAGCATTTATCCTGATTTTCAGCTTGTCTGTTTTCCTGGTTGCAGCTATTTTTTTACCTCCTAAAAATAGTAAACAAAACATGCTTTATACGCAGATTGATAAAAATGAATTGTTGAAAAACACACCAAGCCCGAGGATTATTTTCGTAGGCGGTTCCAATTTAGCTTATGGTATGGATAGCAAACGCATCAAAGATTCATTGCAACTAAATCCGGTCAACACCGGTATCCATATCAACATTGGCTTAAAATACATGCTGGAAAATACTTTGCAATACATTAAACCAGGTGATGTAATTGTCCTTTCTCCGGAGTACCAGCAATTTTATGGTGATCTGGCTGATGGCGGAATGGAACTATTTTCTTTGGTTATTGACGTTGTACCTCAATCCCGAAATTTGTTGGATTACAAACAGTATTTTAAATTGATCCAACTCATTCCGCAGTTTGCACAATCCAAGTTACAACCACGATTTTTGTTTTTAAAATATCCGCAAGATACAATTGTTGGCAGATATGACCGCAAAGCTTTTAACCAATTTGGAGATGCAACTTTACATTGGAAACTTCCGACGGAAAACCCAAAACCATATCCTGCAATTACAACAAGTTTTAACAAAGATGCTTTACAAAGTTTGATTCATTTTCGCGATGTTGTCATTCAAAAAAAAGCAAAATTGTATATTACCTTTCCGGGTTATCAATCTACTTCTTACAAAATTAATATTACACAAATCAAACAAGTTCAGCAAAAATTAAAAGACAATCATTTTGTTCTGATTTCAACGCCGGAAGATTTTAGGATGCCGGATAGTTTGATGTTTGACACGCCTTATCACCTTACAAAAAAAGGTGTAGATTTGCGAACCGGTTTGTTAATTAAAAATTTGAAAAATTGCTTTAAATTGAAATGGACTGTAGAAATTTCTGTTCAGGACAAATATTGCCCGTGATTTTTATACGCTAAAAGAAGCATTGTTTATCGGCAACAAAATAAATTATTCAAAACATTATACCTAACGAAAGCTTTTTATAATAAAAGAATTATGAAAAACGCGGCTAGGATTTTGATTGTGCTTGGTTTGATCTTTATGATTGGCGGAAGCTTTCTATTTAACCACATGAATGTAGACAATGCAGTAGATTCTCACGCACGTGGTATTTACATAAATGGATATTTATCGTTTCCCTGGCCGGTTTTTACCGGTTTTGTTATGCTGGTTATTGGTATTGTTTTTACCATTGCCAACCGCAAAACTGTTGGCCATCGCATCAGTTAAAATTTTTGCCAGCACAATCAAGTTATCAAAAAGCCTTTTTTAGCTTTAAAATCAGCTAAAAAAGGCTTTTTGATAATTAGCATCCGTTAAAATAATGTTGTTTTTATCACCCTAAATTCAGGGTAGTTTTGATAAAACGCCCCAGCCGGTGCAGGCATCCCAACCTTTTCCGGCAGCATAACCGGTATTGGTTGTAGTCGTTTTGTTATCGCCGCTGGTAATGTCCCGGCATAAATTTGGTGTGGCGTACAAAGTTGGGTTGATAAAACCCGCAGCTGTTCCTTTTTGCTGATTGATAAGCGCGATCAAACCAGCCATCAGCGGTGCAACGGCACTCGTGCCGCCAAATACAAGCTGCTGCCCATCTACCAAAACTTTGTAACCGGTACTCGGATCGGCATCTCCGGCCACATCCGGTACGCCCCTGCCTTTGAAATTGGTGTTTAACGAAACCGGTACATTTGCATTAGCCTGATAATCAGGCAATGTGAAGAAATCACTTACGCCGCCGCCTGTTGCCGAATTGCTGGCCGCGTGCCAAACGGTTTCTGAAGTGATTGTGCCGCTGCCATCGGTTACTAATTTGGTGCCGCCGCAAGCAAGTACATACGGACTGGAAGCCGGAAAATCCACATGCACTTTGCCATCCGTTACGCCATCACTGGAACCATTATCACCGGCAGCCACACAAATGGTAACGCCCAGCAAAGCAGCCGCCTTAAAAGTTTCGTTAAAATTGGTCATCGCCTGCTGTGTCCAGTTCACTTCCGCTGCGCCCCAGCTGATAGAAACCACAGAAGGTTTATTGGTAGTATCGTGCACCGCTTTGGTAATGGCATCCAGGAAACCCTGATCCGTATTTGGCGCAAAATAAACCACCAAAGTTGCTTCCGGTGCCACAGCTCCTGCCACTTCAATATCCAGCAAAACCTCGCCGTCTGCACTATTTGCCGTGGTTGGTGCATTTTTGCCGCCATCAATTGATACTGCTTTTACCACCGGTTTTTTGATACCCAAACCTTTAAAATAATTAGTGATGTCTGTTGTTTTATAGCCGCCGCCCAGTTCAATAATAGCGATACACTGGCCTTTGCCGGTTACGCCCGTTGGGAAACCGTAAATTTTGGCCAGCTGATCGGCCGTATAAGATGCTGAAGCCGCGTGACTTACAATTTTAGTATCCGGTTTATAAACCTGAAACATGGGCCGCGCAATCTGGCGTTCATCAAACCCAAAAATACCGGTAATAATATCTTTCAGGTTTTCGGGAACATGGATTTCGCCTGTACGAACCCGAAAAGCCAATCCTGTTTCGTGCTTTGTTTCATGCAGGTCAACGCCAAAAGCTTCCTCAAAATCGCTGATCTTCCCTTTCAAAATCACACTTCTCCGCGCCGGTTCCACAGCTACGGTGCTCAAATGATGATCATGCGCATAAGCTTCCACCACATCAGAATCCGCTTGCGAAGCACCAAATTCTTTTTCATAATCTTCGCGGCTGATGCGTTTTCCGGCAGCCAATGCTTCGTCCAAAGATTTTTTTCTGCGGATCCGGACCGTTACTTCTATAAACGTTTCCGGGTTTGCTTTTTCAAGTTTTGCGGAAGCCGGGGCCAACCTTTTACTTCCCGTCAAAACTACTTTTTTTTGTGTTTTCATGCTGGTCAATTTTTTTTAAAGGTAGATATTAAATTTCAATTTTACTAAAAAAATTAGCAATTTATTTTTTGCGCCGATGATTTTATGCTGATAAAAACAGTATCTGATAAGTTATTTTTTGAACGTAATTTTCGATTATTCCTATATCTGCAATAAAATTAATTAAAAAATAAAGCCGGATTTCCGCAGAACACAAATAAATGTTTTCTCTGGAAAATCCGGCTTTTAAAATTGTAAGCGGATACTGTTTTTATCGACCCAAAATTGGCAACTACATTTTATTATTCTGCGCTGTATTTTTTTTGTTGAGCGAATTATCCAAAGTTTCCGCAGCAGATAAGTGCATTTTTAAAGTTGGCAACGTTTTTACTGCAAAAGCCTTCAAATCCGGGTCTGTTAAAGTGGTGGTGGCTTTTTCAAAATCGGCCACATCTTTTTTGTGTGCGGCTACCATAATATCCATAAACTTCAAATCAAAACCGGCACTGCTTTGCAAACTGATAGAATCTACGCGGTCCTGCAATTCTTTGCCCAAAGCCAACGGAACGCTTAGTTTTTTGCCGGAAGCAATACTTTTTAATTCCGCATCTGCTTTCTGATGATCTTTCACCATCATCGCACCGTATTCTTTCACTTTTTGGTTCAAAGCATTGCGTTGCGCCAGCTGGCCCATTTGTACTTCCAGCATCCCGCCCTGGGTTGCATCGTTTACAAAACCGGCATCTTTGGTATCTACCTGCAAAATATCAGTGGTTTTGGTGGTATCGGCCAGGGCAACTTTTTGGGCAGCTTCTTTTTTGGCATCACTTTGTCCGCAGGAAACCACGAAAACAAAAGCAGCAATCAACAGGTAATGGTTGTATTTTTTCATAACGTTTTTTAGCGGGTTAAAACTTATTAACTCTATAAAAATTCAATTGTTTGAGAAAAGCTTTTAGCCATCAGCTTTCAGCAATCAGCTATTACAAGCGCAAATAACTGAAAGCTGATTGCTGTTTGAGAAAAGCTTTTAGCCATCAGCTTTCAGCAATCGGCTGTTACAAGCGCAAATAACTGAAAGCTGATTGCTGTTTGAGAAAAGCTTTTAGCCATCAGCTTTCAGCAATCGGCTGTTACAAGCGCAAATAACTGAAAGCTGATTGCTGTTTGAGAAAAGCTTTTAGCCATCAGCTTTCAGCAATCGGCTGTTACAAGCGCAAATAACTGATCGCTGATTGCTGATGGCTAAAAGCTATTCGCTATCTTCGCCTCAAGCAAAACGTTCTGCCGCTCCGCAAGGTTTTCCTTCGGGGAGGAAAGTCCGGGCAGCATAGGGCATCCTGCTTCTTAACGGGAAGGCGCCATCCGGATGGGCGACAGCAAGTGCCACAGAAAATAAACCGCCCGGAGTAATTTGGGTAAGGGTGAAAATGTGCGGTAAGAGCGCACGGCCTGGCATGGCAACATGCCTTGCGGTAAACCTCAGGAGCTGAAAGGCCAAATAGGTTCCGGCAACACAGGAAGCGGCCCGCTTTCGTTGCCACGCAACGCCGGAACGGGTAGGCTGATGGAGGTGATGAGCGATCATCATCCAAGATAAATGGCAGAAACCCGTGCAATCGGGCACAGAACCCGGCTTACAGGTTTGCTATCCGGATTTTTACATCAAACCCTTTTCCTGCACAGGAGAAGGGTTTGTCTTTTCGAGGGCAAAACCTATCTTAGCAGCAAAAATCACCATACTCCTTTTAAGCAATAAAATTAATGTCGAAAATTCTGATTATAGATGATGAGCGTGCGATACGAAGTACCTTGCGGGAGATTTTAGAGTACGAAGACTATCAGGTAGATGATGTGGATAATGGTGCCGATGGATTGAGCCTGATTAAAAGAGGAGACTACAGTTTGGTGCTCTGCGATATCAAAATGAACCGCATGGACGGTTTGGAAGTGCTGACAGAAGGCTTAAACTACAAACCTGATTTACCTTTCATCATGATTTCCGGGCATGGAACGGTAGAAACAGCTGTAGAAGCGAGCAGAAAAGGTGCGTTCGATTTTATCAGCAAACCACCGGACCTGAACCGGTTGCTGATTACCGTCCGCAACGCTTTAGACCGCGGCTCACTGGTAACAGAAACCAAAGTTTTAAAGAAAAAAGCATCCAAAACACGCGAAATTTTGGGCGAATCCCAGGCTATTGGCAAAATAAAAGAAACGATAGACCGCGTGGCACCAACCGAAGCGCGTGTGCTGGTAACCGGTGCCAACGGTAGCGGGAAAGAACTGGTGGCACGCTGGCTGCACGAAAAATCCAACCGTGCCAATGCTGCTTTAATTGAGGTAAATTGTGCCGCTATTCCTTCAGAACTCATTGAAAGTGAATTGTTTGGGCACGAAAAAGGTTCTTTCACTTCGGCAGTAAAACAACGCATCGGTAAGTTTGAATCGGCCAGCGGCGGTACTTTATTTCTGGATGAAATTGGCGATATGAGCCTTTCTGCCCAAGCCAAAGTGCTGCGTGCCTTGCAGGAAAATAAAATTGCCCGCGTGGGCGGCGAAAAGGAAATTGATGTAGATGTGCGCGTAATTGCGGCAACCAACAAAGATTTGCAGAAAGAGATTGAAGCCGGGAATTTCCGGATGGATTTATACCATCGTTTAAGCGTGATTTTAATCCATGTGCCACCGCTTTGTGATCGCCGCGATGATATTCCGCTGCTGACCAAAAGCTTTTTAGAGGAAATTTGTACCGATTACGGAATGCCGGTAAAAAAAGTATCGGAAGCCGGAATGGACGCGCTGAAAGCATTGCCGTGGTCGGGCAATATCCGCGAACTGCGCAATATGATTGAGCGGTTGATTATTTTAAGCGATAAAATAATTACCGATGCCGATGTGAAAGCTTTTGCCAATCCGTCTGCGCCCGTTGCGATACCTGCAGAAACCGGCGGCCATCAGCCCGACTTTGATAATTTTAAGAACTTTCAGGAATACAAGGATTTTGCCGAGCGTGAGTACATCAAATTCAAGCTGGAAAAAAACGGTTGGAATGTATCCAAAACTGCGGACGACATTGACATCCAACGCAGCCACTTGTATAGCAAAATTGAGAAGTTTGGATTGAAGCGCGGCGAAAATTAAAAAAAATTGAATGCTTCTTTTATGCCTTAACTTTCATAATTAAAAAAATATCAACAATTAAAAAGCCGTTTTACTTGCAAGTAAAACGGCTTTTTAATTGGATCAAACTTAATTAAACTTCTTTCAAAAACTCTTTAGAACAGAAGCCTTCAATACCTTGATCGGTTTTGATATAATACCAATCGTTGTACATTTTTTTAATCAGTTGCACGGTAGAATTGTGCGCTGCTTTTCCGGCAATACTAAAATCAGTTCCCGGCCCGATACGGATATTCAGGTTAGAATCCTGCGTGGCAACTTGCATTTTTAGGTTCTGGTCTGTTAAGTCTTCAACCTCCAGCAAATTGATGACAGAAGTTACGCCTGGTGCTGCTTTTAAAGCGGTTTCAGCTTTATCGGCATCTTCAGAACCGGAAACTTTGCCCGAAACAGTTAGTGTTCCGTTTGTGTTGGATACTTTCAGGTCCGGTATGGTAACGCCTGCATTTTGCAAGATAGTTGTGTAATCATCTACCTGCTGCTGGTTTACAACAGCTTTGTTTACTTCATCAAATAATCCCATTTTTTTATTGTTTAATTGTTATTTTGTGGTTGTACAAGTTATTGTGTTGCCGCTGTTTTTCAATACCAGTTCCGTATCCGATAAATTATCAATGGTATACACCTGATTGGTTTTTCCGGCAGATGAAATAGTGGACAAATTTTTATTGTCTTTGTCCAACGTATAAGTTCCCTGGTCTACACCAATCCCTCCGGCTGTATTGTAATGTCCATCGGCAGTAAAAATCATTTGCGAACCGTTTAGCATTTTAGTTTTAAGGGAATCAGGTAGTTTTACGGCTGTTTTAATGTCACTTACCTGCCAGGTTTTGGCCAACTGTTTGTTTGCATTTTGTTTGCAGGCAATCAGCATAAAACCAAATAGGATAATTGCGGCAAAGCTTTGTTTAATTTTTTTCATGTTGAGGATGTTACGTTTCTAAACAAACATGATTGGTCTGTCCTTGTTTGGAAAAACCTTTGGCACAATATAAACCACTGAAAATCAATATTCTTCGAACTATTATTTAAGCGGAGAAAAGATTAAAAACCGGATGCTTCTTTTACCACATAAAAATCAGTGCAGTTAAATTTTTAGCCGAAAATTTTTAGCTTTAGCCATTACTGAAACACAAATTTTTAAAAAACTTATCCTATGCACTTTATTATTGAATTATTGGTGAACGCGGGCATGATCCTTTTGCTGTCCCATTTTTTGCCAACCATCATCATCCGCAATTTTGGGACCGCAATTTTGGTTGCTTTGGTCATTGGTTTGCTCAATGCCACTATTGGCGCAATCATCCGCTTTCCTTTAAATATCCTTACACTTGGCTTGCTGTCTTTTGTCATCCGATTAGTGGTTACGGCGATTGTGGTTAAAATAGCGGACATTATATTTACCGGTTTTGAAATTAAAGGTTTTACGCCAGCCTTAATTCTGGCTTTTGCACTGGCTGTTGACGGCAGCTTTTTATCTTTTGCTTTGCAACACCAGGTTAGATAATTGCAAATAATTGATTGTTATATCTTAGGAATTATCTTTTAAATCTATAAAAGATAAAACACACGTTTAACAATATTTGTAGTATCTTTTTGAATCAACTATAAACAAAATGGACATCAACTTAGAACAGGCAGAAGCCGTATCAACTGCTGCCAAACAAAAAGCAAAAGAAATTGGCGTACCCATGAATATTGCCATTGTGGATGGCGGCGCAAACTTAAAAGCCTTTCACCGCATGGACAATGCCTGGTTAGGTTCCGTAGATATTTCGATTAAAAAAGCCAAAACAGCCCGTTTTTTTGATATGGAATCCGGTGCAATCGGGCAGCTTTCGCAACCTGGCGGCCCGTTATATCAAATTGAAGTTTCTAATGACGGTTTAATTTCTTTCCCCGGCGGCATCCCAATTAAAAACAGTAATGGCGAAATTGTAGGTGGCATTGGTGTTTCCGGCGGATCGGTTGAGCAAGACCGTGAAGTGGCGCAAGCTGGCGTGGCTGCTTTTAAGTAGATTTTTATGTGATAAAAGAAGTATTCTTGTAGATGCAATAGGCCGGAAGTTTTCTTCCGGCTTTTTTTGTGGGAAATTATTAACTTTAAAGATCATAACTTGTAACCACAGTTATAATTTTTATGATTTTCATATCGGTTATCGCAAAATAACTTTTATAAATCATCCAATCCTATTATATGAATAAACCTATATTACTAACAAACAAAGAATTAGTTAAACCGATAGAGCAAGCACTAGAAAGAATAGAAGCAATAAGAAAAAAGAAACTTGAAAATGAAGACAGTATTATTTTAGAAGGTCTTTTTGCACTAGCTGTTGCTTCATTTGAACATTCTTTAAATGATACTCTAAAAGTTTTATTGACTCATATTCCAGACAAATTAGATGTTAAAACTGAGCCAATCTCAAAAGAAGAGTTAATAAATGGCGAACCGTTAAAATATGCTATTGAAAACAAAGTGAGATCTATAGGATACAAAAATTTACCCGATATCATAAATTATTTTCTTAAAACAATCGACATTGCAGATAATACAGTTTCCGAAAGTGAAATAAACTATTTGTTAGAAATTAAGGCTACGAGAAATTTACTCATTCATAATAATTTAATTATAAATAATACTTATAAAGATACAGCAGGACCAAACATTAGAACAATTCACTCTCAAGGTAGATTACTAATTGACCAAGACTATCTTTATCAATCACTTGTTACAATTAGAACTGTATTAGAAAATATTAAAAACAAACTTTATATGAAATATAAAAAGTTTACCAAGATAAATGCTACTAAAAACTTGTTTGAGTATATTTTCAAAACTCCAGTTATGAAATTTGAAAATGAATTCATTCTAAATAATCAGGCAGATGTAGTTTGCGGTATTAAACAAGAAACAACACAAATAGAAAGCCTTTCAACCAGTGAACGTTTTTTCTTTGATATGTGGTTAGCACATTCCCACAGCAAAAGCTTTGAGTTTCAAAGAGGCATAATTTATCATTTAGATTCATCGAATAGAAAAAAAATCGAATATCTGCTTTCCGCATTAGATCTTCTAAAATCATAAAATATATCTAATAAAGATTGTTTGTAACTGTATAAAAAGTTTTTATATATAGAGTTTAAACCAAAATGAAATCAATCCTAAGCCTACTATGCGCCAGCCCTTTCCTCCTACTAACAACCTCCTTTCAACCACAACAAAGAATGGATAAGTTTACTGAATAAAAACCTGTCTAAATGAGAAATCTACCAAAGTTGTCTTTTATTTTTAAGTGAAAATTAGTTTTGTCATGCCGAACTTGTTTCGGCATCTCATCAGAAAAGTTATAACTATGCAAGAGGGATCCTGAAACAAGTTCAGGATGACAAATGTTTACAATCAAATTATTACACCAATAAAATGGATAATAAACGAGGTCATGTTTACATCATGTCAAACCAGTACAGAACAACTTTTTATATTGGTGTAACAAGTGATTTGGAAACAAGGGTTTGGCAGCACAGCAATGGAGAAGGTTCCGTTTTCACTAAAAAATACTGTTGTTTTGATTTGGTCTATTATGAACATTTTCCTTTTATTTTAGATGCTATTGATCGGGAAAAACAATTGAAAAACTGGCATCGGCCTTGGAAAATAGCTTTAATAGAATCTGTAAATCCATTGATGAAGGATTTAAAAGATGAGATTAAAAGTTGATTGTATGCCGTTGTCATCCTGAACTTGTTTCAGAATCCCTCGTGAAAAGTTGAACATCATTAGAGATGCCGAAACAAGTTCGGCATGACAATGACCATAAAAGTTTATCCATCCTTTTCCAGCATCTCCACAATACGTTCGCAAATTTCATGGGTAAACAAAGCATCACGGGCAGAAATTTGAGTTGGCTTATTGTTGGCAACGGCTTGCAAAAAATCATCAGTCATTTGTTCAAAGCCGCGTTTGTACAAAGTTGATTCCCAATCATTTGTTCCAAGTTTGATTGTGTTTTTATTTTCTTCTAAAACTAAATCGGCAATATTGTAAACCGTTTTCTTTTGTGTGGCCGTCATCACTTCCAGTTTTTCTTCAGTTGTGGCCGTATCGCGGTTCATAATCCCGATTGCAACTTCGCCGGAATGCGCTACAAACTGGATAACCAATTGATGCAACATTGTATCTTTTTTTAGGCCGTTCACAATCAAATTTTCAATCGGATATGGAAACAAGTAACGCAAAGTATCAACCACATGGATAAAATCTTCCACTACAAAACGGCGCACAAAATCCGGTAAACTTTTACGGTTTTTTTGCATGATAATCAACGTTGGATCTTCCAACTTTAACTGCTGATAAACCGGCGCATATCTCCGGTTAAAACCAACCATCAGCAACAAATTGCGTGCTTCGGCCAGCTCTACCAATTGCTTGGATTCAGCATAAATCATCGAAATCGGCTTATCCACAAAAACTGCAATATTGGCTTCTAAAAGCTGTTTTACCAATTCAAAATGCGCTTCGGTTGCCGCATTTACAAAAGCTGCTTTGATACCGCTTGCAATTAAACCGGCTATGGTTTTGTGCTGATCAGGAAAACGATATTTGTCGCCCAGTTCCTGCAAACGCTTTTCGTTCCGCGAACATAAATGAAACTCGAAACCAGTTTTGCTGCTTAAAACCGGCAGATACGCTTTTGCAGCAATGTCGCCCAAACCAATAATTCCAATTTTGATCATGCGTTGGTTTTGATAAAAGATGAAGCAACAATTTTTACCCGATAAAAGAAGCATCGGCTTTGATTTTTTAAAATAAAACTTTTCCACAATTACTTTATTTTACTAAAAATATTAGCATATTTGATTCCATGAACCAGAATTCCATCAAAGTACAAACCGAGCCGCGCGTGCTTTTTGTAGATATGAATAGCTTTTTTGCCCGTTGCGAGCAGCAGGACAATTACTGGCTGCGCGGCCGGCCGGTTGGCGTTTGCGTTTATACCGGCAAATTTGGTTTTGCAATTGCGCTTTCGGTGGAAGCAAAAAGGATGGGCGTGAAAACGGGAATGCGACTGAACGAAGCGATGAAAATTTGTCCGGAGCTGATCCCTGTCGAAAGTCATCCGGAGCGTTACCGGCAATATCACACTAAAATTATCCATATTTTGAAGCGTTATTGCCCGGAAGTAATCCCGAAAAGTATTGATGAAGCGATCGTCAACCTGACCAATTATAAAATGGTTTATCCGGATACTGTTTTTATCGCCCAAAAAATTAAGGAAGATATTAAACGCGAAGTTGGCGACTGGCTGACGTGTTCCATCGGCATTGCGCCCAACGCTTTTTTGGCCAAATTGGGTTCAGATATCGGCGGTTTTGATGGTTTACAGCTGATTACGACACAAAATATTGATGAAAAACTGGCGGTGCTGAAGCTGTCTGACCTGCCCGGAATTGGTAAAAATATGGCTTACCGGCTGGAGCGCGCCGGGATTATCACGCCGCTGCAAATGCGCTACACGGCACTGGAACGTTTGAAAGCAATTTTTAAAAGTATTGAAGGCGTGTACTGGCATTACCGTTTAAACTTTATCGAAACCGGAATGGCCGTAACGGATTACAAAGGGATGCAAGCCATGCGACAAATTTCTGCTGATAAAAGAAGCAATCCGGAGTACATCGAACAGTTGTTTCTGACGCTTTGCACCACGCTGGAACGGCGGATGGTGCACCACAATTTCTATTGTAAAAACGTGGCTTTCGTGGTAAAATATACAGATGAAAGTTGTTGGCAGGATGGATTTTCAATCACAAACCCGATCCAGGATGCCATTAGTTTGATGCGGATGATTAAAAAACGAATTGCAAGGTTTGAAGAAACCACACAATCGGCACCGGTTTTAAACGATAAAATAAGCGGTTTGCGCGTAATGGTAACCGATTTTGTAAACAACGGAAAAATGCTGTACAGCTTGTTTGAAGATGTAAACCGCGGCGAAACGGCGCGCAAAACAATGTACGCTATCCAGCAAAAATTTGGTGCTGATAAACTACGCCGTGCCGTAGAAATTACTGAAGGTAAAGTTGTTGCCGATGTAATCGGTTTTGGCTGTGTGAAGGATTTGACGGAGCTGGATTATCTTTCGGCAAGTGAAAGTTGATCTGATCATGCTTTTATTTTTTGCGGATATTCATAATTCAGCTGCTTGATCACGGCCCGAATGGCACTGTAAGAAACCTCATCATCTAAAGCATTTTTGGCTTCATTCAAGTTTTCGGGTTGATTTTCGCTGAGGTACAAACTGATTTTATCTACAATTTCCGGCAAAAAAACCTGGTTAATTTTTAATTCTCCTGTTTCTATAAAATGCGCTAAATGGCCTTCAATCGTGCTGACTACATAATCACGTTCGGTAGCAATTTCAACAATCGTTTTCCCTGATTTGAAGAGATTGAATGAAACCTGCTTGGTATCAGTTTTAGAAACAGTTGATGCTGTTTTTACACCTGTTTTTTCGGCAGAGCCAGGATTAAAAGTGGTTCTTTCAATGTTTTTATTTTTACAATAGGCGTTAATATAAGCCAAAATTGCTTCACCATATTGATGCACTTTGCTCTTGCCAATACCTTTTATCAGCTCCAATTCTGCCAAAGTGGAAGGCAAAGCTTCGACCAAACTATCCAAAACTTTTTGATGAAAAATAACATACGCCGGAATATTTTTTTCTTCGGCCAGCCGGTTCCTCCAGCTCCGTAAAGCATTGTACAGATCAGGAAAATTGTATTTTTCGGGATCAGATTCTAATGCGGTTTTTACAGAAGTAGTATTTTTTTCCACAGAAACAGAACTGAAATCAATGGCGGCATTGGCTTTATTTTGCAGATAAGATAACGCCACAAAACCATTTACAGCGGCATCTTTTATCACCTGAAACTTGATGATTGATTCCTGCTTTAAATTATTTAATGCCGACAGAACTACTTTTCGGATGGCTTTATTGTCCGTTTCTACAACTAAATTTTGGAGTGGTAAAAGAAGCATCGGCTCTAATTTTGAAACAAAATAAGTACTTGCTTTTTTGATGCGTTCCTGCAAAACTTCGTGGTTTTCTGGCAGATGTGGTTGTTGTAATAATTGATTCAATTCATGCTGAAACTTTTCTGCTACAGCGTAAATCTGTTTTTCTGCATCCTCTTTAGTTTGATGCAATGTTTCTGCAAACTTTCCGGCCAGCAAATGATCGTTTTCTTCAGCAACCTTCACCAACGCAAAAAACTTGTATTTAACCTGGCTGAAATCAAAAAGCTCCAGCAGTAAAACTTGCTGAAATGTTTTCTTGGCTTCGGTCAGGCTGTTTTCTGTCGGCGCGTTGCGTTCACTTTCGATGGTATAAGTGGCCACCGTTTGATCGGTAATCACACTTTTGCTTTTCAGCGGCGAACTTAAAATCATGCCTTCCAGCGTTTTGCATCGGCTTAAAGCCACATAAACCTGGCCATGTGTAAACGCATCTTCTGCATCTATAATGGCTTTTTCAAAGGTTAAACCCTGGCTTTTATGGATCGTGATTGCCCAGGCCAGCCGAAGCGGATGCTGCGTAAAACTGCCAATCGCGTTTTCCTGAACTTCTTTTGTAGCTGCATTTAAAGCGTATTTAATGTTTTGCCAAATCATCGGCCCAACACCAATTTCATCATCATCGCCAGCACATTTCACATAAATCACTTCATCTGCAATACGCACAACTTTACCGATTTTTCCATTATAAAAAAGCTTATCGCGCGAGCTGTCGTTCTTCACAAACATTACTTGCGCGCCAACTTTCAGTTCCAGATCGGCAACCGTTGGATAAGCGTATTCCGGAAAATCACCTTGGATAATCGCTTTAAAATGGTGTGTTGCTTCTTTTATCGCTGTTAATTTATGCTCGTTCAGCCGTTGTGCACTGTTGTTGTGCGTAGTTAAAGTGATGTAGCCTTCCGATTCATTTGGTTTAAAATCAGGAACAAAACGCCGGTTTAAATCATTCAAAACCTGCTGCGTAATCCGGTTTTCGCGGATGGCATTTAATAGATCGATAAAAGAAGTATCGGCCTGCCGGTAAATATGTTTCAGTTCAATGTTGACCAGCGGCGTTTGTTTCAGCGCGCGGCTGCTGAAAAAATACATGGTATCATAATACGGTTTGAGCAATTGCCATTCCTCGTTTTTTACCACGGGCGAGAGCTGGTGCAGATCGCCAATCATCAGCAACTGCACGCCGCCAAAAGGTTTGCTACGGTTACGATAACGGCGCAGCACTTCGTCCATCGCATCCAAAATATCAGCGCGCACCATGCTGATCTCGTCGATCACCAACAGATCCAGGCTTTTGATCAGGTTGATTTTTTCGCGGTTAAACTGCTTTTTAAATTGTGCATTCCGGTCAACACTTTCCTGATTTGGAATGTACGGCCCAAAGGGCAATTGGAAAAGCGAATGGATGGTCACGCCGCCCGCATTGATGGCCGCCACGCCAGTTGGTGCCACTACAGCCATCCGTTTATGCGATGTTTTTTTTAACTGATGCAGGAATGTAGTTTTGCCCGTTCCTGCTTTGCCGGTCAAGAATATGTTGCGGTTGGTATGCTGAACAAAGTTATTGGCGAGTTCGAGTTGCGGGTTTTGCTGCATAGAACAATGATAAGAAAATTAGCATTCATTTAAAGAATAATTTTTTATCGTTTGAAGAAACAAAAATTATTTTATTGCATCAATAGGAATAATAATACCTATTTTTAAATAAAAAACAAATGAAAACGATTGAGTTAGAAAATATAGTCTGGAAAGAAGGTAAATATTATGTTTCAAAATGTTTAAATGGAGAAATTTCCAGCTTTGGCGAATCTAAAGAAGAAGCTTTAAATAATTTACAGGAAGCTTTGGAATTGTATTTTGAGGATTAAATAAACTTTTTCAATCCAACCTTCACCTGCCCCAAATAACTCAAGCCAAACAAATTTAAATGCAGCAGCAGCGGATATAAATTCCACAAATCAACACGCTGTTGCCAATCAGAGTGCAGCGGAAATGCTTCCTGATAAGCCTGATAAAAGTCAGCACTAAAACCACCAAAAAGATGCGTCATAGCCAGATCAAACTCGCGGAAACCATAACTGACGGCCGGGTCGATCAAATAAGGTTTTCCTGCGCTGCTGATTAAATAATTGCCGCTCCACAAATCGCCGTGAATTAACGATGGTTTTTCTTCCTCAAAAAGTTCGCCCAGCTTTTGGTATAATTTCTCGAAATCCGACACCAATTTTTGGTCGATAAAAGAAGCATCAAAAGCCAGTTTCACCATCGGTTTTAAACGTTCTTCGGTAAAAAACGATTTCCAGGTGTTGTGTTTTCGATTGGATTGGGACAAAGAACCCATATAATTATCTTTTTCAAAACCAAAATCCGGAGAAGTATTCCGGTGCATTTGCGCTAATTGCGAACCTAATAATTGCATGGAAGCAATTGTTTTTGTTCCGGTTTCGAGATATTCCATCAGCAAAAAACTGTTGTAACCGATATGTCCTGTTGTAAATACTTCCGGTACGGCAACTGTTTTTGTTTCGCGGATCGCTTCCAAACCTTCTGCTTCGCACTCAAACATTTTGGGAAATTGCTGCGCGTTGTTCAGCTTCAGGATGAAAAAACCGGCAGCCGTTTGCAACCGAAAAACATCGTTGATGCTTCCGCCAGCCACTTCTGTAATTTCATAAATGCTGCTTTTGGCACCCGTTTTTTGGTGGATGATATTTTCCAGTTGTCCTGTAAATTCTGCGGTGAAGTTTTTCATGATATAGCTGTTGGCATCAGCTAAATAAAGGAGCAAGCCTGAAAAACGTTTTTATTGAAAAAACTGATTTCCAAAAATCAATCTGAACTTCTTGATTTTTTCCAGAACTTTAAATCTTCTAAAGTGCCTGTTTAAACTTATATCAGAAAAAATAATCATGCTTCTTTTATGCATATAAATCTTGCTTTCGGAATATATGCCGGTAAAAGAAGCATCGCATTTTCTGTTTTCGTAGGTGTGATAAAAGAAGCATCTAAAATAAATCGGGCAAAATTTAAATAGGCACAAAAGCGATCTCATCGAAAGCTACTTCCATAAATCTTCAACTTTCAGAACCGTATATTTGCCTTCTTTAAAATTTTTTTCTGATTTTTTGATCTTTTCCACGAATGCAGGATCATAATCTATTTCCTCTTCTTTTTGAAAAGCGATATCCAAAGCCTGCAAAACTGCCTCAATAGCAGCAAGTTGCTTTTGATTTTTTGGACGGAGGATGAGTGTTTCCATGACATAAATTTAATGATTGTCATGAGTCGTTCAGCATTTTTTTACCGATAAAAGAAGCATCCAAAATGCAGGGCTTTCTGTCTGGAAAAAATTACGTACAGAAGCTCAAAAATTTTCATCTTCTGCCGGAATAAATCAACCCGAACAATAACAAAAGATTATATTTTTAAAACGCTATTTTTGCGGTCAAAATGAAGCACATACGCAATTTCTGTATCATCGCACACATCGATCATGGTAAAAGTACCCTGGCCGACCGTTTGCTCGAATATACAAACACGGTTACTAAACGCGAATCGCAGGCACAATTGCTGGACGATATGGACCTGGAACGCGAACGTGGGATCACCATAAAAAGTCACGCCATCCAAATGGATTACGTGCTCGATGGTCAGCCTTATGTTTTAAACCTGATTGATACGCCCGGACACGTTGATTTTTCGTACGAAGTTTCCCGTTCCATCGCTGCTTGTGAAGGTGCTTTGCTTATTGTCGATGCTTCGCAGGGAATCCAGGCGCAAACGATTTCCAACTTGTACCTGGCTTTGGAAAATGATCTGGAAATCATTCCGGTTTTAAATAAAATGGATTTGCCCGGCGCGATGCCGGAGGAAGTAAAAGACCAGATTGTAGATTTAATTGGTTGCAAACGCGAAGATATTCTGGCTGCTTCCGGCAAAACCGGTTTGGGTGTTCTGGAGATTTTAAAAGCAATTATTGATCGCATTCCGGCACCGGTTGGCGATCCGAATGCGCCTTTGCAAGCGCTTATTTTTGATTCGGTTTTTAATTCTTTCCGCGGGATTATCGCTTATTATAAAGTGGTTAACGGCGAAATCAGGAAAAATACCAAAGTGAAGTTTATGGCTACCGGCAAAGAATATATTGCCGATGAAGTAGGGACTTTAAAACTAACGCAAGTACCAAAAGATGTGATCAAAACGGGCGATGTTGGCTACATTATTTCGGGCATAAAAGAAGCACGCGAAGTAAAAGTTGGCGATACAATTACGCTGATTGAACGCCCGGCCGCAACAGGAATACAAGGTTTTGAAGAAGTAAAACCAATGGTCTTCGCCGGAATTTATCCGGTAGATACAGATGATTACGAAGAGCTGCGCGAAAGTATGGCCAAGTTACAGCTGAACGATGCTTCGCTGGTTTTCGAGCCAGAATCTTCTGCCGCTTTAGGCTTTGGTTTCCGTTGCGGTTTTTTGGGGATGCTGCACATGGAAATTATCCAGGAACGGCTGGAGCGCGAGTTCGACATGACGGTAATTACCACCGTTCCCAACGTTTCGTACATGGCTTACACCACCAGAGGCGATGAATTACAGGTTCATAATCCATCGGATTTACCCGATCCAAGCAAGCTGGATTTTGTGGAAGAACCTTATATCAAAGCCAATATCATCACGAAATCAGAATTTGTTGGTCCGGTGATGTCGCTTTGCATCCAGAAACGCGGAACGATTGTGAACCAGTCTTACCTTACAGCTGATCGTGTAGAACTGATTTTTGAGTTGCCGATGGGCGAAATTGTATTTGATTTTTACGATAAGCTCAAAACGATCTCCAAAGGTTATGCTTCGTTTGATTACACGCAAATTGGTTATCGCCAGTCGGATTTAGTTCGTTTAGATATTCGTTTAAATGGCGAACCGGTTGATGCGCTTTCTTCCTTAATCCACAGAAGCAATTCGTACGATTTTGGTAAAAAAATCTGCGAAAAATTGAAAGAACTAATCCCGCGCCAGCAGTTTGAAATTATCGTCCAGGCTTCTATCGGTGCCAAAATCATCGCCCGCGAAACCGTAAAAGCTTTGCGTAAAGACGTAACCGCAAAATGTTACGGTGGTGATATTTCCCGTAAACGCAAACTCTTGGAAAAACAGAAAAAAGGTAAAAAACGGATGCGCCAGGTTGGAAACGTAGAAATCCCGCAATCGGCTTTTATGGCAGTTTTGAAATTAGATTGATAAAAGAAGTAGTTACATTACACTAAATGAGTAAGGCAAACGAACAGGATCACTTTGATAAGGTTTATGGAAAGGTTGAAAAACAATATACCCAATCTTCAATCAAGCAACGTATTGAAGCACTATTTCTTGATAACATTGGAAAAATCATAACGCGAGAACAAATCCTTGAAGTTGCCACAGACCCTGTTTCTAGAAAGCAACCGGAAAATTGGCACCAAAGATTATCAGAATTACGAACTGATGAAGGTTATACTATTCTTTCTTGGAGAAATAGAGGTTGGTTAAGAGTAGAGGAATATTTAATGACTTCTTCTGATAAAAGATTACAAGCAGGCAAAAGAGTAAGACCAACTAAGTTAACTTGGCAAGAAGTTTTAAATAAAGCAAACTACTGCTGTGAATGGAAAGAAGACGTGAAATTTTGTCTGTTAAAAGAAAATGAAATTGATCCTATTGGAGGAGGAAAAGTTAAATTAACTCCAGATCATAAAAAGCCTCATTCCATAAGTCCTGAATCTGATCCAACTGACTCAGAACAATGGCAAGCACTATGCGGTAGACACCAAGTTATGAAAAAGAATTATTGGGATAGTTCTACAGGTAAAATGAATGTTTACGCAATTATTCAATCTGCAACAGCAATCGAAAAAGAAATTACTTTTAAGTTTTTATTAGATTTTTTTGGATATATAGTTGATGAGAATGGAATTATTACTAAATTTATTAGCTCATGATAGAAGCTATAGAATATCCAAAAGCATACATAGATAATCTTCTTGAACAAGAAAGAATTATTGTTCTTCCACCTATGGAAGCAAAGGAAAGTATGCAATTAATAAAATTACTCAATTATACTCCGCAAATGACAATGCTAGATCCTTGGTACAACCGAGGCACAGGCGGAGTTCGTGAAGATTATATAGATTATATTTTATCAATAATCGAAAATGTTACAGACAATACGAAACACCTTTTTTTATGGGGATTCCCAGAAATTGTTGCTTTGTTTATAAGTAAAATTTCAAATCCTCTTGAATTTGTATGTTGGCTAACATGGTATTATAAAAATAATCCTTCAGTAATTCGAGGATGGCGTTCTAGTCAACAAGCCTGCTTACACTATGCAGTAAAGAAAGCTAAAATGTATCCTGAAAATTTTTTCAATCCTCAGCAACAGCTTCGTTTTGAAGAAAAAAATATGCGTTTTATTCCAGGGCCAACATCAGTAATTGAAGAATCATTGTTAGTAGGGTTTATTGGAAAGAAAGAAAAAACAGGACATCCTTCCCAAAAACCCGAGAAAGTTTATGAAAAGTTGGTTCTTATGACATCAAAGGAAGGTGATTTGGTTTATGATCCTATGGCTGGCGGTGGTACAACAGGTGTAGTTTGTAAGAATCATAGTAGAAAGTGTATTTTATCTGATATATCTGAAGAATACACACAAATTATAGAAAAAAGGCTAAATGTTAAACGAGTTCCTGAAGAAATTTTAAAAGATTTATTAGTAGAATTTGTCTAAATTTCTTTATATTTTCTTAACGATATATTTTTATTGATGCAATTACTCGACGGCAAATACGTATCCGAAAAACTTAAGGTAGAAATTGCGCAGGAAGCAGCAGAACTTTTAAAAAAAACCGGTCGTAAACCACATTTGGTTGCGGTTTTAGTTGGACACGATGGCGGCAGCGAAACTTATGTAGCCAGCAAAATGCGCAACTGCGAAAAAGTTGGTTTTCAATCTTCCTTAGTTCGTTATGAAAGCGATGTAACCGAAGCAGAACTATTACAAAAAGTAGCCGAACTGAATGCAGATGCTGGTATTGATGGTATTATCGTACAACTGCCTTTACCCAAACATATCGACCCGGAAAAAGTAACTGAAAAAATTGATCACCGCAAAGATGTAGATGGTTTTCATCCCTTGAATTTAGGCCGGATGCAACGCAACTTGCCTTCTTTTATTCCGGCTACGCCTTATGGTATCCTGCTGATGTTGCAGGAATACGGCATTGATACTTCCGGCAAACATTGTGTTGTAGTTGGCCGAAGCAATATTGTTGGTTCGCCGATGAGTATTTTAATGGCGCGAAATGCAAACCCTGGAAATTGTACCGTTACGATGTGCCACAGCCGTACGCCGGATATTAAAAAATTTACGTTAGACGCTGATATTCTGATCGTTGCTATCGGAAAAAAGAATTTTATTACGGCAGATATGGTGAAAGACGGCGTAATCGTGATCGATGTAGGCATGAACCGCGAAACTTCTACGCAAACTAAATCCGGCTATAAGTTATTTGGTGATGTTGATTTTGAAAACGTTGCACCAAAAGCTTCCTGGATCACACCGGTTCCGGGCGGCGTTGGTTTGATGACGATTATTGGCTTGTTAAAAAACACGCTGGCTTCCGCACGAAAAGAGATTTATCCTTAAATTTAGGTGGTAAAAGAAGCATTGTTTTTGCCTGCTGTCATGCCAAAATTATTTCGGTATCTTATCTGAAAGGTTTTGAACTTGCTTGAGGGATTCTGAAACAAGTTCAGAATGACAGATGCAGCATTGCAATTTCGACCCAAAGGGAGAAATCTTCTTTAAGTATGATAAGTTTTGCTAATTTGAATAAGATTTCTCCCTACGGTCGAAATGACAAAAAAGCGAAATGGTAAAATATTAAAACAAGCTCCAGCGCTTTTTTATCTGAACATAAATTCCATCTGCCCGCACTTCTACCGGAAAAGTATCAATATAATCACCTTGCCCTGCTGCACCTTTTCCGGTTTTTAAATCGTATTGATAACGATGAATTGGACAGATAATTTGTCCTTTTTCACACCATCCGCCAGCCAATTCGCCGCCGGCGTGCGGGCACTTTGCAGAAACGGCATAAAGTTTTCCTTCAAAACCAACTAAACACAAATTCTGGTTTCCGGCTTTTATCTTTCGGATGAATACTTCTTTTACCGGTATATTTTCGGCAACTTTTATCCATTCCGTCATCAGTATTCTACTTTTAAATTCAGCAGTTGCGGCGTTTTTACAATTTCCTCCAAAGTGCTGTTTAAAGTCAACTGTTTTTTATCCGCAGAAAGTTTCGCGCGTACATTTCCGACCTTTTTTACCGGCCGCGGAAAACGCATCGTTACACTGTAAGGCATTTCAATCAGTGCTGCTTTTGCCATATTGAACATGGCTTCGTTCTGCTTAAAATATTTCCTGAACTTGACTGTATCCACTTTTCGGGCAAAATGTTTACTGCCGATATCGTAATTAAAATAATCTTCGTTGATGCCTAAGCCTCCGCTGCTTGCCCCGGTTTGCATCACCTGCGGGTTGCTGATTAGTTGTCCGATTTTTTGCTGCTGCGCGATTTTGGAAACATGCGTTAAAAAATATTTTACTTCTTTGGCACTTTTGGCTTCGTACTGCACATTAAACAGCATTTGGTTGTTTCTAAGGTTCATTTTCAGGTGGAGCAGCGTGGCACGGGCCAAATCAACCTGATCATTGCTTAGTTTTTTTCGTTCGGTTTCTGTTAAATCACTGTAAAAATTAATAGCTGTATCTTTTTGCATCAAATAAGAGGGCGTTTGCTTCACAGAATCCGGCAATAGGTTAGAAAGCACCGAAACCGCTTTGCCCAGGTTAAAACGATAATCAATTTTGCAGGCACCATTTTTTTGAAAAACATAATGCTCTTCCACGTTCATACACGAAGAAAGTACCGATAAAAGAAGCATCAGCAAAGGGAAGTAAAATTTCTTCATAGTGTATGTTTTACGGTAATGATACAAATTTGAACGGGATTTATTAAACTGAATGTCAGGAAATTTAATCGCCAAAAACCAATACCAGCGTTTGTTTATATTTGCAGCTTGGAACTGACA
>JAABUT010001211.1_pt1 | contig 31059 bp, 34 predicted proteins | sample 5559281 | NCBI WGS metagenome assembly JAABUT01 (sample SAMN10711880, study PRJNA513359) | rock metagenome | isolation source: Antarctica rocks | place: Antarctica: Victoria Land, Ricker Hills nord | collected 2016-01-04
GCTTGGCAAACACATCGCAACAATAAGGAAGCTAAAATAAAATGGCAATTTACATGCGAGGATGCAAGGGTGAAACTTTTAAGACTTTATCCGTCAATTAATGTGTGACATGACACTAATAGTAAATAACATAGTTGAAAAATTATTATTAAGAAATAAAATACAGGAAATGTTTCAACGGTTTATTACATGGGTAATGCATCATGGAGAGTTATATATATTATTATTAATCGTCTTTTCTGAAACAGAGTTATTTATAGAGTTTTTTCTTCCCGGAGATTGCTTACTGTTTGCTTCGGGTATTTACATTAATGATTTATCTTCCAATTTTTATCACGTTCATATTGCTATTATCATATTAATGGTTGTAATTTCCTCCTTTACCGGAAGCATAGTTGATTACTGGTTTGGTTATAAAACAGGACCTCAAATATTGGGGTGGACAGATCCTTTTTTATTTAAAAAGAAATATTTATTTGAGGCAGAACGCTTTTATCATAATTATGGTTACAAAAGTTTATTTTTTTCTAAATTTATGCCTCGCATCCGAACTTATTGTCCTATTATAGCAGGCATAATGAAGGTGTCAAAAAGAAAATTTATTTTATTTAATCTTGCAGGAAGTTTAAGCTGGGTAACCACAATAATGTTAGGAGGACACTTTTTACAATCCTTTTTCTTAAAAAGATATCAGGTCAGTTTAAAAGACCATATGATCATAATAGCTATTGTTATTATTTTAATTACCGCACTTCCCTCTATGTATCGTATGGTATTTGGGAAGAAATTTTTTTATCAAAATAAATATAAAAGTGATTTATAACAAAATCCAATCCAGCTTTTCTATCTTCTGTAAGGCTGACTAAAGAAGTCACAGTTTGATTGAAGAAGTTTCTATAAATAAAAGGAGACGAATCGTCTGAATTAGGAAAAATCAAAACATAAGATTTAGGTATATTTTCTGCAATGATTAAAACAAATAACCGATACTTTTTCAAAATCTTCAATTTTTCCATCTCCTGAAAGTATTGTTTGGGTGTATAATGGTTCCCGCAATTGTCAACCCGGTTGCAACGTCCTACATGGTCGGCAATGTGTTCACCTGTTTCGGTATCAATGTAACGTGAAAAGGTTCTAATATGTATTTATAGCTTTGCATAAAGTAATAAATTTATTACCTTTGAAAAATGAAGTCCAGTGAACTGGTAAGGCTGCTTAAAAAAGATGGCTGGTTTGTAGTAAGGCAGACAGGTAGTCATATGATTATGGAACATCCTGCTAAAAAAGGACAAATCGTTTGCCCTTATCATGGCAGCCATGAAGTGGGTAAAGGGCTGGAAAAGAAAATTAAAAAGGATGCAGGTATCAAATAAAAAACGTGTGTTATGAAAATTGAAATGATAGTTGAAAGAACGAAAACAGGTTATTCCGCTTATGCTGAAAAGTACCCTGTTTATACCGCTGGCAGTTCTTTGGAAGAACTTAAAGCCAATATACTTGAAGCCCTTAACCTTTATCTTGAGAAACAAGGCAAAGCCATAACTGAAAAGGATTTGAAAATAACTTTGGATTTGCCCCAGTTTTTTGAGTTTTATAAGGTTATAAATGCTAAAGCCCTTTCGGAACGGATAGGCATTAATCAAAGCCTTTTGGCTCAATATATCAAAGGCATTAAAAAACCTTCGTCCACACAAACCCAGCGTATTTTGAAAGGAGTACAGCAAGTTGGTAAAGAATTGGCTGCTATTCAGTTTATCGTTTAATATGTATCGGTGTTCATTCACTTTTTTACCGTTTTACTATTTCACTTTTTAGAATGTCCTTTGTCCTTTCTGTCCTTTCTGTCTTTTTCAAAAGGACAATAAGGACAATAAAGACTTAGGACAATTAGTTTTTTATTTTTTTTGAATATTGCCCTTGTGCTATCCATGCAAACAAATTGTCGTCATTTAAAAACCTTTGTACTGCTTTAATATTAAACTCTAATCGTTCGCCTATTACGTTTGCTTCACCTGTAATAAAACGGTCGGGCAATGAATTGTAAAAAGCAATTTTGTTTTGTGGCAAGGTTCCTGAAAAGGTGCTGCTTTCTAAAATCTGTAAAACCTTCATTGCATTTCTTTGAAAGTAGGTACATAATTTTTCGGCTCCCTCTACTGCCTGCAATGAAATTTCACTTTTTGTATAATCATTCATAACCTGTAAAACCAAACTTAACCGGGCAAAGTGAATGTCATACTTGCTGAAAATCTCACCTTTTAATGTATCTGCATTTTCATTAACCGTATCTGGATTTTCCTTTTGCCATTTATAGAAATACTTCTTTGCTTCATTGCTCCAATAATAAAGTTTTGGCTTTGGCTTTTCGGTTTCACGATCAATGTAAATAGGACTTGCTAAACGGTAATCTTCAATCCACTTATAATCCAAAATAAAAAGCTGCAAATTCGTACCAATTCTTATTTCGCTGCTTTCCGTATGTGTAGCACTCAATATTTTTAATTCGTCCAGGGTTAATACATCTTTCTTTTTTGCCTTGCCTTTTATTTTACGTTCCACAAAATCCAGTACATTATCTTTCATTAACTTTTTTCTGTATGCCTGTTTTATCATTTTCTTAAAACGATTATAGTAAGACAATGCACCTTCGCCGGTACTGTTTGCTTCTAAAAATTCAATAAAATCTTCAATGAGTAAGGCATTAAGGTTTCCGAAAGTCAAACCTGTTTTTTTATCTTCAGTAAGAAAGGCAATAAAACGATTAAGCGCACCTTGCATATTACGTTTGTCCTTTTTGGTGTAACCGTCAACATAGCTTTGCATCCATACGGTAATGATTGTTTTTTTTCCTGCATCCGTAACCATGCTGTAATTGTTAGCTTCTAATTCGGCTGCCCTGGTAACTGCTATTTCTTCCGCTTGCTGCATCCGTTGTTTGTTTTGTTCCCTGTCAAGTAAGTTAGAAGGTTTTGCAAGTTTCAAATGCTTTAGCGTTTCAATTTTTCTCTGTCCATTATGGTAAATGTCCAATCTTAAAGTAGTGGTGCCATCTGCATTTTTACGCTTTCTTAATACTACACTCATTTGACTTTGGTTTGATTTTCGTTTCTCTAACATATGAAAAATAATAACATAATGTTACCCCCGGTAACAACAGAGTAACAAAAATTGAGAAAATATTGATAAATGAAGGGAAACAAAAAGAAAGATGAATTGCGTAATCAACTAGTTTCATAAAGTTATAGGCATAAAAAAACCCCTTAAAAAAGGGGGTGCAGTGCCCGGGACTGGAATCGAACCAGCACATTCTTGCGAACGGCAGATTTTGAGTCTGCTGCGTCTACCAATTCCGCCACCCGGGCTTTTTTGTGAAATGTCAACCGTCAACAGGGTTGCAATATTAATGCATTCACTACATAGTAGCCAAAATCCTGTTGAGATATTTTTTCTTAAAATAGTATTCCTTTACTTTCAATAGTTTTTCTATTGTGGTTTTGCCTTCCTGGTAATTTTCTACTATATCCCATACAGGAGCGTAAATTTCTTTTTCCTTGTTTTCAATTGTACTTTTCAATGCTGCTATTTCCGAAGGATTTTCTTCCATTTTAGCATCTGTCAATTGCTCATTCAGTTCCATCATATCTATTAAAAAATCGGGCGGAAGCTGATATTTTTCTTCTTCTTCCAACAGTCCTTTCAGTTGTAAAAGGTATTTAATGGTTTCATCCTTGTTTTGAAAAACCTTGTACGCTTTGTTTACCTGCGACGATATCTCAAGCGATTGGCCCTGTTCAGATTCATTTTCCTGCGTATAAAAATCAGGATGATACCTCCGGCTCAGTTCGTAAAACTTTTGCTTCAATTGTTGTCGGTCTGGCAGAAAAGAAACAGGGATATTATATAATTCAAAATAATTCATTGGGAAATTTTATAAAAGTAATTTTTTACTATTTAGTTATAGTAAAAACATAACGAGCATGACAGAAAAACTGAGTAAGCTATCATCTTAAGTCTCTTATGTGTTCCGTTTTTTCGTCACACAAAATCTGCTTTTTTTTAACGCTATTGCTTTTTAAGCAGCTTTGCTTTGCCAAATAATAACATTCCTGCAGCAATCCCTGCAATAACAATTGAACGGGTAATAGTCTTTTTGCGGATTTCATAATCGGCAGGAGAGTTCCACCCACCATGAATACTGGTACCATAATCAACAGTGTCAAACAGGTTACCGCTTGCTTCAGTAACGCGGTCTGCTTTGTTCAGATAAGTCTCAATTGTTTTTGCCGTAATAGCGCGAAAAACACCAGGCATTATAGAATGTGCCAACCTGAGAAAAGTTGCTGCACTACCTACAGTCACTGCTTTTTTGGGTTGCTGTGCTACCTCAACCATTATCCTTGCAAGTCGCTGGGGATCATAAACAGGAGGTGCAGGCTTTAAAATATGACCTGTATAATTGGCTGCATGCTGGATGCCGGGCGAGTCTAAAAAAGCAGGGTATAAATCGCATATATGAATGTTTTTATACTTGCCTAACTCACCTCTTAGCGCCTGCGAAAAACCACGAATCCCAAACTTGCTGGCGCCATAGCCCACTCCATAGGGCACAGGTATCCATCCGCCGACAGAAATATTATTTATAAGAATCCCATACTTCTGTGCCATGAAGTAAGGCAAAACGGCATAAGCTCCATGAATATATCCCAACAGGTTGGTTCTGATTACCTGATCGTGTACCGCAACAGGAGTTTCTGTAAATTCTCCTGCCGCCAATACTCCGGCATTGTTTATCCAGACGTCTATAGAGCCGCCAAATTCATTAGCTGTTGCTGCCAGCTTTTTCATGGCTTCCGCATCTGTCACATCCGTTTGTACAGCCAGCGCCAATGCTCCCATTTCCCGGCATTCAGCTTCTGCTTCATCGAGTGCTTTCATGTTGCGTGATGCCAGCACAATTTTTGCTCCGTGCCTTGCAAATTCCATTGCAGCCGCACGTCCTGCACCGCTCGACGCACCGGTTATAACAACTGTTTTTTTTAATAAATCCTGTTTTACTGAAAAATTTTGCATAATAATTATCTTAAAACATTATTAGTAAATAGCATGCCATTGAATTTATTAGTTGCAAGAAAAGCTTTTTATAATTGATTTACCAGTTCCTGCAATTTTTTGTTGATAGCTTCCTGTAGTTGAATAAGTCTTTCATTGTCCGGACTTTCTTCTATAAAAGAAACTTTATTTCTTTTGTTCAGATCAAAAATTATGTCTGCCGGTAATTTTTTCAAAAGTTCTTTATCTCTCAGCGTCACCTGAATAGTGCCTGAACCTTGTGGCCATGTTACTTCCGCCGTTCGTCTTTTATCTTCAAAATCAAAATATAAAGTCATAGTTTTTTATTTGTTTTTATCTTTTCTCTGATCATAATGATCGTATTGATTTTTATAAGAAAAGATATTGTTCAACAATTTTATAAATAAGTTGTTAAATTAAAAAAATAAGATATGAAAAAAGGTGATAAAGTGCATTGGAACTGGGGTAAGTCTCAGGCAGAAGGCACAATAAAAGAAAAATCTGAAAAAACAATTACAAAAAAGATAAAAGGCACAGAGGTAAAACGTAAGGCTAGTAAAGAAGAGCCCGCATACATAATTGAACAAAAAAACGGAACCGAGGTGGTAAAATCCGAAAGTGAATTACAGGAAGGTGGAAAAGATAAATAAATGCAGAAACTCAGAGGTTTGTTTTAATCATATACTTTGTTCTTTTTGCATTTATTTAAATTCCAATATTTTCTAATAAAAGTTTTAGTGATTTTGAAAACGATGCACACGTACAAATGATATTAGATGATATAAGAGATTTAAAAAAAGCAGGGTAAAAAGTGCGTATAAATTATTTTTTACTTATAGACTTGATTTAAAAAATTATTCATTTTCACTGTAGTCATTTGCTGCGCGGTATTTCTTTGTCCATGAGCCTCGTAGCGGGTAAAGGATATCGGCAGCGGTTTCGTATCCTTCTTCTGCAATCTTGTCGAGTCTTTGTACCATTCTGTCTTTTTTAGTTTTTCCAACTATATATATAGCTAAACCAATGGCAAGTACTGAAGTAGTAATCCCGATTAAAAGTTTTTCCCTGTTTCTCATTTTCATTTTTGTGTGATAACAGCAAACTTACTGCCAGGCAAAAATAAGAATTTAGTTAAAAAGATTAGCATAGTTTACAGTAGTTTAACCTGGAAGTGTCTATATTTTTTTTGCAGTTATATAAAAACAGAATAAATAAGCAAAAGTCGAAATAAGAATCATAGATCAAAAGTGGTCAAAGCCGCTGCGTGTACCTCTGCATAAAATCAACATGAAAGTGTCTTGGTTGGCGCCTGTTTCCCTTCTTCTTTTCGTTAATTACCAGACGTCAAAAAATAAAAAAAAGACTATTTGCCCGGTCAATAAGTTAAACTATTTTTTTGCTGCTATATTTGCCTTTACTGAATATAATATAAATGCATTCGTTTGAGGAGTTAGCCAAAGAGTTTACTGCTTTTTTCAATGTTCGTCATTTTCCTGAAGTTCCTGCCTCTTTGTATGAACCTTGCGAGTACTTCTTACAAATGGGCGGAAAACGTATAAGACCCGTTTTGTGTTTGATGGGTAATGAATTGTTTGGTGCAATATCTCCTGATGCTTTTGAAATTGCCACGGCCATAGAGCTTTTTCACAACTTTACTTTGATACACGATGATATAATGGATAAAGCTCCGCTAAGACGAGGCATGCCAACTGTACATACAAAATTTAATGAGAGCACAGCTTTGCTCAGTGGCGACGTAATGGTTATTCAGGCTTATGAATACATTAATAAAATAAGAACATTACACATTCATAAAATTCTAAGCCTGTTTAATAAAACAGCAAGGCAGGTTTGCGAAGGTCAGCAACTTGATATGGATTTTGAAAAGGAAGAAACAGTTGCGCTTGACAGGTATATAAATATGATAGGTTTAAAAACGTCGGTTTTAATGGCAGCAAGTCTGCAGATGGGAGCAATCTTAGGCGGGGCAGGAGAGGGCAACGCAAAACATTTATATCAATTTGGCCTTAATCTTGGCATTGCTTTTCAGGTGCAGGACGATTATTTAGACGCTTTTGGTGACCCGGAAAAATTTGGTAAACAGGTAGGGGGTGATATTGTCGCGAATAAAAAAACGTTTTTAATGATATATGCACTTGAGGTTGCCGCCAAAGATCAGAAAGAAGAATTAGAAGATATAATGATAACTAACCCGGAAAATAAAGTGCAAAAAGTGCTCTCGATATACAAAAGCTGCAAGGTGGATGAATGGGCAAAAAGCCTGAAAGAAAAATATATAACAGCAGCATTTCAGCATCTTGAAGACATAGCTGTATTGTCTGTTCGAAAAAAGCCTTTACAGCAGCTTGCATCATTCCTTGTGCAGCGCGAGTACTGAAGCGGGTTTTATAAACCTTAGCAAAATCAGCCGGGTCTACAGCATTGAATTTTTTATTTAAAGGGGATTCAATGTCGCGGAATAGCCGGCACGAGTACCTGCCGCCGTTCTGATTATCTACGGAATGGTTTACGCGCCATCTTATCGCAAAACGGTGTTCATTCAAATCTTACCAGGTTAAAAAATGGAACAGCAGCTATTAAAGCAATCGCACAATTAAGGTTATTTGATATATTTTTAAAATTAATTGGGATTGAATTATAACTGCTTAAAAGGGGTCGTATGATCCCTAGGGCTGTTTCCAACTGTTTATTCTTCACACATTTGTATCAACATCAATAATATCCTTGATAATTTTTAATCGGGAAATGTGTTATGGAAAAAACATTCAGGAAACCAAAAATAAAATGGCATGATAATTTTACCTTTTGTAGTTAGATTGAATTAATTGTAAAATTTAAAAACAGCAGGAGGTTTATATGTTTAATAATAAAAAATGTAGCTACTCTTCATCTGCTTCGCTCGGTGGCGATACTTTTACTGTCATTGGTGAAAATTTTGAGACAGAAAACGGCACGCTCGAAGTGACGGGCGCCGGAGAAATGAGGGTTACAAATACCGGCGGCTCTGGCGCTTCTGAAGGTGGAATGGGAAGTGACAGCGACGACGATACAGCAAAAGGAGATATTACAAAACCGGGAGGAGAAAAAATCGCAGGCACACCGGGCGATGAAGACGAGGAGGATATAACGTTTGATCCAATTAAAAAAAACGTAAGAGAAGCTGAAAAGAAAGCTGGGAAAGATTAATTGTTTTGACTTTTATTCCAACTTTTAAGGCTATAATTATCCTTGTTAAGGATTTCAGGTGTAGAAAAAGGAACTTGATGCAGTTAATGAATTTCTCCGAAAACAATTTCTGTTCTATAAGGGATAGTTATGGGTACATGATTAACCTGCAATTGCCACGACCTTTAGGTCGTGGATAAAGATAAAGAATAATAAATGGAAGGCTTTAGCCAAAAGAATAAACACAGCCTGGGTAGATTAAAAGAAGAATTTTGCTAAAGAATTTGAAGAATTTTGGAATACACATTATTCGAAAAGTTGAGTAAAATTAAGAGGTGCACTATATTTAAATTTCTTGCAAAGTGGAAGAAAAACAATTGTAAAAAGCAGGAAAAATCAATTAATACAACTAATTAAATCTTTAAAAGGTACTCCAAATTCCTCTATTATTTTTTTTAAAATTAAAAAAGGTTTTATTTTAGAACGATTAATAGTAACGATTAATAGTTATATTGATTTCCCTATGATCATTGATATAATTTTAAATTAGGACAATTGATTTTGGGGGGGAAATTAATTTTCGAAGCACCACTTATGCATTATAGCCCACCTGAGCTAAGAACTGTGAACGTGATCCGATATGTAACACCTTTGCGTGAAGGCGGTTCACTTCCTGCTATTGCAGAAGCAGACGATGAGTTTTTGTACGTTGTAAAATTTCGGGGTGCAGGTCAGGGCGCAAAAGCGCTTATTGCCGAACTTATAGGCGGGGAAATTGCGCGGACACTTGGCTTACGCGTTCCTGAAATTGTGTTTGCCAATCTCGATCCAGCTTTTGGCCGTTCGGAGGCGGATGAGGAAATACAGGATTTGCTTAAGGCCAGTACAGGGCTTAACCTTGGCCTTCACTATCTTTCGGGAGCCATTACATTTGACCCGGTAGTTACTATTGTCGATTCCAAACTTGCCTCACAGATAGTATGGTTTGATTGCCTTATAACCAATGTGGACCGCACCGTCCGCAATACAAACATGCTCATCTGGAATAAACAATTATGGCTGATAGACCACGGCGCGTCGCTATACTTTCATTATTTATGGCAAAATGGAGCGGAACAGAGCAGGAAACCATTTGTGCAGGTGAAAGATCATGTATTGCTTCCCGAGGCTGCGCAACTTGACACCGTTGATGCAGAATTCCGCTCAATGCTTACCGGCGATCGTATCCGTTCCATTGTTTCTTTAATTCCGGACGAATGGCTTACCGACGATACTTCATCTGAGTCTGCAGATGAAAAACGGCAAGTTTACATCAAATTTTTAGAGACGAGACTGTCAATATCAGATATTTTTGTCAAAGAAGCTAAGTATGCAAGAGAAGCACTTATTTGAGTACGCCGTTATTCGGGTCGTGCCACGGGTAGAACGTGAAGAATTTCTCAATGTAGGCGTAATTGTTTATTGTCAATCTCAGCGCTTTCTGAAAACAAAGTTTCAAATAGACATGGAGCGGCTTCAGGTTTTTTGCAGCTATTTGGATCTGGGCGAATTAAAAGAACGGCTTTATGCTTTCGAACAAATTTGCCTTGGGGCTGCAGAAGGTGGAATGATTGGCAGACTGCCGATAGCATCACGTTTTCGCTGGCTGACCGCGGCACGAAGTACTATTGTACAAACATCGCCTGTTCACCCCGGCCTTTGTACAGATGCATTTAAAACTTTAGCGAAACTGCACGCACAACTTGTACAGCAGCAGTAGAATACGGAAAACATCAGGCAGTGTTAATATGAAAAAACCTTAAGGCACGCTGACAGAAAAAAAACATCTTTTTTTTCTTTTTCAGCGAAAGCCACTTGAATATAACACGCCACATAAAGTTAATATTCTTACTTTCCTCTTCTCCTAATAATTTTGCACCTAAATTTCACCACTTTGACTACTGAGCAATTATACGAGCTTTATCTTCAGCATCCTTCGGTACAGACCGATACGCGAAAGCTGAAGCAGGGAGATATTTTCTTCGCACTTTCCGGGCCTAATTTCGATGGAAATGATTTTGCTACAGAGGCTATCGAAGCAGGCGCAGCTTATGCCGTCGTTAATAAAGAAATTGCTAATAATAATGGTCGTATCCTTAAAGTAGATAACGTTCTTGATAGTCTTCAACTGCTTGCAAAACACCATCGGGAGCAATTGGCGATTCCATTTATAGCAATAACAGGCAGCAATGGAAAAACCACTACAAAAGAACTCGTGAGCGCTGTTTTGGCTTCTCATTTCAAAACCTGCACTACACAAGGCAACTTAAATAATCATATCGGTATACCGCTTACTTTGTTGCAGGTAAGGCAAGATGCAGAAATGGCCGTAATAGAAATGGGAGCAAATCATCAGAAAGAAATTGCAGGTTATTGCACATATACAGAACCTACACACGGCATTATTACAAATTGCGGAAAAGCCCACCTGGAAGGTTTTGGCGGAATAGAAGGGGTGAGAAAAGGAAAAGGTGAATTATTTGATTATATGCGTGAGCATGATGGAACTGTATTTATTTTTAAGGATTATGAATATTTGCAGCAAATGAGTAAAGGCATTAAAAATGTTGTTACTTATGGAACTGCTGAGGCTTCTGTTACCGGCAGGGCTTTGCCTTCAGAAACTTTTTTACATGTTGAAATCAACTGCGATAACAAGCCTTATTTTATAAAAACGCAATTAGCAGGAGATTATAATTTACCTAATATATTATGTGCCGTCGCTGTTGGAAAATATTTTAATGTTCCGGCCAAAAAGATAATTGAGGCAATTGAAAGCTACGCACCAGGCAACAGCCGCAGCCAGATGGTGGTAAAAGGAACTAATCATATTATTCTTGATGCTTACAATGCCAACCCGACAAGTATGAAGCTTGCAATAGAAAATATTGCAAAAATAAAATCGGACTCGAAAGTGCTTATGCTGGGAGGTATGATGGAATTAGGAGAAGACAGCGTTCAGGAACATCAAAATGTAATTGAACTTATAAAAAAATATAGCTGGGCTAAAGTGCTTCTTGCGGGAGGAGATTTTGCTAAAACGGCTCATTCTTTTTTATATTTCAATAATTCATCAGAAGCTGCAGATTGGGCGAGGCTACAAAATTTTCATGATTCGTACTTTTTAATAAAAGGCAGCAGAAGCATTAAAATGGAAAAAATAGCAGAAAGCCTTTAGGAGCATGCAGCTATGTCATAGATATTAAAAAATATCGACACGGGTACGGAAGTTGTTATATTATTATATAACTTTAAGAAATAACTTTTAAAGTAAATGTATACACTATGAGCACACAAGTAAAAGAATCATTTAGTGATATTATAAAAGGAGATAAACCTGTTTTAGTTGATTTTCATGCAGAATGGTGCGGCCCCTGTAAAATGATGAAACCAGTGCTGGAAGAATTGAGAAAATTGATGGGCGATAATATAAGAATTTTAAAAATTGATGTAGATAAAAATCAGCCAGTTGCTGCCTCCTTAAACATCTCAGGCGTTCCAACACTTATGTTATTTAAGAGCGGGCAAACACTCTGGAGGCAGTCAGGAGTTCATTCGGCAAAACAGTTGCAATCAATCATTAATCAAAAAGCAATGGTATAGGCGCTTCTTCTGCTATCAATACTTTTTTGGATAGTTAACCTGCATTCAATTAAATACCATGACCGAGAAAAACAGGAAACCATTATACCTGTGGAGCGTTCTGACTAATCGTTGCCCCCGTTGTAGGGAAGGCAAGATTTTCGTTACGGAAAATGCATATGATCTTAAGAATTATATAAAGATGCATGAAAAATGTCCGGTTTGCGCCCAGCCGACCGAGATTGAAGTTGGTTTTTACTACGGTACAAGCTACGTGAGTTATGCCTTGACAGTAGCTTACAGTGTGGCCACTTTTATCGCATGGTATGTATTGCTCGGCTTTTCCTTATACGACAACAGCATCATTTATTGGTTAATTTTTAATGGCGTTACTTTGCTCGCGCTGCAGCCCGTTTTTATGCGTTTATCACGATCACTCTGGCTTAGCTGGTTTGTAAAGTATGATCCTGACTGGAAGGAGAAAAAAGCAAAAGAATACGAACGGGTTATAAAAGAACACATGAATAACTGGTAAAAAAAATTATCTTTTTAATTATCAGGTTGCAGTTTAGTAAAAAGTAAATAACGTGAGTTTTGGGTGTCACATTGTAAAAATGTTAGGCAGTCGTTCAAGAAAAGTATAAGCACAGACACCTGCATAAATATTGAGCAAGGCGTTGACAGGGCTACGATGCCTGGTATGTTCAATATCACAAACAGTTTTAAGAATGTCGTTGATCGACTCAATCATGCCTCTTTTCTGAAGCAATATTTTTTGCTGAAAGTTCATCAGTTTGTTTTTCATATTACTTCTTATGCCTGTTACCAAATGCAATCCTTTTTGCAGCAATTGTTCTGTTGCCTTTCCATTAATAAATCCTTTATCAGCAAAAGCCCACCCTTTTAATTTGTCAAAAAATTTTATTAAATGATCAATATTATTATCTGCCAGATTACCTTTTGTGAACATTACTTTGATGATTTCTCCAAAAGCATTTACTACTAAAAACAGTTTAAATCCATAAAACCATCCCGTTGAAGTCTTGCCTCGAGTAGCTTTTCCATAGAACACTTTGTTGCTATGTATCCTTCTGTTGTTGCAAACTGCAAGGCTGGTTGAATCTGCATAATAGATGCCACATAACCGGCCTATGCGACAAGAGTTAACAAAGAGGATCACCAGTGGCAATATTCGGGGCTTTAGTTGTACAAATCTGTTATATGAAGGAGCGGATGGGAAATAACTTCGTAAAGCACCTTGCTCTACAGCCTGTTGATAATAATATTGGAAGCACTTATAACCATTGAGGTGATATAGTGTGAGGTAGAAACCAATGATCTGGCAGCGGCAGAAAGTGTTTTGAAAAAACCATTCTTAATTTTGATATTATTTTTTTATCGCTTCAAGTGATAACCTTATGCCTTTTCTACCAGGACAGCAGTACCATAAGCAAGTACTTCTGTCACACCCTGCATAACTTCGTTTGCATCGTATCGCATGTTTATTATAGCATTTGCGTTTAGTTGTTTTGCATGTTCTTCCATAAGCTTAAATGCATCAGACCGGGTTCTTTCACACAGCTCGGTATATATTGAAATGTTTCCTCCAAACAATGTCTGAAATCCGCCTGCAATATTGCCAAGCAGACTCCGAGACCTGACAACAATTCCCCTGACTACTCCCAAATGCTGAATAACTTTGTAACCTTCAAGATGAGTACTGGTCGTAACAAGCATATATGTATATTTTTGTGTAAGATATAAAAAAAGTACATTTTGTAAAAATATCAGATATGTGTAAAACAATAATTACATTTATCCATTAAGTTTATTATGAAAAAACACTTTACTTTATTCTTCATTATTTTTTTTCACTTGCAATCAGTCTTACTTGCTCAGCAGAAATCAGACAGCCTTTTACCGATCCGTGGCTTTTGCATTGGTGCGCCAAGACCTGAGGGCGTAGATTCATTTACCAGGTTTATTGGTGAGGAACTTGCACCACGAAAAGTGAATGCACTTATCGTACGAATTGACTACAATTATCAATTTAAAAGTCATCCGGAATTTGGTACAGACAGCTTGACGCTTACAAGAAACGATGTAAAAAAAATGGTAAACGCGTGTAAAAAGAATAATATCCGCATTATACCGCAGATAAATCTTTTAGGTCACCAGTCGTGGGCTAATAAAACATATAAGTTGCTGACTGTATATCCGCAATTTGATGAGACTCCTTACGTAAAGATGCCGGAAAAATATGAATGGCCTAATGCTGATAATTTGTATTGCCGAAGTTATTGCCCGTTGCATCCTGATGTGCACAAAGTTGTCTTTGACCTGGTAGATGAAATATGCGAGGTGTTTGAGTCAAATGCTTTTCATGCAGGAATGGATGAAGTATTCTATCTTGGTGAATACAAATGCCCGCGTTGCGGCGGAAAAGATATGGCAGAATTATTTGCTGGTGAAGTTCGCCTTTTAAACAATCATCTCGCCGGCAAAAACAGGCAGTTGTGGATTTGGGGAGACAGGTTGATTGATGGAAAAACAACAGGGCTGGGAATGTGGGAAGCAAGCTATAACAACACATACAGAGCTATAGATATGATACCAAAAGATGTTGTGATATGTGATTGGCATTATGAACGGGCCGATAAAACGCCTGTATATTTTGCAATGAAAGGTCTGAATGTTATAACCTGTCCATGGCGTGTACCTGCATTGGCAGTAAAGCAAACTGAAGATATGGTAAATTTCAGGAAAGAATCTTCAGCAGAGATGCAACCAAGGTTTTATGGAATGATGCAAACGGTATGGTCAAATACTGATGTTTTTCTTGAAGGTTTTTATGGAAATAAAAAAGATGACAAAGGTGGGGACAATACACCATGGAATAGTTTTAGAGCTATGTATGACAAGATAAATAGTTTTAAATAATTTAATGAAACAACTTCCGGCACGTTTGCATTCTATTGATGTTTTCAGGGCAGTTACTATGTTCCTGATGATTTTTGTAAACGATGTTGATGAGGTTTCGAACATTCCCAAATGGATAAAACATGCAGATGCAAACGCTGATGGACTTGGTTTTGCCGATACCATATTTCCTGCATTTCTTTTTATTGTTGGTTTATCTCTTCCCTTTGCTGTTAACAACCGGATTAATAAAGGCTATCCGCGAAGCAGTATTGCCGCATATATCGCCACCCGCTCGTTTGCTCTTCTTGTCATGGGCTTTTTCCAGGTAAACCTCGAGAATTATAATGACGATGCACTTCTTCCAAGACCTGTCTGGGAAATTCTGATAACAATTTCATTTTTTCTTATCTGGTTAGATTATCCTGAAAAGACAGATAAGCAAAAGCGATATATGCTGCAGAGTACAGGAGCTGTGCTTTTGATCATCATGGCTATTCTTTATAAAGGAGGCACTCCGCAGGAGCCTGCGGGATTGCAACCGTATTGGTGGGGGATATTGGGTTTGATAGGCTGGTCATATCTTATTTGTGCGGCTGTCTTTTTATTATCAAAAGGAAGACTGCCCGTAATGATATCAGCATTAATCTTTTTTCTTTTCTTAAATGTGGGTTGGAATGCAGGATGGCTCAGATATTTAGAAGGTCTTAGCCGCCATATCTGGATCGCGGGTGATGGCTCTATGCCTGCTTTTACTATGGCAGGAGTTGTTATTTCAGTTATGTATACTCAATTAGTAAAGCAAAGCAGACAACAACAACAGTTTTGGATAACATTATTGCCTTCAGGTGTCGCTTTAATTATTTTTGGTTTTATCACCAGGCCATTCGGTGGTATCTCAAAAATTCGTGCTACACCTTCCTGGGTGGGTATTTGTACAGGCATCAGTATTTTGACTTTTGGTATCATTATCTATCTTGTTGATATCAGGGACAAACAAAGTTGGTTTCGAATCATCCGTCCCGCAGGTACAAGTACGCTTACCTGCTATTTGCTGCCGTATTTTCTGTATTCCGCCTATAATCTTATAGATTTTAAATTTCCTGTATTTTTATCCCGCGGAGCGGGAGGTATAATTAAATCTTTTGCCACAGCTTTTATTGTAATTTTTATTGTCAGGTTTTTAGAAAAGAGAAGAATAAGATTGTCAGTTTAGAGCGAGGCTAACAGAAGGCGGGTAATTTACAATAAGCATTAGAATATAAGAACCGACCTATCATCGCCTGCCACTAATTCAGTACAAACTTTCCATCTTTATAGATCACTCTTTCGGTTTTGTCCCGCAGCGTAGCAGTCACAGTTCTGTTGCTGGTGCTTATGATGTCCGTATGCACTTTCGGGCAACTGTTATACCCCATCTCTGCCCATTGCTCATCAGTTACGGTTGACATATCACCTGTAAACGTATCCTTATATGCGTTACCCAATGCAATATGCATGTTGCCAAATTCACCGCCCATGTTCTCATCAAACAACGTAGTAGCCATAAATTTTGTAATGCGCGAATGACGTTTGTCAGTCAATGAAAATTCCCCCACCTTATCAGCGTTCTCCTGACCTATCATTTCTTTTAATGCGTCTTCGTTCTCTGTTGCAGACGAAGCAACTACGACCCCGTTTTCAAAACGAAGTGCTACACCAGAAATACGTTTGCCTGAGTAATACAATGGCTGGTTAAAACGGATAGAGCCATTAGTGCCCCTCCAATCCGGCGACGTAAATATTTCGAAGCTCGGAATGTTTTTTCCGCCGCCGCTAAGCCACTTCCTATGCTGTCCTATCTGCACTTCAATATCCACATCATCACCTTTTATGTGCAGTTTTTCAATTTCCAAAGCATCCAGCTCATCTTTTATGTATTCGATCTCCTTTTGTACCGCCTTCCATTTGGTTACCGGCTCATCTTCCCGCAGGTAGCATGCTTCAATAATTTGCTCCCAGTATTCCTCTAAAGTCAGCCCTGCTTCATCAGCCATCGATTGAGTGCCATACAGGCAAAGTGACCACGACAACTTTCCAGCCTGCTCCTTTTCCTCCCGCATTTTCATATACGGCGCTCTTGCACTGTTCATCATGCTGATCTTCGACGAGGGTAATCCTTCCAAATAGTGAATGTCAGGCTCCGAAATAATAAAGAGTAAATGATCTGCCGCATTTACTATGCCCTGCCAGTAAGGTTTTGCAAAAAAGCTAATTTGTTCATCGGTGCCATTTTGGAGCAGAAAGAGGGGAAGACTGTTATCTCTGGTATTATCGGGTAGATAGTTAGTGATAATGTTTCCGCCAGCTGCATAGATCTCTTTTGCAATAGCCATAAAAAGGCCTTTTGTGCATTCCTGTCCAACCAGGAAAACAATATCTCCTTTATTAATGCCCTGACCGTTATTCAAAGCATATAGCACCATCACCTGCGCATATTTTTTCAGCAAAGTCTCATCAAGCTTCATCATAATGAACGAAGTTAGGCAGGATTAGGTAAAAGAAAAAGCGGCAACGCTATGTTTGATGTCGTAAGTTGAACATTCAATTTATCATAATTCATAATGTTCTATTCTGTTCTCAAGCTCTTCACCGGGTTTGCAACCGCCGCTTTTATCGCCTGAAAGCTTACTGTCAGCAATGCAATCAATAAAGCTGATACACCTGCCAGTGCAAATACCCACCACTTGATGGTTACGCGATAAGCAAAGCCCTGCAGCCACGTGTGCATTGCCCAACATGCCAGCGGCGATGCAATGAGCAATGAAATAATCACCAGCTTTAAAAAATCTTTCGACAGTAAAGTAGTAATGTTGGTCACTGAAGCGCCAAGCACTTTGCGCACGCCGATTTCTTTAATTCGGTTTTGCGCCATGTACGCTGCTAATCCAAACAAGCCGAGACAGGAAATAAAAATGGTGAGCCCGGCAAAAAGCGCCGCTGGCTTTTTTAATTGTTGTGGAATAATTTTTGTCTGCCTCCCATTTTAATCCCTTCAAAAATTTTTTTTGCTGCTTCAGCGAGTCCACCTTGTGCTGTTCTATCCGCTTCATTCGAAAGGAGAGCAATGCCTATATTAAGTTCAGGATAAACAACACAATAGCTTGAAAAACCAAAGCTTCCCCCGCTTTGCCAGATCCTTCTGAATCCATCTTGAGTCTTATTCATTTGCCAATTAAGCCCAATGGCAAAGCTGTTAATATCTCCAAAGGTCGGAGTGTGGGAGAGATTGATAAGCTGGTTGTTTTCATTAAGATGAAACTTAATATACTTCAACATATCCGGTACAGTTGACTTAATATTTCCTGCCGCGCCAATCACAACAGGATTATATGGCATAAGTACGCCTTTGCCGTTATATCCTTTAGCAAACATTGCTGTTTCCTTTTTAGAGTAGGATAATTTTGTAGCAGGCATTTTTTGTGGGACGGTAATATATTTTTTAATCAAATTCTCATAAGAGGTTTCGTAAACCTTTTCCAGAATGTACCCTAATAATTGAGCTCCTGCATTCGAGTAACCAAATTTTACCCCCGGCACAGTATCCAATTTTACTTTATGTAGATCATTCAAAAACTTTTCTTTAGTATAAGGAGTTTCAATAGCGGTCACAAAATAGGGAATAGAATCCTCTGGTTGTTGAAATAATTCTTTTCTATCAGGTAATAAAAAGGGAAGACCAGATGTATGATTAATAAGTTGAAACAGTTTTATAGGTTGGCCTGAGTACTCTAAATTAGGATAATTGCCCTCGAGATATTTTCGAATATCATCATTAATTTTCACTTTCTTGTCTATTACTGCCTGTGCAAGTAATGTTCCGGTAAATGTTTTAGTGATTGAGCCGATTTCGTAAATCGTGTTATTGGTCGGCTCTTGTCTATTACCCTTTTCCGTATAACCATAATTGTTAGTAAAAGTCTTTCCATTTTTGTAAATCCCGACTGAAAGTCCAACCCGGGAACCGTCTTTCATGTATGCTATAGCTGCATTATTAACAATTGCGGCTATTGAATCAGCTTCGCTATTTTGAATGGTTTGGGTAATACCATAAAGCGGATATCCAAGTAGTAAGCATACAAAGATTACTTTCTTGATTCTTAAGTGTGAAATTAAGTTTAATACATGTATGAAACGCATAGCAATCTATATTTAAAATGCACTTTATTATTCGTTACGTAAACTCTTTACAGGGTTAGCCATCGCAGCTTTTATAGATTGATAAGCGATAGTGCCTGCCGCAATTGCAAACGATGATATAATAGCAATTATAAATATACTGGCTCCAATGTTTACCTGGTACGCAAAACTGTGAAGCCAGTTATTCATGACGTAATAGGCCACGGGCGCAGCTATCACAAATGCGAGGATAATCAATAACACAAATTCTTTTGAAAAAAGAACGAGAATGTCAGCAAGAGAAGCCCCTAATACTTTTCTTATACCAACTTCTTTTGTTCGCTGGGCGGCGGCAAAAGCAACCAGGCCGTATAATCCTAAACAACCAATTAATATTGCAATACCTGAAAATAATCTAAATGCTGTATACTCTTTTTGTTCCTGCCTATACCATGCTGCTATGTGGTCATCAAGAAACTCATAATCGAATATATCATCGGGAAAAGAGGCTGACCATGCTTTATTGATATTTGCAATTGTTTTATTCATTTCAGATGGAGAAATTTTCGCGCTGACCATATAAAAATTATCAGCACGATACAGTAAGGCACATGGTCTTATTTTTTTGTGTTTCGATTCACTTTGAAAATCCTGCGCAACACCTGTAATGGTGCAATACCAGTTTCCATTAAGAATAATATGTTTGCCGATCGCCTTGCCTGCATCCCGGATACCAAGCTTATTAATTAATGTTTGATTTACCACCACACTATAAACTGTATCGTTTTCTGAAGAATTAGTACGCCTTATCTTTTCACCTGAAAGCATCTTTAAACCAAACATGTCAATATACCGTTCATCAACGAATTTCATTTCTGTTACGTCATCCTTTGTCACACCATTTTCAGGTGATTGAAAACTAGTAAATGAATTGTTATACACTGGTGCGCCAGAGGAAAAACTGAGTTCCTTTATGCCTGGATTTGGTAACAATTGTTGTTTCAGTACTTCTGTTTTCAATTGATCAGGAATGCCAAAAGAAATTATTGCATCTTTATTAAATCCGAGGTTTCTGTTTTGAAAAAAGTCCATCTGGTAAGCAACCACAAGAGTTCCCACGATCATGATCTGGGAGATGGCAAACTGAAGAACAACAAGGCTTTTACGCAATGTTAATCCCTTGAATGAAAATGTTGCTTTACTTTTTAAAGATTCTGCCGGTCGAAATGCTGATTGTACAAATGCGGGATACAACCCGGCAAGGAGAATAACGCATAGCGCCAGTACAACTATCATAATTACTACAGGCCATTGTATCAGTTGACTGATGCTGATTTTTATATCAAGCCAGATAGCTGCTTTTGGCAAAACCATAAATGTAACAAGCAAGCCTAGCGCTGCAGCTATAAGTACCATCAGAGCAGTTTCACCAAGAAATTGAACAATTAATTGGGAGCGGGTTGATCCTAAAACTTTTCTTACACCAACTTCCTTTGCTCTTCTCAAAGCCTGTGCTGTAGCCAGGTTTATAAAATTGATGCATGCAATAATGAGAATAAGAACAGCCACTGCTGCAAGTGCATAATAGGTTTCTCTTGATGTGGTTGTGCTGATAGTATTGTTAAGGTACCGTTGGTCAAAATGAATATCGGTAAGCGGCTGCAACGGTAACCTTGCGTCTTTTGCAATATCCTTTCCCCAGTTCTTTTCTATAAATCCATGCATCCTGTTTTGAATCTTTGAAACAGGATAATTTTTTGGAGTAACGATATAGGCAAAGCTGCCACCGGCAATAGCAAAGAAATTCGACATCATTCCCTTCATCTCATTTGCTATTGTTTCAAATGAAATCAAAACATTAAATGGTAAATGTGTATTACCGGGCAAGTCTTTAATAACACCGGTCACTATAAGATCATAGCGGTTATCAAGATTGATGCGCTGACCTGCTGCTTCTTTGTTTCCGAAATATTTTTGTGCTATACTTTCTGTAATAACTATGGAATTAGGTTCTGCCAAAGCTGTTTTGTAATCTCCTTCCAGCCAGTGATAATCAAACACCGAAGGAAAATATTTATCAGCGAAAAGAATCCTTTTTTCCCGGTACTTTGTTTGACCGATAGTTATCATTCCTGATTCATGATACCACGACTGCGACACCTCTTCAAGCTGAGGAAAGTCTGTACGCATGGCTGGCACTATTGCCATTGAAATACTGGGATTAAAATCAATAGCGTTTAAAGTGACACGGTAAATGCGATCAGCTTTTGAATTGAACTTATCATAACCCAGTTCATATTTTACAACTAAAAAAATAACAAGACTCGAAGCAATTCCTAATGTAAGCCCAAGTACATTTATTATGCTGTATGCCTTATGTTTACTTAAAAATCGCCATGCTGTTTTGAAATAATTTTTAAACATTGTAATATATATTAGGTAAAAAAGTTTTTTTAAAACTTACACACTTCAATCTTTAATAGAAGGTCTTTCATCACTTTGCTATTTGCCGCATAATAATTTTATGTGTTGCAATAAGCTTTTATGCTGCACGGTTATTAGAATTATTAGATTTAGGAAAAAGAGGATTCATTTATTCAATCTAAGAAAATGCCATGTTTTTATTATACTGTACTTCAACTGATTATAATTAGTCAAAGCTTTAGAACTGTTCGCTTTTGATACAGCAAGTGTCCGCTTTTATGCATAGAATGCCTTCCGGTTTATATATTTTCTTCGGGAGATACCAATACTTCTTTCCGGATTTTTCTTTTTAGCAAGAAATTATTTATTGCAACGTGGTTGCAATAAATAAAATAGTCTTAACTTTGCCAAAACGCCTGGCAGCATAAAAGTATAACGAAGAGATTTTATTGACAGAGCAGTTTAGGTTTCAACTGCTCTGTCTCTTTGTTTTCTTTGTCTGCCTTTTAAAATATAATCAAATGACAGACGGTAAAAATTTTGACCTAATCATCATCGGTGGGAGTTATTCGGGACTTGCAGCAGCAATGAGCCTGGGACGCTCTTTAAGACAAGTACTGGTTATCGACAGCAGCAAGCCTTGCAATGCCCAAACACCTTATTCGCATAATTTCCTTACCCGGGACGGACAAACACCGAAACAAATTTCAGCTTCCGCAAAAGAACAGGTTGCAAAATATGACAGCATAAAATTTCATAACGGACTTGCTGTAAGCGGAACTAAAACTGACAATGGTTTTACAATTCAAACGTCGGCAGGTGATACATTTTCAGGAAAGAAATTAATATTTTCGACTGGTTTAAAAGATATTATGCCCGACATTGAAGGTTTTGCAGAATGCTGGGGTATCTCGGTTTTGCATTGTCCGTATTGCCATGGTTATGAAGTTAGAAAAGAAAAAACAGGGCTTATTGGTAACGGAGATATTGGTTTTCATTTCGCACAATTGATTTCTAACTGGACAAAAGACCTTATACTTTTTACTAATGGAAAATCAAGATTGACAGGGGAACAAACTGTCAAAATTAAAAAGCACAATATTGAAATTATTGAAACTGAAATTGACAAATTTGAGCACAATGAAGGAAGAGTGCAAAACATAGTTTTAGTAAATAATACAAAAGTTTCCGTAAAGGCAATTTATGCAAGACCGCAGTTTGTTCAGCATTCTGACATACCCGTTGCTTTGGGTTGTGAACTGACAGAACAAGGTTTGATAAAAGTAGATATGTCTCAAAAAACGAGTGTAGCCGGTATCTATGCAAGCGGCGACAATTCTACTTTTGGCAGGTCTGTTTCGGTGGCTGTTTCCACCGGTTCATTAGCAGGAGCATTTTCAAACAATGAATTGATTAACGAAGAATTTTGACCAAAAAAATAAAAAAATAAAATATAAAAACAAATCAAAAGCTGTGTCAGGGTAAATGAAAAAAACCTGAACGGAGTACAGGTTTTACATCTTTTTCTCAGCTAATTTCTCTACTTCGATGCGGAAGGCTTATCAACCTTGCGCTTAACTTTTACGCCGCTGTATTTTTTGTGCTTGCTAAAAGTATTGTGCACTTTCTGCGGAATAGTGGAAGTCTTTTTTACCTTCTCTTTTTTCAAGGCACCCTGCTGTGCAGAAGCTCCGAAAGCTATACCAGCAAAAAGCATCACCATCAATAAGAATTTTTTCATGATTTCTGTTTTTATTATATCAGTCCTTTTCAAGAAATGTACCTAAAATATTGTCTTTAATTTTTTGTAATATAATTTAACAATACATGATTTTGCTTATTTTGTTGGTATTAACGCAAAATCATTTTTCGTTCAATAACTAATAGTTTTAAAAAAACGCAAAAGTGTCATTTCATCAATTTCTCATTAAACTTTACGATCAGTTTAAATAAGTCTTCATACTCATTTAAGGGCAAAGTTTGGGCTTTATCATATATATCGTGGTAAGCTTTAATGCCACCCAAAGTATACATAAAAAATGCCGGTACCCCTTTTTCAGTAAACCAGTAATGGTCGCTGTTGGCAGCTTTGCCACGGGCATTTATTTTTACAAGATACTTGCCCGTGGTGTTCGCCTCATTTATGTAACCAAACTCTTTAGGAAATTCTGTAGCATTGACAACAGTTATACCTTCGTCACCTGTTCCCTCAAGGTCGAGGTTTAGCAGGAAACGAATATTTTTTAAAGGAAATAATGGATTTTCCGTAAAATACTTTGAACCTTTCAAACCAGCTTCTTCGCCTGCAAAACAAATAAAAGCTATGGTGTAAGGCTGAGGATTCTTAGCATAGTATTTTGCCAGGCCAAGCAATAAAGAAGTGCCGCTTGCATTGTCATTTGCGCCGGGAAAATAAGTGGCTTTACCCATGCCGCCAAGATGGTCATAATGAGCAGAAATAACAATAACGGAATCTGGCTTTACCATTCCTTTTACCCATCCGCATACATTGGAGGCTGTAAAGTTTTGAACCTCCTTGTTGTCTATATCTGCCTCAATGGTTTTAGGAATTCCCGTATAGTTTTTTTTATCTGCCTCAATTACTGTATAACCCGCAGGCTCATCAGCAACTGACCAGGTTAGCTTATCTTCAAAGGAAACAATTATACGGTTTGCTGCATCAACATAATGTGTACTATCCTGTCGCTGCAAATTTCCTTTTGCGTGAACTCCACGGCTATCGGGAGAAATTATAAAGTCCTTTCCCGGAATTAAATTTTTTCCGTTTATGCGTACCTGCATGTCGCCGGGAAAAGTATTGACAGGATATGAAAACGCCTGGAAAAAAGAACTGCCGGATATAGGTTTCAAACCAAATGCGGTAAACTGCCGGGCAAGAAACACAGCAGCTTTATTCATTCCATCTTTTGTATAACCTCTGCCCCAGTAATAAGGTGACGTCAACGTATCCACTATTTTACGTGCAAAATTTACACCCTGTGAAAAACCGACATGTGACATAGTTATAAACAGCACAAAGAGCCAGGTTTTGCTTAAGAAAAAACCGGGAAGCAGTTTCATCCTCGTTGTAAGACGTGGGCGATTAAGCCCAAAGGTGCGCGATGGTTTACGGAAGAAGTAATTGTAACGCCAGGGAGAGGGCAACAAAACAGATAAGTGTATCAAATACTAAATTTTAAACAACTTCAGGTGAACAAATTTATCGAATAATAAATGTATAAAAGTGTGCAAACTCATGAGCCCATGCCGCTTCATTATGTTTAGCAACAGGAGACACCACGCGCTGTGTTTCGTAATGACCCTTCTTTTCTACGATAGCCAACATCTTATTCATATCAGGCACCATAGTTTCGCCTTCCTGTCCGCCTGCATAAAAATAAAACCTGCGAAAAGCAGTTCCCCATTGAGCGGCAGCTACATCATCATATATTTTAGGCGCCGGCCAAAAAGCAGGAGAAAAAATGCCTGCTCCACCGAAAATATGGGGATATTTTACTACCGCATACAAACTAATGAGGGCGCCCATACTGCTGCCAGCAACAAAGGTATGAGCAGAGTCTTTTAATGTGCGATAGTTTTTATCTATAAAAGGTTTTAGTGTAAGCGCAAGAAAGTCAACATATTCGTTGCCCTCTCCTTTGCCATAGTCTTTATTGTCGTAGGGGTTGTATTCTGTCATTCTTTTTTCCCGACCGTTATCGATACCAATGATAATCGCTCCTTTTCCACCTTGCTGTATTATTGAATCGAGTGTTTCATCTATATGCCATTCACCAAAAGCTGCCGTTTGTTCATTAAACAGGTTTTGACCGTCCTGCATGTAAATAACAGGATACTTTTTTTTGCTTGTTGCATAATCTTTCGGCAGGTACGCCCAAATTCTTCTTGTTCTGTTAAGTTGCGGAATAAGAAAGGCTGTATCAACTATTTTCACCTGGGCCGTTGCCGTATATGGCTTTTGCCTTTCAGGATAATCATCTTTCCAACCTGGTATCGAAAACTCCTTAGATACATCTCCATTCAAATTAATTTCATGATTTTTCACGTCTTCTCCTTTTGCTGTTGTTTCCACTTTGTCAAAGCTTCCGCGGGTAAATTTAAATTCGTATTTACCAACAGGCAAATCTTTCAAAACGATTCCTCGTCTTGTGGTGCCAAAAGGTTTTAACTTGTATTTTTCATCTTTTGGATTCCAATTATTAAAAGAACCTGCCACATAAATATTATCCTGCTTTTTGGCTGCTACGCTGTCTACCATAAGCCGCAATACATACTGCGCCTCTGTTTTTCTAAAAGTAAAGAAACCCATCAGTAAAAATAAAACAATCTTCATGCTGTTAAAGTAATTGTTTTCGGGAAAAAAGGGACTTAAAAGATCATTTACTTTTCGGCGTGGCATTTGTTTTAACTCAGTTATAGCAGCAGATGTCATTTTATCTCCGTCACCCTTGCTTTTAAATTTAAACTTTTCCAAAAAACATACATTCCGATGAAGAACTTACCCGTTGTTTTTAAAAGCGTTTATTACTAAATTACATTCACTTCTCTTTCGAGTATAATGCCAAATTTTTTTTCTACGCTGTGCATAATTTCGGTTGATAAATTATAAATGTCTGCACCCTCTGCATCGCCATAGTTAACCAATACCAAAGCCTGCCTTGCATTACAGCCAGCGTCTCCTTTTCTATAACCCTTCCATCCGCATTGTTCTATAAGCCAGCCCGCTGCCACTTTTACCGTGTCGTCTTTTGCGGGAAAACCAACAATTCCCGGAAATGCTGCCTGCAACTTTTCAAAATGCTTTTTTGTTATAGCCCGGTTTTTAAAAAAACTTCCTGCATTACCTATCACTTTTGGATCAGGAAGTTTGCTTTGTCTGATATTTATTACTGCCTGAGAGATGGCTGCAATTGATAAATCACCAACGCCCATTTTATCAAGCTCCTGCTGTATAGCTCCGTAACTGGTATTGTAAACCGGAATTTTGTTTAGTCTGAAAGTAACGCTTGTAATTACAAACTGACCTTTGTATTTTCTTTTAAATACGCTTTCCCGGTAGCCAAACTCACAATCTTTTGCTGAGAAAATATGTACTTTTTTTTCGTTTATATTGTACGCTTCTAATTCATAAAAAACATCTTTTATTTCTGCTCCGTACGCTCCGATATTTTGCATAGGACTTGCTCCTGTGCTTCCCGGTATCAGGCTGAGGTTTTCAACACCTGCAAAATTATTAGCGATACAATATAAAACAAACCTGTGCCAGTTTTCTCCCGCTGCCGCCCGCACATAAACGTGTTCCGCATCCTGCTTTAGCACTTCAATACCCTGCATATCATTTATTGCAACAAGGCCCGGGTAGTCTTGTGTAAGCAGTATATTGCTGCCGCCACCAAGTACAAGTACAGGGCTACCAGGTAAGGGATTAAAATTGAAAACTTCATGCAGTTCGCCCAACGAAGTGAACTTTGTAAAATACCGGGACCTTGCATTTATACCAAAAGAGTTAAATGGCTTAAGAGAATAATTTTCTTGAATTTGCATTTCTACTATATCAGGTCTTACAACGATTAGGCTGTTATTGATTATGTCTGAAAAACTCAGATTTTTACTTTACAACTTATCTAATGAAGCACTAAGATACTGATCTTATATGGTTTGAATTAACACAGACAGGTCAAAATGCATCTTAATTTTTAAGCCTGAAAGGCTGATAATTTTATAGAATAACATACACTAATTTATTCTTTTGATAGTAATGCACGAAATATTTTTACCACAAAAATTAGTATGCTTTTTATTTGCAATACTTTCAACATAAAAAGTTGCAGAAAGTTTTTTAATTTTAGTAATGCCGGAACTATATATTATAGCAGGGCCAAATGGTGCGGGAAAAACAACCGCAGCAAAAACGATATTGCCGGAAGTATTTGATTGCGACATATTTCTCAATGCAGATGAAATTGCGGCCCAATTGAATCCTGAAAATGCTGAAGCCGCAGCATTGAAAGCAGGAAGAATAATGCTGTCACAAATAGAAGAATGCATAGACAAAAAAGTAACGTTTAGCATTGAAACGGCTTTAGCAACAAGAAGCTACCTGCAGTTGGTGAGCAAAGCACAGTTGCAACAGTATGAGGTGATTTTACTATTTTTTTATTTGCCTTCTGCAGAAATGGCAAAACAAAGAGTCAGACAAAGAGTGCAAAAAGGCGGACACTCAATTCCTGAAAATGTTATTGAAAGAAGATATTCTTCAGGAATAAAAAACTTAATCGATTTCATAGAAATAGTGAATAGATGGCGTGTTTATGAAAATGTAGTTTCTCCACCGCTAAAAATAGCAGAGGGTGAAAGAGATGGTTTAATAAAAATTCTTAATTTCGAGGTATGGAAAAAACTGCAGAAAATATGAAGTTTTCTAAAAAATTTATAGAAGAAAGCAAAGCGCTTGAAGCAGGATTAAAAAAAGTTTCAGAAAAACTAATAGCTGAAGAAAAGAAAAACAATGGCTATCTCATTATTTCTGACTCTGAAGGCAACATTAAAAAAGTTCCCACAAAAGATTTATAATCTTTTCTATCGTTTAGCTTCATACGGTTTTAATTACTTCAAAAAATAAGGTACTTAAAACTGCATCAGCTTCGCCCGCAACCTGTATAATTTCTTCAATATTAACAGGCTTCAGGTTATCAGGGTTACATTCATCAGTGATGACACTTACCGCAGCGCATTTTAAGCCAATATGATTTGCCACAATCACTTCCGGCACAGTGCTCATTCCTACCATATCTGCCCCTATACTTCTGATATAGCGATACTCTGCTCTTGTTTCCAGATTAGGCCCTGCGACCGAGGCATACACTCCTTTTTTAAGCGGTATATTCAGCTCTTGCGCTTTATTGAATAATTCTGCATTTAAATCCTGGCTATAAGGTTCACTCATATCTACAAAGCGGTTTCCAAACTCAGGAGCGTTTAAACCCCTCAACGGGTTTTCGGGCAACAGGTTTATATGATCGTCTATCGCCACCAAATCTCCTTTTTTATAGTCACTATTAATTCCTCCTGCGGCGTTGCTTAGCCACAGTTGATCAATATCTAATTGTTTCATTACTCTTACCGGAAAGGTAATTTGCTGCATACTATAACCCTCGTAATAATGAAACCTGCCCTGCATTACCACTACCTTATTATCATTAACATAGCCGGTTATCAATTGACCTTTGTGAAACTCGATAGTTGCCGCAGGGAAGTACGGAATATCTTTGTAAGAAATACTTCTCCTTTCTGTTATCCTATTAATAAATGCCCCTAACCCCGTACCTAACACCACACCAACCCTGCAATCTCCAAATCCCTTATCTTTTAAAAAAGAAGCTGATTCTGAGATTTTTTGAAACATATTTTCCATTATTTACTTATTTATAATTTTGTTTCAAACCACAGAGACACTTTACGACACAGCGTTTCACAGAGATTAATGCGCAATCCTCTGTGTTTCTCCGTGTCGCTGTGACTCTGTGGTTCAATTTCTTTAAGTTTAAACCGCTTTCCAGAAAATAAATCCTTTTTAAATATTAGATCGTAATTTCTGTTATGAAAATACTACAACAATAGAAAATATTCCTGATATAAACCTGATAGGAGTCTCACAACAGTTACTGTTACAGGCAAAACACATGAACCAACATTTGAACAAATGGTTTCCTTTAATGTTTTAAAAAAAAGAAGAAAGAGCTAATAAAACCCGTTCCCGTATTTTTATTTGCTTTTAAAAGTGGTGCAAAAAGCCGTTCGCACATTGCTTTTTAAAAAGCCGGACACATAAACAAACAACAGGTCGTCGCAATAAAAGCTTATCTTTAAGATGGAGCCGAATATAAAGAAACTGAAAGTACAGTTGCATTGCCGGAAATTGTATAAATGTTTTGCCAGATATAAAGGAAAAGAAAAACGGTAAAATTCTTGCATCGCTTACTAAAATTTGCGTAAAGGAAAAACTCTTTAATAAAATTAAAAAAGTACAACGGATATTTATTTTTGGAAAATAACAAATCAAAATAAACATGTCAGATCATTATTACAATGCAGAAGATTTAAAAAAGTTTGGAGCAATAGGTGACTATCAGAAAGAACTGGCAGATAAGTTTTTTTCATGGTATGGAGAAGTATTTAAAGACAGCGCGCTTTCTGCCAAAGAAAAATCGCTGATAGCATTAGCAGTTGCTCATGCAGTTCAATGTCCGTATTGCATAGATGCGTATAGCAGCGATGCTTACGAAAAAGGATGGAGTGAAGCACAAATGATGGAAGCGCTGCATGTAACGGCGGCCATAAGAGGTGGGGCATCGCTGGTGCATGGCGTGCAGATGATGAACAAAGTGAAGGAAATTGCGATGTAAGTGGCTGCATTAAAGGGAAAAAGAAAAACAACATTAATAATTCTTAAAGTTTTTTTAGGGGGTTGAGGCATGAAGTCATTAAAAGCAGAAGGAAATATTTTAGCGGATACAAATTACCAGGTAGAATTATTGGAGACAGGTAATCACAATGCATATCGTCTTGTGCCATTTCAGCAAAACCTGGAGATAGCGGGGCTGTTTCCTTTACGTCCAACTCATCTTGAAATCTTTCAGGTTAATATTGGCAAAATGTGCAACCAGGTTTGCAGGCACTGTCATGTGGATGCCGGTCCCGACAGAAAGGAAATCATGACGCGCAAAACAATGCAGCAATGTCTTGATGCATTAGCAAATAACCCATCTATTGGCATTGTTGATATCACAGGCGGCGCACCTGAACTTAATCCTGATTTTCGCTGGTTTGTCGAAAACATTAAAGCATTAGGCAGGCACATTATTGTTCGCTGCAATCTTACGATTATTCTTGCCAACAAACGTTTCCATGATTTGCCTGATTTTTTCAGGCTTCACACTGTTGAAGTCGTTTCGTCTCTTCCCTTTTATACAAAAGACAGAACAGACAGGCAGCGAGGCAACGGCGTTTTTGAAGATTCTATTATAGCTTTGCAAATGCTGAATGCTGCGGGATATGGCATACCGGGAACAGGTTTAACGCTTAATCTTGTTTACAACCCCGCCGGAGCTTTTCTTCCGCCCGACCAGGCAGTTTTAGAAAAGGAATATAAAGACGCGCTCGCAAAAGATTTTGGTATCCGGTTCAACGACCTCTTTACTATTACCAATCTTCCTATCAGCCGTTACCTGGATTACCTGTTAAACAGCGGGAACTATGAAAAATATATGGAAAAGCTTATTAGCGCATTCAATCCCGTTGCAGCGGCTAATGTTATGTGCAGAAACACGATTTCTGTAAGCTGGGACGGCTTTCTGCATGATTGCGACTTCAACCAAATGCTTAACCTTAAAGTAAGCAGCAGTGGAAAACACATATCAACATTCAACGCATCAGAATTAGCCGGCCGGGAAATTATAGTAAATCAACATTGCTATGGTTGTACAGCCGGAGCGGGAAGCAGTTGTGGCGGGTCGGTAGTATAGTTGTTTTTGGGGTTAATGGACATTTGTGGTGGTAAAATTCGCTGGAAGCTATACTGATATTAGCTTTCAGGAAATGAAAGGTAATGATTAAAAAAACTGCTTTTTTTGTAATTGTAAAATTGTCTCAAAAGATGGG
>JAABUT010001212.1_pt1 | contig 31048 bp, 26 predicted proteins | sample 5559281 | NCBI WGS metagenome assembly JAABUT01 (sample SAMN10711880, study PRJNA513359) | rock metagenome | isolation source: Antarctica rocks | place: Antarctica: Victoria Land, Ricker Hills nord | collected 2016-01-04
ATTTACTCGCTCTATCAATCTCTCTATCAAACGCTCTATCAAATTTTCTATCAAATGCTTTATTGAATTCTCTGTCAAATTCTCTATCAAACGCTCTGTCAAATTCTCTATCAAACATTCTATCAAACTTTCTATCAAACTCTCTATTAAACGCTTTATCAAACTTTCTATCAAACGCTCTATCAAACACGTTAATTGAATGCATAAAATACATTAAATAGTGCTTCAAACAATGCTTTCTACATGACTTGAGAATAGTACTGTTACTTCTGTGATTAGTAATCTTCGCTTTCAGTCAAAGATCAACGCTAGAAAATTCAGAAGATTCAGAGTATTTACTTCTTCTCACTTCTTTCTTTCTTTATAGAACAGTTTCTACTTTCTATTTTGTATGAAATAATGCTAATTGACTCAATAGAATGCACTCTTCATGACTTGATATCAAACTTTCTACTGATCTTTCTGCTGAGCTTTCTACTGAGCTTTCTACTGAGCTTTCTACTGATCTTTCTACTGATCTTTCTACTGATCTTTCTACTGATCTTTTAATCGAGCTTTCTACTGATCTTTTTACTGATCTTTCTACTGATCTTTCTACTGATCTTTCTACTAATCTTTCTACTGATCTTTCAATCAAGCTTTCTACTGATCTTTCGATTGAGCTTTCTATTGATCTTTCTACTGATCTTTCGATCAATCTTCTGACTGATCACTTTACTGATCATTCTACTCATCACTTTACTCGTCATTCTACTCGTCATTCTACTCGTCATTCTACTCATCACTCTACTCGTCATTCTACATGCTCATCATTTACTCGCTCATTTACTCGCTATTTACTCACTCACTCAAATTTTCTATCAAACGCTTTATCAAACTCTCTATCAAACGCTTTATCAAACTCTTTATCAAACACTCTATCAAACTTTTTATCAAACACTCTATCAAACTTTCTATCAAACATTCTATCAAATTTTCTATCAAACTCACTATCAAATTTTCTATCAGACTTTCAATCGAACGCTTTATTGAACTTTCTATCAAATTTTCTATCAAACTCTTTATCAAACGCTTTATCAAACTCTTTATCAAACTGAGCTTTCTACTTGTTACGAGCGTATCAAGACTGATTAGAGCTAGTCAATGATCTAGTTGAGATCTGATCTAGATCTGACTCAGATTTAATTCAGATATGACTCAACACTCTTTTACATTCTCAACACTCTTTTCTTTCATCAACATCTTGTTCATTTACATCATTTTCTTTTCATGTTAAAAACACATTTCTTTCGAGTCTAGCGAAGTCTTTGAACATTACATAAATAAAAGCTTTTGTATTAATCTTCTTCTGTATTCTTAATATTCAGTTATAGTTATTTCTAAAGATTAAGCACTATCAATTCTGATCTTCATTGATTGTATCATTTAGACATGATTCTGACATTATATTAAGAATTCGTTAATCACACGATACTGATCTCATTACTCATTCAATCTACTTGTACAGACAGAACGAGTCTAAAGAAATTCGTTTACCTGATAATTAACGCAATCAAAAGACTGAACAACACTAGAAAGTTTGATAGAATCAACGACAAGACTGTTTGAATTGCTAGACAACTTATTGCTCACTAAGTACACACAGTTCAAATCGATCAAGAGAATCAACTCATTCTCATGAAACAGACGAGTGAAAATAAGCTGTTCAACTTGATTAAGAGAATCGACGATAAAGAATCTTCGTGAATTGCTCAAGAATCAAATCAATCAACAAACAAATCTCATCTTCTTTGTTGAAGATTAAACATCATTCTATACATCTTTCTTCTTCAATCATCAAGCATCATCATTCATTCAACTCTCTTTTCAAACAAATCTCATCATGTCTAGTCGTTCGTTTACTGAAGAGCATTCTGAGAAATTTCGAAATCGTTTCTCTCAAATCTCTGATGCTGATTCATCAAAATCATCAAGTGCTGCATCATTCATTCATGAAGATGATGAATCATTCGCTGAAACAATAATATTTCTCGTGTTCTATAAAATCTGAAAAGCTTGAAGTCTAGCTCTTGATAAAGAAACAGATCGACTCTATGAGTTAAATAAACAACAAGAAGACGAAATCAAAGAGTTGAAGACAAGACTTCAAACTAAAGAAAACACTTCTTCTGATTTCATCTACTCTGAGCGTTCTAGATCTCAAAAAATATCTGATTCTTCGCTGTTTACTGATGAAAAGAACTCTACTTGAAAGAACTGATACGAAAAAATTCAGAATAAACTAGAGATCAACGTCGATCTCTTTTCTAATGAATGAATCAAATTGAACTATGTACATTCTAGATTATTCGATGACGCAGCAAAGATCACTCAGACTAGACGTGAACATGATTGTGTCAATCTTTATAAAATCGTCGAAGATCTTTTGAAAGAGTTAGCTCAGTTGTTCGATGACTCGAATAAGAAAGTCAATTTTCGTAGAAAATACTACAACTTAATTCAAGAATCAAAGAAATTCAGTGAGTTTTATACTCAGTTTCAACGACTAATTTTCTATTTAGACTATCATGAAAAGCAACTGATCATTGATCTGAAAGATAAAATAAACTTTCGTCTTTGATTCATTTGAATAGATCAATTAGTTCAACCTGATTTTCTCAAAGAGATTCATTTCTATTTGATTCATTTGAATAATGATCAGCGAGTTATTTGAGAAAGCAAGAACAAAGTTAATCTCATAAAATGCATCAATGATCTGTCAAAGATCATCTTTCATAAAGCTGTTTCTACTCAGTCAGTTGATCATTCAAAATCTGATCATCTAAAGTCGCGTGACGCGATTTTAACTAGCGTCAAGAAAGCAGATGTTCTAGTTGAAATCTGTTTCATATGTCATAAATCAGATCATAGCTCTAAAGAGTGTCTTGATCAATCTACTAGAATTAATGCAGTGAACGATGAATATGATTGCTTCAATTTCAATTCGAATTTCGATTCAAAAAACTAGTCATCTCTTCAAAAGTTATTAAAGAGATAGAAATTATATCTTTGTGCAAACTAGACGAAATTTTATCGAAAGAGAATTACTTTGAAAAGTCGTTTCTAATTGACGCTCATCTCATCTCTCAGAATCAATCTTTCAGTCTTCGTTCTTTAATAAACAGTGATTCAGTCATTTACATGATCATACATTTCAATCTAGTCAATAAAGTATGCAAGAAACTGAAAATTCAATCTATATCACTGACAAAAGAGAAGCTAATAAGAGATTATGATGAAAAGATATTTAAGAAGATAATCACTCATAAAATTTTACTCAATCTCATCATCGAAAGTCATAAGAAATTGATTATATCAATGTTAATAGCTGATATTGATCATCATGAAGTCATATTGAGTAAGCTCTGAATGAATAAAAACGAAATATTACTGAATATGCAAAACGACGTCATTGTTTTTTCAAATCAATTGAATACTTCTATTTCGATTTTTTTGATCTCGCTCAATTCAAAGCACTCAAGTTGATCGCGATCATCTTCGTTCTCTTCAATCTCTCAGACTAAGATCTTTATGATGCTCAAACGACTTGTTTCAATCACTGCTCAGAAAGAGTCATTCTTGATTCAAAGTATAAACATTGCTTCGTTCAAAACACTGTTGAATCATTCAAAGAAGAACAAGATCGAAGTCTTTACTCTATTCATAATAAACATCAATAAAGAAATCGCATACAATACTCAGTGCAATTTGAATGCTTTAAACATCTCTTCAATTAATGAAACGACTCAGAATTTAAAAGACATTAAAGCAAAGCTGCTCTTAAAATATCATGAGTTTCTAGATGTTTTTGATCAAGCTCAATTGAATAAACTACTCTCTCATCGCTTCTATGATCATAAAATCGAGCTCATCAGTAATTCAACGCTTTCTTGCTGCTGAGTCTATTGAATGTCTTCTGTCAAACTTCTGAAAGTAAAGAAGTATCTGAACGAGAATCTGTCAAAGAGATTCATCACTTTCAGTCAGACTTTCTATTTCTTTTCTGTTCTATTTGCTCTCAAAGCAAATGAAGATCTTTGATTCTGCATGAACTATTGAAAGTTAAATGTCATTTTCAAAAGAAATAGATATTCTCTATCGCTGATAGACGAGATCATTGATAAAATAGTGAATTGCAAGCATCTGACTAGATTGAACATCATATCAGCGTTCAACAAACTTCAAATGCATTTTGATAGCGAGAATTACATCATCTTTATCACTGCTTTAGAAGCGTATAAATACAAGATACTATCATTCAAACTGACTAATGAATCGATCTTCTTTCAGCAATATATGAATGACATTTTATGAGACTTTCTGAACGACTTTTGTCAAGTCTATCTAGATGACATTCTCATTTATAGCAAAATGAGAAAGAAACATAAAGATCACGTCAAACTAGTATTGAGTTGACTACGTGAAGCTGAACTGCAGATGAATATTCGAAAGTGCGAATTCAATGTAAAAGAGACTGTCTTTCTAGAAGTCATTGTATTAGAACTAAATCTTCGTATGAACTTCAGCAAGATGACAGTCATAGTCAGCTGAATCACTTCGATCAATCTAAAAGAAATTCAGAGCTTCGTGAGATTTATTAACTTCTATCGTCGTTTCATTAAAAACTTCTCGAAGCTAGTCAAATCATTCATTCAGCTGACTAGAAAGAACACATCTTTTGTTTGAAATGAGATCTGTGTTCAAGCTTTTGACAATCTCAAGAAACAAGTCAGCTCAGTCTCAGTACTTCGTCACTTCGATCTCAAATGACAAGCTATTCTGAAGATCAATGCTTTGAACTATGTAAAAGATGAAATACTATCTCAGTATGATGACGAGAAAGTTCTTCATTCAATGACTTTCTACAGCAAAAGCATGATTCTCGCTGAAATCAATTATCACATCTATGACAAGAAATTGCTAGTCATTATTCAATGCTTCAAACACTGACGACTTGAGCTGAAATGCATTGAACTACTCATTCAGATGTTCATTGATTATCAGACTTTGAAGATCTTCATGAAAAACAAACAGTTGAGTCGATGACAAGTCAACTATCTGAATATTCTATTGAAGTTCAACTTTCAGATCATCTTTAGATCAGACAAAATAAACACTAAAGTCGATGCTTTAATCAGAATGTCTATAGCAAACATCTCTGAATTCACTCAGCGTCTTGAAAATCATTTTCAGACTATTCTGACTTCTGATAAAGTTGATATTCTATCTGTTGAATCGAAAGCAAATCTTTATCAATGAGTATGTATGATTAATCAAACAGATGAGCTCTGCAGCGAATATAGACAAGCTATGAACGACAACAAGCTCAAATTTCATATCACTAAACTGAAGAACTGCAAAATCATTGACGACGTTCTATTTAGAAAAGATCTACTATGAGTCTTTGAGAACATGCACACGAAATTACTACAAGAAGTGCATGATCAATCTTCAATCTCTCATTTCGACAATAAATGAATCATCAATCTAGTTCAGCATTTTTACTATTGATCAGATCATCGAGCTACTATTCAACGATACATTTGAAACTGTCATGCTTGTCAGCGAAGCAAAGTTTCTAGAAATAGCATTAATGAACTTCATCATTCTCTTTCGATTTCACAGAAATGATGAAAAGATATAGCTATGAACTTCATCACTGAACTATCTCTGTCAGAAGACTATAACATCATTTGCACAGTTATATGTCATCTCATCAAAGAACGTCACTATGTTCTCTGTCATTGAAAAGACGATGACATCTCAGTCAAAGAAATGATTTGAATCATGCTATGAAACGTCTATCGACTGCATGATCTACTCAGTTCTATTGTTTCAAACAAAGACTCTCAATTCATATCGACTATGTGAAAAAGTCTTTGCAAGCGACTGAGAATCACAGCTAGTTTATTCACAGTTTATCATTCTGAGATTGATGATCAATCGAAACAAGTCAATCAAGATGTCAAACGCGAACTTAGAATTTACTGCAATTACATGCAGAACGACTGAGTCAAATGAATATCTATGATGAAATTCAGCGACAATTTCAATATCTTCTCAATCACTTCAATGATTCTCTTTTACTTCAATAAAGAATTTCACTCTTGAATGAGTTTCAATTCAGATATGACTGACTATGAAACGACTCGTGAACAACTTGAAGCTAGAAAGACAAACAATATTGTCATTCAAATGAAAGAGTTACTGAGCTTCAATCATCAACAATTGAAAAAGATGAAGCTGATCATCAAAGTTCAGATCAATAAACATAGACGAGACATTACATATGAAGTAGATGATTGAATTTGATTATCTTTCAGAAACATCAAGACAACGAGACTCTGCAAAGATTTGAAAGACAAACAGCTAAATCTTTATCAAATCACTGCTAAAATAGATATCTTTTATCATCTTTATTTATCAGTCAGCATGAAGCATCTGCATTCGATATTCAGTTCGAAGCTACTACGATCATATTCAGAAGACTCTCTATCAGAACAACATTCAGAATCATTCAGATCAATCATGATCAAAGACGATGAATATTGAAAGATAGATGATATATTGAACTTCAGACGCTATTAAGATTGAATACAGTACAAAGTCAAATGAAAAGATCTAGATAGAGATGATGAATGATACTATGTTGATAAAGAAAAATTTGATGACTCAGAGAAAGTTTTGAACGAATTTCATAAGCTATATTCAAGCAAATCGCGCTAAATATCGAAATAACTATCAACAAAAGCGAGCAAAAAAACTACATTCATGCGAACATGAATTTTCAAAGAAAAAAGTAATGTTACGAGCGTATCAAGACTGATTAAAACTAGTCAATGATATAGTTGAGATCTGATCTAGATCTGACTCAGATTTGACTCAAATATGACTCAACACTCTTTTCTTTCATCAACATCTTGTTCATCTACATCATTTTCTTTTCATGTTACAAACACATTTCTTTCAAGTCTAGCGCAGTCTCTGAACATTACATAAATAGAAGCTTTTGTATCAATCTTCTTCTGTATTCTTAATATTCAGTTATAGCTATCTTTAAAGATCAAGCACTATCAACTCTGATCTTCATTGATTATATCATTTAGGCACGATTCTGACACTACTGAACTTTCTACTGAGTTATTGACTGAGCTATTGACTGAGCTATTGACTGAGCTTTCTACTGAGCTTTCTACTGAGCTTTCTACTGAGCTATCTACTAATCTTTCTACTGATCTTTCTACTGATCTTTCTACTGATCTTTTAATCGAGCTTTCTACTGATCTATCTACTGATCTATCTATTGATCTTTCAACTGATCATTCTACTGATCATTCTACTGATCACTTTACTCGTCACTTTACTCATCATTCTACTCATCATTCTACTCATCATTCTACTCATCATTCAAGAATCAAATTTGTTTTCTATTGAGCATTAAATATGACTCTATCGAACAGTCTTCATGATTTCTACATGACTTTCTGCATGACTCTCTATCAAGCTTCGAATTGCTTTGCAATCAAGAATCAAATTTGATCTCTATCGAGCATCAAATATGAGCTCTATCATACATTCTACATGACTTTCTATCAAACATTCTACATGACTCTCTATTGAACATTCTACATAACTCTTTATTGAACAGTCTTCATGATTTCTTTCATGACTTTCTTCATGACTCTCTACCTCATTAGTTTACTCATTAACTTTCTCATTAACTTCTCCGTTGACTTTTTCATTGACTTTCCCAGCGCATATATTAAATTGTGTAAATAGCTATTATTTAGTTAGTCAAATTAATTAGTAATTAACCTATTATACGATCGCAATAACCAATAAGTTCTGAGTCAGCAATAGCTGAAAACTGCGTTGCTTTTCATTGGTAACAGACTTGCTCAGGCAGCCAACGAACCTAGTGTAATCTGCCTCGGCATTCCCCATCGAGCTTAGAACCATTTTTACGACGATCCTTTACGGTCAGCACCAAAATATGCGCACGCGAAGGATACGTGACCGCCTCATGCGCTAACAGGGAAAGCCAAAATTGCTGCCAGACCGTGGCCGTGAAATGCTAACTGGGAGCATTCCTTCCTGCATCGGCCGCCATAGTTCTCTTCATGGAGCATTCGCTGGTGGACTAGAGCCTGTTGTGTTGGATACTATAAGCTGCTCGGCTTTAGTAGATTACCGTCTTCGCAGACTGCCATGCTGCTAGATTCTTGAAAGAAATGATATAGTATAATATGTGCATAACACCTGTATCACAAGGGCTGGAAAGTGATGTGTGCCTCGAGCATTGGTAATGTGAAGCTAAGTAGTTGGCCCTTCTATTAGCTGGGCTATGAAGACATGTCGGGGAGTTAGCGGGCCAAAGGGATTTGATAGCGGTTGGAGCGAAGTACCGTACCTAGGGCCAACAAAGAGGATGGTAAGCCATATTCAAGGGCTTAAGTAGTGGGAACATTGACAGGCAAACACCGACGAAGAAACACTTAGGCCCATAACAATAGCGCTACCGGTGGGCGGACGTTTCCCGCAATTCTTGGGTCCTAGATGGTGCTGCCCGACAATTATCTACTTGAAGGGGGGCTTAATGCCATTGAGTAACGGACCATCGCTCAGTAACAAGCACAGTCCTCTTCACATAGGTGAGCAGCTGGTCTTGTTCTAAACCACAAGTGAATCATACTTACGCAATCTGTGGCTGTTTGCGCGAGCCTAATATGACACCCCCATACAGCGCCAAAAGCGTGATGTCTAACTTGGCTCTTCTTTTCTTCCAGGACAACACTCTTGATACATGACTGGGAACGCATTAATGCCCCATGATCTTTCGAGGCTCTATCTCGCAAGCATTGATAGACGTTTTGCGCAAGCGATTAAGGCTGAGGCTTGGTAATTGCGACCACATGATAATATGAAATACGTATAATTCATACACGCGGACATGTTGGGTATAGGTAGCCGTTGCCTCATATGACCCTGGAGTTTTCATTACTTATTCGCAATGCTGGTTAAAAGCAAGACTGTACGCAAACTCTGCCCCAAAAGAAATTACGGTGGCACCCGCAGGTAAGACGTTGAGAACCCAATCTTGAATTGCCATGTCTTAACCATGGTCAAGATCTGGGATGTCTTATATGCTTGATTTTTCTTCGATCGGTAATCAAGCCACGACCCTCGAGGGGAGTCCGAAAGCACAAACACCAGTTAAATATCCGAGTCACAAACAAGCCCTGCTCATCGTTCTGTATCGGATAAGTTTGATCAGGGCAGGTCGTGTACACTAATACTGACCTGGTTGCAAGTAGATTTTTGATGACAAGTGATTGAGAGGTCTCTTTTCTTTCTAGACTCTTGTCCGCCTCTATCTCATAACTCAGCCATAGAATGACTCATGGTTTTCGTTCGGCTCATCTGCAGAGACATCCTCAGGCTCTCATATTCAACAGTGATATTGCTGTGACCTGCTGAACAATTGGCTCCCCTACGAGGGAGGACTATCGCTGGCAGGAGTCATCATCAGGGGAAGCGCCGTTGACCTCGAAGGTGAATTGCTGGCCAGCGCTTGAACTTTGCGCTTCCAATATTCCGGATGCGGCAACAAGAAACGTATATGGTAAAAGATCCCTGGTTAATCATCAAATGGCCAAGCTTCTTTCCAGACTTGTCTGTCACTTTCGCTACGCGCATAAAACTCGTTGACCTGTTCTTTGACCTGCTGCAGTGCATCACAAGCTTCTTCGTACTGGTCCGCACGCACTATACCTCGTTCTGGGAACAACCCACCCAAGCTTTTCTGCACCGTGGACATTGCTTCCATCCCGCGCAGTGCTCCATTGACATCGGCCTCTATCTCGGCCGTCTCTTCCCTGGAGAATTGGAATGGGTACGGCGCATCGCCACGAATGCGAACGCCTGGAAGCTCCTCTCATGTGTTCTCCAAATCTATCACTTGAGCAAGATATGTTGCTTCACCATCAACGAGAAGGTTTCGGGCGAGCAGTAGTAGGTCGAAGAGTAAAACGGTCTTCGACCTTAACGCCCGCCCAATTGATGCCTAGTCGAACCCCTGACAGCTTCTCCATAACAATATATTCGGCACCTATAGTAGTATCTTGAGCTCTGAAGCACCAAGCTTAGACCTTCGGGACAGGAGTTCCCAGAACGGTCCTTGGCTGGAAACTATCAAAGTACTTCCTTGTGAATGGAGTCAAGGATACCTACAAATTCCATTGTTGCTACCTCACTTGCGGTCGTAAGATGTGGCTGTCCAGCGTTTGGGTTAGGGATTTTGGCAACGACTTGAGTCCTGGCTTCTATAGTCAGCAGCAAAGCTTTGTTGTACAATTTATCAGGGTACTTTCCCATGCTAATACAAGACGCCGAGCCTACAGCTTCCGCCGCAATACGAGCTAGCTCTTGCACATTGAAGTGAACGTATCGCTGAGACAATTCAAACCCTTCATTGACAACGAAGCGGCCCCGCGTGAAACGAAAGTAATCATCATTGTAATGTAATTCTAACGTCAAATCAGACGGCTGATAGCGACGTCCTGGATCTAAATAGACTCACTGAATGCCGAGTCGTGCGAAGTCCACCGTGTTAAAGACGTCGTCATTGAGGTTCGGAGGGTGGTAGTTCACGTACCAGTACACCGCAGCAGCAGGCTTTTTCTAGTAAGCAGTGACGACGTCCGGCAAACATAACTGTACTGTAGCATTCTATATGACGAAGTCGTTTAGTGACTTATATTTTCGAAAGGTAGTCATGCGCGCGGAGACGACGTATGAAAGCTGGGAGGTGTTACTCTATTTAAGCCTGAATTCTGTCACCCGCAATTGTTAGAATCCATAACCGGGGTGTGAGGATTTCGAGTTCCTCTTTCAAGGTAGATAACTCACGCTAAACTGTCAGCTCGAGATGTGCCGCATGAAAGTGGCTGAGGTGAACCTGTAAGCTGGCCTCAAGCTTGACATATCACGGTATCAGAACGATCTTCGGTTTTATGTGCTAGCCCTAGCTATAAAGACGATACCAGATTTTACCTGTACTTACCTACAGTAGGTAGCTGTTATACTTATTAGTCTATCGTTCCTTGCATCGTCGAATACAAGATCCTTAAGGTAGTTAGCGTTGCGCTAAATTAGGCTAGTGAATCAGGTAAGGATTCGCGCTGTTGCCTGCCGTGCCTGCTACTCTCTAAGACATCCATCGCTTCGACCTTTGCCACAATCGAGGGGGTTCGAAGGATTCAATACATTGGATGTGAAATTTATATGGGTCGATGTAGACACGTAAACACAATTGTCCGCTCTCAGATTTACAAAGTATCACTGACTGATTTGACCGGCGCCAAAGATATCCTTTTCAATGACAAACTCTTCGACCTTCTTACAGAGGATAAATTCCTAAGGGTTTTATTATATCAATCGTTTTACCCGTAGCACTTTCGCGCATCATGGAAATACCAGTCCAAGCCTCAAAGAGCCATGCAGGCTTTTGCTTTCTCATTGCCCTTGCCCCAGAAACTCTCTTTAATATCCTAGATTTCTGCACCCTCCCATCCCTAGGTGCTCTTTCCTCCACCTGCAAAACACTGCATGCTGAGGTTCTCCTTCCTCTCAAATACCGCTCTGTTGACCTCAGCGTCCATAACCGAGGCCGCCTTCCCACCACGGGCCACAATGGCAGCATTCAGTACTATTGGTCTGACCAGTTTCCACCTGGATTCGACTTGACAGATTTGAGCCGCAAACAGCACGCCTTTCTCTCCACTGTACTCACCAACCCTTACATCGGAAAACTGATACATAAATTCTCATGGACAATCCGCTCATATTGCGATCCTGATGGCTACATGCCTGGTAAACAAACACGAGATGCTGTTTGGCCTGACACGCACATGTGGGATGCCTTTAAAACCTTTACCAATGTCACGAAGCTCGATTTGGCCTGCTACCAAGAGACCTGGGACTGGGCATACCTTCGGGATCCACCTTCGCCGTTGTTCCCTGCCGCAACACACATCCGCCTCTCGGGAATCATGTACCCCGAGAGTGTGATGGCAATCCTGCATCCGGTCGGCCTCTCTAAGCTCGAGCATCTTTCCCTCGACAACCTGCAGGACCCTGGCCCATGCCATGGCAAGTGGCCTGAGGAATGCTCCACAACCCAAGATAATTTCAACTATTACACCCGCCCATTTAACCCTAAGGTGAAGGTGCAAAGACTGCCCGGCACAATGCGTTACATCCTTCCGCGCATCGAACACCAGTGTTCCGCCCTCACATCGTTTCATTACCGCAAACCCGGCTGGATACACAATCGCAAGGGTCGAAATACCTCCGCCGATGTGCAATGCTACGCAGAGCTGGCCTCTTTCATATCATGTGTCTCTCCAACTCTGCAGTCTTTCCATTTTGAGCAAGGGGTCCCTGAGGGACTCATCTCGCATGTGAAAGCTGGCACACTGGAGCAGACATTTGGGTGTATCCGACCACCGCCACAGGATATGAAGCCGATGGATGAAAGATTCGTGAAAATTGTGCTACCGGCACTTATGCGAACAGAGTGGCCGAGACTGAGGGAGTTGAAGATTTTAGGTTTGGGAGAATGGAAAGGGCGGCCGGCTATGAACCGGATGAAGAAGTGGAGATTAAAGAAGCATATGGGCGAGGGCGTGGAGGTTATAGTGGAAGATGTAACAGAGAAACCGTGTGAGCTGTTTCACGGGGTCCTGAAGTCATAAAGCTTTGGGTAGGATTGAGCGAATTGCTTCGGTATCGAAAGTGATGGCGGAGGAGACTTGCCTTAAATTGTAGCTGTCCCAAAGTAATAGGCTAAGGAATTTCAGGTATAAGATTTTAGCAGACTGAGATTCACTAGCTAGGGAGGAGTCCACACTATTATAGTCCGTGCTGTCGGCACGCACCCGAACTATGTCTTGATTGTTCTTGGATGTCAAAGATTCAACATGTCTCCTATGTACGTCTGCGTGATTTAATAGGCCAGCTAAGCTGATCCAGGGGGAGTTTCTTGTATGTTTTCTGAGCAGCCGAGGGTAAAAAGGTATATGATGCAAATAACTAGTGGATATAGCCATCCATAGATGGGGATCACTATTTATAGATGAAATGCTCACGGACAAAGATGGAAAAGGCGACAACGAGAGAATCGATTAGACAAACAGATGGTAAAACACTGTGAAAAGGCATTTCCTTGTCTAAGATGTTGTCGTTTGGTTCAAGGGATTGAGGCCCCACTCACGATAGTCCCTATGTGTAGAGATTCTGTCATGAGACGGACGGGGAGCTTCATCATTGGGGGCCACGTTCCATGCAAAATCGAATGGCAGCCGAGGGTCGGAATATTCACACTAAACTTTCATGACTAAGGTAGGTTTCCATCCTTACAAAACAATAACAAGCCGTATACACACACCTGTCCCCCTCACCAAAGAGATTTTTGAACCACAGTATCGGGGATTCAGCGGCGATCAATTACTATTCGACCCCGTCCGCGAGATCGAAAACCGAAGCAGCTTTCTATTATCCTGAATCATTATAAAGTCTATTTAAGATACAAACTGCAAGCAGGTCAAGTCCAGACTCAACCTTCACAGCTTCATATCCTAGCATTGCTGCAAGCATGGCTCAAATACTTACTCAGTCGAAACATCATCAATGAAGTTGCAACACATATTCTCAAATCGGTAGAACTAGGAGCTAGGATCCCACTAATGATCCAGCCAACATCGACTTAAATCAAGGGAATGTATCCTTGATTTTATCAGGGCTGAAAACTGCATTGTTGCCCCCCAGCCTAGGCCATACATCTTTGCAACTGAACCCTGATCTCCCATCTGTGGGCGCGTATGGCTCTTGATTATAAGCGTGATAAGACGCGAAGTTTGCGAAACTATCAGCATTCTTTAAGACATTAACAGCGCCATTGTTTGCGATGTAGAGATCGGCACATTGCTTAAATCCATAGGTCTCAGGCAAATTGACGTTCGCCTTTTGTATCCAAGTGAGATGAGCCCATTCATGAAGGACTGTCTGGCCTGCGAGGAGGGTCAGCTCAATGTTTGTATTTGAGTTAATGCATTTGTACAGCGCGGACATACCTGGAGTCCTCAACTTATTGAGGAGGGATTTTGAGCTCAATGCCTGTTGATCAGATAGAAGAGCATTGGGATCCGAAGCGGGAAGGAAGAAACACGGGCAGAACACTATCATGGAATCGGCAAATCGGTATTTCCCTTGGAGGTCATTTGGTATACCATCGGTCATATGTGGGATATAAGTAGCCGCATAGAAATCACAGTTGGAATTTTGATTCCCACAGATCCTAGTTGCGCCGTTCTTTGCCTTGATGTCTTTGCCCAGAGCAAGACGGAGAACGTTACCGTTTCTAATGCCGCTGTTAATATTTGGTATATTGTTCACCATCTTGTTGAAAACGTCCAGCACCGTTGGTAGTAGGCTTGGAAGGCTTCCGAACATCTGAGCCATCCTAGAAACAGGTCAGCGATGCAAGAGTCATGCAGAGGCACACTACAAATAAGACTCACGGCGGGGATTGTTTAGCAATGAAATCTTTTTGCTTGTCCAGGTCACTGGGGTTGAAGTTTTGGTTGTTGAGGTTAATTTGCAGACTCTGGAGACCATTGGCGGCGAGATTTGCCATGCGTATAGCTTCGTTCCAAGCAGTTTTCACAGTGGCTCTGGCTCCAGCATCGTTTGCGATAGACTCGTCCCACTCTGTACCAGGTGGTGCTGGATCATTAGGGATGACTATGGTCGTTGCGGTAGGGACTCGTCGAACGATATCTGGATGGATCTCCCGCCGCACAGGTGATGGTCTTTCTTGGGCCCGCTTAATGTCTTGACTGTTCAAATAACTTTTGTGGAAGAGTAGTGTGACATTGTTGACGATCTTATATTGTTCAGCAGATGTCACAAAAGCAAATTCGGTAAGGGCACAACCCAATAAAGGGGACTCACATCATTCATGTATGCATCAGCGTCAACGGATACATGTAATTCCTTAGAACGTTGGGCCAGGGAATGAATTGTCCCATGATTTTCTAAAATGGGTAGGGTGCTTGAAAATGCAAGATGTACTGAGAGGGTACATACTAGGAGAACCTTCATAACGATAGATCGTGTCAAACACTGCTTTGAGATTATCGACTTATAAAAAAAAGCTATCAAATTGGGGAATACCGAAAATTGATACAAGCAATGCTCGTACTTATATGTGTATCGAGACACACATAATTCTCGCAACCTTGTGATTGATACGCCTCGTCTTCGTTCCAACATACTCACTAGCAAATGAAAGGGATGAAAGCTGGTTACGAATAGGCGACAACCACTTATGTATCAAGGAGGATCCGGTACAGGATATAGCTTCAAACTGACCATTTCGTAAGGGCTCGAAACACCACCACAAAAAACATAGCTGACTTGGGCCTCTCGCACAGCCCTGAGACGAGACTGGGAAAAAGAATCTGGAGGGCAAATTGCGGCGCAACTGAAAGGCAGAGATTTTACTGGAACTTACAATGAGATAAAGCATAGAGGGAGACTTCCAAACATGTGCGTCATGGAGTATTTTGCGTCATCTTAGTACTTCGGCTTACGAAAGAAGTATGTCTAAGAGCAGAGTTGCGCTTTCTTAGTAGATGGAAGAAGCGTAAAACCCGATTGGGAGAAGTCTCTACACGAAGGAACACTCTCATCCACGCCAGCATAGTCGAAACATGAACCAAAGAAGGCTCAACAAACCTGATGGGAATTGGAAAAACTGGGAGCGCAATTGATGAGTGTTGTTCCCGTAAGCGGCTGCGCGAAACGGCGGGTCCGTCGCTTACCCGATCCTAGCGCTAGCGCAGAGTCATGGATGGAACCAATTGTCGAGCGTCACGTACTCATCAACTTTGAAACGTCAGTCTAAGCCTCTCTGTAGGAGAGTGGCATAGCTATATCAGCCGCACTCTTGAAACTCGAGATCTGATACTGATAATACTGCCTACGTTGTGCCGTTGAAAGGTTGGTGGTTTACCATCTTTCGACGTGTTCTCAATTGTTTTCTTGCGCAACTTCTTGCCTGCTCTCTGCTTTTGCTTGCACACTGTCAATGTCAGACAAATTAATCCGATCTAGTAGCGCGGAACTCCTGTAAGTACTGCCACCTGCTGTATCATCCTTCGCCTTATGTTTCAGTGACGGCTTCTGTCGCAGTAGCGCCTAGAGCAAGTGCGTCTAGTACTAACAGCGGCGTGGCTCCACATTTATCGCAGTATGCCGCTGTCTATGACGAAGCCAGAATACTACTCGCTGGTTGTCTCAGCTTCAAGTGAGAGCTCTGGTGACATGGTCAGAGGAGACTCACGAAAGATATCGTGACACTTGTCATAGATCCCGTTATTCTTAGACCCTCGATATCATCATTCTATGTTACCTGTTCAACAATTACAGAGCTTGTTATGGTGTTCTGCAAGATTCCCACCATATTGTCCTCTATGATTGTTTGAGTTTCAATCTATCTTAGCTCTGAATTTTCCAAGATAGAACCAAATTGGCAAAGCCTCTGGGGTTTGCTTAGTCTTAGCCCGAATGCGCACTCTACATGGAGGAGCCTCAACGAGGAGCAAGTCACTAGTGTTTCACTCTCCGGTCATGGACCCAATCAGGGACTCCAGGTTGGGTTTCAGAACCACACAACAATGTGTGAAGGCATGGTGTTGCGATGCTGCAATCACAGCTCTTATGGTGGTGCCCCATCCTTTCAGGTGGCCACGCAGACTCTGAACGTTTACTATGGCGGAGTAATTACCTGTCAAGGGCGTTAAGGGCGTTCTGAAGGATCAGGTCTTCTCGACTTTCGAATAACAATGTTTGAAATAAGTTTTCACTTTGGATCTATCTATAGCGGAAGTTGCAAGTTATATATTGGTCAAATCCCCAGCATCTTATGATGATGTGACCCTTTTCACTTCAACAATTTTGTGATCAGTACCTCGTGATGGCATTTCTTTCCACCCCTGGCGGGTTATGGAGCAGGGCGGTTCTTACTGTTCTCGTATCTGTCCACGCACTTTGTGCCCTCACACAGCCCGAGAAACATTTACCTCAGAGGGGATATGGTGAGCCTGCCTACAATAGCATCGAACATTCTTTTTCGATTCTACCTTCTTGAACTTGCTAAACTTCATACTCAGTCGATGTATGCCCCGTGGGCCAGACAACTGGATGTCACAAAATTGGCTACAGCGACTCCAACACCTCAACGCAGGCCGTGGTGATACCCTCATCTTACAAAGCAGGTCAAGACTATACATTCTCCATGGTTGCCCCGACTATTACTGCGCCTCCTACGACCTCAATAAGTGGATCAATGACCTTTTACACCTCATTCAGTCAGCGGACAACCAGCTCGGGTCTTATTGTAGTTCCGATAATTATACCATTACCAATTGGCGAGCCGATACCGCCTGTGATCCCTAGCATACCAATTGAGACGCTCGAGCTGCCCGAGGCATCAGATCTACCAACGTCAGACTCAGCTCCTACTACCTCAGATCCAGGAACATCAAGCGTTTCGTCCAACTCCGACACAGCTACAACAACATCTGGCTCAACTTCTTCTGTCTCCAGTTCAAGTACCACAAGCTCGTCAACGTCATCCTCCTCGGGTGGAGCCTTCTGCACAGTACCTACGCCAGCTTCGCAAAGCCCACCAGTGAATGCAATCTCGCAATCGACGACGTATTCCATCGATAATGGCGATAGTAGCTCCTCGGCTTCCGATTCCTCTTCAACTGTATCTACATCACCTCCAGCTGCCCCGACAGCCTCCTCCGGACCAAATTGTGAGCACCAGGGCGTCAGTATCAATGGTCTTGATCCTGGGACACTCAAGGACCTTGTTGGCAAGTTTTGTATAGACGGCATGGGGTCCACAAACAAAACCCTCGGCGGCAGTGACCTCAATCCTACGGTTGATCTCAACGGCGTATCGGTGCAGCTATCATACATCCAATTTACGGGTAATTTTCCTGCAAATTGCGCAGACACGTTTGCAGGTATCATCTCAACATGTAAGTCCCAGTACTACAAGACCGTGCCACTCTCGCCTTCACTATCTCAATAACGCTAAATTGTATGGTTATTTAGGCCAATACGATAGCCATACCATCATCGGCACAGGCGAACTTGACCAACCGTGTGGAGATTACTCTTTCTCCATTATCGCACCCAACTCAGGCAGCACTACAGTCCCAGCTTCAACCACGCCTAGCACATCAACTTCTACCAGCGCGCCTTCTTCTACCGGCCCACCAGGCTGGCCCACTATCACTGGTGCGGCTTGCTTCTCTGGTACCCCGCAAGGTCAAAAAGAATTCCATGGCTCTCGCGCTTCAGCGTTTATGTATGTCCCCCCTCTGTTGCTAAGAGTTGAACTCTTCTTCCATTTGGCCAAGCAATGAGCAAACAAGTCGACTTGGTAGTGTTTGTCCCCTTTCTATCCATACAGAGGTCTCATCCATGTTGCCGTACCGCGGCTATGAGTCTGATTGAACCGATGTTTTATTGTGAAGGCTAATGACTTGTCTACGTGATCTAGATCGCAAGAGTGTTCCGTACTGGATTCTAGCATATCCGCATCATACCCTCAAGCTACTGACTTCAATTCATTCGGCTTCGACCACCCGGATGGTTCCAACCAGGCAGACCCAAATACTGATATTGTCTTGTACGCCAACGGCGGGTCGAACAACATCCCCGGCGGCAATGACTGTATTACTGGTTTTACGAATGCTTTGAACAACTGTAATCAAATCCGTCTCCACCACTTCTTCTTTTTCTCTAGCCCAAGTATCTACTAATCATTTTTTCTTCCTATAGGCCCCAGCGATGCCAACGGTTTTTGGGGAGGTGCCGTATCCTATAACAACATTGAATTTTCCATCTACGGCCAAGACGCATCCACTGCCCCACCTACATCGAGCCACAAACGAGACGCCTGGGATCCATATCTTCACATCTCCCAGAGAAGCGCCCCACGCGAAACCCATCTCTACGCTTACGCTGCCTGCCCCGAGGTACACGGATGCGATCAAGGCTACGCGGTCAAGGACCGTTACGCTTTCTCCCCGCCTAGTATTTGCGATAGCGGATTCAATGAGATATCCTTTTACAGTATCGACTCTGGGCCTGGACTAGATATGGCGTTCAAAGCTTTTGGCCACGAGGGTTGCCGTGTAAAAACTTCAATGAGTGATCCAGCAGGAGCGCAATGGGGAAGTTTGGACTGTGGAGGAAACTTGGTAGGGAGCTGTATGGCGCCAAGGGCCGGAGAGGAAGGTGCAAAACTGTGTGTTGAGGAGACGGAAAGAAATAAGATGGGAAGTGGAACGGTGTTGAAAATGATGGCTGTTTGTAGATTTTAAGAGAAAAAATACATCGAGTGAGCTGGTCTTTTGCTCTTTCCTTACCAAAGAAACCAATTTGATGAATTAGTCAGTCAACCCGATCGACGATTCTTGAACCGGCCCGGGAAAAGTGCTTTAACACTACTTATATGCTTTCCCAAAGTCAGAGCGACTGGTTGAAATTTCGTTCTTCGATTGACTGAAAATTAAGATTCTTAACGTCAGTCAAAATCATTAACAAAAGTTTGACTGATTTTTAAAGGGAACCACTAAAAGTACCACCCCCTTTCACTACATATACACCCCCCCCCACCAAAAAGGCTTAGTAGCATTGATCATAGTTACGTACTCCATTTTTTGGTGCGAACGCGTCGCGATATTTTACTTCTTCCTTCTACTACTACATCTTTTCACCTAATAATTGCGCCTACCTATACTTTCATTTGCTACTTCTATTTGCTAATTCATTCTCGTCGTCGCCCTCCAGCACTTCGCCGCCATGGATTTAGCTCCACCGCCCGTGGGGGAATTCTATGTCAATCACCAGAAGCTTATCACTGCAATCAACGAATTTGCTGGGCCCCACGGCTATGACGTGATCCTCAGACGCTCCAAGGTCTCGAAGAAAGGCATACTTCGAAAGATAGTGTTAAAATGCGATAGAGGTGGCAAATCAGGCAATATAGTAGGGCAAAAACGACTACACATCGACTCGAAACTTGATGAATGTTTCTTCGATGCACAGACGAAGCTCATTGAAGAGAAGACTGACTGAATGTTATATATCAGAGCCCAGGTGTTGGGGCTAGCGTTCCTAGGGTACTTTATAAAGCTGGCTCGCCAGCTTTCCTAGACCTTCGTGATTCAACAAATATTCAAACTAAACCCAACCGTTGTATCTTTGCCCCGCGATAGCAGATAGACTCAATTCATTCTACAACACACCTATGATAAAACGCCTCTGCTCGCAAGTGATGATGGTATGACTCAAATTGTGCATTTAGATAAACCTCGGGGCCCATGAAGTCCCTCGGGCACTTGTGGTGACTGTTGAGACTCATCCAAGGCACTTTGACTTCTTTCGAGTACGCCGAACATTTGGGGAGCCTAGATCTTGTCGTTGTTTCAGCCAAAGCTGTGCTGTACGACATGTGGTACCAGCATTATGTGCAATCGAATCGTGGTCCACGCGACATCAACGTAGTAAGTCTGGTATGTTTCTGTAATTTTACGTCTCGAAGCCAAAAACGGGAAGATCCACATTAAGCGAAGAATGAGTACGGATGGGTGCCTCGGGTGCCTGTGCCTCATTTATCCCTGTCAGTAAATCGCCCCGCCTAGATTGGATCACACCCAATAGCTTGGATGGGGCTGAATGTCAGCCTGACGTTGGGAGCTGAGCTGAAATGCACACCTCTTCGAACTTCAGTATACACTGTTTTGGAGGGTCTATGTAGATTGCAAGGTAGCACGTACATTCTCAACACAACCAGCGGTCCTTGGACCACCTTTACAACAGTCGCGACCATGAAGGCATGGTTCAAGCGCCCGAAGAGGAGCCCCGCCAGGACAGAGCCGGCGGTAAGCGCCCCTGCAAGCACCTCCGCGACAACGACCTCATCAGGAAAGGCGTTCCCTTCTGGCGTTAAGTTGCTCCATAATCCAGAGCACAGTGTGATCGAGTCCGTCAGCCCTTTTCAATCATAATCCTAGCTTACTGTCCTGTATTCAGGAACCTGTACCTAGGATCGTTTTAAAATCAACTAACTTTCGCCTGATATAGTCTAATCCTTGTTCATGGACTGACCGGAGACCGTGAAAAGACATGGACGGCAACAAATGCCGCTGTTCCGTGGCCTCAATCTTTACTTCCATTGAGGGTTCCTAACACTCGTGTTCTCACATTCGGGTATGACGCATATGTGGCGGATTGGCGGGGCATGGTGTCGAAGAACAGAATAGGGAACCATTCGATGAACCTGCTGACGGCTGTTGCTGGCTATAGAGAGGACGATGACACTGTAAACATTGATCGCCCATGTTGATCTTGCAAGGAAACTAACAATAGTAGAACAACCGCCCGATCATATTTATATGCCATAGTCTGGGGGGACTTGTATGTCAGGATGTAAGTCGCTTGACTTGTTGACTCATGAGCTCTGGCTGAAATACATATAGGCTCTGTCAGTCGCACGACAACGACCAGAACAACATCTTCAGAACATCTTCGTTAATACTCGTGGCATTGTGTTCCTTGGCACACCACATCATGGCGCTGGTCTCGCGAAGTGTGCTGAAATGCTAGCTAATCTGATCGGTCTCGTTAAGCAGACAAATCCCCAAATTCTAGCCATACTTGAGAGCGAGTCTGAGGTGCTTGCACGAGTTCAAGATGGGTTCCACACTATGGTCAGATCACGTAGTCAAAGTGGCCTCCAACCAATCGAAATTACCTGCTTCTATGAAGAATTACCATTACCAGGCATTGGTGTTGTAGGTTCTGCATAATACTGCTGTTATGTCCCAACTAAGATGTACCTTTCAGGTTGTACCTTCTCATTCCGCCATCATACCCGGCTATATTCCTATAGGGATACGGGGTAATCATATAGATATGACAAAATTCGAGCATCTAGACGATCCAGGCTTTGTGCAGATTACTGGAGAGCTTCGGCGGTGGATGAAAGCAACAAGTACTGCATCAGCGTCCGGAACAAAGATGCTCGAACTGATAGGGCAAGTCGGGCAAGAGCATCGTACAGAGCGTATGTAATTGAGTTTTGAAATTCGAAAAATAGCTAAAACTAGATTCTCAATTGTCTATTATTGCACAAGTGTATAAATATATACTAATCTCCTTTCCTAGGTACTAATCCTTATGGGAATGTACACTGGGTAGTACCTTGTGCTCTGAATCATCTGTTTACTGGGCGTGCTGAACTACTTCTTCGAATGCAGAAAGCATTGCTCAATGACCGTACTTCTACCGGTAAACAAAAGAGGTTCGTTATCACTGGTTTGGGAGGACAAGGGAAAAGCGAGGTCTGTCTTAAGTTTGCAAGCTTAACACAGGAAGAGTACGTCCCAACTTTGTCTCTAATATGGTCTGTCTCATTTAGCTAACAACAATAGATTCTGGGGGATTTTCTGGGTCGACGTCAATACGCCTTTGACCGCGAAAAGTGGTTTCATTACCATTGCAGAAGACCTTGGGCGGTCGGTTGAGAGCATACCCGAGGCCTTGCAAATTCTCGCAAACACCAAGCAAAGTTGGCTCCTTATCCTTGATAATGCTGATGATCCGAATTTTGACTACCAGAATTATCTGCCATCTGGCACCAAAGGCACCATCATTATAACTTCTCGTCTTACCGAGTGCAGGCAGTACAGCTCAGAAAATGCCGAAGCACTCAAGGGTCTGGAAGACCAAGATTCTAAGGAGCTTTTATTCAGAGCAGCTGATATTCCTCGAGATTCATGGCTATCTTACGATAGTCAAGCCGAGGAAGTTGTCCGTCTTCTAGGATCACACACCCTCGCCTTGATTCAGGCTGGCGTCTACGTTCGGCAAAATCACTGTCAATTAGACCAATACCCTGACATCTATCGACGGCAGCGAAAGCGGCTTTTGAAGTATCGACCAAAACAGGCGCAATCAAGGTATTGCGATGTTTACACGACCTTCGAAGCATCTGCAGAGGTATTGATGAAGTCTCAGAACGAAGATGCAAAGGATGCGCTACACTTACTTGAAATTCTTTCCATGTTAAACGCTAGCATTCTCCCTCTTCAGATCATTCAAGACGCATGGGAGGGTTGCGGGTATGTTCTCAACATTAGCGATCTAGAAATGAGTAATATATACGACATGTCTCGGAGTCACCTTTCGCGATTACCAAGCTTTATGGAAGCAGAGAGCAATGAATGGGATCCTTACCGTCTCACTGAGGCCATCTCTCTACTGTCATCGCTTTCGTTGGTTACGAGACATGACTTAGGCAGCTTGCCAGGGTTATCCATGCACGCCTTGGCACACGCTTGGGCCAAAGACCGTCAGCACTCAGAGCAGCAAGGCGTAGCTTGGATCACAGCTGGATGTGTTCTTGCTTTTTCCCGTTCCAACACTGACACGTGGCAGACCGAGGAAAGGCGTCTAACACCGCACGTCCTGTCCTATCTAGATATAGAGATTGGCAGAATATTCTCATATGGAATCAAAGCTACGATTTCAATCATTCCAATTCTCCTGAAATGTGGCTGGATCTTATTATCTATGCGGCAGGATTCCAAGCTTAGCCACCTTCTGGAAGATATGTTTATGCAACTTGGAAATGATCCTCAGAAGCCGTTAGAAGAGTCTTTGCCACTATATGACCTTCATGCGCGCAGTCTTTTACACCTAGGGAAGAACACAGAGGCGGTCGAGCTGCTGCAGCACGTCGTCCAGATTCGAGAAACCAAGCTAGCTGAAGATCATCCGGATCGCCTAGGGTCACAGCACGAGCTCGCTCGGGCATATCAAGCAACTGGGCAATTGCAGAAGACCGTCGAGCTGCTGCAGCACGTCGTTCAGATCCGAGAAACCAAGCTGGCTGAAGATCATCCGAATCGCCTAGCGTCACAGCATGAGCTCGCTGGAACATATCAAGCAAATGGACAAGTGCAGGAGGCTGTCGAGCTGCTGCAGCACGTCGTTCAGATCAAACAAACCAAGCTGGCTGAAGATCATTTGGGTCGCCTAGCGTCGCAGCACATGCTTGGTTCGGCATATCAAGCAAATGGGCAAGAGCAGGAGGCTGTCAAGCTGCTGCAGCACGTCGTTCAGATGAAAGAAACCAAGCTGGCTGAAGATCATCCGGATCGCCTAGCGTCACAGCATGAGCTCGCTGGAACATATCAAGCAAATGGACAAGTGCAGGAGGCTGTCGAGCTGCTGCAGCACGTCGTTCAGATCAAAGAAACTAAGCTGGCTGAAGATCACCCGTCTCGCCTAGCGTCACAGCATGCACTCGGTTCGGCATATCAAGCAAATGGGCAAGTGCAGAAGGCTTTCGAGCTGCTGCAGCACGTCGTTCGGATTCGAGAAACCAAGCTGGCTGAAGATCACCCGGATCTTCTAGCGTCGCAGCATGAGCTCGCTATGGCATATGAAGCGAATGGGCAAGTGCAGAAGGCCGTCGAGCTGCTGCAGCACGTCGTTCAGATTGGACAAGCTAAATTTGGTAAAGCTCATCCGGTTCGAGTTGCGTCGGAGGAGTCACTTGCTTTCTATTTGCAACGTCAACAATCTTAGATTAAGAGTGACTTTCTTTGATGGTAATAAACGAGAGCTCGACCAGAATACTACTCTTCGTTTTTCAATGTGTTTCCCCTCACAGACATCGCAATATTCAAAATGACTTTAGTCTTGTCTTTCACTCGAAGATGATATTTCACAAAGCCTTTTAAAAAATGAGGAAGGGACTTCTTATATGAAGTATTCAAACACAAGATATTGTTCATACTATGCAGTATCTATACATCTTAAACAATCAAGGGAAGCATCGAACTCGCGATCTTTCAAGAATTTGGGAATGATGGCTTAGACTTGAGCATATACTACTATAGCACTAAAACGACTCGTCTAATTTTTAGCTGAGCATTTGAAAAGAAACCGCGGATCGAGTCTGGTAAGAGTCACTTTACATCTATTCTAAGCAATATTAATAATAGACATTTAGACTACCATGCAAGCGACAGCGGGTAGAGTCAGAAGATGCCCTCAAATCAGCTCCTACAACCTTACAAAGAACTTTCAATAAGAAGTAGGCTGATGAGGCGGGCTTTGATGCCCTTACCGGGCATGTGAAAGAACATGAAACGGTCTTGAAACGACTCTATCCCACACGAGATGCACTGTCATTGCTTTCTTAATCCCGCCATGAGCTTGTCTGGCCCCTTTTAAAATATGAGTATTGGTATATGAGGGTCAGAGCGAATATGTGCATATATTGACTACCTATCTAGTAGGTAGGAACTACGGAGGAAGGAAGAAGTGGGAATCTGGTAAACACCCTGAATCCCCTGAATCCTAAGCGCCGGATCAATCCGGATCAATGTGGAGCGGAGATTACTAACCACAGGGGTAACAGTACTGTTCCCTGTTTCCAACAATGAGAGTAGTGGCATAGAAGGGTGTGGATATCATATCCTCCCTAGAAAAGTCAGGACGCAAGTCACTACGCCCAGTAAGTGAAGTGTTCCAATCCAAGCCATTTTCTCTACATGCTATTAATAATGGTGTATAGGCCTAGCACCAACCGTGGAAGGTGGAGAGGTCGAACATCTCTTAAGATTTGTTAAGAAATATGAAGGAGGACATTACATATAAGTAATAAGACTGCCTCCGCACGAGCTTGATCTGTTGCTAGAAATTTGTATAGTGTTTGAAGAGCACACCTCAGATCTCGATAGGCCAAATGCTTGAAAGCTGGCACTGCCCAAAACTAGGGGAGCTTCAATTTCGAGGATCGATGATCGAGGGAGGCTGGAAGACTGATTCACAGCTTGTGAGCTTGTCGTTGAGCGAGGCAGTGTTTTTCTTGGTGGTGCTGTAGTTGATGCCAAGCTTGTCTTTGGTGACTGAGGGGATAATTGGAAATTCGGCAGCTTTCTTCTCGCACTAGCAACATTCTTATAGAGGTGGGCTAAGTATGCTGCCGGCTAAGGGACTTCGAAGATAACGACGGTGTTAGCAAAAGGATTCAGGAGGGTTAGTACAGCTTCATGATTGATAGATTGACTATTTCATACATGGGATCAGAAGCCTAAGGCCACCTATGACGGAGTATCTATTTATTTCGCCGATTCAAGCAGGGGTAGTCATTCATAAGTCTCGCAATTCCATCCCAATTCTATAAACAAACTAATAAAAGGCAAAACTATTACAACTGCAGCTCTCAATCGCCGCTTTCGTTTTCAAATCTTCAAAACCTTGAGCTTCTCTGGGCTTCTCACTCGCACTTCCCCTCCTTGCTCTCCTTCCTCCAGCCCCCCGGACCTCCGCGTTCACAAGGCTCTCGCAGGCGTCGCATTAATAAGAAGTATAAGCTTCCAGAACTTCCTGGGGTGACTGCCCCTTCTATTGCTCGATGCGCGGCCGAAATTCTTTGCCCTCGCACTCTCGGCTCACATCATTGGGTGCATTTTGCCTTCAATACCAGCTGAGTACTGACTTGCCGTCGTTTAATCTTTAAGACGCTCAATGAAGACGCTCTCGAATTGATCAAGAAGACGGCTTCATTTCACGAATCTAGCGACTTCTTTTGTCAAATTAGGCGTACTGAGTATTTTTCTCAGGTCTTGAACTCGAGCTTTTTTTCATATTGTTTTCAAGCGAACACGTTTATAGATTAGATATTCAGTCAGAACATGCTTAACTGTTCGTCTTCTCTATCTACATAAGCACTCTCTTGAGTTAGCTTTTCTGAAATTAAAAAGATAGTTTCTTAGATCTATTCTTTTTCGTGCAAAGCTGAACCAGTGCTGAGCTTAGAGCTCAATGTAGACCTGTATGCAAGCGAAGTGTGGCTTTTGCCAATGTCTCGAATGAGCTTTCTGGTAATGAGTTCTGCTGTTTCCCCCGTCACTGAGTCTTTCAGTTCGAGTATGTCCTTTTCCTGAGGCTCGTCTTGATCGACGATCGCAGCGTTGCAAAAGAGATGCACATCGTTCATGAAATGAGCAGAGATCAGGGGTTTTTGTACCAGCCCGTAGCCTGCTTTACTGCCCTATCCGCCATTTCGTTCGCCGGTACCCCTATATGAGCAGGAATCCAGTGAACACTAACCTCAATGCCCCTTCAATAAAGAAGGTTCATTTTGATGACTATTGTTCGCAGTGTCTCTTGACCCTACTGTGTGCCTGGCTTCGAGAAGAAGGTGATTGCCGCCTGATTGTCCGTGTAGATGACCAGAGATGTTTTGTGCCTTACATATTGCTTGTTGGAATTTCAGGTGTGATTTGGTTGGTGATCTCCGCCCTGTAAGGCTGAGGGCCGCTAGTAGAGTTTTCACCTTCTACCTTCTAGATAGACTTCAATCCAGCTTCAACCTCATGTACTAAATGCTTTATATGACCTCGTATTTCAACATTGCTCGGCTGTGAAGGTAGCTAATATCAGTTCATGCAGTTCGGCTGCATAAACAGTAGTCTTGATGTCATCTTTCATGAGAAGGTTTCTCTGAATTCTCAGGCTGAGTATTACTGTCGCTGCTCAGACTGTGTCATTGATGACGCTGTCGTCTGTAGAAACCTTCGTCAAAAGCTGATGCTCAGGCTTATTCGCATCCGCTTCGTATCCGACGAACGCCGACTCAAGCTCATGAGCATGAACAGATCTCCCGTCAAGCTCGACTTTTGGTGGGGCACGATTAGCTTTCGTCGCAAACCTCTCTTTTCATATGTAATTGTGGTGTCGCAGTGTTGACTGAAGGTATCGGGGTCAGGACTTGATTGAACCTAGTCTGAGATCTTATCTAATCTCGGAACTTTCCGTCAGTCTGACTTCCACGTGACATCATCTTTGTTTACCATTTGCCAGAGTCAACTTTGCAGCTTTGGACCAAGTCGACACATTGAGCCCCCCCGCGATCCAACCAACACCATTCTCGAATACACTCTACCGCTATAACTAGTTGCATTGAATATCTTGCCCTCATCTTCAATCACATTCTTCCAACTGACGCACCCACAGAATGAGCTGTGTTGACGCTTGGTTGGACAGTCTTCCTTGCGACATTATTCAGACAGACATACAAACAGACATACAGAAGGACCTACGCCACATTACCCCACCGAAGTCTGTCGAACAATCGCAATTCCGCAAGCGTAAGCGGTCGCAAACCTTCAATGCAGTCGGGTTCATGTCTCCTAAGAAAAGAAAGAGAGATGGTATGGTAGGCAGCGAGGTGGAATCTCAACCCTCAGCATCAGTCGAGCCGCCAGTATCCTTCTCGACAGAGAGTAGACAAACTGCTTCGTCTAGCCCAAAGCGGTCCAAAAGTCCAGCCAGAGATGCCTTCAACTCGTTACGTTACTGCACCCCAGCTATAGACTGTCGACAACCAGAAACCAAAGTAGCAGTGTTGCCAAGCGCGATTGCGTTACGAACACACCTGACAAAAGGATTTGGACAGCGTGTCATTCCTATAGAGCTGAAGGTTCGTACTGCAATATGGTTCAAATCAAAGTTTCAGGCGCTGACTGGCATTTATTTAGGCTTTAATGCTAGAAATCGACCCCTATGGCACCTTGGAAATCCCAGACTTTGCATACCACTACAAGCACGGAATGGACAAGCACGAGCTGAAAGCTTTATGGAAATCCGTGCAGGAGATAATCATCGATGCAAGGTCCAATCGGGAGAACAACCAGGACGAGAGTGCCTGGTGTCTCAATGTAGTGCAACCAACTCTACGTTTAGCCTTAAGAATCTCAAAAGCAACTATGATCAAGTCAGTTTCCATGTAAGTATTACCGTCGACCCCTAGCATCTCCGTCACTACTTATAAATGGCCTGTCACTAGTCAAACACAGTCCATTGACCCGACACTCATTCCATCTCTTGCTGGAGTTGCGATCAACAAGAAGGCCGACTTTGCTCTCGCCTTCGATGACCTTGACCCTCATGTTGCGTCTGTGTACGAGAAATACGATGAACGCATACCCGATTGCCCCATAAGCCAGATGTCGAACGCTTACACAAAACGCTTAGCTATGCTTTGCGGGATCGAAGTAAAGAGAGAAGGAGGCGACGCCACAGAAGCATTAGCGCAGTACTCGATTTGGGCTGCGGCAGGCATGGAACGACTAAGAACCCTTGGCATTGCGTCCAATCTTCCAGTGCGACCTCGAAAGGATATCTTACCTCAGGTTGGATGGACTGTAGTCGGCCATGACTGGCGGACGTACATCACATGTGGGGATGAGTTGAACGAGAAGAAATGGGTGAGTTCTACGTTATTGGGCAGCAGCTTGTTGATCGGGTCTAATTGTGGTCATAGTTCGTTCTCGGCCCGTTTGACATTCTGAGAACAGGCACAAGCACTTACTATGGCATATTCAAGCTGATAGATGTGATCAAGCGTGTCGAGGAGCACGGAAGAGTGACCTATTGGCCTTGGTTGTGCGATGGAATTCTACAGCCTTCCGTTGTCTCGACAGAAGAACAAGACCCTACAACAGAGCTTTTAAGTACAACAAAGACAGGACCTACAGCAGGAGTAGTGTCCTCAAGTGAAACAGTACCTACAGTAGAAGCTGAATCTACGAATTTTTCAACGAAGTAGTAGGCGCTCAGAATCGCAATCAAACGTCCCTAGATCTGCTTTCAAAGCTTGCGCTCTTTTTATCCATACATCAAACCATTCAAACTAAAAACCTCTTGTCAAGAGAATCTCATACAGTAATGAACAGACTATCAGCGACCTTTCCAGCACCAGCCAATCAGTCCTTTCGAATCCCTTACAAACATCTTCTACATCGAAAACTCACTCACGGCAGGCCAGTCTATCATTCCTTCCACGAATTCAGCCCCGTAACTACTCTCAAACACTCGGGTGAAATCAACTTTCTCTGCAAATTCTGTTAATACTGCTACCTCTGCTGTTTGTGAAACTTAGACTTAGCATGAATAATTGAAAACTCTCTTCTATCTGCGCTACTGATTGATCATGTTACTCTGTTCATTCTCCATGCGTAGTTGGTTTTGATAGGGGTGTGTTTTAACTTGGACGAGGGATGAGATAAGAGAGTTACTCGGACGAGGGGGAAGAATCATAATCGCTGTATAGTAGGTTGGAGATGGGTGGGCTGGTAGAGAGGAAGGGAGGCGGACGGTTCAAGAAGCGAAGAAATAGCAGGCTTTTCTTTGGGGGTAGAAGGTGCGGCGGGAGGTGTGGGTTGGATGCGAAGGACGGAGAGGGTGGTGGGCTTTGGGGGTGCAGATATTGCTTTCCTCATAGTGGTGTTTTTGCTTTTTTTGGCATATGGCATGCTGGTTCGTGGATTAAAGGTTTGATGGAGTGGAAGTGCAGATCTTTCTTCTTCACCTGTCTTCTTTGAACTCTACTCCCCTTTTATGTTCTCTATTCAATTTCTGAAGCTTGGCTGCTTTGATTCTCGATGTTGTTAAGAAATGTTTTGATGCATCATTGTTGAGAGAAAGAGATGGTGTATTTATGGGTCTGAACTGCTCGTTTGTAGGAAGAATGATGAGAAGGAAATGTGGACTGAGATTCAATATAGGAGGAGGCATTCAGGGTGGAATGTAGGTAGGCCTGCCGTCGGGTCAGGGTTGGGTTGGGTTGGGGGGGGTCAACCCAACCCAGACCCGATTTCTATATACTAAATATAGTATACTATGTACCAAAAATAGTATAACTCTCTCAATTTTTTTCCAAATTTTTTTGCAATCAATTTTGCAATCAATTTTAATAGAGTAATAAGCATGTGAGTTTGGTAGGGAATTTGGTGGGGAATTTGGTAGAGAGTTTGGTAGGGAAGTTGGTAGAGAGTTTGGT
>JAABUT010001213.1_pt1 | contig 30979 bp, 32 predicted proteins | sample 5559281 | NCBI WGS metagenome assembly JAABUT01 (sample SAMN10711880, study PRJNA513359) | rock metagenome | isolation source: Antarctica rocks | place: Antarctica: Victoria Land, Ricker Hills nord | collected 2016-01-04
CCGCCGAAGAGCCGGGCCTGCTCGGCAGTCGGGCGTTCACGACACGCCTCGCGCACGCCGGGATCAAACTCAAGGCGGTGATCAACCTCGACGCGATCGGCATTCGTGACGGCGACCGTGTCTTTGTCCAGGGCGATGGTGCGTCCCGCAGGATCTACCGCCAGCTCGTCGCCCTCAGCACGGACGATTACTGGCTGGCGTGGATGGCGGACTCCGGGTATCTCAGCGGCGACGACGAGTACTTCCGGCGCGAGGGGTACGTCGCCGTGATGGTCACCACCCATCCCTACGGCACCGAGCCGGTGCATCACACTGATCGCGATCGGGTCGAAAACCTCGACCTCAAGCAGATTACCGACATCACGGATCTCGTGTGGCAGTGGATCGGGTCACAAACATTATGACGCGGGGAGACAGGTCGCCGAACGATGCCGTTGCCGCCGCTTGTGCTATAATTTATCCCATGAGCACGCGAATCGCCCCACCAGCACCGGTATGTCGCTCCCGCAATCGGGTGCGATGGTCATCTCTCGCGTGCCTGTTTACCTTCGTCGTCGTCGTACACCTCTCCCTGATGGCTGCATCGCTCTCCTGCGGCACGTCGGTACCGCCCGCAGCGAGGCACTGCGGTGAGACGTGTCCCACGTCGCTCGCGCGCGCCTGTACGGTCGTCGAGCAGGCCGTCGAACCGGTCCCTCTCATCCCGTTTGTGCTAGTCGCTCTGCTGGCGCTCGGCATGATCGCACAGTACCGCCGGGCAGTCGCCCCGTCCCCTGTGGACTGGCTCTGGCACCCGCAGCGTCGCCGGGCGCTCCTCCAAGTCTTCCTGATCTGATCCCCACGCCCCCGTTCTGCTCTCCTATCCATGTGGCGTAGTCCGCGCGGAGAGCCTTTCGGCGCGAGCGGAAGCGGGACGATTTTCCAGCAGGCGTGGAACATGAGGAGGCGAGACATGGCAAAAGTGCGGGCATATTCCAGCACTAACACCCAGCGGTATGACAAACGCAGGCGGGACGTGAGCGGCAACGCCACGATCGGGCTAGGTGCGGGCTTCTTCATCGCGTATCTGCTCAGCGAGTTCGCGCTGGCGGGCCAGAATCATCTGTGGCACTGGCTCGGTGCCGGTGTCGGAGCACTGGTTGGCTATTTCGTCGCGTATGGCTGGCTGTTGCGCCACCTCAATGCTCAGCAGCCCGACACGAAGAAGGTCCGCCGGTGAATGCCAGGCATTGGAGCCGGAAGCGGGCAATGCGTGGGGCGGCGCCGCGCGGACGGAACATTCATGTCTGGGAGGCGATGGGGTGACATTCACAGCAATTCGCTCGACACAATGGCGTGTCATAGCGACGGCATTGGACCGACTCTGGTGGTTTTTCACGTCGGTCCGCGTCGCCCTCTGGCTGATCGGCACGACGATCGGGTGGGTGCTCCTCGCGACGCTCGCGCAGTCCACCTTCCCCATGAAGATCGCACAGGCCCAACCCGGCGACGCCTAACCCACCGCGAGAGCCGGTTGCGACGGCCCGCGACCGATGATAAGGATACCGGCAGGCAGACTGGGACACCTGGATGTCCATAGGGAGGAGACGAACGGTATGGCAGATGCATCGGATGACGGAGCAAGGGTGCCTGAGAGTGCACCGTCGCTTCGCGTGCTGCCGCGCGGCGTGCAGGTAGGGGGCGGCCTGCTCTTCGCGGTCGCTATTGTGCTGGGCATCGCCCTCTTCAATCGCGAGAGTGGCGGGGGCGGCATCACCAACCCCGGCGCAACGCTGCCGAAGGTCGGGGACCAACTGGCCTCCTTCCCCCTCACCGACGCAGACGGGCGGCCCTTCGATCTCGCGTCGCTCGCCGGCCGCCCGATCTGGATCAATATCTGGGCCTCGTGGTGCCCGCCCTGTCGGACCGAGATGCCCGATCTCGAAACGCTCTATCAGAAAGAGAAGGTGGCGCACCCAGATCTCGTGCTGCTCTCGCTCAACACCGCCGACTCCCGCGCGGACGGCTTGAAGTTCTTCCGGGATCTGAAACTGACCTCGACGCTTGTCTTCAACGACGGGAGCCGCGACCTCGGCCCGTACCGCGTGCTGAATTTCCCTTCCCAGATCCTCGTGGGCCGCGACGGCAAGGTGAAGCGCGTCTTGCAGCAGGCAACGGACGAGGCGCAGGCACAGGAGCAGATACAGATCATCCTCAAGTAGCGGCGACAACGAGGATCACCAGAAAGGGAACGGGATGCTCTTCCATAGCACCACGGCGTTCCAGATCGGCGGGCTGTCCATCAAGTGGTACGGCCTCTTCATCATGACGGGCGTGATCGTCGCGACGCTGCTCGCGCACCGGATCGCGCCGCGCAAGGGCGAGGACCCGGAGCACATCTGGGGGCTGCTGCCGTACCTCGTCGTCTTTGGCATCATCGGCGCGCGCATCGCGTACGGCATCGTGCGGCACGATCAGTTCAACAACCCAATCGAGTTGTTCACGCATTTCCGCCTCGGCGGCATCGCCATTCAGGGGGCGATCCTCGGCGCGTGCATCGCGGGGTATGTCTACTGCCGGGCAAAGGGCATCCGCTTCCTGCGCTGGGCAGACATCATCGCGCCCGGATTGTCGCTGGCGCAGGGCATCGGGCGCTGGGGCAACTACGCCAATCAGGAGGAGTTCGGTCGCCCGACGAGGCTGCCGTGGGGCATCTCGATCTCGCCCGACCGTTTGCAGGCGAAGTGCGACGCGAGCGGCGGGGCGGACTGCTTCTCAGCGGCGCAGCGATTCCACCCGGCGTTCCTCTACGAGTCGATCGCGGACATCGCTATCGCGCTCGTGCTGCTCTTCCTCTTCACGCGCGTCATGGTGCCGAAGCGGTGGCGCGACGGCGACATTTTCGGCGTCTACGCGATCCTCTACGGCGTCACGCGCCTCTTCACGGAGTCGATCCGCGTGGACCGCGCGCACATCGGGCCGCTGCCGGGGGCGTACTGGGCCTCGCTCGCCTTCATCCTGTTTGGCGTCGGGCTCATTCTGCGCAATCGTCGCCTCCCCGCCCCAGATTACGGCACCCCGCGACGCATCCGCGACCTTGAAGTGCGCGAGTCCGCGACATGAGCGGCCCGCAGACGGGCGGGATGCCCGGCGGCAACCCTTCTTTCGCAGGGCACCGCGACCGAAACAGCATCCATTCGTTCTTATCGTGAGGAGAACATACCAGCCGTGTGTATAATGGCGCGTGACCTGCGAAGCATCTTGGTATGAGGCAACCGATGAGCCAGACCATAGCAATTCAATACACCGAACGACGCATGATGTGGCGGCAGTTCGCCATGCTCCTCATCATCGCGGTGATCGCGCACCAGTTCGTCATGATGATGCCCCAGCTGCATGAGCATATGATGCCCGTCCCGGCGGCAGATATGGAAACGCGGGTGATGGCACCGAATCAGTGCGCCGGAGGATCATGCACGACGCCGGTCCTTCGGGTATGTGCCGCGATTGAGGCGGCGCTTCCGGCCACGTCCCTCATTCCGATCCTCCTCATGGCGATTCTCCTCATTTCCAGCATGGCCGTGCCACTGCACAGGACGACGGTCACAGTCGTTGACTGGCGCTGGCCCCCGGGACGGCATCGCGCCCTGCTCCAGGTTTTCCGCTGCTAAATTTCCATCCGAAGCGCACGCGAGAAGCAACGCCTGTGAAGCGGCGTGTTTTCTGATCGTGCGTCGGCCCGCATTCCCTCCGACGATCGAACGAGAAAGGAACATTCAGTGAACCTCGGGACCTATCGTGCCCGGACGCGTACGTGGTACGTCATCCTCCCTGCGCTCCTCATCCTCGTCTTGCTCCTCTCGGCCTGCGGCGGCAAGTCCAAAGATAACAACATGAATGGGATGTCCGGCATGGGCGGGAACTCGACGCAAGCGGCGAGCGCCGCGCCGTTCGACCAGCAATTCATCGACATGATGGTGCCGCATCATATGAGCGCGGTCGAGATGGCGAAAATCGCGCAGACGCGTGGGGAACATCCCGAGATCAAGACGCTCGCGGGCAACATCATCGCCGATCAGAACAAGGAAATCGGTCAGATGCAGCAGTGGCGGAAGGCATGGTTCGGCAGCGATCAGACGCCCGCAATGGACCAGATGCCGATGCTGCCGGGCTTGCCCGCGAGCGACATGAAGAACATGAGCGCGAATGGCACGATGAACATGATGACGGACATTAACACGCTCAAGACCGCGACGCCGTTCGATAAGGCGTTCATCACCGCGATGATCCCGCACCATCAGAGCGCCATTGATGCGGCGAAGCTCGCGAAGGACAAGGGCGAGCATCAGGAGATCAAGACGCTGGCTGGCAATATCATCACCAGTCAGCAGAAAGAGATCGATCAGATGCAGCAGTGGCTGAAGGCGTGGTACGGAAGCACTCCCTAGCGGTCCGATCGGAATAGCGCTCTCGCCACAGGTCTCGCTGCGGTCGGGCCTGTGGCGCTCTTCTCGGTTCAGCGGGGTGAGGAGGTACTGATATGACGATCTGGCGCAATCATCGAGGGCGGATGCGATATCCATTGCGCGCGGCCAGCGTCGCAATTGTCGCAATGTTCGCAATCGGCGCGTTTCTGCCTGCCGCAGTGAGCGCGGATGTCCCGACAGCGGGGCCGAGTACGGTCTTTTTCCCGGCGACTGGCCACAACATGAATGGCGATTTCCTCGACTTCTGGCACAAGAATGGTGGCGCTAACCGCATCGGCAACCCGATCACCGAGGAGATCAAGGACGGCGCACGCGCCAAGCAATACTTCGAGCGGGGGATCGTGGAATACACGCCCGGCCTTGGCATCGCGTTCGGGCGGCTCGGCGCCGACTTCATTCAGGGACGATACGATTCGGCATTCATGCCCCGGACGCGCGACGAGTACGGTTCGGACGGCGATAACCGCCGCTTCTTCGCGCCGACGGGGCATGGGATCGACGGCCTCTTTGCGACCTTCTGGACCCAGAATGGCGACCTCGGCATCTTCGGGTTCCCCCTCTCCGAGCCGACCCGCGAGGTCATCGGGGAGAAAAAGGAGCCGGTGACCGTCCAGTATTTCGAGCGGGCGCGCTTCGAATTGACCAAGGACCTGATCGGAAAAGAGACCGTTCGCCTCGGCAACCTCGGACGCGAGTATGCCGCGCTACGAGCGCTCGGCGTGAATCCGGTGCCGAAAAGCGCCGAAGCGATCGAATACAGCGCGAGCATCTGGCCGAAGTGGATCGACGTGAACCTGAAGACGCAACATCTCGTCGCGTACGAAGGGGACGCAGTGGCGCAGCAGTTCGATATTACCAGCGGCACGGCGAAGAATCCGACGCCGGCCGGCGTCTTCCAGCTATTCGCGAAGGTGAAGAGCGAGCGGATGCGCGGAGATATTGGCCTGCCGACCCAGTACGACATCAAGAACGTGCCGTGGACGATGTATTTCGCGGGTGGCGGCTATGCGATCCACGGCGCGCCGTGGCGGAATGTGTACGGGCCGGGGACAGATCAGGACGGGAGCCACGGTTGCGTGAACTCACCGGTGTCGCAGGCGGATGTGCTCTACCAATGGGCGCCGCTCGGCACCACCGTCATCATCCACTTCTAGCAGTCTGGAGGGGACGATGGACAGGGCATCACGAAGCATCCTCCGCGCGACCGCGCTCGGTTTCCCCTTCGGCATCGGCACGTTCTTGGTGGTTGGGATTCCGACCGCCGTTATCCCGAACCAATGGTTCCGGCGCATGACGCCGACCCGCCCGCAGGACTACATCTTCCTCGCGACGACAGCCCTGATCGCGGCGGCGATCGGGACGACCTATACGAGCCAATCGGCATGCCCGCGACAGGAACGCAAACTGACTGCCGGTGGGTTGCTGTCGTTCCTCGCGGTGGGGTGCCCGATCTGCAACAAAATCGTCGTCCTGCTGCTCGGGGTGGGCGGGGCGCTGAACTACTTCGCGCCCATCCAGCCCGTGCTCGGGCTGGCGTCGGTCGCACTCCTCGGCTTCACGCTCTTTCTCCGGCTGCGCGCGATCCGGCGTGTCCCGGAAAGTAAGATGGCTGCGGTCTAGCCGTCGTTTGATCGGGGGCTACCGATTTAGTTGATTGGACCCGAATGGGCCTCGGAGGGTTAGGTTCTATGCAGATTCTACGCAAACTTGTGCTGCTGGCGGTCGCCATCGGCCTTTTCGCCTTTGTCGGGAGCACGGGAACACCCGTCGCTGCGGCGACCGCCATCCCCGATGTCGCGCCGAATGCGCCGAGCACGCTTTACTTCCCGCAGACCAAGCACGCGCTCGGCGGGTCGTTCCTCAAGTACTGGACGAACACCGGCGGGTTGACGCGCTTCGGCTTCCCCGTCACCGAGGAGGTGTCGATCAAGGACAACACCGGCAAGCAGGTCACGGTGCAGTTCTTCGAGCGGGTGCGGCTGGAGTACCACCCGGAGAACGCCGGGACGCCGTACGAAGTCCTGCTCGGCCAGCTCGGGCGCGAACTCGCGGGCAGCCGCAACGATGAACCGTTCCGTGCCGTGCCGGAGAGCGCGAAGGCGGAGTTGAACGATGACGGCGCGCTCTTCTTCCCGGAGACGAAGCACACCGCCTCCAACAGTTTCCGGCTCTACTGGCAGGCGAACGGTGGCCTGCCGATCTTCGGCTACCCGCTGTCGCAGGAGTTCACCGAGAGGAACGCGGACGACGGCAACTCCTACGCCGTGCAATACTTCGAGCGCGCGCGGTTCGAGTGGCACCCGGAAGTCAAAGGCGGCACCGTCCTGATCGGCCTGATGGGCAAGGCGAGCGCGCAGACGATCAACGCGAATCAGGGGCCGCGCACCCAGGGCGCCCTGACCGAGTGGACGCCGAACCTGGGCGAGAAGTGGATCGAGGTGGACCTGGGCCAGCAGCGGCTGAATGCGAAGATCGGCAACAGCACGGTCTTCAGCACGCTGGTCAGTACGGGGATCGCGAAGTATCCAACGCCGCCGGGGGAGTACCGGACCTACACCAAGTTGGCGAAGGACGACATGACGAACGGCAAGGCGGCTGGTGCCGACTACTACTATCTGCCGGATGTTCCCTCGGTGATGTACTTCCTCGACGGCGGCTATGCGATCCACGGGACGTACTGGCACAGCAACTTCGGCACACCGATGTCGCACGGCTGCGTGAACGTCTCGATTGACGGCGCTAAGCTGCTCTTCGACTGGGCCCCGCTCGGCACACGGGTCGTCGTGCACAACTGAAAGGATTCTCGCGGTGCGGCAACGGTATGCCGTCGCGGTCTGAGGAATATTGCGGGAGGAGCGATGCATGCCTGTCATGCAGTACGGAAAGGAGTAATTCGTTTCTCCAACATCGTCTATCATGCTATTCATTGCTGAGAATCAGGAGGTCTGCATAGCAACGACTGAGCAAACTCCGCAGGAGATGCACGCGACGAAAGACCGGTTCGGGCTGAAATCCCCGTTTGCCGCGCTCCATCACGTCGCGCTCATCATGAACGAGATTAATGAAGGTGGATAATCTTTCACCAATTCAGCAGATGGGACTGGGGGTACGGGCATATTTCTTCTCGGACTCGAACGGGATTGTCCTCGAAGTAATGGCACCAAGCGACCGGATGCGGCTCCCGATGCTCGATGACCCGGACCCAGCATATTAGCATTATCCCTTCCCCGCTTCTGCCCGCCTGTCTCATCGGGAATGGAGGCGGGTGACGAGTGTCCTTGTAACCAACGTTCTCTATGTACCCAGTACCCGTAAAAGGTATTGGTAAGAATCTTGCGGAGCGAGGTTACAGCCATAGTGTTGCGGTCATAAGGTCAACAGGAAAGTGAGGATCGGATGAGTTACGCCGAACGGATGCTCCAGAACACGTCAAGCAAACCATCTATGGATGCACAAGCACTCGTGGAATGCATTAAGGCATGCCTCGATTGCGAGCAGGCCTGCACCGCGTGCGCGGACGCCTGCCTGGGCGAGCAGGACACGAAGATGCTCGCACGCTGCATCACCCTCGACCTCGACTGCGCCGATGTCTGCGCGGTGACGGGTCGCGTCCTATCTCGCCAAACCGCGTTCGACATGGCGATGGCGCGTACCGTCCTGCAGGCATGCACGCAGGCATGCAAGCTCTGCGGCGATGAATGCGCGACGCACGCGCAGCACGGCATGCAGCACTGCCAGGTCTGCATGGAAGCCTGCCGCCGGTGCGAGCAGGCGTGCAATCAACTCATGGCTGCCTGAGAAACATTCACGTTCTTGCACGACGGTCGCGGCACTGCATCGTGCCGCGACCGTTCGTCACTTCTCCTCCACCAGCAGGACGGAAAGCCGCTACCACTGGCAAAAGCGACGTTCTGTCCGCATATTGGATCAACGCATTGACACATCCAAAACCGGGATGTAGGGTGGCGTCCAGAATCGGGGACCTCTCTCTTTCCAGCCGTTCCCGGGCTACGCGCACGGTCACTGTTTCGTTGTGATGGGGTTGCTTCATCGGCCCTGGGGAGAGCCGGAAGCCAACGATTGGACGTATCCGTTCGTGTGGCCTGTATGGCCAGAGGAGAAATGGGACGGGGCATCGCCACGCGCCGCCTGTTTGGGGAGGGGTTCCGGTTTGACGAATCGGCTCACGCGCCGCGACGTGCTCCGTCGCGCCACCATCGTTTCCGCCAGCGTGCTCACTTCGTATCTCTTCGCCTCACCTGCCGGTGCGGTGATTTTCCCTGGTGGACAAACCGCCACGATTGCCAATACCGGTGGCGATAGCATTCGCCTCCGGTCGGACGGCTCCAAGAGCGCGTCCGTCATCACGATGCTCTCCGAGGGTGCTGTCGTACTCATCACCAATGGCCCAAAAGATGCGGACGGTGTCACCTGGTATCAGGTGCAATATGCCGGGCAGAGCGGCTGGGTTGACGCCGACTTCATTAGCGCGCGCAAACTGACGAGTTACGCGACCGTCACCTTCACCGATGGTGGTGGCGTGCGCCTGCGCGATAACACCGATACAAATGCGAATGTCATCGGCATGGTGCCGGAAGGCGCGATTGTCTTGATCGTGGACGGCCCGAAATTCAATCAGGACGGAACGCCCTGGTACCACGTCAATCACGCCGGTACACATGGCTATCTGATGGGTACGTTCCTCGTCCCGACCAATGGACCAGCCCCGGCCGCGCCGCCGAGTGATACCACGACGAAGACGACCGATGTTACCGTGATGAAAGCGCCCGATGTCAATCCAGGCGACCGCGTGAAGATCACGAACACCGATAATGCGGGCGTCCGGCTGCGCGACGCCGCCGGGTACAGTGCCGATGTCCTGACAATTCTCGAAGAGGGCACGGTTGTGACGGTCACGGGCAAAGTAACGACCGATACGAAGGGTAACAGTTGGGTGCCCATCTCCTTCGACGGTATCAAGGGTTTTGTTGTCGGGCCGTATCTGACGAAGACCGATGCACGCGCCACCAAGAGCAAACCGCTACCGCCGCCGTCGGCTTCCACGACGGATCGATCCGCATCCTCCGCTCCCCAATCCGCTCCCGCCACGCCGAGTTCCGTTGGCGCGAAGATCGTTGCGGAAGCGATGAAATACGTTGGCTCCCCGTATGTGTGGGCGGGGTCATCGCCGAGCGGCTTCGATTGCTCCGGCTTCATCATGTACGTCGCCCAGAAGGCGGCCGGGCTGAGCCTGTCCCATTCGACCGGAGCGCAGGCATCGTCCGGGCAATACGTCGCGAAAGAAAACCTCCAGCCCGGTGATCTCGTCTTCTTCGCGAACACCTATATGGCGGGCATCTCGCACGATGGCATCTACATCGGCGCCGGGCGGTTTATCCACGCGGAAAACGAGGGCACGGGCGTCGTCGTCAGCAACATCAGCGGCGGCTACTATGGGTCGAAGTACTACACCGCCCGCCGTCTCGGCTAGTCTCCTCATTGCGATCAACAGGCCGCCGATCGGCACGACACCGCAGATCGACACATGAGCAGTGAGGAGGTATCGTCGGACGAAGCATCGGCATGGTCCCCGGTTGTATCGCACACGCGAGGATCCGTTCGCGACGGTCTGGCAGGAAATCGAGCAGGAATTGATGGCCCGTCCCGATTGGACGGCAAAGGCGTTGTTCGCGGACCTGCAGCACCATCATCCCGGACAGTTTCCGGCGAATCAGCTGCGGACCTTGCAACGGCGGGTGAAGGGTGATGTGTTCGAGCTATCCTAGCGTTCGACGACCGCTGGCTTGGAGAAGAAGTCCTCGTGAGGCCGCCGTTACCGCGCCCGCAGCCAGTGATTGTGGGGAGTGCAGAGAGCGCATGGGACGGTAAGAGGGGAAATAAGGCAACGGTCGCAGCCGGGTAAGATTCTTTGGTGAGGCAATCCGCAGATTGTGCTGATCGTCGTTCATCGCTGTGCTGCGGAGCCGCCTGCATGGGGCCGGTTCCTACGAAGATCGCCCTGTGGGCGTGGGAATCCGCAGATGAGCAACAGAGTGTGCTGGTGAGATGCCGATTGCGCGCGACAACTATGCCATGCACTCCTCTTCGCGTCGCGTGTCGTGTCAGGGCATGCTACGATTGTTGATGGTAGGATGTGCGCTCCGTCATACGTCTCGTGCCGAGGATCGCGGCGCACTCAGTAATCGCTGCGCGCTCGACGCTGCGGCCATCCCCGATGGTTGTTGCACATGGAGGAGATTTCGCATGGTGGTGGCACAACTACCTGACACATTGGATCGCTTCGTCGCGGACGTCGCGGCGTTGCGCGCGGGAGACGCCGATCCACGCCGCCTCGCGGACGCGGTCGCGGACCGGCTTCGCCCCCTCTTGCGGGATGCGGACTGGCTCGACGAGGGAGATCGGCAACCGTGGGACGACCGCTATCGCCAGCATCTGCTCTACGTCGCTCCCGATGGCGGGTTCAGCGTCGTATCGCTCGTATGGAAGCCCGGTCAGAAGACGCCGATCCACGATCATGTTTCCTGGTGTGTCGTCGGTGTCTATCAGAGGGAGGAGCGGGAAATCCGCTACACGCTCCATCAGGACGGGGAGGGACAGTTCCTCGTCGAGGCCCGCCGTGAGGTGGCAATGCCGGGCGAGACCGTGGCGCTTGTCCCGCCCGATGAGGACATCCACGAAGTCTGCTGTGTCGGTGATGATCTGGCGATCTCCATCCACGTCTATGGCGCCGATATCGGGAAGCTGGGGACGAGTATCAATCACCGCTTCGACGACCTCCCGATCCGACCGGAGGCGGGAGAGGCGCGAACGGTGCGTTGGCGCGAGACGCGCATGTGACCCGGCATGCCGCACGGAGTCGCCCGTGCGGCATGCACCCCTTGCCGCATCGGCCCATGCGCATCGCGCGTCACGGCGAGCGGCATTGAAGAGAGGAAGACAATTGTGTCATCTGTGCCGGATACGACTTCGCCGGTAACGTCTGGCGCGGCCGCAGTCCCTCGCGCGGATCGGTATCTGCGTGTCGTGGTTTTCGTCAGCGGTGCAGTCAGTATCGGCATCGAGTTGGCCGCCTCTCGCCTGCTCGCCCCATTCTTCGGCACCTCACTCTTCATCTGGGCGAATCTCATCGGCCTAACGCTCATCTATCTCTCCGTCGGCTACGTGATCGGCGGACGGATCGCGGATCGCTGTCCCTCCGAGAGGGTGCTGTACTCGATCACGACGGTTGCTGCGTTTGCCACGGGTCTCATTCCGCTGCTCTCGCGCCCGATCCTGGCGCAAAGCCTCACCGCGTTCACATCCCTCTCGCTCGGCGGCTTCTACGGCTCGCTTGCGGGCACGATTATCCTCTTTGCCGTACCAGTGACGCTCCTCGGTTGTGTCTCCCCATTCGCGATCCGGCTCGCGCTCCGCTCGGTCACCGGCGCTGGCAATACGGCGGGATCGCTCTACGCGCTGAGCACCGTCGGCAGCATCGTTGGCACCTTCATCCCGACGTTCCTGCTCATCCCGCGCATCGGGACGGTGCGGACGTTCTACACCTTCGCGCTCGTGCTCCTCGCGGCGTCCCTGTTCGGCCTGATCCGTGTGCCGGCGCGGGCGTTCCGCCGCCCGTCCATCGCGATCGCGTTCATCCTGCTGGCGGCGATGATCGCGATCATGACGTTCGGGTATCGCGGGTTCGTCCGGCCCGTCGAAGGCCGGACGCTGATCTGGCAGGGCGAGTCCGCGTACAATTTCATCCAGGTCGTGGAAGATCCCCGGAGCGGGGCCTACGAACTCCAACTCAACGAAGGTCGTGCGGTGCATTCGATCTATTACCCGAATCAGGCGGTGCAGCCCTTCACCCGCGGCCCGTGGGACTTCTTCTCCGTCGCACCCCTCTTCGTCGCGGATCAGCGCCCGGAGCACGTCCGGAGCGCGGCTATCATCGGCCTCGCGGGCGGCACGGCCGCGCAGCGCATGTTCGATAGTTATCCGCAACTGCGGATTGACGGCGTCGAGATCGATCCGAAGCTCGTTGACATCGGTCGCCGCTTCTTCAACATGAACCAGCCGGGCCTCCGCGTCATCGTCCAGGATGGCCGCTACTTTCTCCGTGCGACCAATAACAGATACGACGTGATCGGCGTCGACGCCTATAAGCAGCCGTATATCCCGTTCCAGCTGACAACGCGCGAGTTTTTTCAGGAGGCGTTTGACCGGCTCAATGACGGCGGTACGCTCGTCGTCAACGCGGGACGCACCGGGACGGACTACCGGCTCGTCGAAGTGATCAGCCAGACGATGCGCGCGGTCTTCCCGAACGTCTATCTGATCGACACGCCGACGTATACGAACACGATGGTGATCGGCACGAAAAACCCCTCGAACATCGCGAACTTCGCGGCGAATGTCGATCAACTCCGGCAGACACGACCTGACGCACCGCTCGTCGCTCTCGGCGAGGTGGCGCTGCGGGACGGCAACGTGCGGGAAGTCGCCCCCGGTCCGAAGGTCTTTACCGACGATCTCGCCCCGGTCGAGGATCTCATCGACCGCATCATCGTCGACTACGCGCGCAAGGTGGAGCCTTGACACATGACCGCTCGTCGCGCATTAGAGTGCAATGACGGGCTACCGGTGTCGGAACGAGGGTATCTATGCGCGTGTACCCGAAGACGGACGGTCCCTGGGTCTGCGGCCACTGGAACGGCTCGCCCCTCGAAATCATCATGGCGAAGGGGCTGCGCGCGGTGCCGGCCGATGAGGCGAACCGCTATCACGCATATCACGAGTATTCCATCATCCTCGGTGACGGCGGGATCCTCGTGGTGGAGGAGCACGAGATCCCACTCAAGGCGGACACGGTTGTTATGGTATCGCCGGGAGAGCGGCATCGGCTGACCCGGGGCGATCCCGATGCGGGGCTGCGATGGATCGTGGTGAAGGAGCGATCCGCACCGGATGGTAAAATCCTCGTCCGGAACGGTGGCGATGCCGGGGGCGCGATTCCGGAGGGGTGGATTGACCGATACGCGCGCCGATGGCGGGGTGACGTGGCAGCTCGAGCGCGCCGTCGTCGATCCCCTCACCTTGCGTCTCGCGCGGGCAACACTGGGCGTGCTATTGCGCACAAAGATGAACGCGGCATGGCTCATCCTCGGGGTGGTTGGCGTGGTCGCGCGCGTCATCGGAGGATGACACGGCTGGCCCGGATCGGGTGCGGGTGAAACGACCCGCGCGCTTCAGCGGAAAGACGCTCGGGCGTGGTTGCCATCCGGCCCGACCGGCGGGAGAAAAGGATCCAATGAGGCTGTTTCGACGCGATAACCACCGCCGCCTCCTGCGTGGCGAGGAACCGGCCTACTGCGAGGGAGTGGCTAAAAGGGCGAGGAAGTGCGATGCTCCCGAGATGGACATCATCACTTGCCCCCGCTGTGGGGCGCGCGATCATCTGCAAAAGGACGGCCACAATCGCTCCGGCACGCAACGCTATCGCTGCCGGAGCTGTCGGTGCGCCTTCACCCCGACGCCGAAGGAACAGGGACACGGCGCGGCCACCCATGAGCAAGCTGTCCGCCTCTATCTCGAGGGAATGAGCCTGCGCGCGATCGGTCGCCGCCTCGGCGTCGTCTATCAGAGCGTCGCCAACTGGGTGGCCGAGCGGGCGGCGGATCTCCCCGCAATCGTCAGCGACGCGACGCCGAGCGAGACGGTCGAGGTGGACGAGTTGTTCACCTTCGTGGAGCGAAAAAAGGGGCGGCCTTCGTCGTGATTGCGGTCGCGCGGGAGAGCCGATTGATCGTCGGCGACTGGGTGACACGGCTCTTCGACGTGCCGGGGATGCAGACGATGGCCGAGGTGCTGCCCGAGGCGTCGCGGTATTGCACCGACGGTTCGGAGGTCTACCCAGAAGTCATCTGGCCCGATGCGGCATGGCACCAGATCTCGATCGCCAAGGAGGAGACCTACACGATCGAGGGGATCAACGCCGACCTGCGGACGTATCTGGGACGATTGAAGCGACGGAGCCGGTGCTTCAGCCGGAGTCTGGAGAAGTTGTGCGAGGCGGTGCGACTGTTTGTGTGGCACGACAACCGCAGGCGGCGGCTGATCAATGCCGACCCCGCCTACCGCGATTCCCTCCCCCTGCTCTTTTAGCCACTCCCCGTGCCTACATCGCCTTGTCGCACGATACATCGGCTGATAGAGTACTTGTTCGTAGCAGGGAGCAATCGAGCAGGACGATGCCGACCGGACCACCGAACAAAGCAGACGCTCATGGGAAAAGACGCATTGAATCTACCGCATGATGCATGGCCGGAATACTTTCAGCCGAGAACCGGGCAGGAAGACCTGCGGCAAACGGAGGAGGCTCCATGTATTCCAACCGGTTTGCTGGACCTGTTGTATCTCCGACGGTCTGAAGGCACGCAGCCGGAGTTCGTCACGGTTGCCGCTTGCCTCGGCGGCAGTATTGCTGCCATTCCGGACGACAGGTCCAGCGCGCTTCCCGAAGATCTCCGGGACCAATTGCAGATCCTCACCATCAATCAGCGCGCCCGGTTTCGCCTGATCACTGCGGTAGCAGTCGATATCTTCCGGCTCGACGCAATGAAACAAGGTGTCCAGGCGAGCGGTTTCAATGACGCGGTCTTTCTCTACGGACAGCTCCATGCACGACTCGCCTATTCCCTGGAGAACCTCGAAATACGCGCGCTGCAAAACGAGGGGCGCCTCACCATCGGCAGGCTCGATCTCCTGCAAAGCGTCCGGGAAAGCCTGCTGAATCCGCTTTCCCAGCCAGGCGCGGATGACCAAAAGACCTATCAGTTTTTTATACCGACCGGCGCCCCTGCGGAAATCCGGAGCGGCCGATCACTCGCGCTGCTCTATCCGACGCTCGACCCGGATGTTTTCGAGCAGACGGATAACGCCGCGTTCACGATGCAGATTGCCTACGATTTGCTCGTCAAGCTGCGGGAAGACATGCAAAAAGAAGGGATCAATGCCCCGTTCACCCATGCGCAACTGCCGGTGCCGGACAGGAAAAAGATCGAGACTGATCTGGCGGACAACGGGTATGTCATCACGGGGGATACTGCGGTCAAGCGAGCGGATTGGGATGCGACGGTGGCGGGGAAGACATTTCTTGGCCGGGTCAGGCAACTCGCGGATGCGAAATCCGCGCCGCCGATCTCCGTCCCACGTCAGGCGAATCCGAACGACTACGTTGCGGCAATTGATGAGGCGCTGCATCTCGTGGCGACACGCGAAGACAGAGACGCGATGCAAGCCGTCATCAAGCGGGTTGTCAGGCACTTCAGTCCCGCGCAGCAGCCGGAGCGGGCGATTCCCCAACCGACCGCGAGACCGAGACCCGTCGATCCCGCCCCGCCGGTCGAACAACAGAGCATCCGCGCTCCGACAGCGGCGCGGAAAGAGCCGGAGCAGACCGCCGCGCGTGCGTATGCGGGCGATTTTGCGTCGCGTGCCGCTTCAGCCGCGCAACCCGCACCGCCCGTGACGGCGTGGTGGGTAGATTTTGACGGGACCCCGGATCGGGGCGCTTTTACTACTCCCTCCTATCGCGACTTCACATCGGCGGCCTCCGGCGACGAAAAAAGAGGCGAAGCCGGGACCAATGATGGATCGGGAGAAGCCAAACCGATGCCGGAAGCTCGCACCGATGCCAGCGCCGTCTTTGCGGAGGATATCCCCGATCAACATGGTCCGGCTCAGTGGCATGAAGACTTTCCATCTGCGGAGCGGAATGAACGGAGGCCATCAGACGGGACGCAAACCTGGAAAAAGGAGTGGAAGGGAGATTTTTCGTAGCATCGATCCGCGACGCGTGGCATCGGTGTGCATCGTATCGAATGCGGCATAATGATTCGCCTTATGGCTAGCGGTCCTTGTCCCCGCTCATCGGCCCGGTCGCTACGAGCCGAAGCACTGCACCATGTCCAGCCAGGCTGGCATCACGAGGAGGAAGACCATGACCCTTGAACTTCGCATGAGCCAACTCGCCGCCGAGTTTTCCGAGATTCACGGCAGGCAAGTCGGCGACGTCTTCGATGTGAACCTCACGTTCACGGTTGATGCCGCAGTTGAAAAACTCGCGCTCGCCGTCTACATGGACGGCAGCAAGTCCATGCTCTCCTCCGGCAATTACGGGCGCGGGGGTGGCATTCTCGCCCACTTCGGTCGCCAGCGGAATCCCGTACAGGAAGTGATGCGGGCAATCGTCCCGCATCTCGCGACGCTGGACGCCACGCAGTCATGCCGCGTTGCATATTGGGCGACGGGACAGGCCGGCACGGCGATCGAAGTGATCGGTGAGATGACCGCCCAACAGGCGGAGTCGGCGGAGTTTCCTGGGCCGAGGGAGTTCGGCGATGGGACGCACCTCCTGCCCGCCATCCGCGATTTCGTCGGCTATGTCCAAGGGCTGATGAACGGTGGTGAAGTGATCCATGTCGCCTTCGGCGTCATTGTCACGGACGGGCTTCTCCATGACGCGGAGGAAGCAATCGGCTACACCCGGGACGCGCTCATCCCCGCGATCCAGAGTGGCAAGTTCCCGAAGACGGTCTTTACGACCGTCGGCGTGGGGCCGGAGGTTAGTGAGGAGCAACTCGAAGAACTCGAGCATCAGACCGCCCCCGAAGGCTTTGCGGAACATACCAAGGGCGTCTTTTGCTACGCCCTGGCCGATCAAATCTCTCAGGTTCCCCAGCTCGTCTCTCACTTACTGGATGCGAATGCCCCGGCCTTCTATGGCGGTGCGGTGATCCGCGACCAGAATGGCGCAATCGTCGCGACGTATGAGGATATGGTCCCGGTCGTCGTTGATTTCAAGCTGCCGGTCATGCGGGACACGATGTTCTTCACGCTGGAGGCGAGTGGTCGGAAGATCGAGCAGCGGCTCAAGGTCGTCGAAGAACAGGATTAACCCTGCATCAGGTGACGCTGAAGCCGCCGTCCACGGTGACGGTCGTGCCCGTCATCCACGCGGATTCGTCGGAGGCGAGGAAGAGCGCCGCGCCAACCATGTCTTCCGGCTGCCCGGCGCGGCCGAGCGGGATACGGCTGACGCGCCCAGCGAGCACGTCTGGCGTCTGGAAGATGCGTGTCGTCAGGTTCGTCTCCACCAATCCGGGCGCGATGGCATTGACACGAATGCGATGCGGCGCGAGTTCGAGCGCCATGCCGCGCACGAGCATCGCCACGCCCGCCTTCGCCGCCTGATAATGGACGAGTTCGGGCTGCGCGCTGTGGGCGCTTAACCGTAGCAAGGCGTCGAGTTGCGGACGGTCCACATCCTTGCCCGACGCTTTATCGGTAAAGGTGCGGTCCACGGGGATCTATTCGAGTTGCCGGTCTGGGTTCTGGTCAAGACTGCTGACCCGGACATAGCCGATGCGTTGTCCATGCATGGTGCTCCCCTAACAGTGTCAGGAAAGAATCTATAAGGTTTTGGCACAGGTGTCAAGGAACAGCGAAAGTGATCCTATGCTGACGCTCATGAGTGGGGTGGCTGACATCGGGATAGGGTGTACCTTCGGAGTCATGTGCCCAGCAACACACACCATCATTTCTCGGGCAGCATGATTCCGATATTGTAGGCTACAACACGTAGCGCAGCTTGCGCAATGCGAGCCGCAGCCGCCCCTTGACCGTCCCGAGCGGGACAGGCAAGTATCCGGCGATTTCCCGTGTGACTCAAGCCCCCGCCGTAGCACAGCGCGATCACCTGCCGCTGTGTGGGCGGCAACGTCGCGAGCGCCCGCAGCATCCGATCCCGCTCGAGGATGGCATTCACCGTCGCCCAGGTATCGTCCGATGCCACGCGGCGGCTGCCCGCGATCAGCGGCACGTCCATCCCCGCCTTGGCCCGCGTGCGGATCAGCAGGTCGATGGCGCGATGATGCACACTGGCCAGCAACCACTCGCGCACCGTCCCCCGCCGGGGATCGTAGGTGTGCGCTCGACGCCACACGTTGAGGAACGTCTCCTGCACGACATCCTCCGCCGCGCCGCGCTCGGCGAGCAGGTGATAGGCGTGGCGGTAGACACGGGCAGCATAGCGATCGTAGAGGAGAACGATCCCGCGTGGATCGCCCTCCACCACCCAGGCGAGGAGTGCCGCATCGTCCGGAGGCAAGCGGCAACATGCCTCGGGTGTTAGTCGCTGTTCGATTGCGGACAAGCAAGCTTCGCGCATGGAGAAAAAACCCTGCTTCCGTGAATGTCGGCGTCCTCTCCGCCGTCGATGCGGGTCATGTGCAGGAGCACATCTGCGGAGCGCCGATCATCCACCGCACGATTGGTGGAGTTCATCATACCTGCCGGCCAATCAGCCGGGTGCGTATCGTGCCGAAGAGCAGGATCGCCACGGCCACCGCCCGCAGGTCGTAGTTCATCGCGATCGGCCATGCCGGTGAGCTAGGGAGCCACCAGGTGAGATACACCAACCCCGCACTGCCGACGACGAGGCTGACGGGCAGCAGCATCCGGCGACTGACGAGCGGGAGCGTGCCGAGGAGCAGGAGCATATACCATGGCTGCACGGGCGACGCGAGGGCAAGCAATACGATGAACAGGAGCGCGATGCGGTCCGCGATGTCCCGCGCAGAGTGCGGCGGACGGATGGTACACCACAGGGCGACCCCTGCCATCACCCCCACGATGCCGATCTGGTAGGCGAGGGTGGCCGCCGCCGGTATGCCAATATTCGTGTCGTTGGTGACGTGGCGCACTGCCCAGAGAGACTGCTTGAGCAGGTAATACCGAGTGCCGGTGGCGATGCCCTCCTCGGCGACGTAGCCGCCGAGATAGCCGAGGACGTGCGACCGGACGCCGAGAAACGGCAGATACGCCAGCACGACGAACCCGCAGAGCACGCCGCAGAACGCCGCGAACGCGCGTCGCGAGCGGGCGAGCAGCGCCGGGAGGGCGACGAGGGCGTAGAACTTCACGAGCGCTGCGCCTGCGAGGAACGCGCCCGCCCTGCCGAATCGACCCGAGATTCGCGCCCACACTGCCAGCGCGACGAGCAACACGGCGAGGATATCGAGGTGACCACTGTGCCCGACTTCGAGGGCGAGGAGCGGATGCCAGGCGTAGAGGACGACGCGCTCCGGACGCGCACCGACCGCGCGCAGGAGCATCGCCAGCGCGGCGCACGCCGCGAGGTCGCACACCGTCAGGACGAGCTTCGTCCACGACACGCTGTCGGGATGGGCGGCGTAGATGGCGCGGAAAAATGCCTGGGCGACGGGCGGATAGATTGTCCGCACGGGCTTGCGGTTGATGCCGGGGTAGATCGCGTCGTCGCGGAAGCGGGCGAGTTCGGGTGCATCGGGCGGGTAGGCGTACGGGTTGATGGCCGCCGACTGGATGCGTCCGTCCCAGACGTACCGATAGATGTCATCAGAAATGGTCGGCACGGCGGGCACGAGGAGAAGCCGCATCGCCGCCGCGACGGCGAAGATCGCGATCAGCGTCGGGCGGGCGGGCGGTTGGCGACGGAGCACCCAGACCGCTGCCAGCGCGTAGAGGACGAGTTCGGCGATGAAAATCGCACCGAAGGCGGCGGGGTGATTGGGCACGAACGACCACCGTGCGATCTGCCACGAACCGGCCACCAGCCCCATACCGAGTAGGACGAGGACGGCGAGGTCGAAAGCGGGTCGTGCTCCGACACGTCCGGTCGCCATCCCTGCCGCCTCTGCTCTCGCGTCGGCACACCGGCCTGTCCGGTCGGTCCGGCGATCTCTCGAGGGGGCAGTGGCGTCAGGCATATTCAGGTCGGCGGATGCCTCTCTCACGGCATCGCCGCGAGGAAGATGCCGCCCAGGGCGATCCGCAGCAGCGCGACGCTATGGCGCACCAGCCAGCGGTGCAGGCGCACGTCCACCCGGTCCCAGATCGCATACAGTCGTCGCATGGCACACTCCTCAGCGACCGCGCCAGATGCGCGGTTATCGCGGCTATCGAGGACTACTCCTCGACCACGGCGATTTTGACACCTGACCCGTTCTGGGGTAAGGATACCGCATCGCGAAGGAGGCGACGATGCGGAACAAGGTCTATGTCGTGGCGTTGACCGATGACGAGCGGCACCAGTTGCAGGCAGTGATTCACGGCGGGACGGCGAAGGCCCGGATGGTCAATCGGGCGCAGATTCTCTTGCACGCGCACGAGGGGAAACCGGACAAGGAAGTCGCCGCCGCCCTGCACACGAGCGAGAGTACCATTGGGCGCATTCGCAAGCGGTTCGTCGCAGAGGGGCTGCACGGCGCGTTGCATGAAGTCGTCCGTCCCGGCGGCACACGCAAGTTGAACGGCGCGCAGGAAGCGCATCTCGTCGCCCTCGCCTGTAGTGACCCGCCGCCGGGACGGGGGGAATGGACGATGCAATTACTCGCGGATCGGTTGGTGACGCTCGGTATCGTGAACGGAATCAGCGACGAAACGGTGCGACGCACCCTGAAAAAGGGGGGATCAAACCATGGCAGCACAAGGGGTGGTGCATCCCGACGGTGAGTGCGGCGTACGTCTGTTGCATGGAAGATGTCTTGCATCTCTATGCCGCACCGCATGATCCCGCCCGCCCGGTGGTCTGCTTTGACGAGTTGCCCTGCCAACTGCTGGACGACAGCCGTCCCTCCTTGCCACGGGAACCGGGGGTGCCGGTGCGCGACGATTATGAATACGTGCGGCGGGGGACGTGCAATCTGTTCGGCTGTTTCGAACCCGCTGCGGGACGCCGACAGATCGTCGTCACCGAACGCCGCACCAGGGAAGACTTTGCCGCGATGATGCGGATGTTGGTGGACGAGTGGTACCCGGAGGCGGCGGTGGTGCGGGTCGTGCTGGACAACTTGAACACGCACACTGGCGCATCGCTCTACGAAGCATTCCCGCCCGCCGAAGCGCGGCGCATCTTGGAACGGTTGGAGTGGCACTACACGCCGAAGCACGGGTCGTGGCTCAACCAGATGGAGATCGAGTGGTCCGTACTCATGCGGCAGTGTCTCGACCGGCGACTGGGTGACAGCGCGACGGTACAGCGCGAGGTGGCGGCATGGGAGCGGGAGCGCAACGCGGCGAAGGCGACAGTGGACTGGCGGTTCGGGGTGGCGGAGGCGCGCGTCAAACTTGCACGCCTCTATCCCGCATAATCACTGTGGTCGAGGACTACGTAATCGGAGGCATTCCGTCTCATCTTTAGTCGTTCGGGTAGGAGCAGCACATCGCTGTGCCACTCCCCCCTCAGAACCGTGCTTGCGACTTTCACCGCACACGGCTCAAGCTCGTACCTTCTGGTTGGTGGCCTCCAATGCTCCCACTTTTCGTGGTTCTCAGGTCCGGTTACGATCTTGCGACCGCATCTACCTTTTGCTGAGACGGGCATCCTTGCCATTCACCGCCGGTACTCACCTGCCCCACGTCTGCACCCTTTCAGGTTGGGTATGACCCAAACAACGGGCCTCTCCCTATCCAGCGGGTTATCCCCATGCCTTTCGGCTGCTGGCATTCGCTTCTTGGAGCATCCTTTCCCGCTGCGGCATTCGGCCTCTCTTGCGTCGGGCTTACTGCCTTGCGGCAGACCTCATCGGGGTTTCCACGTTCCGCTCCGGTGAGATGCGACCGGGGTGGGTGTCCTCTCTGCTCCGGGGCCATGGTGTCCGTGACACACCCACGAGAAGAGGTGTGTCCACTCGTATGCACCAAGAGAAGAGCGCATACCGTTGGCCCGTTGCGTCGTCTTTGTCAGCCAAAATCCGACGCTCAGTTGATCACGAAGCGTAAGCAAGGATTCACTCACGTTCACCCGTCCGGTCTTTCCCTTGCCTGTGGCTCCCCTCTTGGCTTGGTTCGCTCTTGGGCTTTTCCTCTCTGCTTCAAACCCCGTCGTTGCCGACGACGCAGGGAGAGGCGGGAACAGGCTTTTGGACACTAGCCTGAGAGCAGCCTTTCTTCTGCTCCACTCAACAGGAGCGACCTCGTGTCGCACTCTCGTTATCAAAGTCTCACGGGCAGGGCGCGCGACTGCGGTTCGAGTGCGTTTCGAGGCGACGCAAAGGGTCAGAGAAAGGTCAAACCCGCCCTGTTCTGACGAACGATCGGCGTTTGTCTGACCGTCGTGTTAGGGTGTAGTTAGCATCACGTTGTTCTACTCCCATGAAACGAACGTTTTTGAACCTGTCTCAGCTGTTAGCCGTTTTCACCTTCGTTGTCTGCTCTTCTGATCTCTTTCCATCGGTTTTTGAGACAGCTGTAGACTCCGACGGAGAAGTGGTTCTCCCGTGATCGTGGTGACGCCATTACCCTCGCCATATCACCCGCCGTCGCAAAAGATCCACCTTTCCGCGCCCATACATCGCCCGCTTTACTAACTTGAGCCGGTTGATGTGTCCTTCTGTCGGTCCGTTGCTCTCCCGCAGCGTGAGCCCGGCCCGTACAGCGGCATAGTCCTCGAGTAATCCTTCCGCGAATCCGCGCAGTTCGCGCTGCTCGCTGTGCCGCATTCCTTCCACCCAGTCGGTCAGTCCCTCCACCCGCCGCTCGCGGACCATCGCGGCGAAGGCATGGACGGCTGTATAGACGGAGTCGAGCATCGCGCTGGCGGCACGGATGGTCGCGAGGGCGCGCTGCTGTTTCGTCGTCAGATCGCCGGGCCGACGCAGGAAGAGCGCGACCAGCTGGCGCGGCGACCAGGTGGGCCGCGCTGCGGTACACACGCGCGTCGCCTGCATCCTCTCGATAGTGCTACGCGGTAAAGCGCGCCGCAACGGGGCCACGTACGCTCTGACGATCGAGTGGCCGCCGGTGTAGCCGTGCCGCCGGAGTTCTTCGAGCAACACCGCCACATTGTGACATCCCTCCTCCCAGCGTCGGTGGATGTACTCCCGGTACGGATCGAGCTTGCTCCGCTTCGGGGCGCGCGGGTGGAGGATCGGCGCCACGTCGCTCTTCACGTAGGCCTGAACGGTCTTGTGGTCGAGGTTTAGCGCTCGCGCGATCGCCCGCAGGCTCCAGCCTTGCGCCTTCAATCGGCGCGTCTCCTCGTAGCGCGCGACCCGGTGGTCCCGGCGTGCTTGCCGCTCCTGCGCTGCTTGGACGGCACGGGCGGTCGGCGCACGCGGCCACGCCGTGGCGATGCTCTCCACTGAAGCAGGGGGCAGTGCCTCGCCGGTAGACTCCTCCGACGTATCCGCGAGCAGGACGTCATGCCACGCCGCCCGTTGGCGCACGAGCAATCGTTCGAGCGCGTCGCCGAGGTTCTTCAGCAGGTGCCAGCGATCCGCCACCTGTGTCGCTTGCGGTGCGCCGCGCGTCACTCCCTCCACGATCGCGGTGCCGCGGTCGCGACTGACGAGACGGATCGTGGGATGGGCCGCAAGCCAAGCCGCTATCGTCGCCGGAGCACAATCAGGCAAGACATCGAGCGGTCGGCGCGCGTCATGATCCACGATGAGACCTGCGTAGACGCGTCCTTTGCGCAGCGCAAAGTCGTCCACACCGACGCTCTCGGGGGTGCCGATGGTCGGCAACGGCGCGGCGCGAATCAGGCGCAGGAGGATGTTGGGGGTCGTTGGCATGCCGAGGGAGCCGGCCAAGCGCGCTCCCGCCTCACCCCCAAGCGCGAAGGCGACCCGTTCAAGGGCAGCGTGCAAGGGATGGCTCCGGCGGGCTCCCGCAGCAACGAGCGCGGGCAACCGCTCAACGAAGATGCGCCGTGAGCAGCGAGGATTGCGACAGAAGAAACGGCGCACGCGCAGGAAGAGCGTGACCGGCGTGCCGCTGAGGGGGAGATCAGCGACGCGCCGCTGGTAGTGGCTGTGGACGCGCCGGGAGCGACGATGGCACAGGGGACAGCGGGCAGTCTTGCGAATCGCGGTGGCGGTGAGGGTGAGATGATCGTCACCGCGACTGAACGCAGCAATGCGGAACCCCGCGAGGTGAGGAAAGAGCGTGGTGAGCGGCATGGCGTGCGACTCCTCGACTGGGAACGAAAACGAGGAGTCGGTTGTAGCCGAATTCGACAGGCGGCGGGTGATATGGCGAGGGTAATGGCGTCACCACGATCACGGGAGAACCTAGGAATTCCCCGAAAATCGCGGAGCGGAATACCTCAGACAGATGTTCGACGCTTCGATCTTTCGACCGTTCGATCACTCCCCCTTTCCCGGCAGCGTCAGATCATGGAAAATGCCCGCCTGCCGTAGTGACGAAGTCACACCGATCCACTCCCCGCCCGCTTGGCTTCGGCAAGGACATCATCGTTGGGCGCGCTGGCGGGCGCGGCGCTTCTCTGTCGCTCCGCCCGCCAGCGCGCGATCGCGATGATGCAGACCAGCGCGAGTGCGACCGCGCGACCGTCGTAGTTGACGATCAGCGGCCACACCGGGCGGCTGGGAAACCATTCATTCAGGTAGCCAAAACCAGCGGCGCCGACGACGATGCTCGCTGGCAGCAGCAACGCGCTCCGCACGAGTGGCACGCAGGTGAGCAGCAGCAGCACATACCACGGCTGGCTCGGCGTTGCGAGGGTCAGGAGTACGATAAAAAGGACGGCGGTGCGGTCGGCCATGCCGCGCACGTCGGTCGCCGGTCGCAGCCAGCACGCCCACGCGCACGCCACCATCGCCGCGAGGATGCCGCCCTCGTACCACGTCGTCGCGGAGAGGATGGCGAGCGGCGAGCGCGTGAGCAGGGCGGAGAGATGGCCGGGCAACCGGTCCACCAGCCAGATGATTTGGTGCAGCAGATAGTAGCGTTTTCCCGAAGCGATTCCTTCCTGCTGCACGTAGCCGGGCAGGAATCCGAGAACGCGCGTGCCGACGGAGAGGAAGGGGAGATAGGCCAGCACGGTCGTCGCGATTAGCCCGACGAGCAGGCGCACATTGCGACGCGGCGTGGCGAACAGCGCGGGGAGGGCGACGAGCGCGTAGAATTTAATCAGTGTCGCGCACGCGAGCAGCATGCCAGAGAACGCGGAGCGATCCACGGTGCGCGCCCACAGCGCCAGTGCGATGAAGAGCGCGGCGACGACATCAATATGGCCGCTGTGCCCGACTTCGAGGATGAGCAGCGGATGCCAGGCGTAGAGCAGGACGCGCTCCGGTCGGATCCCCGCCCGGATGAGCAGGACGACAAGGATCGCTAGTGTGGCGAGGTCCAGCAGGGAGAGGGCGAGTTTGGTCCACGCCACGCTGTTCGGATGCAGCGCATAGATGAGGCGGAAGACGCCCTGAGCGACGGGCGGATAGATGGTTAGCACGGGCTTGCGGTTGATGCCGGGGTAGATCGCCCGATCTCGGAAGCGAGCCACGGCCGGATCGTTCGGCGCGTAGCGGTACGGATTGATCCCCGCCGCCTCGATGCGCCCGTCCCAGACATAGCGATAGACATCGTCCGAGACGGTCGGCGTCTGGGGGATAAAGGCGAGGCGGGCGCAGAAGGCGATCAGGAAGATCAGCGCGAGCGTCCCGCGCACGGGCGGCTTGCGCCAGATCACCCACGCCGCCGCCAGCGCGTAGAGGGCGAGTTCGATCACGAAGAAGGCAGTGTAGGTGCGGTAGTGCGTCGCCACGACCCGCCATTGGGCGATGGTGTGCGTCAGGGCGACCAGCGCGATACCGAAAAACGCCAACACGCCGAGATCGAGGAGCGTGCGGCGTGTTGTATGGGGTGGCTCCTGATGCCGATTATCGAAGGCGACGAGAGGTCCGTGCCAGGCACGAACCCCTGCGATCGCCGCATGCAGATACCGATGAAGGCGTGTGTCAGACGCGGTCGTCACCGATCTCCCGTCGTGTTAGACAACCTGCACGGTTATCCGGTCGTATCCCCGCGCCCCTTGCGGCGTGATGTCATGGAAGGCGGAAATCTGGGGGGCGCCGGTGCCGTCGGTCGCGCGGACGACGAGATGGTACATGTCGGGCCGCGTCGGCGTCCAATCGGCGCTCCAGAGCGCCCAGGTGAGTTTCGTGCCCGGATAGTCAATCCGCGCGTCCCGCAACGTTGCGCCGTCGTCCATGCTGACCTCGACGCGCGAGATGCCGCGATTGCCGCCGAACGCGATGCCGCGAATGGTGGTCGGCTTGCCAGCGGGAAGCGGTGGGCCGCCATCGGGTACGTCAATGCGCGAGCGCGTTGGGACGACGAAGTCCGGCCCCCATCCCTGCTGTTCGTAGAAACCCTTCACCGGCCGGTCTACCAGTTCGATGCCGGTCACCCATTTGACATTCTTCTCGCCATACATCCCCGGCACGATCACCCGGACGGGATAGCCGTGTCGCTGCGGGATCGGCGCGCCGTTCATCTCGTAGACGACGAGCGTTGTCGGGTCCATCGCCTTGTCGAACGGGATCGTATCGGTGTAGCCATCCGCGCCGCTCAGTTTCACTTCGACGACACCGGCGTGTGGGCCAGCGGCATCGAGGAGCATGCGCAGCGGCACGCCCTTCCATTTCGCGTTGCTCATCAGCCCGGAGCCGATGCCGTTGCTGATGCACATCAGCGTCGTCTCCTGCTCGATGGGCGCGAGCGCGGCGAGGTCATTGAAGGAATACGTGCGGCCATGGTCGGCCTTGCCGCCGACTTCGAGCCGCCAGAATGCCTTCGTGGGATTGGGATCAATGACATTCTTCGTGACCGAATAGAACTGGTCGTTGGGCGTGATCGCCTGAACCGTCGCCCCCTTGTATTGCCGACCATCGTAGGTGAAGACGGCCCGTTTATTGAGCCGCGCGAGGCTCGCGCCCAAGCCAATCCCCGCGATCACCGCCACGCCCCCGGTAATGGCGGCGCGGCGACCGAGCAGTTGCCCGGCAATCGGTGCGGACGACGCTCCAAGCGGCGCATCGTTCGTCAGCGCCCGGCAGACGAGGACGAGTATCACACCATACGTGAGGTAGGAGATCAGCAATCCGACGACCGTGAAGAGGGTTGCTGGCCCCGGCGAAAGGCCGCGAAAGTTCGTGTCGAGTACCGGCAGTTCGATGGCAAGCGTCCCGATCCAGAGCAGCGCGACGACGACCGCGACAAAGACGAGCGCCACCGGGCTGAGACCGAAGCGCCGCGGCTTCGTCGGCTCCGCCGTGCGGCTGTTCTCGGTGAACAGGGCGTAAAGCAGGCCGACCCCGATGCCGACGGCGACGATGCCGCCGAGCATGGAGAGGATGCCGAAACGCTTGAGGCCGTTGTAACCGCCGAAGCGGTCAAAGAGCGAGAAGAACTCCGGGATGCGCAGCAGGGGGGCGATGCGGTCGGGAATACTCTCCGGTGGGGTGGGTACGCCGAGCCAGACGCGCTGCGCGACCATCATCAGCAGCATGGCGAATAACGCGACCACGCCGCCCAGAAGACCGGCGGCGATCGCCCGCCGCCAGCGGGCGCCGCCGTGCGCGGGCGAGGCGATTGCCGGTGCTTCCGGGGCAATCAGGATCGGGACTTCTTCGGTCGTGATAATCGGGGTCGGGGCTTGTTGGGTATCTATCGGGCGTTCCTTTCCAAACGAGGTCAATCGCCCGCTTTCCGGCAGCGCGCGTAGCGGTATCCGCCGGTTTCCCAGATCGCGCACGCGCCGCACGCGAACGATGACATGAGCGCCGTGAACGCGGCGGCGGTGAAGATATGCTCCGCCGGGGTCACGATCTGCGCCCAGTCCGCGAAACTGATCGCCGGGCGGGCGACCGGTTCCGCGACGACGAGCACGCCGCTCGGCGCGAGTACGCGGAGCAGTTCCGCCATCGCGCGGCGCGGATCGCGCACCACCATGAAGAGCCGGGAAGCGACGATCCGGTCGAAACGTCCATCCGGTTGAGAGAGGGCGCAGACATCGTCGCAGATGAAATGGGCATTGCCAAGCCCCTGGTGCGCGGCCCGCTGCCGCGCCAGCGCGATCTGCGCCGGGGAGTTGTCAATGCCGGTGACGCGAACCGTCGGATGCCGTGCGGCGATCACCGGCGCGTAATATCCCGGCCCGCAACCGATCTCGGCGGCGTGTCGGGCGCGGGGGAGATCGAGCGCAGCTAGCCCTTCGGCGCGGTCATCGGGGCAGGTGTGGAGACGAAACGCCGCGTATTGTGTCGCGTATCGCTCGTAGACCGACGCGGTTTGCTCGCGGTAAGGCGGTCGTGCCGGTATCGGGCGGTGCCCTGTGGCATGCGATGGATTGCTCGCGAGTGACGCGGCAGACAGCAGATTCATCCGTGTCATCGGTGCATCGTCGCTGCCGCACTATCGAAGAGTGAAATCACTGGGACACTGTGTGCGCGCACCGGCTGCCTCCTGCATAGAACGACCTCTCCAACAGTCTAGATGCGGCGGCTTGCCGATTGATTGCCGAGTTCTTACGCTTCTCTGAAGACATCGGCGGCGTGCCCTTCGTCCCGGCGACCAGTCGCCCCCCGCGCACCGTCGCGGCGATCACCATCCCCGCAGCCACCAGCACCACGTCCTTGATCACGTACTGACCCTCCAGCGAGGGCGCGCGATGGGGGCCGCTGAACAGCTCGCCCGCCAGCAGTAGGAGCGGCGAAAGCGCGCCGAGCATCTGCACGCCCAGCAGCCACACCCCCACGCGCAGCCCCTTGCCGGTTATGAAGCAGAGGCCGATGGCGCATTTGCCGGGCTGAGGCCGGGGAAGAACTTGAGCACGCCAAATCCGAGGAAGGTGCCGCCGAGGGCGATCCGCAGCAGCGCGACGCTGTGACGCACCAGCCAGCGGTGCAGGCGCATGTCCACCCGGTCCCAGATCGTATACAGTCGTCGCATGGCACACTCCTCAGCGACCGCGCCAGATGGTCGGCTATCAAGGGCTACGTAATCGGAGGCATTCCGTCTCACTGGATCGGCAGAGGTTGTAGCGCGTCCCCAAGTTTGCGCAATGCCAGGCGCATCCGTCCCTGCACCGTCCCGAGCGGCCGGGCGATCCGGGCGGCGATCTCGCTCTGGCTCAGCCCGCCGAAGTAGGCGAGCGCGACGACTTCCCGCTGGTCGGGCGGCAGCGTCGCCAGCGCCGTGCGCACCCGTTCCCCCTCCATCCCGGCCGCTACCGTCGCTTCGGTATCCTCGCCGCTCGCGAGCGACGGTATGGCGTCGATATCCGCCGCCGCACCGCCCCGCGAGCGGACGGCGCGCAGGTGATTGATGGCCTGGTGGTGCACGACGGTCAGCAGCCAGGTGCGCGCTGTCCCGCGCTTGGCGTCGAAGGTGTGCGCGCGTTTCCAGACATTGAGGAACGCCTCCTGCACGACGTCCTCCGCCGCGCTGCGATCGTCGAGGATGCGGTAGGCGAGCGCGAACGCGACGCCGCCATACCGGTCGTACAGACGGGAGAGACCCTCCGGCTCGCGGAGTGTAATCCGGTGAAGCAGGTCGCCATCGCTCTCCGCGCACCTGTCCGCGGTCACCCTGTGGCTCATCGCACGGCGACGATCATCGAGGCGCCGGCCACGGCTACGGCGGGCGAGGGGCCGAGCGCCGCTTCGATTGCGCACAGCAGTTCCTGGGCGTCGAACGGCTTGACCAACACATGGCATTGCATCGTCCGCAGCATTTCGGCCTGCTTCGGCAGCGTCTCCATCTGCCCGGAGGCGATGATCGCCGGAATCTGCGCCGTCGCGAGGTCGGCACACATGCGCGCGAGGAACGCCCAACCGTCCTCGCGCTTCGCCAACCAGAGGTCGAGGATCACGAGGTCGGCCTCAGCATGCTTCACCACTGCATGCGCATCGGTGACATCGCGCGGGCGGCAGCGGAGGGTACGATAGCCTGCGTTGGTGAGCAGGGCGTGCATCGCGGCGAGTGGGGCGTCGTCATTGCTCAGGAGCACGATTCGTGGGGCCGTCATCGGGCCCTCTTTCCCGCAAGGCTGGATGGGACGACACGAGCGGGGATGGGCGGAATGCCGCCCGGCCGTGGGACGCCTGGTCTGTCGTCAGCGTTGCATGGGGGAGCATAACAGAATACGAACCGGTTCACGTCATCCCCCGACGAAATCTATATAAATCTGTATGTTCAGTCGGTCACCGACATTTAGCTCGTCCAAAAAAGATCATCGAAACGTTTTCGTGGTATCATGATCGTGTCAAGTTCTTGACCCCCGCTCGACACCCCCGACGTTGCGGTCCGCGCCCCACCGGCGCAGGCGATGCGAAGTCCTCCTGGGTCGCAAAGCGCCATGTACCGTTTTTGTGGATGCGCGACGCGAGGAGTAATCGCATGGTAACGACACCGGTGGGGATCGCCCCGCCCAAACGCCGCCCGGGGCCGAAGCCGCGCGGGCGCACGGTCGTGCCCCTGACGATCACCGTCACCCACGCCCAACGCGCTGAGCTGGAAGTGCGCGCGGACACTGAGCGGACCAGTATCAGCACGCTCGTGCGACGCTTCGTCGCGGCGGGGCTCGCAGCAGGCGTCCTCTGCGGCCTCTTTACCTTCACCGCGCTGATCGAGATCAGGGTCACCTCACGAAACGGAGAAAATCG
>JAABUT010001216.1_pt1 | contig 30956 bp, 32 predicted proteins | sample 5559281 | NCBI WGS metagenome assembly JAABUT01 (sample SAMN10711880, study PRJNA513359) | rock metagenome | isolation source: Antarctica rocks | place: Antarctica: Victoria Land, Ricker Hills nord | collected 2016-01-04
TCCTGTGCCCGACGGTGCGGACTGTGGTGCTCCCCGGCTCGCACAACAACCTCTACACGCATCCGGGCGAGGTCACGAAGGTGGTCGCCGACGCGGCAGGTGGCTGACGGGCCCGGAGTCGTTTGTCCCCGTTGGCCAGGGGGTAGGTGCCGGCCATGACGAGATTCGGATACACCCTGATGACGGAGCAGAGCGGACCCAAGGACCTGGTGCGGCACGCGGTCGCGGCAGAGCGGGCCGGCTTCGACCTGGCCGTCTCCAGCGACCACTACTTCCCGTGGCTGTCGGCTCAGGGCCACGCTCCCTACGCCTGGAGCGTGCTCGGGGCCGTCGCGCACGCGACGTCGGCGATGGAGCTGATGACCTACGTCACCTGCCCGACGATGCGCTACCACCCGGCCGTCGTGGCGCAGAAGGCGGCGACCCTGCAGCTCCTCGCCGACGGTCGCTTCACCCTCGACCTCGGTGCGGGGGAGAACCTCAACGAGCACGTCGTCGGCGGCGGCTGGCCCGGCGTCGACACCCGGCAGGCAATGCTCGTCGAGGCGGTCGAGATCATCAGGTCGCTGCACACGGGCGAGCTCGTGACCCACCGGGGGGAGTACTTCGAGGTTGACTCGGCCCGGATCTGGGACCTGCCGGACGAGGGCGTGCCCATCGGCGTCGCCATGGGGGGACCTCAGGCGGTCGAAGTCCTCGGACCCCTCGCGGACCACCTCATCGCCACGGAGCCCGACGAGGAGATCGTCTCGGCCTGGATGGACCAGCCGGCCCGCGACGACGGCGGTTCGGAACGTCGTGTCGTCGGACAGATCCCCATCAGCTGGGACCCGACGAGCGTGGATGCAGCGGTGGACCGGGCTCACGATCAGTTCAGGTGGTTCGGTGGGGGATGGGCTGTCAACGCCGACCTGCCGACGACGGCGGGCTTCAGTGCCGCAACGAAGTTCGTCCGCCCGGAGGACGTGGCGAAGTCGATCCCCTGTGGTCCCGACCTGGATGCGGTCGTCGACGCCGTCCGCCCCTTCTGGGAGGCGGGCTTCACCGACATCGCCCTCGTCCAGATCGGTGACCGGACGATCGACACGTTCCTCGACGAGGCCGCCGAGCCCCTGCTCGAGCGGCTCCGCGCCGCGGCGCCGTGACGAGGGCCCCGAATGGTGGCCAAAGGACTCCGAAGACTGGTGACCGACGGCGGTCCGGGGTTGGACGGGACCCGGACCGCCGGTCGATCGCGAAGGAGCGTACCCATTCCCGACGAGGTCCAATCGTGTCGACTCGCACCCCGGTGACAGGAGGGCCGCCGCCCCCTTCCGCGTACCCTGTCCCCCCATGGACGCCTCTCAGACGTCTTGCACCGACCATGGTGCGCTGACCGCCCAGCGCGCTGCGAGCACGACCCCGAAGGCGCCACTTGACGACAGCCGGCCGAGGCGGACGCTGCGCTGACCCGCTGTGCCGCGGACTGACTCGCTCATCCGGCGTGGACCTAGTGGACGATCCCGCCGTTGCGGTAGTAGTCCGCCCACCTGCCAGAGGCGTAGATTGATGCGTTACGGGAGTCGTCCCGCGCCGAGCCGGAAGTCCTCGGGCCGGCCACGGTGTATGCCTTCCCGATGACTCCGGCTGACCAGGTGATCGGCGTGCTTGACCCTCTACTCGGCGCCGTCCCGGGTGCTGGCTGAGGAGGACGTGGTGGCACAGCCCTGTCCCGACTCGGTGGGCGTCGCGCTGTTGTATGACGATGCGTCGGCCGGCGTGAAGGGTCTGGGTCCTGGGCCTCGCGCGCGACGGTGCACCAGGCGACCGGGATGGTCATTGCCCAGGTGGGAGTGAGCGCCGAGGACGCGTTGGCCGTCTTGCGGGCACACGCGTTCACCGGCGACCGGTCGCTCGGACCAGGTCTCCGAGCTGGGGAGGGGCTGACCATGTCTGCCGCCTACGAGTGCCTGCTCACGGTGGCGGCGAAGCGCTCGAACACGTTGACACCCATCGCCCGTCAGGTCCTTCCCGACGCCGAGCGGGGCCGGCCCAACGGCTGATCCCGGGCGATGCTCAGCCCCTCAGCACCAGAGTGAGCACATCGAGGACCGCGATGGACATGGCGGCGACGAACGGGAGCCGGCCCCGACCCATTCCCGCCACGAGGCCCAGGGCACCGCAGCTTCCGATGACCACCCAGCTCCATGCGGGGACCGGAGGGCCCGGCCCGAAGACCGTCATGGCCGACGCCCCCACCAGGACGAGGGGGGCAAGCACTCGCACCCGGCGCGCGCCGAGGCGGTGGGGCCATCCGTTGACCCCGGTGAGCGCGTCGTCGGCGAGGTCCGGCAGGGCGTTGAGCAGGTGGGCGCCGACGCCGAGCAGGGCGCCCGTCAGGAGCATCCACGCCGGCGGCAGCTGCGGGTGGGGAAGCGCCAGACCGACCACGGCAGGCAGCGAGCCGAACGCCACGGCATACGGAGCCGGCGACCAGGCCGTGCTCTTGAGCCCGAGGTTGTAGAGCAGGCCGCTGGCCACGACGAGCCCGAGGTGAACTACCGCAGCGCGCACTCCGCTGGCGAGCGAGAGCGCGACGCAGCCGACGAGGGCGGCGCCACCTGCCACCCGCACTCGGTGCTCCGTGACGTCACCACGAGCGAGCGGCTTGTCGCGGCGACCGACCTGGCGGTCGCGATCCGCGTCGATGAGGTCGTTCGACCACCCGATGAGCAGCTGACCGGCACCGACGGCGGCTGTCACCACCGCTCCGGAGCGCAGGTCATGGCCGAGCCCCGCAGCAAGCAGCGCCGCGATCGCCGTGACGGCGGCTGCCGGCACCGGATGACTTGCCCGCAGCAGGGCCGGGAGACCTCGAGGCAGGGTGGGCACGCTGACGAGACTAGGCGCCGGGTTGCGCAACCCCGCCCATCCGCGACGCCCGGCGCCACAAGCAGACGACCCAGGGGCAGGCCGAGGTGTATGCCGGGACCGGGTGTGACAGGGGTGGGCGCGGGTAGGGACACCGCGTGGACACAACAGCCGCGGACAACGGATCGCCGGTAGTCGTCGACCGGGGCGGCGATGCTCGACCTGTCGCGCTCGTCGCGGGCGCCTCCCGTGGCCTGGGGCTGCTCATCGCCCGTGAGCTGGCTGCCCGGGGATGCCGGACCGTGGTGTGCGCACGCCATCGGGACGAGCTCGACCGCGCTGTGACGCTGATGCGGCACTGGGGTCACCACTCGGACAGCTACGTGTGCGACGTGTCGGACCACGAGGCTGTCGAGGAGCTGGTGGCCCGGATCGCCCGGGACGTCGGCGTCGTCGAGGTCGCCGTCCACGTCGCTGGCATCATCCAGGTCGGGCCGCTGGCGTCGTTGAGGCGGGAGCACTTCGAGGAGGCGATCGGCACCATGGCGTGGGGGCCGGTCAACCTGGCTCTGGCTGTCCTGCCGGGAATGCGGTCGCTGGGCCGGGGTCGGATCGCCACGATCGCGTCCATCGGGGGGATGGTCAGCGTCCCGCACCTGCTGCCGTACTCCACGGCGAAGTTCGCAGCCGTGGGTTTCAGCCAGGGGCTGCGGGCGGAGCTGGCCGGCTCGGGGATCACCGTCACGACCGTGGTTCCGGGACTCATGCGGACGGGTTCCCACCTGCGCGCCACCTTCACCGGCTCGCAGCAGAAGGAGTACGCGTGGTTCGCCCCGGCGGCCTCGCTCCCCCTCGTGTCCATGGACGCCGAGCGGGCAGCCGCCAAGATCGTCCAAGGAGTCCTGCGAGGGAGGAGCACGATCCTGCTGACCCCGTTGACGAAGGTGGGGGCGCGCCTCGGCGGGGTTGCCCCCGCGACGACGACGGCTGCGATGAGCGCCTGTGCGCGGCTCCTGCCCAGCGCACCGCCGGGCTTGGCACGCACCATCGACGGGCAGGACGCGCGAAGGATGCTCAACTCCCGGATTGTCGAGGGCCCCACGACGCTCGGGACCGGAGCGGCCCGCGGCTTCAACGAGATCCGCATTCGACGTGCCGGCGCCGGCTTGGGGTCACGCCCGAGCGGTTGAGCCGACGCCGAACGGGGCAGAGAGGCCTCCATGAGCACCCGACCCGTCCGGACGATGACCTTCGAGGAGCTGCGCGCTGAAGTCGCGGCCAGACCGTTGGATGAGGACGCGCAGCACACCGAGGACCCCCGCGTCCGGGCGGTCCGCGAGGAGATCGAGCGCCGGGACGGAGCTCCGGTCCCGCTCGCCTCGGCGGGGCTCGACGACGCCCCGCTGGATCCGGGACAGCCGAGCAACCCCGCCTGACCCGGGCAGGCGCCGGGGCGGCCGATCAGTGCCCGACACCACCACATGCACCGTCCCGGCGAATGGTTCGCCAACGGATGGGTATCGCCTGAGCATGAGCGCTGAGCCGCCCCGTAGCCTGCGAGACGTGGTCACGCTGCTGAGGGAGCACCACCAGGTCGTCACCGCGGCACTGCTGGACGTGCTCGGCGAGACGGGGTCAGGTCGCGAGGCGTCGTTTGCCCGCCTGAAGCGGGTGCTCTCCGTCCACGAGGCCCTCGAGCAGGTCGTCGTCCACCAGCGCCCGGAGGTGCAGGCGGACGCCGGGGCCCGGGTCGCGGAGGAGGCCGAGCTGTCCAAGGCCATCACCCACCTGGAGGCGATCGGCGCCCCCTCGGACCACTTCGGGTCCGCCTTCGGCGGTTTGCGCCTGGCGGTCGAAGCCCACCTGCAGCACGAGGAGGTGGAGGAGCTCCCACAACTGGCCGGCGACCTCAGCGACCAGCAGCGCGCGCAGGTCGGCGTGGCGGTGATGCTGCTCTCCGCACCCGACGGGGGAAGCCTGGTGGAGGGCGAGACCTACGCCGAGATGTTCGACCGCGCCAAGAAGGAGATCGAGGCGGCAGTGGCCCTTGACGCGCCGTGAGCCCCGAGTCGCTCGGGTATGCGGGGCCGGCAGCGGACGTGCGGTGGGAGCCAACGGAACCAACAAGCAAGGGAGTCACCCATGAGCAGTTCTGACCTGAGCAGCATCCACGACATCACGTCGTCCGAGCGGATCTGCATGCTCGTCACGACCAGTTCTGACGGGCAGCTGCACGCCCACCCGATGACCACCCAGGAGGCCGAGTACGACGGCACCTCCTGGTTCCTGGCCAGGTCGACCTCCGAGACGGTCCGAAACCTCCAGAGCCGGCCCTCGGTCAACGTCAGCTACTCCGGCAGCAGTTCCTGGCTCTCGATCGCCGGCACCGCCGCTGTCGTCGACGACGCGGCCAAGAAGGCGGAGCTGTGGAACACGGTGACCGAGGCGTGGTTTCCCGAGGGCAAGGACGACCCCGACGTCGTCGTCATCCGGGTGTCCGGCGAGTCGGCCGAGTACTGGGACAGCCCCGGTCGGGCGGCGACCGTCCTGTCCATGGTGAAGGCGCGCCTCACCGGTAACACCCCGGACTCCGGCGACACCGGGGCGGTCGACCTGACGACGGCTCACTCCTGACCGTTTGGAAGGCCCCATCCGGGGTATGTTCCGAGCGTTCGACTTTCCGCCTGAGAGAGGAACGCATCATGGGTATGGACGACAAGCTCGACAACATGAAGGACAAAGCCACCGGTAAGGCGAAAGAGGCCACCGGAAAGGCCACGGACGACGAAGGGCTGGAGACAGAAGGCAAGGGCGACCAGTCCAAGGCCGACGTCAAGCAGGCCGGCGAGAACGTCAAGGACGCCTTCAAGAAGTAGTCGACCCCGGATTCCGGCCGGGCCACTCCGCAGCGGAGGGCCCGGCCTTCCGCGCGCCTGGGCTGTCGCGGGTGCAGACCTGCCCGAGGGTGTCGGTATGCCGGGTGCGCCGGGTGCGCCGGCCAGTCATCCGAGGCCTCCCGCTGCCGGTCAGCAGGTGGCCGGCTGTGCTTGTGCCGGTGGCCGGGCTGTGCCGGTGGCCGGGCTGTGCCGGTGGCCGGCCGTGCCCTAACGGGCGCCCCGGCGACCTCTTGGCTGAAGCACGCCGGGACTCGTCATGCGTGAGATCCGGGTCTGGTGCACGACGTCTCGAGTCTCTGCCCTGTTTCGCCGCAGGTATGCATGGCAGGTCCACACCGCTGACGTCGGCGCAGCATGAATCCTCGCCCGATCGGGTAGCCCATCATGAACCGACGCTGCCGCGCGACGTGCCAGGGGCGGTCTGGTTCGAGGATGGTTCGACGTGGGAGCAGGACGGCTGGACGGAACGCGGGTCGCCTTCGCCGTGGCGAACGAAGGTGTGGAGCAGGTGGAGCTGACCGTGCCATTGGATGCCGTCGTGGGAGCAGGTGGCCAGCCGGTCCTGGTGTCGGGAAAGCCCGGAACGGTCCAGGCGTTCAACCACCTGGACAAGGGCGAGGAGTTTCCGGTCGACAAGACCTTCGAGCAGGTCAGCGTCGGGGACTTCGACGCCCTCGTGCTGCCCGGAGGGGTGGCCAACCCGGACGCCCTGCGGATGGACGCGACTGCCGTGGGCTTCGTCAAGAGCTTTTTCGAGGCGGACAAGCCGGTGGCCGCCATCTGCCACGCCCCCTGGATGCTCGTCGAGGCAGGAGTCCTCGAGGGTCGCACCCTGACGTCCTGGCCCAGCCTGCGGACCGACATCACCAACGCCGGCGGCACCTGGAGGGACGACGAGGTCGTGTGCGACGGCATACTCGTGACCAGCCGGAAGCCGGACGACCTGCCGGCCTTCAACGAGGCCATGGTGACCCTGTTTGCGGGCACCCAGTCCCACGCCGGACGAACGGGCGTCCTGACCTCGCCGTTTGCCGCTGGCCACGAGTAGGGTGGCCGAACCGGTGCGGCACACCGACGTGCCGGGTCACCAACATGGAAGGCATGCCATGAGCGAAACCCCGATGGATCCCACAGCTGACTCCGAGAACGATCCCGTGCAGTCCCCGGGAGGCACTGACGGCGGCGCTGACGGCGGTGCCGACGGAGGTGCCGGTGGTGGCACCGGTGGAGAGGGTCCTGCTGACGGCGGAGCCAACCCGGCGGGCACCGACGGCGGCGCTGATGGTGGCGCGGACGGCGGCGCCGACGGTGGCGCGGGCTCCGACAGCGGGGGCGCGACGAGCGGCCTGTAGTGACGGCCGAGACTCCTATCCGGGTGCCCGCTCTGCTGAGCGGGCACCCGGCTCTGTCGCGTCTGGTCGGCGCCGCCGCTGACACCTTTGCGGACGTCCACTGGGGCACCCGGCCCCTGCTGACGCGCGCCACCGACCTGCCGGCGCCTTTCTCGGACCTGCTCGACGACACAGCCGTCGATGAGCTGATCTCGCAGCGGGCCCTGCGCACGCCCTTCCTCCGGGTCGCCCAGAACGGGACCACCCTGGCGGACCGTCTCTTCACCGGGGGTGGTGGCACCGGGGCGGCGATCGCGGACCAGGTCAGCGACGACAAGCTGCTGCGCCTCTTCGCCGACGGGGCGACCCTCGTGCTCCAGGGGCTGCACCGGTCCTGGGCCCCCATCCAGGCCTTCAGCCAGCAGCTGGCCGCCGAGCTCGGCCACCCGGTGCAGGCCAACGCCTACGTCACGCCGGCGCAGAACACCGGGTTCGGCGACCACTACGACGTCCACGACGTGTTCGTCGTCCAGGTCCAGGGCGAGAAGCGATGGCGCATCCGCGAGCCGGTCCGCCGCTCACCGCAGCCCGACGAGCCGTGGAGCGAACGCCGGCACGATGTGGAGCAGGCCGCCCTCACCACCCCGCTCCTGGAGGTCACCCTGTCACCGGGGGACTGCCTCTACCTGCCCCGCGGATATCTTCATGCCGCAACCGCGCTCGGCGGAGTCAGCACCCACATCACCCTCGGCGTGCACCCCTGGACGGGGCGGCACCTGGCCGACGACCTCGCGGCTGCCGCCGTTCGCCGCACGAATGAGGACGAGGCGGTGCGGCAGTCCCTGCCGGCGCCTCTCGACCTGACGTCCGAAGGACTCACGGCTCGGGCCGAGCTGGTCCGGACGGCCCTGAAGGCAGCGATCGACGAGGTGAGCGTGCAAGAGCTGGCCCGGCTTCTGGCAGCCCGGGCCACGAGGTCGCAGCGGGCAGCGCCGGTCGGCGTCCTGGCCCAGGTCCGGGCCGCGGACGCCCTGGCTGACGGACAGGACGTCCTCCTGCGTCCCCACCTGCGGGCGCAGCTCTCGGTGTCCGACGACGGTCCGGCGTGGTTGGAGAGCCGAGCGGGAGCCCTGGGGCTCGAAGCCGTCGACGTGCCGGCAGTCGAGCAGCTCCTCGCCGCCGGTGGCGCCCAGGTGGCTGAGCTCGGACCCGCCCTGGCACGGCGCCTCATGCTCGGCGGCATCGTCGTTCCCGGATGACCCTACCGACGGCGGGACCTTCGCGGGAGGAGACGAGCGCTCCCGCGGCGAAGGAGCCAGCCTTCCGGTGCGCCACCGGGGCTCGGGACCGGGGCGACCCACTGGCCGGCTCTGCCGCGCCGGCGCGGCGCTGGTTGCTCATCGAGCATCCCGGACCGTGGAACGAGCAGGCGATGCGCAGCCGACCGCTGGACTCTCCCGCCGGGCAGTCGATTGCGGAGGCTGCGGCCACGGCGGGCGCTCGCATCCTGCTGATCCGCCGGCCCTGGCGCCCCCGTGGTCACGCAATGAAAGCCTGGGCCGTGGTCGTCCACGGGCAGGGTGCGACCTGGGGCCACTGGGAGGTTCCCGAGGACCTCGTCCGAGCGAAGGGGTTGCTCGCTGGTCACGTCGAACCCCGCGGTGAGCAGGGTCCACTCTTCCTCGTCTGCGCCCACGGCAGGCGCGACGTGTGCTGCGCCGTCCGAGGACGACCGGTGGCCCGGGCCCTCGCGGCCCGCTGGCCGCGGCAGACGTGGGAGTGTTCCCACCTTGGAGGTGACCGGTTCGCTGCCAACGTCCTCGTGGTGCCCGACGGGACGACCTACGGCCGACTCGGGGAGCAGGACTGCGTCCGGGTCCTGGAGGCTCATCTGCGCGGTGAGGTGGACACGACGCACCTTCGGGGGTGCAGCGTCGACCCACCCGTGGCCCAGGCCGCCGCGGTCGACGCCCTGCGCCGCTGGGGCCCGGCCGGCCCGCTCGACGCGCGACCCACCAGCGTCCGGGCCACCTCCCGGAACGAGTGGCTGGTCGAGCTGAGCGGGTCGGGCCCCCTGCCCGAGGTCATGACGGCGACGGTGACCAGGCGCCGCCGCCCGGCAGAGCTGCTGACCTGCCGTGCTGCAGCCGCCAAGACCGCGGACGAGTATGCCGTCCAGTGGTCACCCGTCGGGCCCGTCGCCACCCCGCGTGCCTGAGGACACGGAAGAGCGGCGCGGCACGGGCCTCCCGGTGACGCGCGCTTCGAGGCCCACAGCATCGTGGGGGGCGTGCCCGTGGACATCGTTGTCGAAGTAGACGAAGACGTCCTGCCCCTCCTCGGCCCGGGTGAGGCACCGCTCGGCCCAACGGTCGAGAGAGGCAGCGGCGTAACCGCTCGTGTAGAGCGTGGTGTGTCCGTGCAGGCGGACGTAGGTGACGTCGCTCGTCGTCTCGTCGATCATCGGCCAGCGACCCGCGCTGTCCGCGAGGACGAGGCTCACGCCGTGCCGCTGCAGGAGCCGGGCAGCCCGCTCGTCACGGAAGCTGTCGTGGCGCACCTCGAGCGCGTGGCGGATCGGCTGTCCCACGAGGGCCTCGGTGCTGGCCCGTGCCCGCGGCACCTTGTCATCGTGGCGCGACGCCAGAGCCGCTGCGTCGTCCGTGCAGCGGGGGAGCAGGTCGAAGAATGTCGCCAGCAGCTCCTCGTCGAAGGCGAGGGTGGCCGGCAGCTGCCAGAGGATCGGGCCGAGCTTCTCGCCGAGCAGCAGTGGCCCGGAGGCGAAGAAGTTGGCCAGGGCGGTCTCCACGCCCGAGAGCCTCTTCAGGTGGGTGAGATAGCGACCGCCCTTGACAGCGAAGACGAACCCGGGCGGCGTCGCGTCGCGCCACTTCTCGTAGGAGGACGGGCGCTGGAGCGCGTAGAACGAGCCGTTGATCTCGACGGAGGACATGCGCTCTGCGGCGTAGGAGAGCTCCAGGCGCTGGACCAGCCCGCGCGGGTAGAAGTCGCCGCGCCAGGACGGATAGGTCCACCCGGAGACGCCGACCCGGATCAGTCCCATCCCATCCACTCCTGCGTCACCACGGGTCGCGCAGCGAGGTCGAGGATGGTCTGTGCCCTACTCATCCCAGGGCGCCGTGTCCTCCATCTTGGCGTAGTAGCGCGCAAGGTGCTTCCGCACTCGGTCGATGTCGCGCTCGGGCAGGTCGACGCCGCCGCGGGAGCCCTGCATGACGGCGGCCGCGGCCATGACGCCGCGGGGCACCGCGACGAGCTTGCCCTTGACGACGTCAGCGATGAGCAGCTTGTATGCCGTGAAGTTGTCCTTCTTGTCCGCGTCGTACCACACATGGGCGTTGCGGTAGTCCTCGTTCGGGCCCTCTGTCGCCCCGGCCCAGGACCGGACCCGCTTCTCCGCGGCGTCATCGTCCCACTCACGGTCGCGGTCGGCCAGCGGCAGGTCCTGGAAGCTCGGCACGCTCATGGCCGACCCTGCTCCGTCAGCTTCGTCATGGTGGGACCTCCTCGATCTCGGTTCAGTCGTGCCCCCGCAGAGCCGAGCCCAAACCGGCTGACGCCATGTGTGCCCTGCCGGACGACGCCAAGCTGCCCGGGCGCCGGCACGAGAAGGGCGTCCTCGTCGAGAGCGCGATCGCCTTCAGGCGGCGCGACCGGCCTCCACCAGGCTGCACCGAAGCTTGGCAATGATGGCGGTGATGAGCCGGGACACCTGCATCTGGCTCACGCCGATCAGGCCGCCGATCTGCTCCTGCGTCAGGCAGTCCACGAAGCGCAGCTTGAGGATCGCCTGCTCTCGCGGTGACAGCCGGGAGATCGCCGGACGTAGGGACAGGATCGTGTCGCTGCGTTCGTAGGCGTCGCCGACGTCGGCGAGGGTGTCACCGAGCGGGGTCGTCGAGCCCGGGAACGGGGCGTCGAGCGAGGCACCGCGGAAGCTGCCGTCCGCGATGCGAGCCTCGGCGACCTCCCGACCCGAGGCATTCAGCCGCTCGGCCAGCTCGTCGAGGGTGGGCTGGCGACAGAGCTCCTGGGTCAGCGGCGGGACGACGGCCCGGATTGCCTGCGCGAGCTCCTGGAGGGAGCGGGTGGGACGGACCAGCCAGCCGGAGTCCCGGAAATGGCGCTTCAGCTCGCCACGGATGGTCGGGACGGCATATCCCGCGAAGGTCTTGTCGGGCTGATGGCGATAACCGCGGACTGCCTTGCACAGGCCCAACATGGCCACCTGCTCGAGGTCATCGTCGTCGATGCCCCGACCGCGGTAACGACGGGCCAGTGACATCGCCAGGGTGCGGTTCAGGAGGATGGCCTCGGCCCGCAGCGACTCGGCGCGCACCGGGTCGGGCTCGGAGTCGACCTCGGCCAGCAGCTCCATGGTGCGCGTCTCGCGGTCGGGCAGCTCGGACGGCAGCGACCTCGATGGCAGTGTGCTGAAGGACCTTGTCCCGGGGGAGCTTGTCCTGGGGGACGGTGGGCTCGAGACGAGGGAACCTGGCGACGTTGACATGGCACTCCTATGAGAAGGACGATGCCAGCCACTTGTTTCGAGCCGGTTTCTGCTGTGCCAACACAAGCACAGCTTTCCGTCGTTGGCAAGTCGCGTTCTCGGCTCGGCGGTCAGCCGGGAATGGAAGACCGCGCACGGGGTAGGGCGGAAACGCTGGTGTCCAGCACGCCGCTCGAGGAAGGACACATCCGCATGCCGACCTTCGGTTACTTCCTGTCCTGCGAGGAGTACTCGCCCCAGGAGATCCTGGACCAGGCTCGGCTGGCCGAGGAAGCGGGCTTCGACGCGCTGTGGTCAGCGACCACTACCACCCCTGGACGAGCGCCCAGGGCGAGAGCCCGTTCGTCTGGTCGATGATCGGTGCGATCTCCCAGGCGTGCGACCTGCCCGTGACGACGGCGGTGACCTGCCCGACGGTCCGGATCCATCCGCAGTGATCGCGCAGGCAGCGGCAACCAGCGCGGTTCTGTTGGGCGAGAACAGGTTCCGCCTGGGGGTCGGGAGCGGAGAGGCGCTCAACGAGCACATCCTCGGGGACGCGTGGCCGCCGGCACCCGTCCGCCTCGAGATGCTCGAGGAGGCCGTCGAGGTGATCCGGGCGCTGTGGACCGGTGAGGAGGTGACCCACCACGGCGGCGCCTACTACACCGTCGAGAACGCCCGCCTCTACACCCGTCCCGAGACGCCGCCCCAGATCCTCATGTCGGGGCTCGCCCCGAAGTCGACCGACCTCGCCGCTCGGATCGCGGATGGGTACATCAGCACCATGCCCGACGCCGAGCTGCTTGGCCGCTTCCGTAGTGCCGCCAAGGAGGGCGCGACCGCCCAGGTCGGGTTCAAGGTGGCCTGGGCGTCCACCGAGGACGAGGGCGTCCGCCTGGCCCACACCATCTGGCCGAACTCCGGTCTCCCCGGGGAGCTGTCCCAGGTCCTGCCCACGCCGGAGCACTTCGAGCAGGCCTCGAGCCTGGTGACCGAGGACTCGACCCGCGAGTCGATCAGCGAGGGCAACGACCCAGCAGGCCACATCGAGGCGTTCACCCCCTTTGTCGAGGCGGGGTTCGACGAGGTCTACGTCGCCAACATGGGTCCGCACTGGGCCGAGATGCTTCGCGGTTTCGGCAAGGAGGTCCTGCCGGAGCTGCGGTCGCGCTACGGCGCGAAGGACTGACGCGGCGGTATGCCGGTCGGCGAGCACGCGGCCTACCCCGGCGCCCAGCCGTGGGTTCCCGAGCGTCCGAGCCTCGCGTCGTTGCGCGCCGCAGCCGGGCAGTGCCGCGGCTGCGACCTCTACCAGGACGCCACCCAGGTCGTCATGGGCGACGGACCGCGGAAGGCGCGCCTCATGCTCGTCGGGGAGCAGCCGGGTGACCGGGAAGACCAGCAGGGGCGGCCGTTCGTCGGTCCGGCCGGACGCCTGCTCGACGGGGCGCTCGAGCAGGCGGACGTCGACCCCAACACCGTGTTCGCACCAACGCCGTCAAGCACTTCCGCTTCCACGTCAACGGCAAGCGGCGCATCCACGAGTCGCCGGCCCGTTGGCAGGTGGCCAGCTGTCAGCCGTGGTTGCTCGCCGAGCTCGACGTCGTCTCGCCCCGTGTCGTGGTGCTGCTGGGCGCGACCGCCGGTCAGGCGGTCTACGGCGCGTCCTTCCGGGTCGGGGCCTCCAGGGGCCGCCCCTTGGAGTGGCCGACGGATGCCGCTGAGCTCAAGAAGCCCCCCGTCCTCGTGGCGACCGCGCACCCGTCGTCGGTCCTGAGATCGCGGCGGCGCGACTTGGACCTGGCCCTGCTCGTCGCCGACCTGCGTCTCGCCGCGGCGTTGACCGGCTGAACGGGGCGCGGTGGCACGACAAGCGCTGCACGACTGCATCGCGGGCTCATCGTCCCGCTCACCGAGGTGACCTTCGTTCACGCCTGGCCGGCGTCGTAGGTTGGGCCGATGACGACCTCAGACTCAGCCCTGGTGCTCGCCGACGTCGTCGCGGCCCTGGAGCGCCTGTACCCACCGGAGACGGCGACGGACTGGGACCGCGTCGGGCTCGTCACGGGCGACCTGGGCCAGCCGGTCGCCCTCGTGCACTTCGCCGTCGATCCCACCCTGGGGGTGGTCGAGGAGGCCGTCGCCGCCGGCGCGAACCTCCTCGTCACCCATCACCCGCTCCTGCTGCGGGGAGTCAACAGCGTCGCCACCGCCACCGCGAAGGGGGAGACCGTGACCCGGGCCATCCTCGGCGACCTCGCGATCTACTGCGCCCACACCAACGCCGACGTCGCGACGCCGGGAGTGGGCGACGCCCTCGCCGCGGCCTGCGGGCTGGAGTCCGTCGAACCGCTCAGCGCGGGTCCGGATGCCCTCGGACGGGTCGGGACACTGCCCAGGCCGATGACGTTGCGAGCGTTCGTCGAGCGGTTGGCCGGCGCGCTGCCGGCGACCGTGGGCGGCCTACGGGTCAGTGGCCCACCCGACGAGGAGGTGCGCCGGGTGGTCGTCGTGGGGGGCGCCGGGGACGACAGGTTCGAGGCAGTCCGGGAGGCCGGGGCCGATGTCTACGTGACCGCCGACCTGCGGCACCATCCCGTCCTGGAGGAACGGGAGCAGACGCGAGGCGGCCGTCCCTACCTCGTCGATGCCGGGCACTGGGCGAGCGAGTGGGTCTGGCTGGCCAGCGCCGAGGAGGAGCTGGCGCGGGTGCTCGGGGGTGCTGGGGGACACGAGCCGTCGACTAGGTTGGACACCTTCATCTCAACACTGCGCACCGAGCCCTGGACCTTCGTCGTCGGTGCCAACGCCGCCGGAGGTACGTCCTGAAAGCCGACCCGACCCGCCAGCTGCGGCTGCTCGACCTGCAGGCCATCGACTCCCGGCTGGACCAGATCGCCCACGCGAAGGCGACCCTGCCGCAGCTCAAGGAGCTGGCCACCCTCGAGGAGCAGGCCCGAGCCCACGACACCCAGCTCGTCAACGCCCGCACGGCGCTCGGCGACGTCCAGCGGGAGGTGGCCAAGGCCGAGGCAGACGTCCAGCTCGTCCGCGACCGTGCGGCGCGTGACCAGGCCCGGCTCGACTCCGGCACCGGGTCCGCGAAGGATCTCCAGGCGCTGCAGCACGAGGTCGGCTCGTTGGCCCGACGGCAGTCGGCACTCGAGGACGTGGAGCTCGAGGTCATGGAACGGGCGGAGGCGCTGAGTGGGCAGGTCGCGGCGCTCGAGGCCGCCCGCGATGAGCTGACGGCGAGGGTGACGCAGGCGACCTCGACCAGGGACCAGGCGGTCGGCGACCTCGACGCCGAGGGCGCACAGGTCGCGGGTCGGCGGGACGGCATCCTCCCGGGCGTCGGCGACGACCTCATCGCCCTCTACGAGAAGGTGCGGCGGGGCGGCGGTGGCGTCGGCGCGGCCGAGCTGAAGCAGCGCCGTTGTGGCGGTTGCCGGCTCGAGCTCAACCCGCAGGAGATGAACCGGATCACGGCGGCACCCTCCGACGAGGTGCTGCGCTGTGAGGAGTGCAGCCGCATCCTCGTGCGCACGGCCGACTCCGGCCTCTTCGGCCCCTGAGACGGCATCCCCTCTGCGTCAGGACGGTTGCCGAGCCTCGGAGGGACTGAGCCGGGAGTCGGACAGGCGCACCCGGGCCACGGACGCTGTGACATCCTCGAGGCATGAGCCACGCGGGAGACGTCAGCCCCGAGGACGCGTATGCCGCGCTGCGCGACGACCCGGACGCCGTCCTCGTTGACGTGCGCACCACGGCCGAGTGGACCTATGTCGGGCTCCCCGACCTGGAGGTGTTCGGGAAGCAGGTCGTCACCATCGAATGGCAGACCTTCCCGAGCGGTGCGCGCAATGGTGGGTTCCTCGACCAGCTGCGCGCTTCTGGTGTGACAGAAGGGGATCCCGTCTACTTCCTCTGCCGCTCCGGTGTCCGGTCGGCCGCCGCGGCCGACCTGGCCAGCGCGCACGGCCTCGGCCCGGCATACAACGTCCTGCACGGGTTCGAGGGGCCGCACGACGGGTCGGGCCACCGCAGCGTCGCCGGCTGGAAGGCCGCCGGCCTTCCCTGGCGGCAGGGGTGAGCCTGGCCGGCAAGCGGTCGTCGCGCCGGCTGCGGCCGGACACCCTCGCCGTCCGTGGAGGACTGGCCCGGAGCAACCACGACGAGACCGCCGAGGCCCTCTACCTGACGTCGGGCTTCGTCTACGACTGCGCGGAGCAGGCCGAGGCCGCCTTCAAGGGCGAGATCGACAAGTACATCTACTCGCGCTACGGCAACCCCACCGTGTCGATGTTCGAGGAGCGGCTGCGACTGCTCGAGGGCGCCGAGGGCTGCTTCGCCACCGCCTCCGGCATGTCGGCGGTGTTCGTCGCGCTCGCTGCACTGCTCGGCCAGGGCGACCGGGTCGTCAGCTCCCGCGCGCTGTTCGGCTCGTGCTTCGTCATCCTCGACGAGATCCTCCCGCGCTGGGGCGTCGAGTCGGTCTTCGTCGACGGGCCCGACCTCGACCAGTGGCGCGAGGCGCTCAGCGAGCCGACGGCGGCGGTCTTCTTCGAGACCCCGAGCAACCCGATGCAGGAGCTCGTCGACATCCGGGCCGTCGCCGGCCTGGCTCACGCCGCGGGCGCCAAGGTCGTCGTCGACAACGTCTTCGGCACGCCGGTCTTCTCACGGCCCCTGCAGCTCGGCGCCGACATCGTCGTCTACTCGGCGACAAAGCACATCGACGGCCAGGGCCGCGTCCTCGGGGGAGCCGTCCTCGGGCCGCGGGACTACATCGACGGCCCCGTCAAGAACCTCATCCGGCACACCGGCCCGGCGATGTCGCCGTTCAACGCGTGGACCCTCGTCAAGGGGCTCGAGACCCTCTCGCTCCGCGTCGAGAAGCAGGCCGCCAGCGCCCTCGAGCTCGCGCGGGCCCTCGAGGGGCACCCGTCGGTGACCAGGGTGGTCCACCCCTGGCTCGAGAGCCACCCGCAGCACACGCTCGCCAAGGAGCAGATGAGTGGCGGCGGCACCGTCGTGACGTTCGTCGTCGAGGGCGGCAAGGCAGCGGCGTTCACCGTGATGAACGCCTTCGAGCTTCTCGACATCTCGAACAACCTCGGCGACGCCAAGTCGATGGTCACCCATCCCGCGACGACGACGCACCGGCGCCTGACGCCCGAGGCGCGCGCGGCGGTCGGGATCACCGACGGCACGCTCCGGATCTCCGTGGGCCTCGAAGACCTGCGCGATCTCGTGGAGGACGTGACGGTCGGCCTGGACGCGCTCCACTGACGAGGGTTGCGCTCAGCTGGCGAAGCAGGGCTCAGGTGACGAGGAGCAGGGCTCAGCTGACGAGGGCAGCACTCAGCTGGCGAAGCAGGGCTCAGGTGACGAGGAGCAGGGCTCCGAGGGCGGCGGCCCCGGCGACCAGGGCGCAGAGCAGCCCCTCCCGGGCCAGGTATGCCGTGGGGACGGTCAGCCGTGCGGCGCGGCACCGCTGGCGCCAGAGGAGGGTCGCCAGCGACGCCCACACCGTGACGAGCGGACCGACGTTGACGCCGATGAGCACGGCCATGAGCCGGGCTGGGGCGTCGGCGGTGACCGCCTCCAGGGCGAGGTAGGCCGGCAGGTTGTTGACGACGTTGGCCGACACGGCGCTGACAGCGCCCACCCTGACCAGCGCACCGCCGTCGGTGCCGGTGCCCACGAACGAAGCCAGGACCTGGCGCAGGCCCTGGGCGAGGGCCACGTCGACGACGACGAAGAGGACGCTGACGCCGATGACCAGGAGCCAGGGCACGGACACCCGGCGCAGCAGGGACCGGTCGCGCACGAGCACGGTGCCGACGAGGACGGCGGCCGCGATGGCCGACGGGATCGCGGGAACGACGCCGGAGACGAAGGCCGGCCCCAGGGCGACGCAGCAGACCGACGCGATCACGAGGAGCACCCTGTCGTGGGGCTCCGGCGCCGCCTCGAGCGCGTAGCGCCCGGTGAGGGATCGCCGGTGCCGCACGGCGAGCAGCGCGACCGTGGCGACGATCGCGGCGAGGGCGGGGGCCCAGGCCAGCCGCAGGTAGCCGAGCTGCCCCACCCCGAGGAGGTTCATGTGGTGCAGCGCAAGGAGATTGGTGAGGTTGGAGACCGGCAGGAGCATCGACGCGGTGTTGGCCAGCCACAGGGTCGCCATCGCGAAGGGCAACGGTGGCACGTCGACCTGACGGGCGACGGTGATCGCCACCGGGGTCAGCAGGACCGCCGTCGTGTCGAGGCTGAGGACGATGGTGCTCGCGCAGGCGATGGCGACGACGAGCAGCCAGAGCGCCCAGACGCGGTGCCGCCCGGCTCGGGCCGCCCAATGGGCCGCGACGTCGAAAACCCCTGCCAGGTCAGCGATCTCGGCGACGACCGTGATCGCCACGAGGAAGGCCAGGACGGGGCCGACCCGTGCTGCGAGGTTGGCGAGCTCGGCTCCGGTCACGCCGTCACCGTGCGGACGCGTCGAGGGTCCACGGCTGCCCCGCCCTCACCGGCGGAGCCAGCGCGACGTCGAACCGCCGCCCGACCACCTCGGCCAGCGCCCCGGGCGACCGGGCCCCGACGCCCATCTCGCACAGGTGGCGCGCGACGAGCCGCCGCGTGTGCTTGGCCAGATGGGACGCGCCCCGGACGCGGACCTTGACCCACCGCCTGGCTAGCGGGCCCCGCGGCACCCAGGCCACGGCATACGTGCTGCTCCGGCAGTCGAGGACGAGCCCTTGCCCGGCCGCGCCCGGAAGCGTCGCCGCGAGGGGGCCGCGCCACACCGCCGGGAGCGGACCAGGGGCGGCGAGGTTGACCCCCATCAAGAGCCGGTATGCCGGGATCCGGTCTCCCATCCGCACCGCACCGAAGAGGGCGGAGACGACGAGGAGCCAGCGGTGTGCCCGGCGGCCCGAGGCGGTGTCCAGCGAGGGGAGGTCGAGGGCTTGGTAAAGGACGCCCGAGTAGACCCGGCCGGCGGCGGCCGTCGGCGCAGTGAGCAGGCAGGTGTTGCGGGCGATCTCGCCCTGCAGGTCGGGGGAGATGCCGAGCCGCTCGGCTGCGTCCTCGAGGAGGCTGGTCCGGCCGACGGCCTCGAGCACCGACGTGCGGGTCGCGCCGAGCTCGGGAAGGCTCAGCCGACCGAGGTCGAGGTGCCGTCCGCGCGCCGCCGCCGTCTTGCCCTCGGAGGGTGGCAGGAGGATGAGCACCGGGGAAGCCTAGGAGACGGTGCTGGCAGCTCCTCCGGGGGTGGGGGTTGACGCCGCGTCGAGCGAAGGTGCGGCCTGGGGTTTGGACGCCGCGTCGAGCGAAGGTGCGGGCTGGGGGTTGGAGTTGACGCCGCGTCGAGGAGGTTGACGCCCGGTGCAGGCCGCGTCAACCCACTCGACGCGGCGTCAACCCGGCCGGCTCGCCGCTCGGCCCGGTCCCGGGGTTGCATATGGTGACGGGCATGGCCCCGTCCGTGACCCGCTACCGCACGCCCTCCGTCATCCTGACCCGGCAGTCGATTGCCGAGCCAGGCGCGCTGCTCGCGCGGTTCGATGCGATCCGTGTCGAGCTCGACGTGCCCGACGAGTTCCCGCCCGCCGTCCAGGCGGAGGCCGAAGCGGCGTCGGCGGGTGTTGTGCTGCCCGAACGGGACGAGACGGCCGTCCCGTTCCTCACCATCGACCCTCCGGGCTCGATGGATCTTGACCAGGCCGTCCACATCGAGCGCGACGGCGACGGCTACCGGGTGCGCTACGCGATCGCCGACGTGCCGGCGTTCGTGGCTCCCGGCGGGGCGATCGACAACGAGTCACGCAGGAGGGTGGCCACGATCTACGCGCCGGACCAGCGTTCCCCGCTGCACCCGCCGACGTTGAGCGAGGACGCCGCCAGCCTGCTGGCGGGTCAGGTGCGTCCCGCGTTCGTGTGGGACATGAGCCTCCGGGGTGACGCAGAAGGCGTCGAGGCGACGGTCTACCGGGCCCGGGTCAAGAGCGTGGACCGCCTCGACTACGCCGGCGTGCAGCAGGCCATCGACGCCGGGACGGGCGACGAGCGGCTGCTCCTGCTCAAGGAGGTCGGCCTCAAGCGCATCGAGCTCGAGCGACGTCGCGGCGGGGCTGATCTGCCGATGCCCGAGCAGGAGGTGACCCGAGGCGACCAGGGGCAGTTCGTCCTCGGGTTCCGGCCCCCGTTGCCGATCGAGGACTGGAACGCCCAGATCTCGCTGATGACCGGCATGGCCGCCGCCGAGATGATGATCAAGGGCGGCATCGGGATCCTGCGGACCATGCCGCCGCCGGACGAGGGCTCGGTGGCGCGGTTCCGGCGGCAGGCGAAGGCGCTCGGCATCGGGTGGGTCGACGGTGAGTCCTACGGTGAGTTCCTCCGACGACTGGAGAGCACCAACCCTCGACACCTCGCGCTCGTCCACGAGGCCACGGCGCTGTTTCGTGGCGCCGGATACACGCCCTTCGAGGGGAAGGCACCTGACCAGCCGATGCACTCGGCGGTCGCCGCGCCCTATGCGCACGTCACCGCGCCGTTGCGGCGTCTCGTCGACCGCTTCGGCCTGGTCGTCTGCGAGGCGCTGTCGAGTGGTCGGGACGTGCCCGACTGGGCGCGCGAGGCGTTGCCGACCCTGCCTGACCTCATGCAGGCCTGTGACCGCAGGGCCAACGCGGTCGACCGGGCCTGCACCGATGCCGTCGAGGCGGCGATCATGGTCTCGCACATCGGCGAGACCTTTGCGGCGGTCGTCGTCGACCACGACGACAAGGACCACACCGTCGTCGTGCAGCTCACGGATCCGGCGATCGTGGCCCGGGCCAGGGGCACGTCCCAGCCGGGCTCGCAGGTCCAGGTGCGGGTCACCGGCGCTGACGTGTCGAAGGGCACTCTTGAGCTTCGGCTGTCCTGAGCCGCACGTCCTGGGAGCCGGCCCCCGGCCAGGCACGATGGCGTTGCTGCGTTGCTGCGTTGCTGCGTCCTGCGTCCTGCGTGCTGCGTGCTGCGTGCTGCGTCCTGCGTCCTGCGTCCTGCGTCCTGGGGCGGGCCGGCTGGCTCAGACTCCGGTGCTCGGCTCGCGTCGGAAGGACCCAGCCCGCCAGGGCCATCCCGGCAAGCACCATGACGCCGGCTCCGAACTCGATTCGCCGTTCTCTGCAGACCGCCGGCGTAGACGGCGAGGACGCGGCCGATCCCCGCGGGCAGGCCCAGGGCGAGATGGGAGACGACGTAGATGACGGACAGGACGGCGGACCGCTCATGCGGCGCCGCCAGCGAGATGGCACTGCACCTCCGCCGGCGGGGACAAGCAGGGCCAGTCCGCCGAGGACGGGCCAGAGCTCGAGCCGGTCATCTCCCGGACGAGCGCCAGGCCCAGCGAACCGTGGAACCCGGCGAACGCCCACAAGGCCGAAACGAGCCTCTACACGCCCTTCGGGCGGGTCGGGGAGCGCCCGCCCGGACGGACCAGGACTCAACGGCCGCTGCCCGGGCCAAGAGGGTCGCCACCGCCGTCGTCGACGCCACGCTCTCCCGTTGACGGCTGCCCGGTCAGCGCCGGTGCAGGCGGGTCGGCGTGCCGTCCACCCGATGGTTGTGCCACGCAACGGACAGGACGGCGAGCACGATGCTGACCGGTCTCGACCACACTGACGTGTGCGGTGCCCAGTGGTCTCCCACGACGGCCGACAGCGGACCGGCCACGACGAAGTAGGCCACCGCTAGCTGCCACCTCACGAAGATCAGCCCGAACGGACCCAGGAACGCGGTGAGCAGCACCGCCCGCAGGTATCCCTTGCGCCGGTCCCGGCCGGGCCACCGACGACGCGGCGAGCCCTGCGCTGGGCCGGCGCCCACGACCTGACCGTTCAGGACAGGGATGGTCGGCGCCTTCGGGATGGGTCCCTGGGTGCTGCTCCACCCCTGGCCCGTCCACCAGCTCAGGGTGGGGGAGCCGTCGGGGCTCGGATACCAGCCAGCCTCGAGAGGGCTGTCCTGGCTCTGCACGGGCTTCGCCGTGGGACGTTTCGAGCCCACCGGCGCGTCCTGAAGGGTTCCGGATGTGGAGGCTGGTGCGTCCTGCGGCCGGCTTCGAGTCATGGCGGTCCTTGCTGTCGTGCGTCTGTCCTCGCAGAACGATCCTCGCACGCCGGTGGTGCCCTCGTTCAGGCGGCGAGGTCGCGGTGATCCTGGGGATGGGTGGTGTAGGTGCGGTCGAGCGGTGAGCTCCAGGTGCATCTGCCGTCGGCGGTCATGGTCAGCTTCCAGCCGGCGTGGTGTTTGAAGCCGTGGTGTGAGGTGCACAGACTGGCGAGATTCTCGGTGCTGGTGGGGCCGTTGGGATAGGGGGTGACGTGGTCGAGCTGGCAGCGGATGGCGGGGGTGGTGCAGCCGGGCATCCGGCAGGTGCCGTCGCGGGCGCGGACGGCGCGGGCCAGGGCGGCGCCGGGGCGGTAGGTCTTGGGGTCGTGCCGGGTGGGGCCTCCGGAGCCGGGGTCTGCCGTGTGCAGCCGCAGCTGGGTGTCGGGGTCGGCGAGCAGCACGGTGACGTGCTCGTTCAGCAGGATCCCGACCCGCGGGTGGCTCACCCCGACGGCGCAGTCAGTGGCGCCGAGGGCGGGGCTCGTGTCGGCGAGCGCGATCCGGGCGATGACGGCGCGAACGCGTTCTGCGTCGGTATTCGTGCCGCTGTCCCCGACAGCGCTCGTGCCGGTACCGCTGCTCGTGCCGCTGTCCCCGACAGTGCCGGTACCGCTGCTCGTGCCGGTACCGCTGCTCGTGCCGCTGTCCCCGACAGTGCCGGTACCGCTGCTCGGGCTCGTGCCGCCGTCGGTGTTCGTGCTGCTGCCGGGGGCGGGGATGACGAGGTCGACGACGGTGGTGATGGTGGCCTGGCCGAGGATGAGGCTCATCATCGCGTCGGCGCGGGCCTGGGCGATGGTCAGGCCGGGCTGCCCGGCAACGTACTCGGCGGCGAGGGCGTCGATCGCGGTCCAGGCCTTGAGGGAGACGTCGGCGGGCTGGGCGGCCCACCAGGCAGTCATGCCGGGGTCGGCGCCGGGCCGGATCTGCACGTCCCGGTCGCGCAGCCCGAGGGCCGCGCGGTCTCTCGCAGAGTCGGGGTCGACCCGGACCGCCGCCCGAGCGGCCTTTTGGCGCAGCGATCCGTGGGTCAGCCGGGTGACCTTCTCGAGCCCGGCCAGCTCGCCCGGGCGCCGCCGGCTCCCGTAGAGCTCGGCTTCGTAGCGGTGACGCCGGGCGGGGTCGACGAGGACAGCCTCGTCGGCGACGGCCCGGGCCCGGGAGATCTCCAGCCGCCCGGCCCGAGCCAGAGCAAGGGTGGTCGGCAGCTCGTTGACCAGCAGCTGGGTCTCACCCAGGACGTTGGCCATGGTGCGCGGGGCCAGGTGGAAGACCGGTGCGAGCATCGCCGGCACGAGCTCGTGGGCGTCCTTGATCCCGTTCGTCGACAGCCCGAGCGCCCGGGCCTCGGACCGGATCAGGTCCGTGTCCTCCTGCTCGCGGCGGGCGAACGCCTCGACCGCCAGCGCCTGGACCGCGCCGAGGGCGGCCAGCGCCGCCTGGCAGATCTCGATGACCGCCAGCGCCTGGTCCTGCTCGAGGCCAAGGAGGTCGTCGTCGCCCGGCCGGGCCAGCGCTGGCACGGCGTGCAAGGGTGACGCCTGACCCGACGCCACCCGCTCCGCGACCGCACTCCATTCGAACATGTGTCCAGTCTAGCCCGACACACCGACAGCCAGGCACATGTCCACAACGATGATCTCGTTGGCTGCACTCATCCGAACCGGGCGAACTCCGTGGCAGCCATCGGTCGGTCGGCCGGGCGCCAGAGGCGACGGCGCGCGTACTGCAGCGCCTCCTGGTTGTCGACCCACTCGTTGTGCCGCGCCGCAAGGTGCGCGGCCAGCGCGGCGTTGACCGGCAGGAGGAGGGCGTAGGTGAAGGACGCGTACGGTTCCAGCGAGTTCGCTACGGCCAGCCAGGTCACCGCCGCCATCGGCCCACCGATCCGCCAGTTCGCATACACCGCACCGAGCGGCCCACCGAGCAGGGACAGGCCGAGCGCGACGGGGAGGTGGCGGCGCCGGCACCGGCGCCCGAGCGGCACCCGGGACTGCATCGGGTTGCGCTGGAGCGGCTTCCGGGGGACGGTCCGGCTCCAGTGTCGGCCGGTCCACCAGCTGAGGGTCCGGCTGCCGTCCGGGCTGGGATACCAGCCGGGTGTCAGGGCTGATCGGTTTGACGTGGCGTCCTGGGGCGCGGCTCGACCCTGGGGGAGCTCCCGTACCGGCGCGTCCTGGGGCCCGACCTCGTCGTCGTCCATCGCAGACCCTCCCCATCGCTCGGGTGACGATCGTCGCACGAGGGAGGCTCCCGGCATACCTCCGTGTCCAAGGTGTGACGATCTGGCCTTAGGCTGTATGCCGGATGAGTCGGTCAGGCGGTCGCGTCAGGTGAGCTACGGCTCAGCTGCCGAGGAACGTCCGGGCTCCAGAGGGCAAGGTGGTGGCCAACAGCCACCCGGAGTGATCCGCGGGACAGTGCCACAGAAAGCAGACCGCCTCGCGGGTGCGTCGGCTCCGGCCGGTGGCCTCGCGAGGTAAGGGTGAAACGGTGGTGTAAGAGACCACCAGCGCTTCAGGTGACTGGAGCGGCTCGGTAAACCCCACCTGGAGCAAGCTCAGACAGCAGGCGACCGAGGGCGGCCCGTCCGATGTCTGCGGGTAGAGCGCTAGAGCCGGTCAGCAATGGCCGGCCGAGATGGATGACCGTCGCTGCACCGCTGGTAACGGCGGGGCAGAACAGGACCCGGCGTATCGACCGACTCATCCACTCAAACGCCTCTGACCTGTGTCTTTGTCGCGTCCTCCTCCGCTCGGGTCGCAGGTGGTGGGCGAGAATTCCCGACGATGAGGCGACCAGGCAGCAGACTGTGCCCGGTGGGTGCGACAAGAGTGGGCGAGTGCGGCTCATGGGGCGGGGCGTAGTAGTTGCGCGTTCTACGTGTCGTGCGCCCTCGACTGGGTAGCGTGTCTCTGCCGCGCCAGGCCTGGGGCTTACCTGACGCGCTACAGGTAGGTACGTGCATCGTGGTGAGGAGATCGAGTGGAATACCGGACGTTAGGCAGGAGCGGGTGCTCGGTGTCCACCCTGACCTTGGGAACCATGACCTTCGGGAAGGAGACCGACGAGGAGGCGGCGCATGCCCAGCTCGACGAGTTCATGGAGGCCGGTGGCATCCTCATCGACACCGCGGACGTGTACAACGGCGGGGTCAGCGAACAGATCATCGGTCGCTGGCTGAACAGGCGGCCCATGTCCGTGCGCGAACGAGTGGTGCTGGCCAGCAAAGGCCGATTCCCGACCGGTGGCGCACCGAACGACGTCGGCCTGTCCCGCCGCCACCTGGCCCATGCTCTCGACGCCTCCCTGACCCGGCTGGGCGTAGACCGCATCGATCTGTACCAGGTTCACGCCTACGACCCGCATACGCCGCTGGAGGAGACGCTGACCTTCCTCAACGACGCCGTGCAGGCCGGCAAGATCGCGTATGTCGGCCTGTCCAACTTCACCGGCTGGCAGCTCCAGCGAGCCGTCGACGTCGCCCAGTTCCGGCAGCTCTCGCCACCGGTCACGCTGCAACCGCAGTACAACCTGCTTGTCCGCGAGGTCGAGTGGGAGATCGTGCCCGCCGCCGCAGCCAACGGGCTCGGGCTGCTTCCTTGGTCACCGCTTGGCGGTGGCTGGTTGACCGGAAAGTACACGCGCGAGCAGCGACCGTCGGGGGCCACCCGCCTGGGCGAGGACCCGGACCGCGGGGTCGAAGCGTACGACCGTCGCAACAGCGCGCAACGCACCTGGGATGTGGTCGAGTGTGTCCGTGGCGTGGCGAAGGACCGTGGGGTGCCGATGGCGCAGGTCGCTCTTGCCTGGCTGGTTGACCGTCCCACGGTGACCTCCGTCATCCTCGGAGCGCGGACTGTCGAACAGCTGCGGGACAACCTGGGGGCAGCCGACCTGCATCTCAGCGACGCGGAGGCCGCCCGCCTGGACCAGGCCAGCGACCCGGCAGCGGCGGACTACCCCTACGGCGGCTCGGGCTTGCAGCAACGCTCGCGCAACCTCGAGGGTGGCCGCTGAACGGCCTGACATTTCGCGCCCGACCCACGAAGGTCGCAGGACTGACGACGAGCCCGGCCGCTCGGGCAGCGGGTAGTGCCGTGGCGACGCTGGCGGACCATGACGCGCGACGCGCGGTGGAGACGCCGCCGACGTCGACGTCCCGGATCGTGCGGCTGCCGCCCGCCGTCATGAGTCGTGTCGTTCAGCGGATTGCTGGATCGCGGCCTCCTCCTGCTCCACGTAGCCGTACATCTCCGGGAGGATGAACTTCGCGGAAAGGAAGCCGATCGCCGAGAGGATCGAGACGGCGAGCGTCGCCCAGACCTTGCCCCATGCCGCAGTCATCACCGGGAAGATGAAGGCGCCGAAGAAGGACGCCGCCTTGACGAACGTGTACGCGAAACCCGACGCCGTGGCCTTGAACCGTGGCGGGGCCACCATCGAGACGATGGTCATGCCGTTGGAGGCGTCCCAGTAGTGGCCCCACATGAGGATGCAGGCACCGATGACGATGAGCCACTTGACGTCCGCACCGAGGGCGTAGGCGCCGAGGACCAGGCCGAAAAAGGCGAGGCCGAAGCCCCACATCGCGACGCCTCTGTGGCCGATCCGAGAGATCATCAGCGGAGCGACGAATCCGGAGATGGTCGCAAGGATGTAGATGCCGGCGGTCACCAGGTTGGTGCCGGTGATGTTGGTGTTGTTGACGCTGCCGGTCACGCCGACACCCGCGGACACGAGGATGACGGGTAGGTAGAAGCCGAACGCGGTGAACTCGGCGCCCTGGCAGGCGTTGGAGATCCAGCCGAAGATGGTGGCCCGCTTCTTGATCGGGTCGGCCCAGATGACCTTGAGAAAGTCGCGCACCTTGGGCTTGACCATCTCGACGTCCTCGTTCGGCAGCATGTCGAGCGGGTCGGCGAAGAGCTCCCGTGAGACCTCCTTCGCCTTGACGAAGTGGCCCCGCTGGATGAGTGACTGCGGCGTCTCGGGGAGGTTCAGACGAGCGAGCAGCAGGATGAGCGCCGGGACCGCGCCGAGGGCTAGGGCGACGCGCCACAGGATCTGGTGGTCCATCCCGGAGACGTACATGACGGTTATGACGATGATCGAGAAGACCTCGCCGAGGCCGAACATGAACTGCCACCGGCTGCCCATGACCTCGCGCTTGCCCTTGGGCATCGACTCCATGATGTAGGCGTATCCGTTGGAGATATCGCTGCCCAGCGGGATGCCGATGAGGAACCGGATGATGATGAGGTCCCAGATGTTCTGGGAGAAGCCCTGCACGATGGCCAGGACGATGAACAGGATCATCGTGAGGATGAATACGCGTTTCCGGCCGAGCCGGTCAGCCACATAGCCGCCGAGCAGGGCGCCGACCAACGCGCCACCCTGCACCGCGGCGGTGGCCAGACCGAGCTGCGCCGCGCCGGGGTTGTACTCGTCCTTGATGAAGATCAGGACAAAGGAGATCGCGTAGAGGTCCTACGCCTCGATGAGGATCGTCGCGATCATCATCCAGCCGCCGCGCGAGCTGGAGGCGGTGCCTTCCTTGTTCAGCAGGACCTCGGTTGCCTCATCGGCAACCGGCGGATGGTGCCTTGGTCCATGGTCACTCCTTCACCTCGTCGTGTCGGCTCTTCAAGCATGTTCCGCGCCAGGCGCGGCTGGCGGTTTGGACGGCCATCGATGCGATGACCTCCTTGGCTGGACGGGCGCGCAGGGCGCCGAGCAGCTCGCCAACGCGGTCAACGTATGCCGTCTGGCTGGTCAGCGGGTGGCCGAGCATGGCCTCGTCGACAAGCACCGCGTGGGCGAGCTCTCCAGCCTGGCGCGTTGTAGCGGTGAGAGCGGCGACGCGGTCGCGGACCGGCTCGTAGGGCAGGTCGTGGGCAGGGATGTCGATCTCGATCGCGTCGGCGGTGACCCGCAGCCACGCGGCGGCGAGGAGCGCGAGGTGGTCAGGGGTGCGGCCGCGAGCTGCGTGCCAGGCGACGGCGCCGGGTACGCGTTGGGTCAGCTTGAGGGAGCCGTCGGACCCGACCTGCTGGCAGGTGTGGGCCAGCTCGTGGTTGAGGAACCGGGCAAAGACCTCGTCTCGGTATGCGTAGGGGTCGAAGCCTGTGGGGAGGTCGATGGTCGGCTGCATCTCCTCGCCCAGACCACGGTCCGCGATGTCGCGGATGGCGGGATCGCTCGCGGCGTCGGCGATCTCGGTGCGGCCGGTGAGCAGGCCGAGGTAGGCGAGCATGGAGTTGGGGGCGTTGAGCAGCCGTAGCTTGACGAGCTCGTAGGCGCCCACCTCGTCGCTGAGGATGGCGCCCGCGTCCTCCCACGCGGGACGTGGGCCGCTGAACGTGTCATCGATGACCCACATGGAGAACGGCTCGGCGGGAACGGGCACCGCGTCGACGATCCCGGCCCGCGCGACGGCCGCGCGGGTGGCGTCCGTTCTGCGGGGCACGATCCGGTCGACCATCGTGTCGGGCGAGCCGACGGTGGCAAGGTAACCGAGCAGGGCTCGGCTCTGGGCAGAGGGCAGCAGCGACGCATACTGCTCCATCACGGTGCGTAGTCCGGCGCCGTTGTGGCCGACGTTGTCGCAGCTAACGAGGTGTAGCGGGGCGCCGTGGTCGAGCCGGCGCAGCAGGCCGGCTGCCATGAGGCCGAGGGCGGTGGCGGGCGGCTCTGTGAGGGTGGCGTCGCGGCGGATCGCTGGGTCGGTGGTGTCGAGGTCGTGGCTGCCGGGGCGGCAGACGTAGCCCTTCTCGGTGACGGTGAGGGTGACCGCCGTCGTGTCAGGGTCGGCGATGGCGTCGACGACCTGCTCGGGCTCGTCGGCCGCGAGGAGGACCTTGTCGATGACGGTGATCTCGCGGGGCGGGGCGGCGTCGGGACCGACCTCGAGGACGGTGTAGCGGCCGTGCTGGGCGCGCATGGCTTGGGCGAGGTTTCGGTTGCGGAAGCTGACGGCGGTGATGCGCCATTCGTGGTGGGCGGCTGAGTTCGCGTCCTGCGTGTAGACGGCCTGGTGCGCCCGGTGGAAGTTGCCGAGGCCGAGGTGGACGATGCGGCTCACGGCGCGGCAGGTTATTTCACCTGACGACGGCCGGTCAAGCGGATGCCGTGAGCCGCCCCGTGTCCGGAGACTCAAACCTCGGGAAGTCTGGAGAGGGTGGCCTCGGGAGACGTCAGCTGAGCTCGAGGACGACCTTCGATGAGACGCCGGCGTCGCGGGCGACGTCCATCGCTTCAGTGACGTCGTCGATGCTGAAGGTGTGCGTGACGACGTGCTGGAAGCGGTCGTCGGTCACCAGGAGTTCGATGGCCTCGTCGATCTCGTCGGCGAAGCGGAACGCTCCGCGAAGGGTGATCTCGCGGGCAACGAGCGCTGCAAGGGCAATGGGGACGTCGCCGCTCGGGAGGCTGCCGACCTGGACGACGGTGCCGCCTCTGACGACGGAGGCGATGGCCGCACTGAGCCCGCGAGGCGAGCCTGAGGCCTCGATCGCGACGTCGTATGCCAGCTCGGGCACCGGCTGCTGGTCGACACGGATGGTCTCGGTGGCGCCGACGAGGCGGGCCACCTCGAGCGGCTTGTCCTGGAGGTCGGTAGCGGTCACCTCGACTGCTCCTCGTGCGGCCGCGGCCGCCACGACGAGCGCCCCGATCGGGCCGGATCCGGAGACCAGGACCTTCTTGCCCCTGATGTCGCCGGCCTGGTTGACGGCGTGGAGAGCGACACCAAGGGGCTCGGCCAGCACGGCGCGGGCGAGGTCGAGACCTTCCGGCAGCGGGCGAAGCTGGTCCTGGCGGACGATGAGCTGCTCGGCGAAGCCTCCCTGGGTCTGCGGGTCGCTGGCCGCCGAACCGAAGTAGCGAGCGTTACGGCAGGTGTTGGGGTGGCCCGCCCGGCACTCGGGGCACGTGTGGTCGACAGTGGCGGGGTGGATGACGACCGGCGTGCCAGGTGCGAACGTGCCACTGGGGTCCATGTCGACACGGCCCACGACCTCATGGCCGAGGACGAGCGGCTCCCTGAGGACGAAGTTCCCGACCCGGCCCTCGAGGTAGTAGTGCAGGTCCGACCCGCAGATCCCTCCGTGGGTAATGGTCAGGCGGACCTCCCCTTGGCCGGGCTCGGGGACGGGACGGTCCTCGACGCGGAGGTCACCTGCACCGTGGACGACGACAGCCTTCATGGTCCGCCATTGTGTACCCCTTCTCCGCGGACCAGGTGCGCAGCTCGTCGGTCAGCTTGCTGGCGAAGTACTGCGCCTTTCGGCGAGCCAGCTTGAGCGGCGAGTCCTCGGCGCGCTTGCCATCTCGGAGCCACTGGTGGTCGTCGCCGCGCAGGACCCCCGAGTAGTACTTCAGCTCGATGAGGTGCAGCCGGCCGCGGCCGAGCAGGAGGAGGTCGACCTCGTGCCACTTGCCGTGCGAGTCCCGGAACTCGAAGTTGGACCAGGCGCGGAAAGGAGCCTTGTCGGGCAGGATGCGTCGGACCAGGGCCAGGCCCTCGGCCTCATGCGGGAACTGCGAGTGGGTCACCTCGACCCAGCGCTCACCTCCCGCATCGCCCACGGCGTCGCCTCCGCCCTCGCGTCCCTGCGTCAAGGCTTGACGCACGCCGACCATAACGAACGGGACGGGCATTCACACCCATCACAGGCAATCCGGGGCGGCGACCATGCGACGTCCTTCCGTTGACAGCCGTACGGCCGCTCGTTCCGAAACATGACGTCCATCAACCCACTTCCGACCGCCTGCTACTTGCAAAGTACTCTCAAGAGTTTAGAGTATTTGTGTGCCGACGAATCGGGTGGACCAGATCCTCGGGCTGGCCGTCGACGAGGTCGGTGAAGCGCTGGCCTGTGTGCCGGAGGACCAGTGGTTCGAGCGGAAGTCGATCCGGGTCGCGGCCAAGGACTTCGCGGTCGCGCTGGTGGCGCTGGCCAATGCGGAGGGCGGTATCGCCGTGGTGGGCCTTCACGACGGCACGGTCGAGGGGGTGCGACATCACACCGGTCGCGTGAACGACCTGCGCCAGGCCCCGCTGAACCACACCCAGCCGCCGGTGCGCACCCACTTTGAACAGGTCAGCTGCCGCAACGAGCGCGGCGAACTGGACACCGTTCTCGTCGCCCGGGTAGCCCCCGGCGAGGTGGTCCACGAGCTGAAGAACGGGACTGCTACCTG
>JAABUT010001217.1_pt1 | contig 30946 bp, 33 predicted proteins | sample 5559281 | NCBI WGS metagenome assembly JAABUT01 (sample SAMN10711880, study PRJNA513359) | rock metagenome | isolation source: Antarctica rocks | place: Antarctica: Victoria Land, Ricker Hills nord | collected 2016-01-04
CAAGTAGACCTTCAGAGTGAGTTTTCCATTGATATTTCCGGGCACGTCGTAAAAATGAATAGTATATTTGGTGGTTGGGTGCCGGGAAAATTTGTGAGTCCGGCTTTTTTTGCTACCCGCGTGCTCGCCCTCAGGACCTCAGACGTGTGGGGCTAAGCCCCTGCGGGTTAGTGCTTTGCTTACTGCGGAAGCTGGGATTACACCGAGCTCGCGAAGTAAGCAGAGCTAACCTGAAGGGGCTTAGCCACCCATGTCCGAGGTCCTGAGGCAAACCTTCCAGTTAAGAAGGACGTGCTTATGGAATCGTTACGCTGAGTCGTTTACATATCCAGATCTAAATTTCTAAGCTCTTCAACCGCTACCAACATGAACAGAACATAATAAAACGGATTAGCCGTCCATCCTGCGCCGTTGTAATTCAAAGCTCAAGTCTGTCTTCGATGACTGCGCCGGCCAAAACTCCCTTCATAGCCTTTTTTTTGTCTTTCTTCGACAGTGCTGGGGTTACGGAACTGGTTTCGAGCCATGTTCCCCACTGTTCTCCTGTTTTTCCCTGCGCCAATGGCGATTGTGGTGGAAGCGAGGAGGAAGGTGCGAGCTATGGTGTGTATAGCTTCGGAAACCCAAATGTAGCAGATCCGTGGGATTCTTTGAACCGTTCGGCTTTCTCTTTCCGACTTCTTAGAACCTTTTTCGACTGGTTAGCTGCTGATGGAATGCACGAAGAATTTCGCGCAATTACCTATGACATCTCTTCCACAGACTCCGCCACAGATTCCTCTTCAGAGATTGAATCTTCCTCATCATGCTCAGTCAGATCATCGTTTGTTAGGCGGCTCAGCGGCATTGCACGTGCTGCACAGTTTCGGAGTCAGTGATATATATGCTGTCCATTCATGAATTTGGGCCAAAGCTTACTTAACATGCTACGACTGACGTAGCGCCTACAAGTTTCCAAGCCTGAATTCAATACAGCCAGCTTCCGAGTGAGCATCTCTCGCTGTTGTTGGTGTTCTTGGGGCTCGGATGCAATTCTGTTGATAGTGTCCGAGTCCATCTCCAGGATAGAAGATGGAGACATGATGTTTTCGAGGCCCCGAAGGAGGCAGGCCTCTACCGCTTGAATCGTAACACCGTCAACGAGCTGTTTGAGCGCAACCTTTGTACGTATGTCAGCCTCTACCTCTTGATATATGCGGAATCACGATACTCACCTTGTAGTATGCCTCCATGCAAATCAAGATTTCGGAACAAGCATATCGGTCCATTTGGGCTTCGTTGCTTGGAGACAATGCAGATAGCAAGCTTGACACCTTTATCCCACCTGCATTCAGGTCGTCCAAGGTAGCGTCTTTTTTAATCGGCTTCATCGAATTGTCCCATAAAAGACTCTGTAGACATCCTACGACCGCCTTTTCCGTCCGTTCCTGCCTTACCTTTTGGATCGTTTCGGTGAAGTAGTGGTTGTAGGTAATAGGATGGCCTTTTTGGTTTTGGGCCATCAAGTCCTGAAGCTTGTCTTGTACCTGGCTGGCCTTCTGATTCATTATAGGATCAACGACCTCCATAAAGAGATTTTCCATAGTGATGTCATCCGTAAGGTGAGCCAAGGTCAACTCAAGGAAGGTTTTGACAGCATCCCATGTCGATTGAAGGTGGTCTCGGGCTATGCCTTCCCAAGGCTTCGATTGCTCAAAGAAGATGTCGCCGACAATCAGAGGATTGAACATTCCGGGAAGCTCCCTTCCCCTGCTTGCACTCAGGAGCTCACGTATCTCATCTATGAAGTCCTCTCTGCTGACCTTACACTTACGCTTAGGCAATGCGGAGTCGACAATTTCACGATGGTGACCCCTTAATCTCATATCATCTGCATATTCAAGATTGAGATTCTGTACGACGGCACGAAGGCGCTTATTGTAGCCTTCGTCCAAACGGGGATCCCCAAAAAACGGATCGCCGTATGTACCATCAACAGCTGCTCTGCACAAAGCCTGGAACGATTGACTGATGTGGAGGAGAAACAGTCTCTGCTCATCAAGCGTGGTACGACAGCCTCCAAGTTTGGCGAGTTTGCTTTGACAGTCCTCAACACCGTTCTGAATATCGTCCACCAAGCTTGGAAGCTCGGCCTTGATTTGATTTAGGAGCACCTTGCTTAGCCGCTCTCGTAGGGTAACAATGCCCACGGCTTGACGTGGAAGATCTTGCCATATACCTTGAGAGAAGAAAATCATCTCGGCGATATCACGAGCTTCGGTCGTACTATTCCTGCTCTCGTAGTCGCGGTTGCGCAGAACGTGCCATCCGAGGCGAAAATTCACGTCTTCGTTCCTCGCAAGACCCACAAACCCTGCTTCGCTCTCAGATCCCACTGATAGAGTATCTGGTTTTGTAATGATGCCTAGAGTGCGACCTCCAGTAGGATCCACCTCCTTTGCCAATTTTAAGATTATCTGGTTTGCATAGTCGTTCTTGGCCGAGATCACGGCGAGAATAATGCTTCTCTTGTTGTCCATGTATTGGCGGACCATTCCCAAGACAAGGGCCACATCCGCAGCAGTCTGGACTTTATTCTCAGAATGGATCAGGCCAGGTAGATCCACGATAGTAAGATGAGGCCGGTCGGGTCCAGAGACCTCAACACGCAATACATCATTCGAGAACGCATTTCCAGTAGCTGAAATACCCATCATATCGTTGGCCTTGTCAACCAACGACGGGAATTCTTGAAGATTATCCAACGTCTCGCGGAAGCTTAGGAGCTTTTTGCACTCCGCCTCAGGTCGTGTCTGGCTCGGAACAACAGAGATAACCACATTTATATCGTGAGCTCTCCGAAGGATGACTTCAGTGGCAAAGCGCGTACAGAGGTTGTCCTTGGTTGGAAAAGATATACCAGAGATGGCTTCGAGACTGGAGCTCTTGCCAGAAGATTGGTCGCCACAGACAATGAGTTGAGGCAGCGATACGTAGTGGCTGATTCCCTGCGATCGGAGTTTATCAATCTCATCAAGTAATTTCAGCTGGTCGCTCGATTGCAATTGGTGCAACTGATCGGGATGACTGCCATCGTCTGCCATGTTGATGTTGCAAGGCTTGTGGGCGATAAAACGGTTATCGAATTGGGCAGAGCTGTATAAGAGAGAGAATGGTAAATCTTTAGCTTTCTCGGAATTTATAGAGAAGTTAGCGTCGGATACTTGCGTGCTGTTCCATCCACCTCGATCGGGTGTTTGCAGGGGGAATATGCCACTTGAAAATGTGACCTTCGAGCCTCTAACAAGTCTGTTTTATCAAGTAAAGAGCTTTCTGGTCAAAGGCAGCCACGAATTTGAGAATTCACCCTGGATGCTTGCGACGAGAATGCCGTATGTATCTGCGGATTAAGTGTTGAGAAATATAACAAAACAGATCAGGGCAAGGCTGAGCCGAATTAAAAACAACAAACGCAGCGATTCGCAACAAACGAAACGCTGGCCGATAGGTGGAGCAACCGATTAAAGTCCTTCTCAGATATCCACGTTCTAACCTGCCTAGGAAGCTCTATGCGGGTGTCCGTACTTGCTGCATGTCTGCTAATCCCAACGGCGAGTGGCGACAAGTCCTCTGTCTCACGTAAATATGACTTGCATTCTACCCTCTCAGCTAAAATTGAAAAAGGGTGCCACTCTTACCACGGAATTAAGGTGATCAAAAAACTAGACGATCATGAGGAACTCCAGACTTTTTAGAATGAAACCACTTGGGAAGTCGAGAACTTACTGTGCCTATGCGTCATAGCGAACCTATCTCTGAGGTAATCATCCAAGGTCCATTTTGAATATCCTTACTGCGGACATATCATTGAAAGGAACCTCCGCCGATGCTACTAACCAACTCTACCAACCGATCAACATATCTACAGTTTGATGTCAATTCAAGCAGACTCGATATAAATCTTATTATTTCATGTAGGATGTCAATAATTCCAGTACTGATGGTGTCTTACTGCTTTGACTACTTCAGCTTGTCGTTCGACCTAACTCTGACTTCAAACTTCCGACCCCTTAGCCCCTCATCCAACTCACATGAGTCCAATCTACAAAACGCCACAGCATTAACCTAAACAAGCAAAACCCACATCCTCTCGAAGAACTAAAAACCCACATCCTCTTTTGACCGCTCTGCTGCTTCCTCCCCACCTCTATGGTAGCAACGCCCTCAACAGATAGTAACATGGGAGCGGAGGAGGTATTGAGCACATGGATGGGGGGGCGAGAGTTTCTTGCTGGAGACCAGCCGGTACGAGAACGGTTCGGACAGAGGAAGCTCGGTCTCGGTTGCTGCGTGTTAGTGCCAGTAAGTATTTCATTGACGCTCAAAGCCCTTCGTTTCTCCAGCAAAAAATCAGACACTGCCGCCTCTCCCCTCACATTTTTCCTCCTTCTCACTTCCCTCTCTCCACCTCCTCAACCACCCTTCAAACTCTCAAACTTCTAAACTCCCGCCCTTCACCCCTCCTCTAAAATCACTAATCCCATTCCTCGCTCCCTTATTTCGTCATTCACATTATCTACATTGATACTTCCTAGCACACATCTCTTAGATCCGCTTTTACTGTTTCCCTTTGTTTCGGCGTGGGATATGTCGATGGTATCCCGGGGAAATAAGATGAGATGGGGGTGGGGGGGTTGATAGGGCGGGAGGATTGTTAAGGGGAGGAGGATGGGAAGTGGGGGAGAATGAAGAGAGCGATTTAGGTTTTTTCGAATAGAACTTTGAAAGGGCGAAAGCTAGAGCCCGGGCGAGAGGTGCGGGCGAGCGAGAACATAGCGGCACAATATCTGAAAACTAAAAACTGAATGAATGATGATGGCAGTACCTATCTAGCAGAAGAAATAGTATTAACCCCCACACCAACTAATTTCTTGCGCCTAACCGCTGCCACCTCCGAAACTCCTCGTTATGGGTAGAGATATCATCCGAGAGGCCGTCAAAGGTAGCTGTGATGAGCTTTACAGAAGTGCAGAAGCGCGTATGTCACGTCTAGCATTGTGTGTATGGATGGGAGGGGAAGTGCTTCATGGTGAGGGGGGGTGTGTGATATTGAAGAGAGAGGGAGATGATGTGGAAGCGGTAGGTCTGTAGAAAATGTTTCGCAAGGAGGAGGGTGCACAGCATTACCATCAAATATTCTCTTAGAGGAAAATGGGAGAGGGTTGTTTGAAGCGTGAGAGATCTGAAGGCTTGAGAGGCGGAAGAGTGAACGGTTTTTACTTGGAGGAGCGATGGTGGGATAGTCTGAGGTTGTAGTACTTGTTTTGTGACCAGGATTATTATTTTCGGGAGCTGTATCTGTGACATATTTCCATTTTCGACTTCGTTCCACGTGCTACTGTTTTTAGGGTGTCGCCTGTGTCTGCTAGGTGTGGTTGGCTTGATGAGATGGGATTGCTAAGGTGCGAGGGCGTAGGTTCTGTCGAGTTGGAATGAATTACTAGTGTGTCCATGTTGAGAGCGGACGAGCTCTCACCATCCTCCCATCCTTCTCAAACAAATCGAGCTCCATAAAAACCTAGCTCGGGGTTTTCTAGCGCTGAGATTGCGGTGAAGGCATCGTTGTTCACTTCGGGGGAAAGTGCAAATTGTGAGAGTGAGTGGTTCCCCAGGGGGTATGGGTTTTATCCACAGCGAATCAAACTCACCTGTAGGTTTGCATTGGCTTGGTGTCTCCACTTTTCTTTCTTCCTCCTTTTCATATCCTATCTTATCAACTCTTTCTTCCTTCGACATCTTATCTCGACTTCCATAATACTCGTTCCATTTCAGGGCCTTCGCATTTACCATAATCGATTTACGACACGAGACCTTTGTTTAGCACGTACTCAGTCGCGATAAGATCTGAATCTGTGCTCAATTTGCAATAACCCACTCAAGAAAAATATAATGCCTACCACTTCAACCGATTCTGCTCGGGTCGCTGTCAAAGCAAAGATTGATCTACTCGCCAAACCCAACGCAAGTTCTGCGGTAGCCTTTTTCATGGTTGTCTTCTAATTGCATCAAACATACTTGCTATCCTCTTTTCACCAAAAAGCGAGACCACCCGGCTCAAAGAGACCCACTTTCCCGACTGCAGGGGCTATGATAAAGCCAGCGGGTGCTCTGGAGTATTCTATGAAGGATTTTCAAATACTTGAGATTACTCGCTTTTTCGACTTACGGGAGATACAATAAAGGCCATCCAGCTACAGGTCGGCTGCGTTAAAGCTTTCTCGATCGACAGACCGAAAAGCAATCAGAGCGTTCTCGAAATCACGCGGAGTTCCGTTCGGCGATTGGCGTAGCCAAAGAGTCGGGCTAACAATCCAGGAGCATCCTTCCGTCTCCTTTTGTTACGTTGAAGCTATCTCAGATGTTTTTGAAAACTTTATCAGATGTTTCAAATATCATAAAACAACTCTTTAAGTACTCTTGCTAGCTGCTAGCCAGTAACAAAGGTTTGAGCACTGCGAGGCTGGTGCAACGAGCCATGAATCGATTGTACAGTGTTTAGAGCCAAATCTCGCCTTCCGAGACTCATCAATACCGCAATCCGAGCTTTGCGAGACTACCATGATACTTAGCCAAGGGTACGGCCAATCATTTACAGTTATAGAAGCATTAGCCTCGCTTGCCTTTACCCGAATTCAAACCCACCTAAGCATCTTGGGGATTTGCACAGAGTGAGTGGCGAGAAAACTGGACATCGAATGTACGTGTTGCACTTAGCGACGGTAGAGACCTAGGGGCCTAGCTGCTGGAACGACTAAGTTGTTTCTGTATGGCGAGAACATATGACAGGGTGATGCTGAATAATACACCTGTAAAAGGCAGGTAACACTCTCAAGCTTGACTCTGGAAAGCTTACAGATTTCATGACGAAGTGCACGATACATCGTGTCCATGCGATGCAAAGTTTTAGAGCTCATCAGGTGGGTCTATCGTTTCTAGAGATGGCTGGTCGAATGGGCCCTATTTGTCGTTGGAGTGACTGGTTCATAAACAAGATAAGACCTTTCCGAATTCCGCTCCAAAATCATGGTTAAAGGTTTGTACTGGGCGGTAAGGCATGAGTGAATACACAAAACATTAGATTTGTCAGTTTAGAGAATAGAGCGGTTTGTCAGTGACCGAACCACAGGTAAGCTACGAGTACAGAATTCATTTCAGTCTTTTAAGTAGGCTGAAGAAATCCAGCGGTAATGCACTTACCATACCGTCGAATTCTCATGTCTGTAACCAACGAGCATGTTCTGTTCCATCCGCGACCGCATGCGGGAGTCAAAAGAGACCGAGTGGCTTCATAAAACCGAGGAACCTGTCCCTATATCCTCTACCCTCCTCTTTAATCTTACCCTTCTGTAGCGTGATCCGAAAAGCAGGAAGCTCAACACTCTCCACGACACCGTCCTCACCCAGATGAAACACAGTCGGCGCCCATGGATAATGCTGCATACTGATATAGGAAGTCGGTGCCGTTGGAAATCCATGATGTTAAAACGAGGCCAGATGCACCATCCAGATCGATCTTCACGGATGAGTTTACCCCTAGATATGCTGGAGCATAGTACGTGTCTGCGTACTTGTCTCTCATCTTGCACCTCGCCTCGCTTTCGACTTCTGGGATCAGCTTCGACATTACTAGTTCTTCTATCCACCCCTTGGCCTTACCATCACCAGCGACTAGTACTGTTACACCTATATTGTATTCAGGGATTATAATTATGCGTGATGCGTATCCGCTCAAACTTCCTGATTTCGTAATTAGATCCATTATACGATCGCTATCGGAGAGAAGACTGGTTGTACGGAAAATCTCCCACGGCATGCCGTACGCAAAGTCTATGCTCGAAGAGTACGAATGAGGTTTCAACCAAGCATTTGTCGTTGGGATGTCCAGCATTCCGTGAGTCATTATAGAGCGGAGAAAGATCGAGAGATCTGATGAAGACGAGTAAAGACCACCAGTACTAGTCGTAGGGAGGTCAGCATATAATCAACACAGGTGACAAAAGACTCCGCCCTACGGGTCATATGCCCCAAAATTAGCTCCCCAGTCGTTCTTCATGTGAGGGATTATGCCGTCGGAATCTCTAGGCTTCCTGAGAGTGGAGCTTTGCATGCCTAGAGGCTGAAAGAAAAGAGAATTGACTAGGTCTTCGTACGACTTGCCCGTGATATTTTCAAGAACAATACCAAGCATTATGAAAGCTACGTTTGAGTAGGTCGCTTTAGCGTTTGGCGCAAATATCTGAGGCTTACTTCTAAAACCATTGATGATTTCTTACACAGTTAGTAGCTTGTTCTTCGGAGCTTTGAGTAAAAATCCTAATAAAGTACCTTTTCTGGAACATGGCTTAGCTGTTTGACGATTTGTCGCGCATTGTGCCGTTTCGTTGTCATGGATTGAAGGAAGCCCAATAGCAATAGGATCGTCAAAGCCCCAATCATTATCAGACAATTCGTCGGTCAAGTCATCTTGACCATCTATTCAGAGTGTTAGAGTGCAGTACATAGACCCATCTGCCAGGGCAACCCACATTCCCTTGGAATACCGCTAAGCTGGCTTGCTAGTGATTCGAGCGTGATGTCTTCCCACCTAATTCCTTCATCGTTCTTATCACTTCTCAAATCTGTGATGTAATTCGTAATAGGGTCTCTTAGGCTCAGGTGACCGGCTTTCTCTTGCAAAAGAACAGCAAGAACGGTAAAAACCTTACTGATACTGGCGATACGAAATGCTGTGCTAGGATTAACAAGGGTGGGTTCAGAATCAGTGTAGTTTCCCAGTAAGGATGCCGTGTAATAGTGTCCCCATAAGGTTTGTTCAGCAGCCGTCACCTCTATCGCGAAGGAGGTGGTGTTGACATTGAATGGTGGATCAGCACTATACATAGCATTCTGAAGAACATTCTCAATATCTCTGAATGTAGACACGAGTGCATTGTTGTTTGCTTGAAGTACTGGTGCTTGAAACGGCCGACTAGGATTGTAGCATTGTAAGTAAGTCAAGACCAAGGGGACGAGATTAATAATAATATAAGCCCAACAAAAGGTAGTCATTGTAGCTATGATTTGCTGAAATCGCGAGTTACAGAAGACCTAAAGTAGATGGGAAGGAAGGTCGACCTGTTGGGTTCGTTCCAGAATGTGACGCGCGCCGAGGGAGCGGCTACTGTAAGCGCTTGTGGTTTGCATAAGTACCTACCTAGGTAGGGTTTGCTGCATTGCATTGGTGCGACCCGTCTGTAATTGATTACCATAGGTCGCACAATGTATTTGAATTCCCGTTTTGGGGCGAAAACATCACGCTTGAGGTGCCATGCATGCTATAAACAGAGCATTCGAAGGTGATATCTACAGTAGGGCAGTCCTCGTATCAGTGCTTCGCAAAATACACAGGACTTTGCATACCACAGTCATGGTCAGCGGAGGACAAAACCAAAAAGATTGTAAAGCGTCTTCTCACATCACTTCTTGCCATCCTTCTTCTCATTCCCTTCGTCCTTCTTCTCCGACTTCTTCTCGTCATCGTGATGTTCCTTTTTCTTATGTCTAACCTTCCCAGCTTTGGCATCCTTTTCCTCCTGCTCCTTTACTACAGCTTCCCGCTCTTTTATCTTTCTCTCCTCAGTCTCGATCATATCTATGCAGTATCAGTACCCGAACCGAGCTCAAACGTAGTATTGGGGCGATAGTTGAGAACCATACCCCTCCATAAATCTTCTCCAGCGTAACGCTCATGGTGAATTTTCTTGTCCACCAAGTGCTTATGCTCTGGATCATTCGGATCTATAACCTTGACGGTCTCCCATCTCCCCTCCTCTCGGCCTCTGTCCCCAATCTCAAACGCAGCTGTAGCCACCAAGACTGCCAGTGTAAGTCCTTGGGCGTAAACACGAGCTTGGACAATTTTCTGGGATGTGGGAAGGTGTGGACTTCGTCCGACGATCCCTAATGCGATTGCCATCGAAGCGACCCATGATACACCAACGATGGGGTATCGATTCTCTTTGCCCCAGGCTTTAAATTTTTGGAAGCCCGGTTTCCGTGATTCTATATCCGCTCGTTGTCTTTCCGCCTCGTCTTTGTAGCCTTCGTCGGGGTGGCGGGAGGCCTCATAGGCGCGGGAGTATCTGTCGGCGGAGATAATAGCTAGAACACAACTATCTCATTAGCCATCGGCTTCATGCCGTAGCCGATTCCATCCTCTCTACTGCGATCGGAGGCGCGCTTCCACCTGGCTGGACAAAAGACCTAGCATATGTTCTGCTACAATCTCTTGATAGAGTTGTATGTACGCACTCATGCCAGCCTGACCACCAAGCTAGTCCAAGCTCATCTTCGCGATGCACACGTGCCAAAGCTATGCAGGGCATAATCTCGTAGTCCCTCCTATTATTACCGGCAACACAGAAAGAAGATATCCGTACCAGCAAAGGTCCCAGCAGATGTGATGAGGAAGACTCTCAGTGGTAAAGTCAATTGTCGAAACGCGGGGTATCGCACTGTTGCGCCGTAAACACCTAGAGCACCGACGAGAGCTCCGGCCAGGCCGCCGCCGATACCACCCTTCAGGGTTGCACTATAATTATCAGCATCAAGAGTATAAGACGTATCTAGGCGAAAGGGGTCCCACTTGTAGTGAGCCTGCTCTTCCTCCTTCGTAAGAATCTTCATCGCGTGCCGGAAGAAACGTACTTTGCGGGCAGGGTCAGAAGTAGTCGCCGCGCACCAGCTCTGTGCAGTCGATGAACCGCTCACCGAGTGTTGGAGGTGAGCAGAAAGCTGCAAAAAGACTCTACATGTAAGATTGCTGGTACAATGGGTAATCGGAGTAAGGGTTCCTGGTCCGGGGACTGGACGGAAGAGAGCTGTAATGTGACGTCAGCTTTCGAAGCGAGTCCTCGGCATACGAGATTTTATGGACAGGAACAGCTCAATCTCTATCTATCTACCTTAGGTTTGGAGTACACTTTATACAGCTAATGATCCATCCATTTTCACATCGCTATTCTGCTAAAAGACTTCTAAGGGAGCTCATTTCTTCTTTCCCTTCGTTTTATCCACCATTTCGATCCATTGCCTATTGACCCCCCTTTTTTCTAACGCTTTGATCACAACGTCCTTTTGCGGACCTTGAACCATGATTTCTTGAACGGGATTCCTGGGACTACTTCCCATCAGCTGGTTGACGCTTGTCGAACTTGCGCAGGCTTTTTGCAGCTCCTCGCCCAAGGTATGTGGGTTGACGTAGAAAGCCTCCACACCAGATACCTTGGTAACCTTCTTATTGCCTGACCGTGTCTCGAGGATGATCTGGACTTTAGGGGCCTTCCCTGTTTTGGCTTTAACAGTTTCCCTAGTCTCGTCGTTACGCGTGATCGCCCAGAACGGCGAGCAACTCTCTAGAATTCGATCGATCAAAGCATCTCTTGGTACGGTTCCTTTGGCAAGGACTTCACGATCCAATGAGGATTTCCCGTCGAACACCGCGTTAGCGAGGACAGGATCGAGGTTCACCAAACGTTGATTAGTGTCGGATACGAGACGCTCGGATTCGAGGTAAGACGTAATAATTGGACGTAGCTCTTGTGGAAGATAAAGTGCCTTGACGCTCGCATTGGACGCTTGGAAAATGGGCGAGAGCTGCTCCTTGGGCCGGTATAGATTGATCTTATGGAGTCGTTGTCCTATCGAGTCATCACCAGGCGAAATACCAGCTGAGGTGGCGTTTCCCTCGCCGCCTCCACCTGAGTCTGCATCAACAGTGTTCTTCCTGGGTAATTTATAGGGCACAAAGTTGGTTATGGCCGGATTGTTAAAGTCGATATCCACAACAACCGTTTCACCTCCGTTACGGTCCTTTGATTTTATAACGTTTTTTTTGTCAAGGGCTTTGATGAATTTCTTGGCATTTTTCCAGCTTGTTTTCTTTATGTGGAATGAAGCTATTTGGACTGGAGAAAAAATCGGTAAGTATGGGAGTACGAAATCAGAGATGATAAGTGATTGGTTTATTGGGAATTTAATTCCATGATAGGGGTCTTCTTTGTTTTTGTTTTGTTCATGATGCATGGCATACAGAAAGGCGTTCCAGAAGGCATCGTCGATCTCTGCATGGCTTTGTAAGCTAGTATACCAAGAAGACATTCAGTGACGAGAGCACTACCTTTCGTGGTTAGTTCTTTGTCTTCAATAGGCACCTCCTCATATGGAAGACCTTCCTCGCCAGCAACATTTCCGTTATAGTTGTTGTCTGTTGGCTGTTGTGTAGCGCCATTATCAAGTGAAACACCACCTTCTGTTCCGTCCTCGAGACTATCTATGGAAAGATCATTCACCCCTTGGTCTAACCGCTCAGTTTCAACCGCGTCCCATCCATCGATATGGTCTGGTGAGTTTCCACCTGGCTTGCCACCTTGGCTCCAGGCCCAGATCTCGTCGCCATCCCAGTGCTCACCCCGCACAGCAGGTCCTTTCGCGCCTCGCACTCGCTGCAAAGATACAACGTCGATTACACACACTCCAACCACCATTGGTACACTTGGTTTCTCCAGGCTCGCAATGGCAACAATGCTATCATTTGTAGCTTTTGATGGAAAAGGTGGCCCACGTGCCAGGCCAGGGGTCATCAAATCAGCCCCACCACGTAGCTTCTGCAGGACAAAGTCCGGAGTGTGGAGCAAAGGCACAAGTCTTGGATGCTTCCATAACGTGTAGACTAAGAGTAGGATGTGAGCTTGACGTGATAACAGCTCCTCACGGCAACTAACCGGTTGGGATTAACCTCTCTTCGATTTTGAGCCACAACACTCGCTGCTCCTGTCCTGGGTGAATACCAACATATACCGTCCCTGACACTGGGCTCAAATTTGGCCCAGCTGTTGTCGTGAATCTGGCAGATAGAGAGCCATCTGGGAGTAGGGAGTTTCGCAAAGCGCCAAGACCAAGGGCGGCTGACGCTTGCCCATCCTCGGTCTTTTCATCATTTCCATTGACAAGCGCCTCAATATTGAAATTAGCAATAATCTGATCTGCAACTTTGCGTCGGTCTGATGAGCGGAGCGGCGACAGTGGTTTGATCTTGCACAGTGTAAGTAGTTAGTGCGACAAGACAACCAGGTAGACGGACATTTGGCTTCTTTTTGAACATCCTCAGTAATGATGGTCTTCTAAGCTTAGGGTGAGTTGAATTAATAGCATAAGCTAGTTAGCAATCTAGTAAACAGATGGCTCAAGAAAACTATGTATGATAGGAAGTTAACCTTCTCAACAAACAGACCAAAGTTCTTGAGACAGTGTGCGAGGTGAGGGTATCTGTATAGAGGGAATGATGCGATTCCTTAGCGGGAGCCCAATAAAAAATGGGGTGCTGTTGGGATCGTTCAAAACGAGATATCAATGGTGAGTACTTTGTGTGATAGTCCGTGTAATTGTTCGAGTAAACTGCAGGAAAGCTTACTGTTTACGGCTTAGTTCAGTCTAGCTTGTCCGAGTCTCGAATCCACGGAGTTCCGTTATTGTCTCGACACCATCTTAGAAAAGGAAATTTATTTTCCAGCAGCAGACCAACAACACCCCCGGTGATTCTACGCCTTCTGCGTCACATGCTTTCCTTGCTCGCAAGACTTTTTCCTTGCTCCCTGATCACTGCTGCATCATGAACGCCGTTGATTCTCCGCAACGTATTGGGAAAGAGAACCATCGCCCTTCGAATAGTGGCAGACATCCTACAGCTCCTTCCGTTATGACGGTCAACGGCCATTTCGCAAATGTGGGGGAGAATCCTACAAAGGAGCAATACGAGCATGGCATTCAGGTTATCAACGAGGATCAGGAATTCAAGTAAGGAGTCCCAGCGGTTTTACGGAGACCCTACTGACAATTCTTTGTTTAATCTAGTGCTGGTCTGCCAAATTACCTATCATTCGAAAAAGTCAACCATGTTGGCTTCAATTACCACCTCATCTCAGTCTTCGGCTCCCAATCAACCGGAAAGTCGACACTGCTGAATCACCTGTTCGGGACGGAATTTGGGGTCATGTCTGAGACAGAGCGGAAGCAGACCACGAAAGGTATATGGATGTCGAGGAACAAGAAAGATCATTCCGAGATCACGAAGAGCAAGATGGCGGACAACATTTTGATCATGGATGTAGAAGGGACGGACGGCAGGGAAAGAGGAGAAGACCAAGACTTTGAGAGGAAAAGCGCACTTTTTGCGTTGGCTACCAGTGAGGTCCTGATAGTGAATATTTGGGAACACCAAGTCGGGCTATATCAAGGCGCAAATATGGGTCTTCTCAAAGTGGTATTCGAGGTTAACTTGGAGCTCTTCTTAAAAGACAAGAAGTAGGACCATGACTGCTTATATATTGTTGCTGGTGCTAACCGGCGCAGGTCAAACATTCGATCACTTCTTTTCTTCGTTATCCGAGATCACTTGGGAACTACTCCGCTGGAAAACCTACGCAACACACTCATACAAGATCTCACACGCATATGGTCGGGGCTATCGAAGCCCCCGGGTATGGAGAAGTCCAAAATTGAAGATTACTTCGACTTCGCCTTTGCAGCTCTCCCGCACAAAATCTTACAACCGGAACGATTCGTTTCGGAAGTAGCTAAGCTCAGCACAAGGTTTAGAGAAGGCCACAGAGATCCAAGGAGAGATTCCCTGAAGGGAGATCAAGAACTTGATGGGGGGATGTTCTACCCCGAGTACCACCGTCGGATACCAGCGGACGGGTTTTCTATCTACGCTGAGGGTGTTTGGGATGCCATTGTGAATAACAAAGACTTAGATCTGCCTACACAACAAGAGCTGATGGCGCAGTTCCGATGCGATGAAATTTCGCGCGAGGTGCTAGTTAGCTTCGACGAAACTATCATACCATTTGAGAACAAGCAAGCTGAAGGGATTCGTCGTGGTGCGCCGGAGGTTCTCGGAGGATTAGGGGCTGCTATGCGTACAGCAAGGATGAAGACGGTCAAGAGTTTCGAGACTGAAGCGAGCAGATATCACAAAGGTGTCTTTGCGCGTAAAAAGGCCGAGCTTGAGGGTAAGATTGACGGGCGACTAAAGGCACTCTTCCTCGGACAGCTTTCTGCAGCCCACAAGTCGGGTGTAAGCAGATTCAGCGAAGCAGTGAGTGCTGCTGTCAAATCTGGGCAGAAGAAGGGTGCGAGCTACGACTTTGCTGAGATTGTCGAGCGTGAGAAGAAGGCTGCTTTGACAAGGTATGAGAAGGAGGCTAAGAGCGTGCTGGTTGAGGGAGCGCCCTGGAGTAACTATAAGCAAGAAATGTCACTTTTCCAAAAGGACCTGGCAGAGGTCAGTGGAAGACTAAGGCGGGAAGAAATGCGACGATTAGCAACGCGCGTTGAGCGATGGGTAAGATCACGTCTGGGAGAATCAATAGGCGTGGAATTCAACGCACTGGGATCTGGCCGAGGTGGATCAGGCGCGCCCGAGACAGGCGAAAAGCCAAGCGAGAACGGGATCTGGGATCGGATATGGAGCGTCTTCATCAAGACTGTTCAGGAGGCAGAACGAAGATTCACGGACAGGGCGAGAAGCTTCGACGCCAGTTCAGAAGAGGTAGACGTGGGATTATGGAGATTACGTCGAAAATCATGGGGCGTTCTCCGGGCGAAGATTGAGGAGGAAATGATGGAAGGAAACCTGCTTCTCAAACTTCGCGAAAATTTCGAGGACAAATTTAGGTACGACGAAGCGGGTGTTCCCAGAATATGGCGGCCCACGGATGATATTGAGGGAATGTACACCAAGGCTCGAGAATCAACCTTGACGTTGATTCCGCTGCTCTCCCGATTTCAATCATCCCACACGTCGTCTCCTCCGCCTCTCGATGATTGGATCGGTAACGCCCCGCCATCGGTGACCCCTGCCGATGAAGAGGACCTTACCCCTATCGGTGGTGTTGATGAAGAAGAAGGCAAAAGCTTAGAAGAGGAGATGACGATCCTTAGTGATGCGAAGAAGCAAGACGTCACTGTCCGTTTTAAGAAAACAGCTGATGGTGTGTACGTTGAAGCGAAGAGGAGTGCTATTGGAGGTATGACTCAAGTGCCTCTGTATTTTTACGGACTGCTTCTGGCTCTTGGATGGAACGAGATTGTAGCAGGTAAGCTGGTTCTAGAGCATCGCATGGCCGCCTTCCATCTTAACAGTTCATAGTACTGCGGAACCCTGTATATTTCATATTCTTAATTCTGGTTGGTGTTGGCGCCTACGTTACCTATACGCTCAATCTTTGGGGCCCAATGTATCAGATGGCGAATGCGGCGTCACAGCAAGCGGTGGAAGAGGGCAAGAAGCGACTCCGGGAGTTCTTGGAGTCGTCCGACACGGGGCGACAGGCTATAGCAATGTCTGGGCAAGATGACATACAGTTGCGGAAACTCAATGGGAACGGCAAGGCAGCGGCCGTTCAGGAGGAAGATGAAGAGATATGAGGTTGAAGCTATCGGCATTTGTCATGGTGTTGGATAGCGACTCAGAACATTACTTTGGGACATTGTCCTTTGTCTGAGTATGCAGATACCATTAAAATCTTTAAAGTAGTCCTATGTGCCCTGCCAAATTCCATTTTACCATTTCTCATCCTGCGTTCTGACGGTGACTGTTAGTCCGAGTCCTGCCCTTAGTTCTACTATCTAAGCTCCTTGCAAGGCTGAAAAAGATGCCTCGGCCCAAGGGGAAAACAATGTCCGATTAATGGCTTGATCTTGATACGCTTTAGGTACGCCCATTATGTTGCCTGCCCTTCTGGCGGATAGGCCTACTTTGACGGAAGCTTTGATGCTCCGAACCTTTCTTTTATTGGGACCCTAGATTACTCGTTGTTCCTTTCTCTTCCCGCTGCTAAAAGAGAAACCGAATGTGCTCCTGGCACTTCTGACTGACAAAGCAAACTCCTCTGCTGGTCTGTTCTTGTTTCGAGCTGTACCATGGCTATCCAGACCTACCTTGTGCTGTTGCGCAAGTATCTAGGTTTCTCTAGCCCAGTTGGCATATGGAGACTTCTTACCATTATCTTTGCTCTCCTCAATCTCAAGAACCTACCGTGTGCCTGGCATGTAAGAGAGTCCACCTTGTGGATATGATCTCGACCCAGTACTAATCCTCCTACAGATTCGACTTCTCAATGGCTTGTTCACCCAAATTCTTGCTAATCGCCGCCAACCAGTCTCAAAAGCCGGGCCAGCCGCTCTCTTCCAACCTATGATTACCTCCTCTTATAACTCTCCTCTCGAGTGCGATTGGAACTTTCACAAGTCCAACAGCACCTACTTTGCCGACTTTGACGTTGCTCGCATGAACGCGGTTGTTCGACTCTGCGGTAAGGGGATGGCCAAGACAAAGGCTGACATGGCCAAGGAGGGAAAAGGGAGTGTGGGCATTATGCTGGGTGGTGTGAGCTGCAACTTTAAGAAGGAGATTAAACCTTTCGAAGGCTTCGAGATATGGACGCGGATACTTTCGTGGGATCGGAAATGGATATATATTATCAGTCACTTTGTCAAAAAAAGAGCAGTCGAGCCAAAGGGGTATACGCTGCAGCCCTGGAAGAAGGTCAAGGCAGAGAAGGCAGCAGGCGATGGAAGCAATGGAGACGCTGTCAGTGGGAGTACTACGAGAGCGACACACCCTGCTATTTTCGCGTCCGGCATTGCCAAATACGTGTTCAAGAAAGGCCGCCTCACAATACCTCCTGAAAGAATACTGCAGAATGCAGGATTGCTACCGCCAAAACCTGTGGACCACGAGACACCTTCTGTCGCTACCTCACCACCATCCGGAGACGAGTCAAGTGTTCTAGTGCCTGAGACTATCCAAGACGCTGCCTTGGGCAAAGCTGAGGATCTTGCGGATTCTTCACTCCCAGCACGTGCTCGAGATGATTCTTGGGATTGGAATCGAGTAGAGCAAGAGCGAATGAGAGGAATGGAGACTGCGGATCTTTTCAACAGAACTGAGGCACTTAACGATGAGTTCACTGCGGAGAACACTCCAGGGTTGGGAAGATATGGAGACTGGTTCTGATAAACGGCGTTTTGCTGTAGAGCATATGATGAGATACATGGGTGCTATTTCTCCATAGAGAGACCCTATATAGACATAGATTTAGACGGTGAGCACGTTAAAGCGAGCCGTTCTCGACCGCTCAAAAACAATAATCATCAAAGGTTTCTTCCGCTTACACTTCTTACCTTTAATGTGAGCAGAGGCTGCTTCAACCAGATTTAATGGCGTAGCCTGCAAATGGTCACATCAAACAAGCTTTCCATCAGACCCAGAATTCCAGACCAGCAGCAACACACGCGTTCCTTCACTACTCCCTTGCGTCGCACAACCAAACGCCTTTACCATCTACTCCAATGCCCGAACCCGCTCCCAATCCGCATCACGCGCTTTGATTGTCACCTAAACTCGTCCACGAGACACACTTTGGATCCTGATCATAAGTATTGTCCACAGCTATGGGCTGGACTTACATAGCTTCGCTCTCCATGGGTGACCCAAGCCACGAGGAGGCACAAGATCCCAGCGCTGCCAGGAGAGTGCTGAAGGGTCGGGTTGTAGCTGGGTAACCAAGTGTCTATAGTTTAGCTGTTACGGAGATGGAAAGCTGCGGTGAGGGTGGTACCGTAAGATGTCTTTTGGAGAATGCCGGGGTTTTTACAGAGATTGCAAGACAGTGGGGAATCGACAGTTGGGAGGAACGGTGGTACGAGGTTAGGGAATTGACGAGGTGCTACTCTATCCGCAGTGGCGTCTCGAGCTTTTCTCCTTACCATCAAGCCATGTTTCGACACATTCCCCAAGATCCAGCCCAAGCTACATCGAGAAGCGTATTTGGCTGACTTCAAACACTGTGCACGCTCCCCGGCTCAAAGCGTGGATGGGTCGCTACTAAGAGATTTTTCCATTCTTCCAGAGTCCGTTCGTGCGAGCTAAAGGAGACGAGCATGTTGATATCCATCTTTTGCAATGCGTAATACTAGCATGGGCAAGGATTTCACGCTTCTCTTCCTAGACCGGTAATGCATCCCATAAAGAGACTTCACAGGTTCAGCTAGAGGCACAGCTACCGGTCAAATGCTATTAGAAAGGATAAATAGCCTATTATTTTTTGACGTTTTTCGACTTTTATTCCATCACGTCGTACAATATCTTTGCTTCCATCAGTGTGGAAACATTGAAGCCATATGAATAACTTAAGCGGCTTCATGGAGGGTCTGAGATGTTACATCAAGATTCAGGCGCTTAGAATTTCCATTGCTCAGGCCAAATGTTCATCCACGTCGGATTCACAGTATCCAATGTGGCCATTGTTTTGCTGGCTCGGATACCGTGCTCCGCATCAAAAGCCAAAGACCCTTTACCATTCTCGATCTCTTCAAACATTTCGAGCAGTTTCAAAGCAGGGCGCCTTGCTAGCTCTGAGCTGTCGAGGACGTCGAGCTTCAACAAGCTGTTTATCCAGTTTCGAGGCGAGACAATGTTCACTTGATGCCTAAGATGGCTCTGTAGTGTTCCGAGCAATGACTCCCACACTATCGGATGAGGGTTGACAAGGTTGTAGATGTCAGCATTGCCAGCGTTGTTGGCCGTCAATTTGCGCACGACCGTGCTTTTACCGGCATGTTGGAAAGGCTTGCCAGCATTCGTAACTTCAACTTTGGTTCGAGCTAATTGACCATGCCCAGAGACTAAGAGATTCGCTTGTTTCACAAGTGGCCAGACCTCCTCTACAAGCGATGCTCTGTTGGTGTCTGGCTGAGGTTCAAGTAACAAGGCTGCCTGAAATCTACCTTGTCCAACTGCAAGGGCCCTCATACGAAGCGGATGCCCCTGTATTAGGGCTTCCATTGAGACTGGATTGAACTTTTCGCCGTTGGATAAGACCAGTGTATCGTCTATCCGGCCATGAAAGCGCCACAGATTTGGTTTGGTTGGTGCGGTTTGAAGAGATCCTCAGTGTGCCATTTCTTGGTATGTGGAAAGTTGTGGTTTAAACCTGACATTTTTTCTGTGCTGTCATCACTGAGTACGACTAGTTCATACGCTCCATCCTCCTACGGCTGCAACTCAAGCTTACGACACGGTTTCCATTCGATATAGGCCCAGTCCTCTCTTAACGGAACCAGTTGCTGGATTGGAAGCGTTTCTGTTACGCCAAAAATTGGGCAGATGTCAATGATATTGCTCAAGAGATCTCCAGCGAAGGGCGACAGTGAACCACCTGTATATGCTACCCGTTCTAAATCCTTGAAGTTATTCAGGCCTTCAGGCTCCTACAGTAACTGTTCGATGATTGAAGGTGGGATGAAAGAGCTTTCAAGTGGTGACATTAAATGACCATTTGCTGGTCTGTGTACAGGCCCTAGAACCGGTGCACAGGCTTCAGAAAAGATAGGGACAACTAGATTTGCGTCAGTAGTCGTTGCGGAAATGACTATAACTGTGTACGGCTTACTTATGGTTGCGATAAAACCTGCTAACTATGTGTTGCCACATGTGAGAATCGCCAATTTTCAAAGCCATAAGTTGGACACTCAACTGGAAAAGCGGTATATGTAGTATTTTCCGCTGCGCTTGAAGTCCCAGATTGTGAAATCCAGGCCTTTGCGGCCCTCTACCTTCTGTAGATAGCGGTCATTGTCCATAGTGGCAAATGTGCCATGAGTCATGAAAATTGGCTTGGGCAGTCCTGCAGAGAATATGAGCTTTGTACATACCTAGCCATCGAACAGTATACCGGTCGAGCCGGAGGAGTGGAGAATGAGAATGGGTTTTCGAGCTGCCTCATCAAAGGTATAATCATAAGGATACGGCTCTGCATTTGCTAGAAGCATCTCTTCAAAGGATAGGACTTGGAAGCAACGAAGGTCCTCCTTGGCTGCTAAAAGAGCTTTGGTGATCGGTGCGAGTTCAGGAGAATAGAGAAATTTCGAGCATTTCGTTTGTTCAAGCAAGGATACAGATGCTTTCGTGGGATTCCACGGAGACAATAGGAGAGCCTTATAGAATTTGTTAAGCTTTATCAAGAACTTTCTCTCGTATACTTACCTTATAACAACACTTTACAGCAGCAAGAAAGATTACTGCAGTACTGAGATCGGGGATGCCCATATAAACCAGAGTCTCGAATTCATCACTCGGCCAATTTTGTCCTGAATCCAGTAAGCGAAACCGTTAGTTGCACCAGCCATATCCCCACATGTTATGTCATGGAAGCCGTCAGATAAATCGGTTGAGTGTGGATTCGACGCGTATAGCCGATCCGAGGTTCACTTTGCGTGTTCATCTAGAACATGTGGTAGGTAGTAATCTCCTTCCATAGAGCCGATCTTGAACAGTACACCCACTCATCAAGGCTCGACTCGAAAATGTTAGACGGTATAAGAAGGCCAGTGGCGCATAAGCATGGAGGAGAGCCGGACCTGGAGGGAAGGGAGCCATAACTAGATCTATGGGCGAGGTCGACAATTAGGACTCGAGCGATGTTCTTCGCATGAATATATTGCACTCGGGTGAAATCTTTTTTTCTCTCAAAATCCCTCGTTTGCTTGGCTTACATGTTTGCGCTTCAAATCTCGAGTGCGGATAAGACTCCCTCACTCTGTCAGGTCGCCAAGGTAAGTTCTACCTTCTGGTTATTCTACTGCCAATGGGGAAACATCATGGTAGAAGAAAAAGATGTCAACGCGTGGAAGCGTTCAGTCTCAACACAGCTCAAAATTTCCGCTGCATACGTATCAGTGCAGACCTTCCTGATCTATTGTCCCACGCCGCAAGCCCATACAATCGACGTGACTACCGTCGCAATTATTGCCCCTGCGATAACTTCAAGGGGCCTAAGATAACCAAGCATGCCCAACGAAGTGAGCGTAGCAAAGATACCTCCAGCTGGTGTGAAGCCGCCATAGGCCCAAGCCTGAAATGCTGCAGCGAGTGTACCTGATCATGGTGAGCATCTCGACAAATCAAAAGAAAGTCTTCCACGAACCTGCACCAATTCCCGCAGGACTAAAGCCGATACAGAAGAGTAGTATCACAACAACTATGAACGTAATCCACCAGGCCATGATGAGCGCTAATATATCTATTATCTAGCCATTAGCGTCCATGGCCTCAAGTAGTCAAACCAATGCTCATCGTCGCAATTAGAGTCAGGAGAACCTACGTGGTTGTTTTAGCCATTCTGTTAATGCAGCACCATGCTCTCGCAGCCAATCCCATACGAGCGAACGATCTGCAACAAAATTGCCAATGCCAGAGGCAAAGTTGGTGGAATTGGAATAGTTGAATCCTGCATACACTAGATACATTGTCGTCTTCCTTGACAAGGTCGTAGGACTTTGTCGATTCAGAAATAGTCTCTCGCTTCACCGGACAGCACTGGGTACCACCGATTCTCCTTGTGACAAGCTCGACGAGTAGACGTAGGAAGACTCTGTTAATTATGGAGATGACAAGGCGTCGAAATGCTCGAGGATTCTCTACTAATCAAGTCTTCAATCTGAAACGGGAAAATGTCAGTTGGCTTTTTTACCTTGCATTCAGTATGTGATGCTGTACTGAAGAATTGGTTCATTCAAATCACTTAAATTGCTTAACCAAGCTGACAACAGTGCGGAGGGCGTAACGCAAACGCGCTAGTATGAATTAGGTTAGCGAGTATTGTACTACTACTGTTCCTACTGCTCTACACCCCCACTCCCCTTACTCCTATTGCTTCAACATGATCGAATCTACTGACGATAGCGGAAGTTTACTTCCCAGTACATCTACGGCATTACTTTGAAACCCGGTAACCGGTTTGAAAGCAGCCGATGAGTGTCGAGCGAAACCGGAATTCCAAGACCTACTTTCTTCAGGGCAACTTCTGTGCTCGGGGCGGTCGGTATGACCGCAGATGCACCGTCCAGTGCATCTCCCTATTGTTCACCTCGGAGTCACCCTTTCTCTACCAGCGTCTCACTGTGGAACTAGATTGGGGGCTTGGAAGCGCTTTACGATGAAGGAATGGAACTCGCTGAAAAAATGAGGCAATATAGGAATGCAGTTGACGTTTACGTGGAACCATACGCTAACCATGATATTATTTATCTTGGAAAAAACTTAGGCTTCACGGTAGAGGCAGTCAAAGTGGTCAACTTGCAGGAGGGTACATCGAAGGACGAGGGGAGTAAGGAGAAGACAGTCGGTTGATGGCTATTCTTAAAAGCTTAGCGAACGAAGGTAACATATTGTGCGAATGCTGGAATTTTTCTATAGGAGCGGCTAATGAGCACCCATTATACTGACCAAACCACCGCAACTTACCAGTAGTGTTTACCAGTAGTTTCTCTCACTGAGTTATGCTCCGTCAACTTTTGACAAGCAGTGGCGCAGATGTACCAGAGCCGACTAATTCAAAGGAAGGGAAAGCGCATTTTAATCGAGTACTGACTATGATTCGAACGAAGACATAGTTGTGTTGGAATACGAGGTCATATGGGGGCAGACTGATATTTTGGTTGTTGCTTCCCTATGACACAAGCCTCACAAACTGATTCTGGGGTGTCCTGTTTTTCTAGGCTATTAGCCGAATCCACATCGATGCCACTGCTCATAGTGGCGAGGCGTTTGACGTCGGTCATGTTCAAATGAGCTAGACGAATGTGCCACTGACGCCAGGAAGCCCTACTTGGTCTGAAGGTTCTGCTTGACCAACCCCCCTGATGTCAATCAGTCAGTCGATCAAGCAGAACCTTCAGACCAGGCAAGGCTTCCTGGCGCCAGTGGCATAATCGTCTGGCTCATCTGAACATGACCGACGTCAAACGCCTCGCCACTATGAGCAGTGGCATCGATGTGGATTCGGCTAATAGCCTAGAAAAACAAGAATCCCCGGAGTCAGTTTGTGAGGCTTGTGCCATAGGGAAGCAATAACCAAAATATCAGTCGGCCCCCATATGACCTCGTATTCCAACAGGTTATGAGCCCGGCTTAGTGCAAGCTGCCTAAGTTGATGTTCCGTTCTTGAGTACGTTAACTCATCGTCCATGTCTATCCTCGTCGTCATCAATCGAAAGCCTCCACGCGATAGAGCCAATCAGAAACACCGTGAATATGTGCCTTCGATGAAGGGAAGCGGTGCAGTCAAGTCAGGTTCACGTAGCCGGTGGTTACTGAGCCGAGTCAGTCATCGTGGATAGATGAAGCGATGCATCAATTATATCCGGATGAGCCAGAAACGAGCCAGAAACGACGCAGAAACGATGTCATCCTGGATGGATCAGATTAAGCCGTGAATATATGCCTTCGGAGCGAGGGTAGCGGTGGATCCAAATGGAAACCGTGGATAGGCCTCTGTTGAGAGCAAACGGCATATAAAAGCCAAGAGGCTTGAAAGTCTCCTGTCAGGATTCAAGAGCTAGGAAGCTTCAAAGCCGAAGTTTGAAAGCCACGTCAGGTGACAGGAAGCTAGAAAGTCGATAGAAGAACTGTCAGGATCCAAGAGCTAGGAAGCTTTAAAGCCGAAGTTTGGAATCTACGTCAGGTGATAGAGGAGCTTGAAAGTTCCAGAATATACTGCTCCGTGTTAGGAGCCGGGGGAGCCTGATCAGCTCCATGCTATTACTCCGTATAGGAGCCGGGGGGGCTAGAAAGCTTCAAAAATGGAAGCCGAAAAGCTTCAGAAAGGGAAGCTTGGAGGTCCGAATTTGGCCCATGGAGGCTCCGATTCCCAACGGGGAGTGTCGGAAATAGGGGAATTGGTAACCTCCGCTTTATAGGGCTGGTAGGGCTGGGGCCCGCTAGTAGAGTTTCCATCTGAATGGTCCAACCACGACGGGATCATGGTGTCAGCCTTACCGTCCTTGCGAGGGCCGAGGCGTGGGACTGGGGGGTGTAAGCTCAAATAGCCTTGTATGTGGGTGCTCAAATTCTATCCCATGCATGAGCTGAAGCAGGACGCTGACAGCGCATAAATTAGGCGTAGAAAGCGTAGCTTGCCTCCGTCCTTCCACCTCCTAGACAGCCTCCGAACAGCAACAAGCAAAATATCAAGATGCCCCCAAAGAGGACATTGTCGGATTGAGACCTTCCATTCCTGGAAGCATTGCATTGTCTCTACATGGTATCGCCGAAGGATCGTGACGAGAATTGATATCGATTTAGGCATTGGCGCGTGAGGGGTGGGGGCGTGCCCTAAGCCCTGGGATCCGTGCCGACTGCCAAGATATCCGGTGGCCCACCCTTAGCTCATCCTTCGCTTAGGATGAGCTTACATAGGGTGGGCCACGGATAGGGTTTTAGCCCGCTACCTTATTGCGGTTGTTCATTGAACCCTTTGGGGGCCTTTTGCTTTTTGAGCATCTACTAGCCCTTAGGGGCGTAATACGAATATGCAAGAATCGTATTCTTCTTCAACTTGTGGGAATACGAGGTCATATGGAAGCACCATCGTTCCATTGGCGCATCATGATTGGTATCCTTCCCCGCAATACCGTTTAAGTCATGCGCGCTGACGAGAGGGTGTCGGGGTACTCATAAACTATCATATTTCAAGTCTGAAGGCTGATAAACCACATGGCTCTTTTCCCTTACGTCTACAACACTCAGCATTTGACCCTTTTTCTTGTTTCCAAGTCTAGTGAACGAAGTCTTCGTCGCTCTCGTTGCCCTCCTCTTCCGAGAATTCGTTCGCTTCCTTCCGCATTCAGTTTTCGCTGTTCCAGCTGATATCGTCTCCAGCTTTCTCTTTATTCTTGTGATATTCACTGCTCTACCATAGTCACCTTCTGAATAGTCGAATCCCCCCACTTGTATCTGGTGATGCTAGCTCAAACATGCCTTTTCGGGCGTTGAGAGCGCGAGGAGCCTTCAAAAGCCAGCTTCTCCTCCCCACGCCCTCCATTTATAACAACTTCCCAGACCTGACGCGTCAAAATGCAATACTACTTCTTCAAGTTCTCTGGTGTTTGCGTAGCTTTGGCAGCAACTGTCTCCGCTGCTCCGTTCAGCAACGGGCCTTTTGATTCTGCGTTCAGCAAACGGCAGAGTCCAGATGTATCATCCACAAACTTGACGGTGGATCTCGGATATGAGGTATACCAGGGATACTGGAATTCTGAAAGCGGAATAAATTCATGGCAAGGGTAATCGGTTTTCCTGTGCGATCATCTGAGTCCATACTCACGGAGAGATAGGATACGCTATGCAGCTCCGCCGACGGGCCAGTTACGCTGGCAGGCACCTCAAACGCCAGCGACTAATCGAAACACCGTGATTCCAGCTGATAGTTTTGCTCCGAGATGTCCACAGGCTCCCAGTGCTCCATTGTGAGTAGCAGTTGTACACTTATTAGCCATCATGACCTGACGCCTTGTGATAGGAGTCCCGGGGGCGACAACTCTGGTGACGAGGATTGCTTGTTTCTAAATGTCTACTCTCCTCAAAATGCAACCAATTTACCTGTTCTGGTTTGGATTCGTAAGTCACTGGTTTACTTCTCAATGTCTTCAGCCCTGTCGCTAGCACACTTTACGCGAATGGTGGAGGGTACAGGTCTTAAAAGCGCTGCTACTGAGGCTACCTCATCTGTCAATTCAGATTCCATAAACTGATCACTTTCAGACGGTGGTGGATATGGCCTAGGCAAAGGTGACATGCAATTCTCGCCCATGATCAATGCCAACAACAATACCTTCATCGGCATCGCAATCCAGTATCGCGTAAGCATATACTCGCAGCAAAAGCAACGAGTCCGTACTAACCACAACACCAGTTAGGCGCCTTTGGCTTCTTGTCCTCAGACGAGGTTCACAAGTGTGGAGTAGCCAATGCCGGCTTACTCGACCAAACGTTCGCTCTCCATTGGATTCAGAAATATGTCCATTTGTTTGGTGGAGATCATTCGCAAGTTACTATCAGTGGACAAAGCGCTGGAGGTATACCAGTCACTTTACTAGAGTATTAAGACACTTACTAATTGTTACTCGACTTTTAGGAGGCTCAGTCATGATGCAAGCCATGGCTTATGACGGCGGTCTCAAAGACTCGCTTTTCAAAAATGTTGGTCCCACTTTGCTCGTTGTTCATATATTAGCTAACGTCCCCAGCTCATCGCCGCATCACCTTTCCTACCCGAGCAATATGGTTATGCAGATGCTGTACCCACGCAATATTACAACTCTTTTGCCCAGGCGGTTGGGTGTCTCCCTTCATCAGTAGCCGATAGCACGGTATTTGACTGTCTTCAAAACACGAGCACGACATTACTGCAGGCTGCAAACGTCAACGTGTCTTCGTCCGGCAGGTATGGCACCTGGGCATTCCTTCCAGTCACGGACGGGTCTTTGATCCAGCAGAGACCAAGTGTGCAACTACCCGCCAAGCAAGTGAATGGAATCAATATACTTACAGGCGTACGTTTGATCTTCCTATCCCCACGTTCTCCATACTAACAACGAAACTCAGAATACCGCAAACGAAGGCTCACAATTCGTTCCCCAAAACATCACCACCGAAGACGACTTCATCGCTTTCGCCCACCTATACTTTCCTCTCTTCACCAAGGCCGACATCACCGCCCTCCTCACGCACTACCCCTCCACCCCCGCCCCCGTCGACCCAACAACCCCCCGCTTCGCCACCTCCGGCCTCAGGGGCCCCACCGCCTTGAACGAGAGCACCTACGGCACCGGCCAGCAACAGCGCGCAATGGTAACTCCTTTCTTTGCTTCCTTTTCGCATCTCCCACACCTCCCATCACTTTCTCTAACCCCAAAGCAGAACCTCTACGCCGAATCTACCTTCGTCTGCCCTTCCTACTGGCTCGCCGAAGCATTCTCCTGCAACGCCCGCAAAGCCTACAAGTACCAGTACTCCGTCATCGGCGCCTCGCACGGGCAAGACATAGGCGCGTACACAGGTGTATACCCCGGCCCGTTTCTCGGGCCTGATTTCGTCAAAGCTTTCGAAAGTACGTACCCCAGTTCCCCTCCCCCTTCAATCCTTCCAATGGCGGTAGCAAGCAATTCTAACCTACCCCCCACACAGCCGTCTGGGGCGCCTTCATCACAACCTCCAATCCCTCCATCCCCCCCTCCACCGCCGCCTCCCCACCATCTCCAAACCCAATAACCCACTGGCCGCTCTACACGCCGCACCGGCCCGTGCAGATCAACATGAACCAGACGGGCGGCGTGCCTTATAACGCGGGCACGTTTAATGGACAAGTCGTAACCCAGTTCCAGAACCCGGGGCTAAGCAACGATTTTAGCCTCGTGAATGCGAGGACTTGGGAGGGCGGGAGGGGCAAAAGATGCAAGTGGTTGAAGAGTGTGGGGGCGAGGGTGCCTGAGTGAAGGGCGAGGGATGCTGGAGTGATGGCGTGTGGTTATTTGCGGGTGGGTGACTGTCTGCGATTTGGTTGTTAGAGTATTATAGCGAACATATCGACTAATCAGTACTATATACTCGTAAACATCCTCAAAATTCACCGCACACCCCCTTCCCTCAAACAGCCTCAACAACAACACCTATCCTCCTTTACATCCTCCCACTTGCACCCTTTCAACTCAACACCACCATCTAACCCCCCCACCCCACCACAACCCCCTCTCACCCACCCCCCACTCCACCGCCCTCGCCCCCACCACCCAACCCCAACAAAACCCCACACCCCCCCCCTTCTTTCCCAACCCCCCAACCCCCCACTCTCACGCTCCAAAAACCCCCCGAATCTCCATTCCCAACTCCCCAACCCACATCTCTCCCACCCACCTTTCTTCCCCATCACGACCGCCATTCCTAGCTCCGTGCGCTGAGATGAGATGCCAGAGTTATAGTAGCGTGGGTGTATGGTGAAAGGGACAGGAACAAAGAGGGGGTTTGGATGGGTGGCGCGTGCACTGATGAATTGCGCGTGCGAGGGGTAGGAAGGGGGGGTGGTTTGGAGAGGGAGGGTTGCTAGGGGCGGGGAAATGGGAAGGAAGGGGTGATGGGTGGGCGAGTAGCGAGGCCTGGGATTTATGATGCAGGTCGAGAAGTGCTGGGGATAAAGTTTCTTATTTGAAGCAAATGTGAAATGACGATGATGAAATGATGATATTGAATTGAAGAGAGAAAGAAGAGCGACGACTTTAAGAATTCGTATTATAACGACCATCACATCCACTTCATCCACTCCATCCAACGTCGTCGCCATCATCGATCATCTCAATCTCACCTGGCTTCCCGCTAACAACATCCTCGTCCGCGACGCCGACAATCCCGACGTTTTCTTCCCCTTTCTCCCGCTTCTTCGACGGATTCCACAATGCACGGCTGAACTAACGGTCTCTTCGACAGCAGCGACGACGGCAAAGACCAGAAGCGCACGAGCGAGGAACGCGCTGTTTGCGCACGCGAGGAAGATGTGGGGCGCCGCAAAACGATCGAACGACGCGAAGATGAAAAGCTCGCGGCAACTTATATCTAAATGCTACATAGCGGTTAATGAAACATCAGCTCTTCAATTCCTTCACCTCCTCGATTCAAACCAACACGAACCAAACCTGCCAACTTCATCAACAACAAAAGTCACGGGTATCATGTTCGAAGAACAACGTCGACACACGTCACCTCATTCGGCGCTATGTAATACCGAATTATATCCCGGGCATACATATGCTGCCTATCGTGCGTGCCCGCTTCTGCCTATTTGAGAAAAATCAGAAACTTTGTGTCTGAGGTCATTGAAAGGCGTGTTTTGACGGACACACAGTACCTTGACGATGGGACGGGTTTGACGTGGAAAGTTTGGCCTACATACAGCAATCTGGCCCCTGATCGAAGACGCCAAGACGAGCTGGGAATTGGTTTATCTAGTGGGTCGACCCACACACGGTACCTTGACGATGGGACGGGTTTGACGTGGAAAGTTTGGCCTACATATGCTGCTGGGATGGATGGGGGGGAGCCGATTAAGAGCTCGAGGACAGAGGGAGATGGAGGTTTTGGAGATGTGAGTCGAGGGGTTTTGGGGGAAGCGGATTGGAGATTTGGAGGGTTATTTACTTCGTTGTATATCTACATAAATTATATATATACGCTTCGAACTTGAAAATCGAGGATTGCCGTTTTCGTTCAGGAAAGGGAGCAGGGCCGCTTTTTAAATGGAGCACTAGAGAAGCACTGAGGAAGCACTGGAGAAGCACTAAAGAAGCAAAGAGGAGCATGGTCTCGATATTCGATGAGACGTAGCATGTAGCAGCCTAGACTGGCCGAGTCGCCTGCATCATTGTCAAATAACGAAGAGTGTCACTTGCCACCTGAGCTCAACCGCGACTTGCCTAGCGCTCAGTTCATGTCTCAACAGTACACTTTCCATGCGGGTATTGTTGGAAATAGGGGAGTTGGTAACCTCCGCCTCATAGGGCTGGTAGGGCTGGGGCCCGGTAGTAGAGTTTTCACCTTCCACCTCCTAGATAGCCTCCTAACAGCAACAACCAATATATCAATATGCCCCCATATGACCTCGTATTCCAACAGGTATGAATGATAGTGGAAAAGTTCTCGCCCGCAGGGGTCCGTCAAAAATGGTGCAGTGAAGAAAGCTGGCAGCTGTGGAGTACATAGGCACGGTGGCGAGGGGGCAGTTACACGTCTTGACTAAAAGGATGGGCCAAAGTGACTGGGTAAGTGGTGGGATCTTCGTCTCTTTTATCGGTACTTCTCGTGATGCGAAGGCCCTTGGTCGTGATGGGGATTGTGGATAGGCGTTGGACGATCTGTTCATGTACAGTAGTGATTAGAGTAGTACGTGATCTGCCGTGTGAATGTTCTCCGATTTGTGATCGTGTCGTTACAAGTAGATGTGCTTAAAAAGATGCGACTCTACCAAAGAGCCACGAT
>JAABUT010001218.1_pt1 | contig 30944 bp, 25 predicted proteins | sample 5559281 | NCBI WGS metagenome assembly JAABUT01 (sample SAMN10711880, study PRJNA513359) | rock metagenome | isolation source: Antarctica rocks | place: Antarctica: Victoria Land, Ricker Hills nord | collected 2016-01-04
TCGTATAGGCGAGGTCGCGGATGTCGTCGGCCGCGACATCGGTGGGTGGTCGCCGCACCGCGCCGGCCTCGGCCGTGGCGACATCGCTGAAATTCGGCGTGCCGCCGGGTCGGACCGCGGGCTCCGGGACGCGGAGCGTCAGGGGCCGGCTCACGTCCGTCATCTCGCGCCTCCCCTGGTGCGCCGGGCGGCCCCCGCCGCGGGGTCCGCGGCTGGTCGGGGGACCATCGTCTTGGGAGAGCCTAGGACGGGGCGCGGCGGAGATCAACGAAGGGCCAGGCGGACGGCCGCGTGCGGCAATTTTGCCGAGATCGGCCGCTAGTGACTGAGGCGTCGTGGTCTTGAAGATGGCGGCTGAACGACGAGTTCGTCCTGATCCACGGCGTGCGGCCCCGGACCCGCACATGGCATGAGGAAATCCGATGGGCCGCATCACCACGCGACGCTACGATCCGACCACGATGGCGCTGCACTGGGCGACGGCCCTGCTGGTCGCCACCCTCTGGATCATCGGCCAGACAGCCGACTGGATCCCGGACGGTCCCTTCAATTCAGCCTACTGGTCCACCCATATGGTGCTGGGCTTCGCCCTGGCGGCCGTTCTGGCTTGGCGCCTGATGTGGCGGTCCAGCAACGGGCGTGGCCTGCCGGCGGCCGACACCGGCCTGCTGCATGTCGTGGCGAAGGCGACCCATTACGGGCTCTACCTGCTGCTCGTCACGGTGGTGACCTTGGGGGTGATCAACGCCTTCGTGCGCGGTTATTCGATCTACGGTTTGTTCCGGTTGCCGCAATGGGGCGATCGCGAGTGGCGTCACCCCATCACCGACTGGCACGGTCTCGCGGCCAACGTCATGCTGGCCCTGGCGGGCATCCATGCCGCGGCTGCCCTGGTTCATCAGTATCTTTGGCGGGACGGCCTGCTCGGCCGCATGATCCCGGGTGCGGATGTCGGCGGGGGCGCGACGGCACCGGATTGACGCCGATCGGCTACGGTCTCCCTGCGGCCCCGAGATAGAACCGGGCCGCGTTGGTGGAGAACAGTTTCTCCATATCGGCCGGCCCGAAGTGCCGGGCTGTCAGGAGACGCGCCGCGTTGTTCACCTCCGCATAGGAGGCCGCCAGGGTACAGACGGGCCAGTCGCTGCCGAACATCAGCCGGTCGGGGCCGAAACAGTTCACCACATGGTCGACGTAGGGCCGCAGCTGGTCGGGCGTCCATGAGCCGGCAGGCGCTTCGGTGACCAGGCCGGATAATTTGCAGGACACGTCGGGCAAGGCCGCGACGGCCGCGATGCCCTCGCGCCAGGGGTCGAGCGTGCCGGCCGCGATCTCCGGCTTGGCCATATGGTCGATGACGGCCCGCAGGCCGGGCGTGAGCGAGAGCGCCTCGCGCACGTGGGGCAGGTGGCGTGGAAAGATCAGGACGTCGAGAGCCAGCCCGCGATCCGCCACGAGACCGAGGTGGCGCAGCACGCGGGGGCGCAGGATGAAGCGGTCGTCCGGCAGGTCCTGGAGCATGGGCCTCAGCCCGACGAATCTGGGCGAACGGCGAAGATGGTCGAGCCGTTCCGGAAAGGCGTCGCTGTCCATGTCGAGCCAGCCGACCACGCCCGCGATGAAATCGGTCTGCTCGGCCAGTTGCAGGAGGAACTCGGTTTCGGCCTCGGTCTCGGCCGCCTGAACCGCGATGGTGCGAGTGATGCCGGTTCGCGCCATCAGGGGCGCGAGGTCCCCCGGCATGAAGTCCCGCAACAGGGGCGCCACATGCGGACCCATCCAGCCGTAATCGCCGCGCGCGATCGTCCAAAAATGCTGATGGCTGTCGATCATGGCGGTCGTGGTCACCGGACGGAGGTCGACTGTCGGCAGGCAGGAAAGGTCACCCCGGATTGCGGGCTGGGTGGTGGCTTTCGAGCTTTGACTCTGCCCGATACCCCCGGAACGTCAAGGCATGGATGGGGCCGGGATTCGGGCCGGAACAGCCTCCAGCCGCGACGCCGTGCCAGTGCAGGGGCTTGGCGAAGGAAGTCATGGCATGCCGTAAAGCGTCACTTTACGCAAAACCACCGTCCTTATAGACTGGTTCTGGATTAAGATCGGGAATGTGAGGCACAAAGGGCTAAGGTGGTTGATGGAGACGGGCGCTGCGCCCGGCCTGCCGGCCGACGCAGTACCGAAAATCCGCATCATCCTGACCTTCCTCAAGGCTATGGGGGCCGAGGACGAACTGCGCACCCTGGAAACCGCACCAGCTCACAGGCGACCGCAAAGGGACATGGGCGCTTCACGTCACGAAGAACTGGCGCATCACGTTCATGATCGACGACGGCGCCACAGAAATCATCGACTTGGATTACGAAGACTACCACTAGCGGCAGGACATGTTCCAAGGAAGGAACAACACATGACTGGCAAAGGTATCGGGATGAAGGACCCTGCACATCCAGGCGGTTTCATCCGCGAGATCGTTACCGAATTGGAATTGAACGTGACGGAGGCGGCCGAAGTGCTGGGCGTGACGCGTCCGGCGTTGTCCAACCTTTTGAACCAGCGTGCGGCCCTGTCCCCGGAGATGGCCTTGCGGATTGAAAAAGCTTTTGGCGTCTCGATGGACACCCTGATGCGGATGCAGAACGCCCATGACATCGCACAGGCCCGCAGCCGAGCCTGGCATGAGCAGCTAATCGAGCGCGAGGCGCATGTGAAACTGTTGATGGACCCGATCCATCGTGAAGCATGGGACCAGTTCAAAGCGGCACCGGAGCGGAAAGACCGTGAGGGCCTGCAGATTGGTAGGACTCCGCATGCCTGAAACGCGATCGAGCTGTATCGGCCTGTGGGCGACAGGTTGGACCCTGCGCCAGGCCCAGCTGCGGCCATGCACCCCTGCCACTTGGTGAACGCCGGGGCAGAGCCTCGCGGCGTCATGCGCATCAGGCGGGGGTCGGCGGCGCGGGGCTGCCTCGGCCTGACAGCCCGCCGGCGTGGCTCGCCGGCAGGCGGTCGCCCCGCGCGAAGAGCTTGTGGCGGAGCGAGCCGTCGCGATAGGCGGTTTTGTAGAGGCCCCGCTCCTGCAGGGCCGGCACCGCGAAGGTCACGAAATCCTCCCAGCACTCGGGCACCACCGTGCGGGTGAGATTGAAGCCGTCGACCTCGCCCTCGACCATCCAGGCCTCGAGCTCCGCCGCGACCGCCGCGCCGTCGCCGATGACCAGCGGGTAGCGGCCGCCGAGCGCGAGCTGATCCAGCAGCCGGCGCTTGGTCAGGCCACCCTGGAGGGCAGCCCGCGTGGTCGACTGGATGGCGTTGGTGGGTCGGGAGGCGACCGTCTCGTCGAGCCCGTACCGCGACAGGTCGATGCCGCTCCCGGCGCCGAAATGGGCGAGGCCCGCCTCGGGGCTGGCGTGGCGCAGGTAGTCGGCATGCTTCTCACGGGCGGCCGCGGCGGTCTCGCCCGTCACCACGCTGATCCCGACCAGGATCCTGATGTCGTCCGCGCTGCGTCCGGCCGCCACCACCTCCTGGCGCAGGCTGCGCGAGGCCTTGCGGGCGGCCTCACGGTCGGGGGCCGAGATGAACACGCATTCCGCGTGGCGCGCCGCGAAGCGTTGGCCGCGCCCCGACGTGCCGGCCTGGAACAGCACCGGCGTCCGCTGCCGCGAGGGTTCCGCGAGATGATATCCGCTGGATCGATAGAACGGACCCTCGTGACGGACCGCATGGATCTTCGCCGGGTCGGCATAGACTCTGGAGTCCTTGTCGCGGCGCACGGCATCGTCGTCCCAACTCGCCTCCCAGAGCTTGTAAAGCAGGTCGAGATAATCGTCGGCCCGGTCGTAGCGGCTGTCGTGCTCCACCATGGCGTCGAGCCCCACGGCGCGTGCGGCGCTGTCGAGGTAGCCCGTGACGACGTTCCAGCCGATGCGTCCGTCGGTCAGGTGGTCGAGGGTCGAGAAGCGCCGCGCGAAGGTGTAGGGGTGCTCGACCGCGATATTGACCGTGAGGGCGAAACCGAGATCGCGGGTGACGGCCGCCATCGCGGGCACCAGCAGGGTCGGGTCGTTCACCGGCAACTGGATGGCTTCGCGGGCCGTGAGGTCGATCCCGCCCCCGTAGACGTCATAGACCCCGACGACGTCGGCGATGAAGACGGCGTCGAACAGGCCCCGCTCCAGCGTCCGGGCGAGGTCGGTCCAATGATCGAGGCGGGTGTACTCATGCGAGCGGTCGCGCGGGTGCGTCCAGAGGCCGTGGTTGATGTGGCCGACGCAGTTCATGGTGAAGGCGCTGAGGATCATCTCCCGTCGGCGCGTCATCGCTGTCTCCCAAGCTGCGGATCGTGCCCCGGCCCGGCGGCGGCTCGATCCTGGTCACCGTCAAGCACCGTCGCGTGGTCCGGTCTCGACAGGATCGCTCCGGCCGGATGCGTTTGCCGCCCGCCGCCGATCCAGTCTCGTTCAGCATAGCCGGGACGGCGAGCGCCGCCACTCCTCCGGGTTGCCGGCGTTGATGAGGCGTATGCTCGGCCGCGTCTCGTGCCTGAACACAAGCGGTAGCGGGCCGGGAGGTCCCGATCCGGACCGACCTGGGCGCCGCGGCTCGCAACCGTCGTGAGGCAAGCCAAGGCAAAGGTCCGCGCGCGGCGCGGCGCTTGCGACCTCCGTCCCGAAGACCCCAAGGAGGCTCGCATATGACCCGTATCGGACCGCTCGCCGTTTCAGATTGGAGCACAGGCGTCCCGTCGTCGCCCGCGCCGTCCGCCGCTGCGCAACCCGTCTCCGCGCCACGCGCCGTCGCGCCGCGCGTCCCTCTTCCGATCGAATGCCCGCTCGTGATCGAACTCCACGGCGCGCTCCTCCGCACCGGCCTCGTGTCGGAGGTCGTCGCGGCGGCCCTGCGCCGCAGCCCCCTGGCTTTACTCGGAGCCCTGTTCAGCGCCTCGCGTGGCGCCCTGCTGCGGCCGTCGGACGGCGGGGCGGGCCTTTCGCGGGCGTTGGCCGGCCTAGCCGCTGTGGACGTTGACACTTTGCCGGTCCGGGCCGAGCTCGTCGCCTTGGCCGAGAACGAGGCGGCCGAGGGCCGCACGGTGGTGCTCAGGACTGGTGCCGACGAGCTCCTGGCCCGGCGGATCGCCGCGCGTTTCCCCTTTGTGTCCCAGGTCGCCGCGACCGGCGAGGATGGGGCCGCCGCGCTCGCCCGCCGCTTCTCCGGGGGCTTCGCCTACGCGACCGACGACGGCGGAAGTGCGACCGCCCGTCTCGCCGCCGCGGTCGTTACGGTCGATGCCGGCCCGCGCGCTCGCGCGCGGGTGGAAGCTATCGGCCGCCCGGCCCTTCACCTCGGGTCGCGTCCCTCGCCCCTCGGCGTGCTCGCCCGGGGGCTGCGTTTGAGGCAATGGGCCAAGAACGCCCTCGTATTCGCGCCACTGGTGCTGGCGGGGCGCTACGCCGAGCCGCAGGCTTGGCTCCTCGCGGCCGCGGCCTTCCTCGGCCTCGGCCTCGTCGCCTCGGCCACCTACTTGGTCAACGACCTCCTCGACCTCGATCACGACCGACGCCACTGGTCCAAAAAGGACCGGCCGCTCGCCTCCGGCGCGCTCTCCATTGCCTCGGCCGCCGCGCTCGTGCCGGCGCTGGCCGCGGCCGGGCTCACGCTCGGCATCGCGGCCGGGCCCGCGGTGGGCGCAATCTTGGTCGCCTACGCGGGGGCGACGCTCGGCTATTCGGCCGGCCTCAAACGCGTGCCGATCGTGGATGTCGCCGTCCTGGCGAGCTTGTTCACCCTGCGCCTATTCCTCGGCGTCGCGGCCGTGGGGGCCGCGGTGTCGCCCTGGCTGTTCGTGTTCTCGATGGCGCTGTTCCTGTCCTTGTCGATTGCCAAGCGCCACACCGAGGTGGTGCGGATGCGGCTGGAGGGCGGCGACGCCGTTCGGGGTCGGGGCTACGTCGCCCGGGACGAGCCGCTCCTACTCGCCATGGGGCTGGCGGCCGCGGGGGCTGCCGTGGTGCTGTTCTCGCTTTATGTCACGGCCGAGGCCGCGCGGGTCGGTGTTTACGCGGCGCCGGGATGCTTGTGGGCCGTGCCCGTCACACTGTTCTTATGGCTCGGGCGCATGTGGCTCCTGTCGGGGCGCGGCGAGCTCGACGACGACCCGGTTGCCTTCGCCCTGCGTGATGCCCCGAGCCTGTCACTCGGCGGGGCCGTTGCGGCGGCGTTCGTGGCCGCGGTCGTCGGGGTGCTGCCATGAGGACCCTTCTCGTCAACCGCGCCACGAAATTCCTCCTGTGCGGGGGCTCGGCCGCGGCGATTAATTGGCTGGCACGCTTCGTTCTATCCGCCGTCATGCCTTTCACGCCTGCGGTGGTGCTCGCCCAAGGCGTGGGCATGGCGGTCGGCTTCGCCCTTTACCGCACGATTGTGTGGCGTGACGCTCAGGTCCCATGGCGGCGGCAGTTAGGCATGTTCGTCCTGGTGAACACCGCTACGGGCCTCCTCGTGCTCGCGGTTGCAGTCGCACTGGTCCGGCTCGGCGCGGCTCTGGGCGGCCCCGGCACGATTGTTGAGGCCGTGGCGCACGCTGCCGCGATCGCTTTCGGCGCAGTCGCCAACTTCGCGGGGCATCAATTCCTGACCTTCGCAGCGCCCCGGCGATCGCTCGTTGCCGGACGTGCGTGAGTGGGGTGCCCCTCAAAGTGTCGGCGCTGGGCGACACCAGCGTCTGGCAGTTGCCCGTCTTCCCTTGACGCGTTCCGCGAAGCGCCAAGGTGTGTTAAGGACCGTTCCCGGCCGAGGACGGCTTCGGCGGGATCAGGCAGCCCTGCCCGGGCGAGTCCGCACAGCTCCCCTCGGCCAGCCCCGGTCGGAGCTGCCACGCTACGGCGTCGCGATGTGGCTCCGCGCCCTTGGTCAACGCTAGGGTCGCGACTGTCGCGACGTTGAGGGCCATGGCCCACGCGACCAGCAACGGAAACAGCTCGCCCCGCAATCGGCGGAGCGCGGCGAGCAGCACCAAGAGCGCTGCCGGCAGCCAATCGAGCGCGTAGCGCTGCGCATTGTACTGCGAGTAGCCGTTCGAGTGGTAGAGCAGGAGCGCGGCGGCCATGCCCACGACGAGGGCCAGGCAGACCACGAGATCACGCCGGAGCGGCGCGAGAGCCGCGTAGAGCAGCCAGGGGCTCGCGGCCAGCACGCTCGTGCCCGCGTCATCGAGTCCTGACAGTGCCACGCGCTGCGTCCCGGCGAACTCGGCGTGGAAGCCCTGGAACAGGAGGTAGAACAGGTTGAACGGCAGGTAGGCGAGGCTCCACACCCCGTGCGCCGCCACGCGCTCGGCCATGATGCCGGCCGGGAAGCCGATGTCGGCGTAGCCCGTGTCGAGCGGGTCGCCGAAGCGCCAGGCGTTGTAGGCGAAGTAGGCTGCAACCGCAGCCGCGAGCGGCGCGCCGAGCAGCACGCACTGCCTTGCACGTTTCCCGAGGCGGCCCGGCACAAGGAGCCTCTCCCCCGGTGGGAGCGCAAGAACGAGAAGCACCGGCGCATAAAAGACCGACATCTGGCGGCACAGCATCGCGGCCCCGAGCGCCGCGCCCGCCGTCAGAAGTCGGCCGCGCACGGCCTCGCGGATCGCTGCCGATACGAGGAGGAAGGCTAGGGCCTGAGCGAAGAACCAGATACCGTCGCTGTGCAACGTCACGTAATAAAGTGGGCTCGCGAAGGCGAGGGCGGCTATCAGTGCGAGAACTAGCGGCCCGGGCAGGCCGGCGCGCCGCGCGAGGTCGCGCCACGCGAGCAGCGACAGGGCGAGGCAGAGAATCGCCAGCGCGACGAAGCCACGCGCCTCGGGGCCGAACAGGAGCACGAGCGGTGCCGCCACCACCCCTGGAAAGGGCGGGAACACGACGTAGGTCTTGCCGCCGCGGTGCGCGCAATCGCGGTCGAAGCAGCGCGGCACATCGGGCCTACCCTCAATGAGCGACTGCGCCACGAGCGCGTAGGAGTTGCTGGCCGGCTGCTCTCGGACGGCGCGCAGGACGAGAGCCGATGACAAGACCGCGGCGAGGAGCGCTATGACGATTGCTATGGCTGCGCCTCCCCGCAAGGTTAGGCGCGTCGGCAGGGGCAAGGCCGTGTTCGACGGGAACATTTGATATCCGTCCAGGTTGAAGGTGCGGGACGGGGGCCATTGTCACGCTGGGGCCTTTGAACATCGTTAAGGGCGTGACGACCGCTCATCGCTATAGCGGCGGTACTGCCCTGCGACGCCCGCGGTAGGGCGGCCGTCACGAGCCATGGTCCAGCGCCGAGTATTGTCGATGAAAGGCGCGGCCGATACGCCTCGCTGCACCGGCCGCACGTCTCTCAGTTCGTCGAGGCGACGATCTTGTTGCGGAAGAACGACCACCGGTTCGAGACGGCGCTCGACACGCCCCCCTGATCGGGTGCACCGGACACGATGTCGGGTGGGCCGAACCCGTTGTTGGGGATACCGGGTACCCCGGCCAAGCTTGTCACATACATCTTGATGATCTGAGCGCGAACCGCTCCGATGATGGTGTTGCCGCTCACCTCACCGAAGGTGCGGCTGTCGTCGTCGGTATAGCCGACGCCGACGTCGCAGTACTTGACGTTGTTTCCGCTGACGATGGTTGTGACCGTATTACGATCCGGCGCCGACTGTGTCTGCGAGTTCCAGGTTCCTCCGAATATAGCGACGATGGCAGCACTCGCGGTCTGTTCCACAGTATTTCCTTCGATGATCGTGTCGGCACCACCCCAGATACCCACGCCCTGTGTGATACGCGTGTATTGCGAAATGGGATTGGTGTCGGGCGTGGTCCATTCCGGGAATGAGTTTTTCTGGGCTTTATAGATCGTATTGCCGACCACCGTGGCACGACGGCTCCCAGCATTGCAGTTGACGAGACTGATTCCGAGCCCGACGTTATTCAACACATTGGACACCACCGAAATATTCGACCAGCCGCCGGCGTAGTCGGCAGGATTCTCGACGAAGATCGCTGTCTCGCGGATGGACTGCGCCACGTTTCCCGAGATGACTACGTCGCGGCAGTACGCAACTCTCACCGCAGAGTAGTTTGCAATCGAAATGATGTTATCTGTGATCCGTACGAACTGAAGACCTGTGCAGACAATGGCATTACCGAACTGACCACTTCCACCTTGATTGTTGTTGACCGTGTAGATACGATTGCGGTGCATGACGACGCCGTCGAAGGAATTCGATCCCCAGGGCTCGACGTGAAACTGAATACCATTGTTCAGGCTATTGGTAAGATAGTTGTTCTCGAGGGTCATCCCTTGAGTGTTGACGCCGGTGATGCTCTCGTTGCAGCTGTCGCACCGATTGCTGGAGATGCGTCCCTCGGACCCATAGAGGTAAACACCCGACTGCGCGGACTGCCAGAAGAAGCAGTCCTCGACGACCAACCTGTCGGCATTCCAAAAGTTGGCAAGACCTGGAATGCTCGACGCCAGCGGCTTGTTTTCGCCGTCGAAGTTCAAACCACGAAGCACGACGCCAGCCACGCGGGACGAGTTCGTCCCCGATCCCACCGAAATTGAGAAAGCGTTGCTGGTTGAAGACCGCAGCTGCACGCTGTCTTTTATGGCGGTGATCGTCACCGGCGCCGTGATGGTCGCCGGGGGAAAGGTGTAGACGCCTGCTGAGATGAAGAGCGGCAGCTGAGTCGACTGAGCCTGATTGATGGCGCCCTGCAGTGTGTTGGAACCGGGCGCCGTCGAGAAGACGATCGCGTTGGGCGTCTGTGTGATTAGAGGCATGGTACCACATCCTTTTTACAATTCTGGTGCTCAATCGTTTTTCTAGTGCTAGAGCATGCTGAATTGAGCAATGAAAGGGTTACCTCATATCCCTGTGTAGGTATCGTATTCGTTGTCGATATTACCCGCAGTATCGGAACGATTGCTGACCCGTCCGTCGTTGAGTCAAGGCTAGCTGTCTTCCGTCTCCACTGGCTGCCTTGCGGGAATGGACGACGGAGGGACGCTTGGCCCCTGCGTGCATTCGAATTCCCGGGAACAAGACCCGCCACCCGCGGCGCGGGTCGAACTCCAGTCGCGTCCGTCCGTCGCAGATACGTGGACGATGCTCCCGTAAATGCGACTCACGCGGCACGTGCGCGCCCAATGAGGTTGGCGCCCACGCTGCCACCCTGGGCCTGTTCTGCCCGGATCTTGGTTCGGGCGGCGGAAGCCCATATCTCGTCTCCAACGACGCTGTACGCGGGTCGCCTTGGCCGCGCTCCATCAAGGAAGTTGACCCCACGAGGGAAGCAGATGGCACGCCTTGGGCGCACCACCGACAAGCTCATCCGGGTGCGGAGAATCCCGTTCAACGGGCGGCGTGGGGGAGACAAATCGGTATGAATGGGTGGCGCAAACGGCTGGCCGACGAGATCGAGGACCGAGGTCTCAAGATGAAGGAGGTCTCCCTGGCAGCTGGCCTGGGGGAGTCGTATGTGCGGGACGCGCTCAAGCGCGGCCGGGGTAAGTTCGAGAATCTCCGGAGGATTGCCGCAGTCCTGGGGAAGTCCGTTGATTGGCTTATTGACGATTCTGGCGGAGCGGTCCCGTTGAGGTCGTATATCCCGCCCAACGCGTCGGTCCGGCTCCCGAACTCCCTTATGGAGACGGCTCCGTTGCCGCTCTACGGCCACGCCGCTGCCGGCAAGGATGGCCGCTTTGTCCTGAACGGTGAACTTATCGGAATCACCGAAGGGCCGGCGTCCTTGGTCGACGTTGAGGGGGCATATGGAGTCATCGTGTCCGGCGACAGCATGCTCCCTCGCTACCGGGCTGGCGAAGTCTGTGTGGTGGACCCGCGCAAGCTCTTCCGCAGGACGGACGATGTGGTGGTGCAGGTGGAAGCTGAACCTCCGGGCGATCCTCCGGAAGGCTTCGTCAAAGAGTTCGTTTCCCTTTCGGACACCACGCTTGTGTTACGTCAGCACAACCCACCCCGCACTATCCGCTTTTCGCGCAAGATCGTCAGGACCGTACATCTCGTCATCGGATCGCTGCGGGCCTGAGGTTTCCTCAAGGTCTGGCACGGATGAGTCCGCTTGCATGATGGGCAAAAGCCCATTATAGTCGTGCCATGCCATTCGGGAGGCGGGGCTTCGACACCACGGGACCCGGTTCGGCTCGTTTGGAACAAAACATGAACGAATGGCTCGATCTCGGAGACCATCTATGGAACTCGCACGCGTCGACGTCCCTCTGTTCTCTTCCCCGGGTCCGACTAAGGACTGCGCGCGATTGTCGCCGCGCCAGCAAGTGCGCAAGCTCGCGATCGAGGATGGTCTCCACCCTCAGGAGATTACATCGCGGATGCAAGGCGTACTTTCGCGCAATACGGTTAGGCAATATGTGAAGGAGGCCTATGCGGCTTTCCGCAAGGAGGGTATCGCGCTACCCCCCATCCCGCGTAACGAGAAGCTCAAGGGTCGGCACCCGCACAGCCAAGCGCGAGCTTCCATCAGCCCGACGCATGTGCGAGTGGGGGCCATGATCAATCGCCTTCGAACTGAAACGGGGCTGGATGCACCCACATTTGCGCAAAGGTTGGGATTTTCCAACCAGATGTCCCTTCGGAGCATGGAACTGGGCATGCACGACTTCACGCTGTCGGAACTGCAGCGGTTGGCCAGCGTACTCAGTCTTCGATTGTCTAAGCTTTTGCAACCTTCGCCCATCCTCGACAACGGCTGTACGGCGGGGGGGAGGGGCGACGTCCGTGCCTGCCTTTGAGGAGCAGGATCTGTCGAGCTAGCTAGCGCGTTCCGTGGATCAAAGGCGGATGCCGTCGGGATCGGGCGTCGATGAGGCAGCATCGGTGCCGGACGCCGTCGACAGCTTCGCCGACCTCGCGCCGTTCTTGCCCGTAGCGCAGGAACCGTAGCAGGTTTGCCGCTTCGGGACCCAGTAGGAATTACTTTGCAGCGGTTCTCCCGTCAGCCGATCGACATGGCGAGGGGCGGCTCGACCTCGGCCGGAAGCGGCGAGCGGTAGCCGTGCTCCCCCGTGCGCTCCACGAGGTCGGCCTTGGCGGCCGCGCGGAGGTCCGCGTCCATCAGCACGGCCGCCCCGGTCGCGGCCATTGCCTTCGCGACCTGGACCATCGCCTTGTGGGCGGCCGGCGTCTTGCCCTGCGCCACGACCTGCCAGGTGTGGAACGGCGTCCCGACCGCGACCGTCGGGGCGTGGGCCTGCACGGTCGGCACCACCCAGCTCACGTCGCCGACGTCGGTCGAGCCGATCGCGGGGTTGCGCTTCGCGTCGCGCGGCACCAGGAAGTCGGCGAGCGGCGCATCGTAGCGTTTCATGCCGACCGTGCGCATCACCGCCTCGATGTCGCCGGGCGTGAAGGTCGCCTGGATGTCGCGCGCGAAAGCACGGTCGGCCTCGTCGAAATGGGGCGGCCCGAGCTCTTCCATGACGTCGTGCAGGGCCGCCTCGAGCGGCGTGTTGCCGACGAGGTCCGAGACCGCGCTGACGATGCGCATCTCCATCCCGGTTTCCGTCATCAGGGCGGCACCCTCGGCGATCCGTCGGACGCGGTCGACGAGTTCGAGCATCCCGGGCAGGTCTCGCGCCCGGATCGAGTAGCGCACGCGCGCATGCGCCTGGACGACGTTGGGCGCGATACCGCCGGCGTCGAGCAGCGCGTAATGCACGCGCGCGTCGCTGGGCATGTGCTCGCGCATGTAGTTCACGCCGACGTTCATGAGCTCGACGGCGTCGAGCGCGCTGCGCCCGAGATGCGGGGCGGCCGCCGCATGCGAGGCGCGGCCCGTGAACACGAAGTCGGCCCGGGTATTGGCGAGCGCCAGGGGCGGCGCCACCTCCCAGAAGCTCGAGGGGTGCCAGGTGATGGCGACGTCGGCGTCGTCGAAGGCGCCGGCCCGCACCATGAAGGCCTTGGCGGCCCCGCCTTCCTCGGCCGGGCAGCCGTAATAGCGCACGCGGCCGGGCGTCCCGGTCTCGGCGAGCCAGTCCTTCATGGCGGTCGCGGCCAGCAGAGCCGCCGACCCGAGCAGGTTGTGTCCGCAGCCGTGGCCGTGGCCGCCGGCCTCGACCGGACTGTGCCGGGCGACGCCCGCCGCCTGGCTCAGGCCCGGCAGGGCATCGTATTCGCCCAGGAAGGCGATGACCGGGCCGCCTTCGCCTGCCTCGCCGATAAGAGCAGTGGGGATGCCGGCCACGTTCTCGGTCACGCGGAAGCCCTGGTGGCGCAACTCCGCCAGGTGCTCGGCGGCGGAGCGCTTTTCGGTGTAGCAGACCTCCGGCATGCCCCAGACGCGATCGGCGAGCGCGATCAGGCGCTCCTTGTTGACGTCCACATGGCGCCAAAGAGCATTTCGGTTGTCCATCGGGTCGTCTCCAGGTCGGGCGGCCTATCCCTGGCCGCCCATGCAGAGCTCGGGCCAGAGTGCCGCAGAACGCGCGCGGGCGCCAGATGCGGAGCCGACAGTGTCGGCCGGACCGCCCGGGCACCGGGGACATCCGACGCCACTCGGCCTCACTTGGCGCAGCCCTTGCTAAATCCCGCCCAGCATTCATGCTGGGCGTCCCGTGCCAGGCGCGAGAGGTGTCCTATGAACGAGCAGGATCTGTGCAACCTCGTCACCGAGGTGAAGGACGGCCGCCTGTCGCGGCGCCGCTTCGTCCGGCACATGGTGGCGCTCGGGCTCACGGCGCCGCTCGCCGGGATGATGCTGTCCCACAACGGCGTCGCGATGGCCTCGGACGCGCGCACCACCTACAAGCCGACCAAAGCCGGCGGCGGCGGGCCGCTGAAGCTGCTCTGGTGGCAGGCCCCGACGCTCATCAACCCGCATTTCGCCATCGGCACGAAGGATCAGGAAGGCTCGCGCATCTTCTACGAGCCGCTGGCCGCCTGGGACGATGAGGGCAACCTCCTGCCGGTGCTGGCCGCCGAAATCCCGTCGCGGGAGAGCGGCACGCTCGCGGCCGACGGCAAGTCCGTCACCTGGAAGCTGAAGCCCGGCGTCAAGTGGCACGACGGCAAGCCCGTCACGGCCGACGACCTCGTCTTCAACTGGCAATACGCCAAGGATCCGGCGACCGCCACCACGACGATCGGATCCTACAAGGACATCAAGGTCGAGAAGGTCGACGACCTGACGGTGCGTGTGCTCTTCGACAAGCCCACGCCGTTCTGGGCCGACGCCTTCGTCGGCACGGCCGGAAGCATCATTCCGAAGCACCTTTTCGCCGACTACATCGGGGCGAAGTCCCGCGACGCGCCCGCGAACCTCGTCCCGGTGGGCACCGGCCCTTACAAATTCGCCGAGTTCCGCCCCGGCGACATGCTGCGCGGCGACCGCAACACGGACTACCACCTGCCCAACCGTCCCTTCTTCGACACGATCGAGATGAAGGGCGGCGGCGACGCCGTGTCGGCGGCGCGTGCGGTGCTGCAGACCGGCGAGTACGATTATGCCTGGAACCTGCAGGTCGAGGACGAGATCCTGAAGCGCCTCGAGGACGGCGGCAAGGGGCGGGTCGAGCTCGTCTACGGCGGCAACCTCGAATTCATCCTGCTGAACGCCACGGACCCGAACGTCGAGGTCGACGGCGAGAAAGCCTCGATCAAGACGAAGCATTTCGCCTTCTCGGATCCCGCGGTGCGCCAGGCCATGAACCTCCTGGTCGACCGCAAATCGGTGCAGGAGTTCATCTACGGACGCACCGGCCGCGCTACCGCCAACACGGTCAACGGTCCGGATCGTTTCGTATCGAAGGACACCACCTACGCCTTCGATGTCGCCAAGGCCAACAAGCTCCTCGACGACGCCGGCTGGGCGAAGGGGCCCGACGGCATTCGGGCCAAGGACGGCAAGCGCCTGAAGTTCCTGTTCCAGACCTCGATCAACGCGCCGCGCCAGAAGACGCAGGCGATCGTCAAGCAGGCGGCCCAGAAGGCCGGCATCGAGATGGAGTTGAAATCGGTCACGGCCTCGGTGTTCTTCTCCTCGGACGCCGCCAATCCCGACACCTACCCGCATTTCTACGCCGATATCGAGATGTACACCAACAACGCCACGCAGCCCGATCCGGCCACCTGGATGCTGCAATATGTGTCGTGGGAAGTCGCCACCAAGGCCAACAAGTGGCAGGGTCGCAATATCGTGCGCTGGCAGAACGCCGAAGCCGACAAGCTCTACAACCAGGCACAGACCGAACTCGACCCGGTGAAGCGGGCCGCGCTCTTCATCAAGATGAACGATCTCATCGTCGCCGACAACGTGCTGCCGCTCTTGCACCGGGCCAAGGTCTCGGCCGTGATTGCGAAGCTGCACGCTCCCCAGAGTGGCTGGGACAACGACCTCTGGGATCTGCCCGACTGGTGGAAGGAGGCGTGACACGGAGGTCGTGAGCCATGGGCGCCTACCTGCTGCGCCGCATCCTCGTCGCGATCCCGAGCCTTCTCGGGATCAGCCTCATCCTGTTCACGGTGCTGGCTCTGGCGCCGGGCGATCCCTTCGGCGAGCTCGCCTCGAACCCCAATATCCCGCCCGCGGTGAGGCTCGCGCTGCGGGCACGGTTCGGGCTCGACGATCCGGTCTTCGTGCGCTACCTGCGCTGGCTCGCCGCGATGGCGCACGGCGACTGGGGCTTTTCCTTCGCCAGCCGCGTCGATGTCGACCGGCTGATCCTGGAGCGTGTGCCGACGACGCTCTTCGTCATCGGTTCCTCGCAGCTCCTGGCGCTGCTCGTCGCGGTGCCGATCGGGATCACCGCGGCCATTCGGCCCTATTCGTTGTTCGACCAGGTCGCCAACACGCTGGCCTTCGTGGGTTTCTCGCTGCCGACCTTCTTCACCGGCATCCTGTTCATCCTGCTGTTCTCGATCAAGCTCGACTGGCTTCCCTTCGTGTATCAGGCCGACATCCAGGCCGAGGGCTGGCACTGGTATTGGGAGCACGTCCGCCAGGCCATCATGCCGGTCGCGGTGCTCGGCTTCTTCCAGGCGGCCTCCTATACGCGCTACGTCCGCTCGGCGGTGCTCGACGTGGCGCGGCTCGACTACGTGACGACCGCCCGGGCCAAGGGCTTGAGCGACCGGGCCGTGACGCTGCGCCACATCGCCCGCAACGGCCTAATCCCGGTCGTGACCCTCGTGGCCCTGCAGATGCCGGCCGTGTTCGGTGGCGCGATCGTGACCGAGCAGATCTTCCGCGTTCCCGGGATCGGGGCGCTGCTCATCAGCGCGATGCTGTCGAACGACACCCCGGTCGTCATGGCCGTCACCTTCGTGTTCGCCTGCCTGGTCGTCCTGTTCAACCTCATCGCGGACCTGCTCTATGGCTGGCTCGACCCCCGCATCTCCTATGGCTGACCCGGCCCTGGCCTTGGCGCCCGATCCCGCCCATGCGGGATTGGATCCCGCCCATGCGGGACTGGATCCCGCCCATGCGGGACTGGATCCCGCCCATGCGGGACTGGATCCCGCCCATGCGGGACTGGATCCCGCACCCGCCACGACCGGATCGCCGTCCTTCTCGGACGGGACCGCCGCGCTCGCCGCGGCCGATCCGGCGCTGGCCGCGCCCGAAGCGCGCGTCCCCTCCTCGTCGGGCCGGGAGACGTGGCGCCGCTTCCGCCGTCACCGCCTCGCCGCGGCCAGCATCGCGGTTCTCGGCCTCCTGGTGCTGGGCGTCCTGCTCGGCTCGCTGCTCTGGCCCGTCGCCATCGACGACATCGATTTTTCCGCGATGCTGCAGGGGCCGTCCCCGGCGCATCCGTTGGGGACCGACGACCTCGGCCAGGACCTGCTGGCCCGCATGATCTACGGCGGCCGCATCTCGCTCGCGGTCGGCTTCGCCGCCATGCTGGTGGCGACGCTCGTCGGGCTCGTGGTGGGCAGCCTCGCCGGCATGTCGCGAGGCCTGCTCGGCCCGGTCCTGATGTGGGTGACGGACCTGTTCCTGTCGCTGCCGCAACTGCCGCTCCTGCTCCTCGTGATCTACCTGTTCCGGGACACGCTGAAGCGGCTTTTCGGGACCGAGGGCGGCATCTTCATCATGATCGTGGTGATCATCGGGGGCCTGCGCTGGATGCCGATCGCCCGGCTCGTCCGGGCGCAGTTCCTGTCGCTGCGAGAGAAGGAGTTCGTCGAGGCTGCGCGCTCGCAGGGCGCCTCGCGCTGGCATCTCGTGGTCCGCCACATCCTGCCGAACGCGATCGGCCCGGTGATCGTGGCCGGCACCATCGAGGTGTCGGCCGCCATCATCGCCGAATCGACGCTCTCGTTCCTGGGGCTCGGCTTTCCGCCCGACATCCCGACCTGGGGCCGCATCCTGTTCGACGCCAAGGACCACCTCGACGTGGCCACCCACTGGGCCCTGTTTCCCGGCGCCGCGATCTTCCTGACCGTGCTGTCGATCAACTTCATCGGCGATGGCTTGCGCGACGCGCTCGACCCGCGCCGCGTGCTCTGAGGGATCCCGGTGCGACAGCCCGTGCTCGAGGTGCAGGACCTCACGACGGCGTTCCGCCGCGACGGCGCGTGGCGCGAGGTAGTGCACGGCGTCTCGTTCTCGGTCGGCCAGCGCGAGACCGTGGCGCTCGTGGGTGAATCCGGCTCCGGCAAGAGTGTCAGCGCGCTCTCGCTCATGCGCCTCCTGCCACGCGATGCGAGCCGGACCTCGGGCCGCGTGCTGCTCGAGGGCCGCGACATCCTGCGGATCCCGGAGGCCGAGATGCGGAAGATTCGGGGCGACGAGATCGCCATGATCTTCCAGGAGCCGATGACGAGCCTGAACCCGGTCCTGACGATCGGCTTCCAGATCTCCGAGGGGCTGATGCTGCACCGCGGCCTGTCGCGGCTCGCGGCCGAGGCCGAGACGGCGCGGCTGCTCGACCGGGTGCGGATCCCGGCCGCGCGCTCGCGCATCCACGACTACCCGCACCGCTTCTCGGGGGGAATGCGCCAGCGCGTCATGATCGCCATGGCGCTCGCCTGCCGGCCGAAGCTCCTCATCGCCGACGAGCCGACGACGGCCCTCGATGTCACGATCCAGGCCCAGATCCTCGACCTCCTCAAGGAGCTGCAGGACCAGGAGGGCATGTCGATCCTCTTCATCACGCACGACATGGGCGTGGTGGCCGAGGTGGCCGACAGGATGGTGGTGCTCTACCGGGGCCGGGCCGTCGAGACGGGCGACACGTCGGCGATCTTTCGGGGCGCCCGCCACCCCTACACGCGCGCGCTGCTCTCGGCCGTGCCGAAGCTCGGCGCCATGGCGGGCCAGCCGCGGCCCTTCCGCTTCCCGATCGTGAGCACGACGACCGGCGCCGTCGAGGTGCCGCCCGGCCTCCCCGACAGCGTGGCGGCCGCCAAGGCGGCGGGCGCCGCGCGGCCGGTGCTCGAGGTGAGCGGCCTCACGACCCGGTTCGACATCCGGGGCGGGCTCTTCGGGCGGCTGCGCGGCCGCGTTCACGCGGTCGAGAAGGTGTCGTTCGGCCTGCACGCCGGCGAGACGCTGGCGCTCGTCGGGGAATCCGGCTGCGGCAAATCGACGACCGGACGCTCCGTCATGCGGCTCATCGAGCCGCTGAGCGGGTCGGTGCTGCTCGACGGCGAGGACCTGCTGACGCTGAGCCAGGCGGAACTGCGCGGCCGCCGCAAGCTCATGCAGATGATCTTCCAGGATCCGTTCGCGAGCCTCGATCCGCGCATGACGGTCGGGGCCGCCATCGCCGAACCGATCCTGCTCAACAGGCTCGCCGGATCGGGCGAGGCGCGCGAGCGCGCGGCCGATCTCCTGAGCCGCGTCGGTCTCGCGCCCGACATGGCGGGCCGCTTCCCGCACGAATTCTCAGGGGGGCAGCGGCAGCGCATCTGCATCGCCCGGGCGCTCGCGGTGCGGCCGCGCCTGATCGTGGCGGACGAATCCGTGTCGGCCCTCGACGTCTCGGTCAAGGCGCAGGTCGTCAACCTGATGCTGGAACTGCAGGCAACCTTGAGCCTCGCCTTTCTGTTCATCTCGCACGACATGGCCGTGGTCGAGCGGGTGAGCCACCGGGTTGCTGTGATGTATCTCGGCGAGATCGTCGAGATGGGACCGCGGTCCGCGATCTTCGGGGACCCGCAGCACCCCTACACGCGGCGCCTCCTCGCCGCCGTGCCGGTGCCCGATCCCGCCCGCCGTGCCGCCCGCCACGGCGTGCCCGACGACGAGATCATGAGCCCGATCCGCGCCATCGACTACATAGCGCCGGAGCGCCGGTATCGCGAGGTCTCGCCCGGGCACATGGTGCAGGTCTGGGGCGACGCCTGGGACAAGCCGCCCGTGCCGGCACTTGCGACAGGGTGATGGCGCTGGCGGGCGGGCTTCCCGCGGCCTGCGGCCGAGCCCCCGACGCCGGTGCCGCTCCCGCGCCCCTCTGTCGTCATGGGCCGAACGGAGAGAAAAGCCTTGCACCCGTCGTGGCAGCGCCCTATAGGCCCGAGACCGACGAGACACGGGCCCATGACGCTCCTCGGGCCTGGGCCGATCGACCAGGCGTTAGAGCGAGCCGGCCTTTTCGTTGGGGGATAGTTCAACGGTAGAACAGCGGACTCTGACTCCGTCAATCTTGGTTCGAATCCAGGTCCCCCAGCCACTTGATTTTACTCCCGTTTCAGTCTTATTTCAGATCTTCGATCTGGCATCGTTTACAGCCCGTTTACATTGCGGTTTACAGGCACCCTTCCTGTCCTGATCACGACGCCTTGTCGCGGCGCCGGCGGGCGCCCGTGTAGCCGTTGAACTGGCGCGGCTTGCGGGCCTGGCCGGTGATGGCCGAGGCGCTGTCGTTCACGGGGCCGGCCGCCGCGGCCGCGGCGCCGATCGAGGCCTCGAGCTTGGCGATGCCGCTGTCGGCCAGGCGCGTGTCCCGGTGGAAGTAGTGCGCGTCGAGGATCGAGCGGACGTCCTTCAGGCTGTGGCCCGTGATGGTGGCGATCTCCGCCTCGCTGCAGCCGGCGAGGAACAGCCTGGTCACGGCCGTGCCGCGGAGATCGTGGAACGTCAGCCCGACGATCCTGGCCTCGGCCTTCACCTTGCCCCAGCTCGCCCGGAACCCGTTCTCGGTCCAGGGCTCGCCACCCCGAGCTGTGACGAGGATGCGGGCGTGCTCGCGCCCCGTCGCGTCGAGGACCTGCTTCAGGCTCGAGACAAGCCTGACCACCACGCGAACGCCCGTCTTGCCCTGGCGCAGGGCGATGCGCTCGCCGTCATAGGCGGCCCACTCGAGTGCCAGCAAATCGCCCTGGCGCTGGCCGGTGTAGAGGGCCAGCAGGAACGCCAGCGCGATATGCGGGGGCGCCACGGCCAGCAGCGCCCGTTCCTGGTCCGGCGTCCAGATGCGGTCGACGCGCGTGGTGCCATAGAGCTTGCCGGCGCGGCCGAACGGGTTGCGGTCGATGATCTCGCGGCCGAGCGCCCAGTTCATGGCGATGTTCAGAACCCGCGTTTCGTGGAACCGCGGCCGGATCGTCGGGCCGAAGCCGCCGCTCAAGCCGAAGCACATCTGGGCCATGCGCCTGCGCCTGTCCGACGTCCACCTGGGCGACAGCGTGCGGCTACGGACGACCGTCGTGCAGCAGAAGACAGGCCGGCCGGTGCCGTTCGAGCTGACTGAGCCGACCGGGGCGCCCTCACCCCATGGCTGAAGAAGCAAGGCCTACGATCGGGTGATTGGCTGTTCGCGAGCCGGAGCCATGCGGGCGATCACATCACGACGAGGCAGTACAGCCGCCTCGTCGACGACTGGGTCACGCTGGCCGGGCTCGATCCGGCGGGCTACGGCACCCACAGCCTGCGCCGGACCAAGGTGGCACTCGTCTATAAGCGAATGGCAATCTGCGGGCCTGCCAACTGTTAGCCCCAAGTTGGAATGTCCCCTTTGACGTGGTTTGAACGTCGGGGGATCGATGCTCGGCGGGGTTTTGGGGATGAGCGCGTCGGAGCGCGAGCGGGCGTCGTTGGTGCGCCGGTGTGTTGAGGAGGGCCTTGGCCAGCGGGAGGCTTCGGAACGGCTTGGGATCGGGGTTCGCCAGTTCAAGCGCCTAGTCAGGGAGTGGCGGCGTGACGGGGACACCGGCCTCGTGTCTCGCCAGCGAGGCCGTCCGTCGAACATGACGTGGACCCGATCCGTAGGACCAGCTGAGCCGGTTCGTTAGTTGGACGTCGGCCGCTCCGCAGCGTCCCAAATCATGCAGCCAGAGCCTTCGTCTGGTTCTGCTGCTGTGGTGATGTGGTCAACGCGGCAGCGTTGTCCATCATCTCCACAGCCCTCTCGCTCGCGGCGACGGGCCGCCCCTCGCGCCAGACCAACATCGGAGCCCGATGTCCGAGCGCCTGGTGAAACCGCTGTTCGTTGTAGAACGTGATCCACGCCGCGATACCGGCCTTCGCCTCGCGGCCGTCGGCATAGGCCTTGAGGTAGATGTCCTCGTACTTCAGCGAACGCCAGAGCCGCTCGATGAACACGTTGTCCATCCAGCGCCCCCGCCCGTCCATCGAAATCCGAATGCCGGCTCGCTCGAGCGCGCCGGTGAAGTCGCGCCCGGTGAACTGGCTCCCCTGGTCGGTGTTGAAGATCTCCGGCCGGCCGTGGCGCGCCAGGGCGTCCTCGAGGGCCGCGACGCAGAACGACGCGTCCATCGTGTTCGACAGCCGCCACGACAGCACCGCCCGGCTCGACCAGTCCATGACGGCCACGAGGTAGAGGAAGCCGCGGCCGATCGGCAGATAGGTGATGTCGGCGCACCAGACGTGGTTCGGCCGCTCGATCTTGAGATCGCGTAGCAGATAGGGGTAGATCTTGTGCCCGGGCGCCGGCTTCGAGGTGTTGGGCTTCGGGCCGAGCGCCGCGATCCCGATCCGTCGCATCAGACGCTGGACGCGCTTGCGACTGATCGCATGGCCCTCCTGGCGCAACTGCAGCGTCATGCGGCGGGAACCGTAGAACGGCCGCTCCGTGGTTCGAAGGCCGCGGTCCTCGTTGTACGCTGATCGTGTTCATCGACGACGCCACCGGGCGGTTGACGACGCTGCGCTTTGCGCCGACCGAGACGACGCAGGCCTACCTTGAGGCCCGTCCAAGGCGCTGACGTTTCGCGCGAACGGCACGGTCTCCTGCGTCAGGACCAAGGGTCTCGGGACGGCGCTGCGAGGCGCCAAGGTCGAACTGCGTCACCGTCTCGGCGGAGACATGACGGTGCACTACAAGGACCGCATCCTGCCGGTCACGGCCTGTCGGACCTACCCGATGCCCGACCCGGCCGAGGACGAAAAGACAATCGATCTCCGCCTCGACGCCATCGTGTCGGCGCAGCGCTGCACCGCCCCGGCCATGCTGGGTCGGGTGTAGGGTAACGCTCGCTCGCTAAGGCGCTGTTTGATGGCGCGCTCGCGAGCGTCGCACCCCACCCTGGGCCCGACACCGTCCTAACAAAGGGGACATTCCAACTTGGGACAACCCGGGGACATTCCTACTTTGCGTTGACAGAGCACTGGAGGGTCGGCGGCTCTGGGGAGCAGATTCAGCAGGTTAACGCTCGTGCTACGAAGCCAAAATGGCCTCAGAAACGTCTATACTGCTTCGTGACAATGCCGGCTGCGGGCAGAAGTTGGCCGTAAGCGGAATGCGGCTGAACGAGGACCCCACTACGGACAGCGGACGGCATACGCCACCTCGGTTAAAGGCCGGGTGGCGGGCAGGCCTGGGCTCTTGGGTGCAAACCGATCACCGGTTGACACTGAGTTTAGGGCGATGCACGATGAACTGGTCTACTGGATGGGCCAGAAGATCACTCGCACAGGTTTGGCCCGTGAGATCGACCGCGAGAGCGCCAGAGCCGATCGGCCTTGCCGAGATGCCCGCGTTCCGGGACGCCATCCTCAAGCGTTCGATCAAGGACCTTATCGCCGACAAGATCGCTGGCGTGATCGCGTCCGGAATCCTCAAGATCGGTGACGCCCTGCCGAGCGAGCGCGATCTTGCCGCATCGCTGAACGTCAGCAGGGAGACCGTGAGGGGCGCGGTCCAGATCCTGGCGACCCGAGGCATCATCGGGATCTCGCATGGCGCCCGCACCCGCGTGCTGCGGGCCGACGTCGGGTCCGTCGCGATCGGCCTCGCCACCGCGCGGGCCATAGACGGCTACGGCATCGATTCGGTCCATACCGCTAGGATGCTCATCGAACGCCAGATAGTGGCTGACGCGGCTCGGCTCTGCGACGATCCTTTCCTTGCCGCGCTCGACGCGTCGCTCGATGCGCAACGCTCTGCCGAGGGCGACCCTGTGCGGTTCCTCATCGCCGACCGCGAGTTCCACGTCGCGATCTACCAAGCCTCCGGTAACCCGCTCCTGGCGGACTTCACGACCGACCTTTACGCCTACATGATGGAGCATCGGCGGGTCGCCGTGGCCCGTCCGAACGCGATCGCCACCAGCCTCGCCGACCACGTAGCGATTGCCGAGGCGCTGCGGTGCCATGACGCGGACCGGGCCGTCCAGGCCTTCGCTACGCATTCACGCCGCATTTACGAGACCACCCAGGCCCTCCTGAACGGGACGGCCGCAGGGTGGGACAGCGCATAGATCCCGACGCGATCCCGCGCCGGTCCAAGCCCACGACCACAAGCGGGCGGCACGAATTGAGAGCACCCAAGCGGTGCACCAGAGGGAGGACACGATGGAACGCAGGACAGTGTTGAAGCTTGCCTTGGGGACGGCCCTGGGCACCGCTACTGGTTTGACCGGGATCCGCTCCGCATCGGCAGCCGGCAAGGAGATTGTGTATCTCACGCCCGGACTGGATCTGCCGTTCTGGCGCGCCCTGTCCAAGGGCGTCGAGGCGGCGGCGAAGGACAAGGGCTTCACTGCCCAGACCTTTGACTCGCACAACAACGCTCAGACCCAGTTGCAGAACGCCCAGGACGCGATCACCCGCGGCGTCGCCGGGATCGTGATCTCGCCGACGGACTCGTCGACCGCGCCGAGCGTCCTCGGCCTGGCCAAGCGGGCCAACATCCCAGTCGTCATCGCCGATATCGGCACCAACAGCGGCGACTATGCTTCCTTCATCATCTCCGACAACTACAGGGGCGCGCACGACGTCGGCACGGACCTCGCGGCGGCGCTGAAGAAGAAGGGCTGGGACGGCGGCTCGGTCGGCATCGTGGCCATCTCCCAGGCCCGCAAGAATGGCCAGGCCCGCACCAAGGGTTTCCTCGACGGTATGAAAGAGGGCGGCTTCACCGGCAAGCAGGCCGGCCTGCAGCAGATGCAGTCCTACACGGCCGACGAGACCTTCAAGTTCACCCAGGATTTGCTCACCGCCAACCCGGACATGCGGGCGCTGTTCATCCAGACCGACCAGCCGACCATCGGCGCGCTGAGGGCCGTCAAGGCGGGGCGGCGGGAAGGCGACCTCCTGGTGGCGGCCTTCGACGGCATCCCCGAATTCGTCGACCTCTTGAAGTCCGGACAGATCGTCGTGACCGGCATGCAGCAGCCCTACCTCATGGGGACCAAGGCCGGCGACGCCATGGTGTCGGCAATCGGCGGCACGCCTCCCGAGAAGGAGATCTCGGTCCCGATCCTCGCCGTGTCGACCGACAACGTCGAGCGGGACCTCCCGACCATCAAGAAGACCGTCTTCGGCGACGTCTGAACGCCACCGGCTCCGCACCCCGCCGACCCTCGTCCGAGGGGCGCGGATCCGGTCGTCGCCCGAAGCCCGGTCCCGCCGGCGCCGGCGGAACCGGATCGATGCCCGGCTTCCCCGCGAGGCTACCTTGTCCCCCACGCCTTTCACCGACGATCCGTCGCCGCTCCTGCTCGCCCGCGGCATCACCAAGACCTTCGACCGGACGCGCGCGCTCCAAGGCGCCGACTTCGAGCTGCGCGAGCGCGAGATCCACGGGCTCCTCGGCGCCAACGGGGCCGGCAAGTCGACCCTCTCCAAGGTGATCTCGGGGCATCACGTCTTCGACGCCGGCGAGATGACTTACCGGGGTCAACCTATCAAGCTGCGCAACACGCGGGACGCCCTGCGGGTCGGCATCGCCATCGTGATGCAGGAAACGAGCCTCGTCCCAGATCTGACCGTGCTGGAGAACATCTTCCTGCCGCAACTCGGGCGACCGGGGCGCCTCGACTACGCGGCGCTGCGCAAGCAGGGTTTCGCGCTCTTGTCGAGCCTCGGCCAGGCGGACGCGCTGCCGCTAGACTGGGAGGTCCGACGGCTGTCCTCCGCGCAGAAGCAGCTGGTCGAGATCGCCAAGGCGCTCGGCGTGCGGGCAAAGCTCATGATCTTCGACGAGCCGACGGCATCGCTGTCGCCGGGCGAGGTCGACCGGCTCTTCGACATCATGACGCGGCTGCGGACCTCGGGCTGCGGCCTCGTCTTCGTATCTCACAGGCTTGAGGAGGTGTTCTCCATCACCGACCGCGTGACGGTGATGCGGGAGGGCCGCACCGTCATGGACGCTCGCGCCACCCCCAGCCTCGACCAAGCGGAGCTGATCCGCACGATGGTGGGAGCGGAGCTCGGCGCCATCTATGCTCGCCGCCATCCCCTGCAGGAGCGCGATGCCGGTGCGACCGTGCTCGACGTCCGTAACCTGTCATCCGCGCCCGCCGTGCGGGACGTCTCCTTCGCGGCCCATGCGGGCGAGATCCTGGGCCTCGGCGGCCTCGTCGGGGCGGGCCGGTCCGAGACCTTGGAGGCGGTCTTCGGCCTCCGACCCCGCACGGGTGGCACCGTCACTTTGGCCGGCAAGCCGCTGCGGGGCGACCGCCCGCAGACGGCGATCCGGGCCGGCATGGCCTTCGTGGCCGAGGACAGGCGCAGCCAGAACATCGTCCCGGACCTCAGCGTCAAGGAGAACCTGCTACTGGCCCACCTCGGGGCGCGTCGGGGCTTCGGCATCGGCTACCGCTCCCGCGAGAAACAGGTCGAGGCGCTGCTGAAAGGCCTCGGGCTGCCGCAGGAACGCCTGATGGACGCCTCCATGCTCAACTTCTCGGGCGGCATGCAGCAGAAGATCATCATCGCGCGCTGGCTGCTGCTCGACCCCAAGGTGCTGGTCCTCGACGAGCCCACCAAGGGCGTCGACATCGGCACGCGCGCGGGCATCTACGCCATGCTGCGCGGCATCGCCGCCAAGGGCGTCGCCGTCGTGGTCGTGTCGTCGGATTTCGAAGAGCTCCTCGGCCTCAGCGACCGGGTGGTGGTGATCAGTGACGGGCGCTCTGTCGCGGACCTGCCGAGCGCGCTGCTCGACGAGGAGAAGCTGACGCTTCTTGCTGCCCCCCGGACCTCGATGGCGCGCAACACCGCGCTCCTGCAGGATCTGACGCGCGAGAACGGCGGCGCCGGCTTCTGGGCGCTGATCGACGACGAGCAGCTCATCTGCCTCAACGTCGTAGTGGCCGACCCCGGGGCCGACCCTGGGTTCAAGCCCGGCGAGGCCCGGGTTCTCGACGATACGCGCATCCCTCGTGCGCTACGCGGCCGCGAGCCCGTCTTCGTCCCCGACGAGGGGGGCGGGGGGCGCTCGACCCTGCTGGTCCCGATCCGCAGCCCGCGGGGTCACGACCTCGGCTGGGTCGGATTCAGCCTGTCCGGCCGGGAAAAGCCGCCGCCAGCGGAGGCCATCAAGTTTCGCATCGACACTTCGGCGGCAACGCTGTGAGCCCGAAAGGTCCCCCTCCGATGTCCACGGCTCCCGCCTTGGCGCCAGCACCGAAGACGTCGCTCGCCAAGGCGATGACCCGGCGGCTCGAGGTGCGCATGGTCGGCCTGGCGATCCTGATCGCCGTCGTGCTCTCGTTTCTGTCGCCCTATTTCCTGACCCGATCAAACGTCTTCAACATCCTCGATCAGTCGGTGGTGATCGGCATCGTGTCTGTGGGCATGACCTTCGTGATCCTCACCGGCGGCATCGACCTCTCGGTCGGCTCCGTGGCGGGCCTGACCGGGATCATCCTCGGCTTGACGCTACAGCACCTGCCGATCCCGGCCGCTATCGCGGTCGCGGTCCTGGCGGGGGGCGGCATCGGGCTGGTCTCCGGCCTGTTGATCAACGTCTTCGGCCTCGCCGCCTTCGTGGTGACGCTCGGCATGATGGCGATCGGGCGGAGCCTCGCCTACATCCTGTCGGGCCAGACGGCGATCTCGGACATCCCCGCCGGGCTACAGGACATCGTCTACACCAACGTGCTCGGCCTCCCGTCGAACATCCTGTTCCTGGTCCTGCTCTACGCCGCCGCCTGGGCCTACCTGACCTATACCAAGGGGGGGCGGACCATCTACGCAGTCGGCTCCAACAAGGAAGCGGCGCGGGCAGCGGGGCTGAGCACGCTGTTCTATTCCGTGCTGCCCTACGTCTTGTCCGGGGCGCTGGCGGCGGTGGCGGCGACCTTCTCGATCGGCCAGCTCCTGTCGGCCGACCCGCTGATGGGCAACGCCATGGAGCTCGACGCCATTGCGGCCGTGGTGATCGGCGGCGCGAGCCTCTACGGCGGGCGCGGCTCCATGGTCGGAACGCTGATGGGCGTGTTCATCACAGTGATGATCCGCAACGGGCTGAACCTCATGGGCGTGTCACCCTTCTGGCAGGGGACCGCGATCGGCACGATCATCATCGTGGCGCTGCTGTTCGAACGCCTCGTCTCGAGCCGCGTGAACCGATGACCGTCTCGCCCCTGAACCGCCCCGGGTTTCCCGAAGGCTCCTAGTCTTGTGAGTTGGAGCCCATGACTAAGCGAACACTCCAGGTGGGACGCGGTCGCTGAGAGAGATCTCGGCCGAGCTGGCGCTTGTAGGGCCGCGTTACCGGCAAGGGCGCCCCCTACACCGCGAGCGCCGTCTCGAAGATGCTCGCTGCCGTGCATCCGAGATCGCCGGGGCATGTCGCCAACCCTGCTACCGGCTGCAGATCCGGTTCGGCCAGTTCGACTTTCTGTGCAGCTCTAAATGGTTTCGCGACAGGCATCATGGTTTGAACTCCAGCCCAGACACGATTCCTGAGATTGATGGGGTGGACGGCCCCCGCTCCGTGCGGCCCTGTCGTAGAGTGGCTGGCGGCGCAACACCCATCCGGAGCCGATCCCTGATCGGGCAGCGACTTTCTCGGCGCGCTTTGCTCAAGGGGATGCTCTGCCGATCACGGGACTATGGGATTCCTTCTGCGATTCGAAAATCGGCGGTGAGTGGATTTCGGAATGCCGAAAAGAACGGCGGCAGATAATGACGACGCCGCCGTGCGGCGCGGAGTTTCGCTTGGACCACTGCATGGCGTGCCGCTTGCCCTCAAAGACATGTACTACCCCGCCTCGAAATGGCGGCCCTTGAAGTCGTCCTTGGACCGACGCTTCAGCTTGGCCGCGATGGCGTTCAATATCATGGGGCTGCCTCCGAGCGGGAAGCGGCAATTTCGGTTGGCATGCGGTTGACTCTGTCTTCCCTGCCCCGTCTGATGTGAAACAATTTGACAAGATTTGGCGAGCAATGAACGGACTACGTCCTGAACTAATTCCCGCACATCGGCGCTCCCTCATGCTCGACCATCTGAAAAGCAAGGGCGCGGCATCGATTCAGGAACTAGTCGAGGCGAGCGGCGCCTCGCCTTCCACCGTCCGCCGGGACCTCGAGCACCTAGAGGAGCGGGGCTATATCGAGCGGACGCACGGCGGCGCGCTGATCCAGAACCGGCCGGCCGCCTCGACCTTTGAGCCCGAGGCCGGCTTCTCAGCGCATTTCGCGCGGCACGAGAAGGCAGCGATCGGGCGTCTCGCTGCCGCCAGTCTTAAGCCGGGGCAGAGCGTCATCTTCGACAGCGGCTCGACCGTGCGGATGGCGGCCCAGGCCGCCGCTGACCGCGATATCCCGCTCACCGCCGTCACCAACGATCTCGGCATCGGCCAGGTGCTGGCCAATGCGCGCCCGGTCCATCTCTTGGTGCTGGGGGGCAGCCTGCGCCCCGGCTCGCTCACGCTGACCGGCGAGCCGGGGCAGGACTTCCTCAAGAGCCTGCGGGCGGACGTTGCCTTCGTTGGGACACATGCCATTTCGGAGACGACGCTGAGCGATACCTCGCTCGAAATCGCCGCGATGAAGCGCGCGATCATCGCGGCGGCGCGGCGCATCGTGCTGCTGGCCGACTCCAGGAAGTTCCAGGCGGCTGCATTCAGCCGCATCTGCGACATTACTGCTGTCCATGAACTGATCACGGACGAGGGTGCCCCCGCCGCCGAGGTCGAGCGCCTACGCGATCTCGGCGTCGTCGTGAGCCTCGCCAGGGCGAAGGCGACAGCGAGTCGCGCCGCATGAGCCCGGTCAGGCTCGTCGCCGACGATCTGACCGGCGCGCTCGACGCCGGCGCCCAGTTCACGCAAACGCATGGACCGCTGGTCTGCAGCCTTGGCCCGATGCGGGAATGGCCAGATGGACAGGCCCTCGCGGTCAACCTGGGATGCCGCGACGGATCGCCAGCAGACGCAATCGCGGCGACCGAGGCGGCCTTGCCGATCCTCCGCGGGGCCGGCATCGGGTTCAAGAAGATCGACAGCCTGCTGCGCGGCCACTGGGCCGCCGAACTCGCCGTTTGCGTCCGTTCCGGCCTCTTCGGCACGATCGTTCTCGCGCCCGCCTTTCCCGCCCAGAACCGCGCGACGCGGGGCGGCCGGCAGTGGGTCCGCTTTCCCGGCCAGGACTGGCGTATGGTGGATGTCGATACGAGGGCCGCGCTGGCCGCCGAAGGCGTGCCGTGCCGCCGCCTCGCCGCGTCGACGGACCTTCCGCGGGCCTCCGCTCGCGGGAGCGTGATGGTATGCGATGCCGAGACCGAGGATGACCTCGATCGGATCGCCGCAGTGGCGCGTGGATTGCCGGGGCCGGTGCTCTGGTGCGGCAGCGCGGGGCTGGCGCGTGCGCTGTCCGGCGTGCCGCCGCGGCCGGCGCCGTTCGGAGCACGGCCGCACCTGGCGATCGTCGGCACGAACAATCCTGTCAGCCTCGGGCAGATCGCGCATCTGCGAAGGATTGCGCCCGATCTTCTGCAGCCCTTCGATCACGCGGCGCGAGCCGGCGCGGCCCGGATCGCCGCCGTGCTCGACAAGACGGGCGCCTGCCTCGCGACCGCCGATCTTCCCTCCACCGTGGACCGCGGGGACGCCGCCGCCCTCATCGCGACATGGCTGGGCGATGTCTTCGGTCGCCTGGCTGCGCCCGCTTGCCTCACCATCGGTGGCGGCGAGACGTTTCTCGCCCTCTGCCGGGGCCTCGCGGTCGATCATCTCGAGTTGCTGGGTGAACACGCGCCCGGCCTGCCGATCTCGCGGCTCGTCGGCGGCGTCTGGAGCGGTACCACGGTGCTGTCGAAATCGGGGGCCTTCGGCGACGAGGCCCTGTTCAGCCGTCTGCTTGCCGGCGCGGCCTGAAGCAGGTGACCTTGAAATTTTGTGACAGGTCTTGAACCTTTATGGCTTGTCATGCGTGAGTTTCCTCGCTTAGACTGGCCGCAATAAGAATCGATTGGGGGAAGAAAAGCTTGCCCAGCCCGCGCATCGCGATCTCGACCGGCGACCCCGCGGGCATCGGTCCCGAAATCATCCTGAAGGCTGCGCACGCCCTGCAGGGCCGCGTCGAGGATGGCGCGTTCTCGCTGACCGTGCTGGGTTCGGCCGCCACCCATCGTGCCGTCGCGGCCGACCTCGGGCTGGCCGACCCCTTCAACCACATGAGTTTCGCCGACGCCGCGACATCGCCCGCGCCGCTGTCGTATGTGGACGCGGCAGCCAGCGACGAGCCGGTGCCGCTCGGAAAGTCTACCGCGACCAGTGGGCAGATCGCCTACGACGCGATCGAGCG
>JAABUT010001220.1_pt1 | contig 30907 bp, 30 predicted proteins | sample 5559281 | NCBI WGS metagenome assembly JAABUT01 (sample SAMN10711880, study PRJNA513359) | rock metagenome | isolation source: Antarctica rocks | place: Antarctica: Victoria Land, Ricker Hills nord | collected 2016-01-04
TGACGCCGACATCCTCCCCATCGTCGGCAACGGCCACAGCCAACCCCTCGACGTCGGCCGACAACAACGCCTCTTCGGCGGCGCGCTGCGCCAAGCCCTCGCCGTCCGCGACCGCGGGTGCTGTTTCCCCGGCTGCGACAAGCCACCCCGGGACTGCGACGCCCACCACATCATCCCCTGGTGGCACCACCGCGAAACCACCCTCACCAACGGGGCCCTGCTGTGCCGATACCACCATCAGCACGTCGAACCCCGCGACACCCACAGCGTGACCCAGCAACACCTGCGATGAGTCATGCGGACGAGCCCCGACGGCTACCCCGAACTCATCCCACCCGCCTACGTCGACACGAACGCTTCCACCACCCGCCAATAACCACAGCCGAACCGGACCTACAGCCGAGACGGCCCGACCGGACGCTACGTCCCAAGTAGGTTCGGCCTCCGCGGCACCTACGATGCCAACGTGGACTACACAGTCATTCCGTTCCCCGACTGTCCCGCCGGGAGCGAGGGCGAACTCTTGATTTTCGCCCTCGACCGCGTCCACAGGCAGTTCGCATGGAAGTCTGGCGGCCTGGACACCAATCAGCTCCTCGTGCGGCACCCACCGTCGACGCTGACTTTGGGCTGGCTGATCAAACATCTCGCGGCCGTCGAGGCGGATTGGACGGCACGTGCCCTTGGTCGCCCGCTCGGCCCGCCGTGGAACGAGATCAACCACGCCGACGAACCTGAGTGGAGCTGGGAGTCCGCCATCAGCGACGAGGCCGACGAACTCTACGCGCTGTGGTACGACACGATCGCTCGGTCGCGGCAGGCGTGGGTGGCCATGATCGGCGACGGCGGGCTGGACGGGACGGTCCGCTGGGGAGGCGACGAATACGTTGTCAACCGTCGGCGAGCTCTGATGGACATCCTCGAGGAAAACCTCCTCCATACCGGCCAGGCTTCGATCATCCGTGAAGCTGTCGACGGCCTCACCGGGAATGACCCGCCCTGACCACCCACGAGGCTTGGTTCGGCCACCAAGGCTTGGTCATCGGATCGGGTGTTCGAGCCGTGTTCGTACCATCGCCAGCTTCCTCGATCTCGCCGTGAAGGGCGATCAATGACCAGTGTTCACAGTGATCGCATCATCAATGCCGCTGCCACGTTGACGAGACTCGGTGGCTCGATCATGGCGCCGGCCACGGTCGCGGCGATGACCGATGCGGCGACGGGCTTCGTGGACCTCGTCGAGGCGATGGATCTCGCCGGTGCGCGGATCGCCGAGCTCACTCACAACGAGGCAGCCCGGGTCACCGCGGGCGCGAGTTCGGCATTGACGTTGGCGATCGCCGGCCTGATCACCGGGCCCGATCCCGACGATCTCGAGGTGTTCCCGCACCTCACCGGCGTGACCCGGACCGAGGTGGTCATGCTGGCACCGCAGCGAAACTCCTACGATTACGCGGTCCGGTTGCTCGGGCTGCGGATCGTCGACGCTGACGCCACCGCAACGTCTCTTGACACGGCGATGTCCGAACGCACCTGCGCGTTCCTTTGGTTCGCCGGTACGCAGCATCCAGCGCCAGGGCTTGACCTGGCCGAGATCGTCGCGATCGCACATAGGCACGGTGTCCCGGTGATCGTCGATGCGGCCGCCCAGATTCCGCCGGTCGACATGCTCTGGTATTTCACCCGTGATGTCGGTGTGGATGCGGTGATCTTCAGTGGAGGCAAGGGATTGCGAGGCCCGCAGTCGACCGGGCTTCTGCTCGGGCGCGCCGACCTCATCGCCGGGGCGAAGGCGAATGCCGCGCCCAACATGGGCATCGGCCGCTCGATGAAGGTCGGCAAGGAGGAACTGGCGGCCATCGTGGTCGCGATCGAAACGGCCGTTGGGATCGATCAGGCGGAGCTGCTGGCCGGCTACGAACGCGTCGTCGACCACTGGATCGCCGCCCTGCAAGGCATTCCGGGCGTCGAAGCCCAGCGTGCGTTCCCCAGTGAGGCCGGCCAACCGCACTCACGCGTCAAGCTGCGGCTCGATCCGGACGGCGGCGTCACCGCGCACCAGCTCGAACATGCGTTGTGGAATGCAGACCCGCGCATCGCCGTCCTCGTTCTCGACGAGTACACGATCGCGATGAACCCGCAGACCGTCGAGCCGGACGAGGAGACACTGGTGTCCGACGGCCTGATCGGCACGCTCGCCGACCTCGGGATCGGCTGACGGCCTACTCGACGCAGAACTCGTTGCCCTCGACGTCGACCATCACGACGATGTCGTCGGCCCGACGGGTGACCGTCGCTCCGAGCGCCTCGAGCCGCGAAACCTCGTCCTCGATGGAGCCGGGCGCACGGAGGTCGAAGTGGACACGGTTCTTCGTCGTCTTCTGCTCAGGAACCTTGTTGAACCAGATGTTCGGGCCACCCCAGCCGGGTGCCTCGACGAACGCCTGCCGGGCGCTGGCATCCTCGTCGACGTTCGAGCCGAGCGCGGCGGCCCAGAAGGTCGCGAGCACGATCGGGTCATCAGCGTCGAAAGTCACGGACTTGATGTAGCTCGGCATCGCGGCAGCATAGTGGGGAGTCGGTGTCCTCGCGCCAGGGCTTGTTCACCGAAGCGTCTTCGTGATCGCCCGCTGGAGAGGCTTGTGTGACCACTTCGTCGGAGGCGGGTGAGAGCATCCCGGCATGTCTGACACCTATCCACGAATTGCCCAGGTGGTCCTCGACACCACCGACGCCCGAGTGCTGGCCGAGTTCTACCGGCACATGTTCGGCCTCGAGTACCGCCACGGCGACGAACCGCCCGCGACCGGCCAGCCCGACCCGCGCGGAAATGACTGGCTGGTCCTGCGCAACAACCGCGGCGGTCCGCAGCTGGCCTTCCAGCAGACCGACGGCGTCGCGCCATCCACGTGGCCGGAGGCGACCGTGCCACAGATGTCCCACCTCGACACAGTGGTCGACACGCTGGAGGAGCTCGACACCCAGCGCGAACGGGCCCTGAGTCTGGGCGCCGTCGTGCTCCTCGACCGCACCGAGGACACCCAAGAACCGCTGTTCGTATTCGCCGATCCCGCCGGCCACCCGTTCTGCATCTTCGTGGGCTGACCTGGTCGACCCGACCAGGTCAGCTCCAGGCCGGCCGAAGCACGGTTTCCACATCCAACGGTACGAAGCCCCGGCTCGCCGCCAGGACGCCCGCGCCGTCCGGGTTCCCGGTGAACACTGCCGATCCACCGCTCACCCAGCCGTTCCACGCACTCACGAACGCGTCCACGAGCTCGCGCCGAATACCCAGTGCCGTCGGCACCGCATGCCAGACGACACCGTCGGGACGCAGCTTGCGCGTCAGCAGGAACCGCCAACCGGCACCGTCGGGAGACCATCCGGGCTTCGAACCGAGTAGGTAGCGCGGCACCAGGTAGCGCGGATCACCGACCGTCGACACGAGGTCGTCGAGTGCTCCCGCGAACACCGCAGACGTTGCGGTATCGACGCCGTCGAGCTGAAGCCGGTACTCGCCGTCGGGCTCGATCTCGACCCGCACAGCTTCCGCTCCGACCGAGGCGAGCCCGGCCGTGTGCAGAGCGTCCGCCACCGCATAGGCATAGCGGGCAAGGTCGATCGAGTCCGCCGCCGCCCGCGCCGCCCGCCACGGATGACCCAGCGCAAGGTGACCGCCGGACGTGTGAACGGGCCCGAGCGGCCCGAGAACCGTCGACGGACGGACGGCCGGTGCGACCAGCGGAGGCAGTGGCTTCAGCGTCGCACCGCTCGTCCGCCTGCGGATCCGCACGGTCGCCACGATGCGGTCGACGAACGGTGTTCCGACCGCCCACCGCTCCCGGATGTCGGCCCGGTTCTCCGCCCGCACGGTCATCCGGGCGTTGATCGAGTCGAAGTCCGCCGTCGGCGGCGGCGCGAACGTCGAGAACGTGTCGTCCACGTGCGCGACCCCGGCGGTGACGTCGCCCGAACTGTCGAGCCCGAAGTAGCCGGCATGCTTGCGGACAAGGCGATCCCAGTCGCCACGGCCGCGCGGATGGTGGTCGTCCACGCACACGACGGTCCAGGTGATCGCGACCTTGTCCATCCAGTCGGGGTCGATCCGCAGTGCGCGTCCACGGGTCTGCACCACCGCCGACAACGTTGTCGCGGTGGTGAGGTCGACCAGGCTGCTGAGCTTCGGCGCGTCCCAGCCCTCACCGAGCAACGCGCGGGTGCCGACGAGCACACCACTGTGGCCGGCTTCGAGGAACCTGGTTGCCCAGGGCACCCACTGCCGACTCGCCCAGCCACCAACCAGGCTGACGATGTCCGGATTCTCGTTCCAGGGCTGAAGATCGAGGCGCTCGGCGAGCGCCGGATCGGTCGCGGCGATCAACGAACGCAGGCGGTCGGCGGTCGCGACGCCCGTCGCGAGCGTGCGGCCGGTGACGAGCATCGGCGAGAGCCGCGCCGTCAGCGGATCGTCAACCAGGGCGCGAAGAACTGCGCGCGCCGACCCGGCCTCCGCGGTCTGCACGGCGCGAATGCTGTCCGGTGCCTGAGCGGTCGCGCTCTCGTGGTCGCACAGCACCAGCACCCGGGTCCGCGGCCCGAGTGTGGCCTGCTCGGTCTGGACGACCTGCACGCACGCATCTGTCTTCGCCGTACTCAGCGCGATCAGCCGGTCAACCGCGGACCGTCCACGTCGGATTCCCGTCTTCGTGAGCTGATACCCGACGCTCGGCAGCACCCGCCGGATGCGGTCGACCATATCCTCGTCGGCGGCAACACCTGAGCGGGAGAGGCAACCTTTGACCCAGTCGCCGATCAACGTCACCCAGTCGTCGGCCGTCGGGGCGACCCGGTGCTCCTCGCGAATCCGTGCTCCGACGGGGACGGTGAGCATTTCCGCATTGGCCAACCGGAGCAGGGCGAGCGCGAACGCGGGCTCATCGCGTTCGAAGCGGGACCAGCCGACGGGGAGGCCGGTGGTCCGTTGATCCAGCCAGGGAAGGAATCCGACGGAGCCGAAGGTCGTGTCCATCAGGTCGGTGGTAAGAGTGGTGAAGCGTTCCGCGTCCTGCGCGAGCCAGTCCGCCTCGGCCGCACTCGGGGGAGTGAGCCATGCAAGCTCGGCGAAGGGGGCCAAGGTCGCCTCACGGACCGCCGCGGGGATCGAAGCGGCGTAGGTGACGTCGCCGAACAACTCGCCCACCAACGCGGCCTCGTCACGGTCGAGAACCTGCGGCGGCGTGGCCGTCAGGCCGAGGACGAAGGCCTCGGGCAGGTCGTCCAGCACCTCGGCCAGCAGCCGACCCCACACCTCGAGCAGATGATGGCACTCGTCCAGCACGATCGTGATCGGGCCCAGTTCGCGGAGCCGGGCGACCAGTGCGGTGCCGTTCGGGTGGAGCCGGTCGAGCAGCGACGAGGCGACGCCCCTGTCGCTGTCGTCGGTATCCGCGGCCGGGTCGAACGTCGCCAGCGACTGGTAGGTGAGCGCGCTCACCGGGTTGTCGAGCGCGCGATCGGTCCCCATCCGTGCGGGTGTCGGACGGTAGGACGCCCATGTGGTCACCCACTGGCCCTGGATCGCGGTGTTCGGTCCGAACACGACCGCAGGCCGGCCTAGGCGGCGCACGACCTCGAGCCCGACGTAGGTCTTCCCGGCCCCGGGCGGCAGCACCACCCACGCACGCGCACGTCCAGCGGCCACCGCCGACCCGACCGCCGCGAGGGCTTCGGCCTGGTGTCGCCGGAGCGGAACCGGCGGGCCGTCTACGTCGGCAGCGGGGGACGACGACACTCCCGCACGGTACGGCAGGCATCCGTCCGGGCCGGACCGTCCAGATAAGCGTCCGCGGTTGTGAGCTCCGCCCCATTACGCTGGCGTCATGAGCATGATCATGGCGGTCACCTTCGCCCGCCACGGGAAGCTCTACTACCTCGATCCGGGTGAGTTCAGCCCACGGGTCGGTCAGCAGGTGCTCGTAGGCACCGAGGAAGGCCCCGAAGTCGCCCAGTGCGTGTGGGCACCGCAGTGGGTGTCGGAGGAGATCGGCGGCCTGGGCACGATGGTGGGCTTCGCCGAGGACGCCCAGATCGCCCGCGACGAGGCCAACCGCAAACGCAAGACCGAGGCCACGATCACCGCGCGCCGCATCATCCGGACGAGCGGGCTGCCGATGAAGGTCGCCGCTGTCGACATCATCGACAGCCGACCCGACATCGACCGGCTCGTCCTCATCTATTTCTCTGCACCTCATCGCGTCGACTTCCGCGATCTGGTCCGCGACCTCGCCAAGGCGCTGCACAGCCGGATCGAGTTGCGCCAGGTCAGCCCGCGCGACGAGGCCCGCGTGCAGGGCGGGATCGGATCGTGCGGGCGGGACCTGTGCTGCGCCACGTTCCTCACCGACTTCGACCCGGTCAGCCTGCGGATGGCGAAGGACCAGGACCTGCCGCTCAACCCGCTGCGGATCTCCGGTGCGTGCGGCAAGTTGATGTGCTGCCTCAAATACGAGCACCCGCTCTACCAGGACTTCGTCGAGACAGCGCCGGCCATCGGTGAGCGGGTCCAGGGTCCCGAGGGTGAAGGTGTGGTCGTCGGCCACAACGTGCCGTCCGACACTGTCGTCGTCCGGTTGCAGGCGGACGGACGACGCGTCGCCTGCCCGAAGGCGAGCGTCTGTGTGGCCCGGAAGTCCTACGACGGCATGGTGTCCGAGGGCGGCCGGACGCACGCCGTGGCCGAGCCGCGACCGGCCGGTCCGCAGACCATCGAGCTGACGACGATCGAGCCGGTTGCACCCGGCACCGAGTCCGACCGTTCGGCTGGCGATTCATCCGACGGGTCTGACGGGTCGCCTCGACGGTCGAGTCCGAGCCGTCAGCGGCGTCGGCTCCGCCGCGAACACGACACCCCCGAAGGCTGAGCGGGTGCGCAGCCGTTTCGCGCACCGGACCCCGTCACGTCATCGCCGTTGGCCGGTTGCCGCTGCCGTCGTCTCGGCGGTTCTCCTGGTCGCCTCCTGTAGCGCCGTTCCGAGCGCTTCCCGGGTGAAGGACCCGTCGGCGGCGAGCGCGGCGGCCAGCGCGAGCCCATCGGCCGGCGCGTCCACGTCGGCAACACCGGCCGGTGCCGTGAACGGCGCGGGAGTGCCGCTCGCGCCTGCGACCTACTACGACCAGAAGCTGACCTGGACGGGCTGCTCCCAGTTCGGTCAGCCGTACGAGTGCGCGACGCTGAAGGTTCCGTTGGACTACTCGTCGCCGGCGCGCAGCATCGGTCTGAGCGTTTTGAAGCGTCCGGCGGACAGCAAGACCGGTCTACTCGGGGCGCTGGTGATCAACCCGGGCGGTCCGGGCGGGTCCGGCGTCGACTACGCGAAGTTCGCGACGAACGTGTTCTCCGCCGGCATCACCGCCCGCTACGACGTCGTCGGTTTCGACCCGCGCGGAGTCGGCCGCTCAGCGCCGATCCGCTGCCTCGACACGCGGCAGACCGACATGTGGCTGTCGATGGACGACACCCCCGACACCCCGGCCGAGGTCACGAAGCTGGTCGCGTTCGACAAGACGTTCGCTCTGGCCTGCCAGAAGAACACCGGCGCCGTCCTCGCCCACGTGAGCACCGTCGAGGCCGCGGCGGACATGGATCTGCTACGGGCGGCTCTGGGGGAGAAGAAGCTCACCTACTTCGGGGCTTCCTACGGAACGCTGCTCGGAGCGACCTACGCACAGGAGTTCCCCGACCGGGTCGGCCGCTTCGTCCTCGACGGCGCGGTGTCGCCGACCGCGACGCCCGACGAAGCAGCGAAGGCGCAAGCAGCCGGCTTCGAGACCGCGTTGAACGCCTTCATCGCGGACTGCGTGAAGGACTCGTGCCCCCTGGGCAGGTCGGCGGGGGCGGCACGCACGAAGGTCGCGGCGTTCCTCGACGGTCTCGACAAGACGCCACTCCCGTCGGGATCGAGCCGGGTCCTCACCCAGCAACTGGGGGAGACGGCCGTCGTCGCCGCGTTGTACTCGCGCACTGACTGGGTGGTGCTGCGATTGGCGTTCATCCAGGCGTTCGACGGCAACGGCGCCGGGCTGCTCGCTCTCGCGGACGCCTATTCGGGGCGGGTGAACGGGACGTACGACTCGTCGTTGCTGCAGGCGAACGTCACGATCGACTGCCTCGATGCCGGGACGGCAGGAACATCGGTCGCCGATGTCGAGAAGCAGGCGGCGGCCTACGAATCGGTGGCACCGATCTTCGGGAACTCAACCCGCTGGGCGGCGCTCTCCTGTCACGACTGGCCGGTGATGGCGGAGTTCCCGCCGCCGAAGCTGACGGCGGTCGGTGCGGCGCCGATCGTGGTGGTCGGAACGACCCGTGACCCGGCAACTCCATACGCCTGGGCCAAGGAGCTTGCCTCTACCCTGACGTCGGGGGTGCTTCTGACCCGTGACGGGGATGGTCACACCGGCTACCACCAGGGCAACAAGTGCATCGATGCCGCGGTGGATGCCTATCTACTGGCCGGCACGGTGCCGACCGATGGCAAGCGCTGCACCTGACGGAAGGGGACGCACGGTGATCGAGTACCTGCGTCAGATCGGCGAAACCGTCGGGCCTTGGCTGTATCTCATCGCCGGTGCGCTCGCGTTCGGCGAGGCGGCGATCATGATCGGCCTGGTGCTACCGGGCGAGACAGCGCTGCTGGTGGCCGGCTTCTACGCGCATCAGGGCGTGCTGTCGCTGCCGTGGATGATCGTCATCGCCGTCGTCTGTGCGATCGCCGGGGACACCGTGGGGTACGAGGTCGGCAAGCGGATCGGGCCGTCGCTGCGGACGTCACGGCTCGGGAACCTGGTCGGGGCGCAGCGGTGGGGGAAGGCCGACGACTTCCTCGGACGCCACGGCGGCAAGGCGGTGTTCCTCGGTCGGTTGACGGCCCTGTTGCGGGCGTTGATGCCGGGCATGGCGGGGATGAGCGGGATGCGGTACCGGACGTTCCTGGCCTGGAACGCGGCCGGTGGGCTGCTCTGGGGAGCCGGCTGCGTGCTACTCGGGTATGCGTTCGCGTCGGCGCTGACGACGGTGGAGAAGTACTTGACGTGGGCGCCGATCGCGGTGTTCTCGGTGCTGTTCCTCGGCTGGATCGGGGTGAAGCTCCGGGAGCGGCGGCGCAACGCTGCGGAGAACGTAGCGTTGGGTTCGGACGATTCCGACGAGCTCGAGCCGGAGGCTGTCGAGAGCTGAATCCCGCTCGTCGGGAAGCCGGTTTCGTGGCGGAGAAGGCTCGCCGCTAGACTCTTGCGTCGGTCCTGGTGTCAGATCCGGGCCGCGCCGCCTTAGCTCAGTCGGCAGAGCATCTCACTCGTAATGAGAAGGTCGTCGGTTCGATTCCGACAGGCGGCTCCACCCAAACCCGCAGGTCAGCGGCCTGTGCCGTCCGAACCACCGCGCCGCAACTCGAACACGGCACCTGATTGTGTCCCCGTGCTGTCCCCGAGCTTCTTCGCCGCAGTCCACAAGTTGTCGTCAATCATGTGCCCGTACAGGTCCATCGTCATGGCCGCCGACGCATGTCCCAACACCCGCTGAACCACCTTCGGATCCGCCCCGGCCCCGAGCCAGATCGACGCCGCCGTGTGTCGCAGGTCGTGCACCCGCAACGTTGGAAGCCCGATGGCCGCAGTCGCCTCGACCCAGCGCACCGATCGCTTCCAATTCGTCTCCCGCAGCGGACCACCGCCCGGCGCATGGAAAAGCCAATCGACTACCTCCCGGTCAGCAGCCCACCGATCGACGATCGCTGCCACGTCCGGCAGCAACGGGACAGTCCGCGAGCGACCTGACTTCACCGAGTCGACGTACAGGCTGCCGCCCTCGCTACTCGCCAACAACGCCCGCTGAACCCGAAGCCCACGGCCCGGAACCGTGACCTGGTCCCCGACCCGCAACCCGGCCAGCTCGCCCCAGCGAAGCCCGGTAAACGCCAGCACCACCACCACATCCGCCAACGGTCCGCGGCAGGCAGTGTGTAGCGCACGGATCTCCGTCATGGTCAGAGCCCGACCCTCACGACGGGCACCTCCTCGCGGAGCTCGTACCGCCGCCGCCACATTGCGCGTCACGCGCTGGTCATCCACGGCATGAGCCAAAATCAGCCGCAGCGTCGCCAGCGCACGCCGAGCCGACGCCGGAGCCGAACCAGACGCGACAACGCCACCGAGCCAACTCGCGACCTCCGCACCGGTAATCGAGGCGACTGGCCAGGCCCCGAACCGCGGCTCGATGTAACGACGCCAAACCGCAGCGTCCGTCTCCCGCGTCCGACGCTTCACAGACCCCCGCGTCTCCAGCCACGACGTCGCAACGACCGACAGCGGCACAGACCCGCGTCGAGGATCGATCCACTCACCCAGCCGAAGCCGACGCACCTGCTCGGACTCCCACGCAATGGCATCAGCACGACGCGCGAACACCCGGGAGGCGACACCGCGACCGTGAGACTTCACACGAGCCCGGTACCGCACCTCGCCCGTCGCCAATACCAATCGCTGCACGCTCATCCCCGCACCCCACGATCCGCTGACCTACTACGCCGCACGGCCGCCATCATCCCCGGCCGCTTCTCTCTCCAACAGCGCCACGTATTTCGCTATCGACGCAGCCGGCACCAACCGCCGCCGGCCCTGCGTCACCGTCAACAAACGATGCGCCCGAATCAGCCGGTACACCTGCGCCCGACTCAAATTGAGCAACTCCATCGCCTCCGACACGTCGTACAACGCCCGCTGAACAACAACCTTCTCCATGACCGTGGTCCCTTCCGGTGGTTGGGGGCTCGGTCTCCCCCGAGGTGGATGGTGTGGTCTACGGTCCGGTCGTCAAGGGCGCTTCGCGTCCTTCGGATTTCACCCTGGACAACCGGTCCTCCGACCAGGAACGTCATCTAGGGATCGGGGGAGGCCGAGCTGCGGTCACGTCACCCGCGCGAGTTGCTGAACGACTGTCCACAGGCACCAGCAGCGTCTTGGCCGCCTCGTACTGAGCCCGCCACCGTTGCGCCTCGATGACGGACGCGACGAGGGCGTGGGTGTAGGTCTGGGAGTCGGGGGTGAGATCGGACCAGGCGAAGCGTGGTGTCCCATCCGGCAGGGTCGCGGTCGCGGCGAGTCGATCGACCTCGGGTGCCTCGATGCCGGCGTTGGCGAGGGCTTCCCGGACGACGCTGGCACGGTCGGCGCGATGCTCGGTCAACGTCTTGCCGGACCAGTCCCGGGAGACGAGGACGCGGCGGCCGGCGTGGCCGAGGTTCTCCCGGTCATGCGCACCGGACATACACCGGCCAGGGATTAATCCGGGGCCGGCGTTGTCGGGTTGGATCCCGTATCGCAACCAGTTCGAGCACGCGGGGGAGCAGGGCAGGTAGCGGAGTTCGCCATGTAGGCGGTCGATGTGCGCGTCATACGCTGGGTCGATGCCGTCGTCGCTGGCGTGCGCGTCGGTGATCGACTTGGTCAGGTACTTCGTCAGATACCGCACGGCCCGGTCGGCGTCCTCGGACGGGGCGATGATCCCGGCGATGTCGAGCTGGCGACCGAACCTGCCGACATGCACCGGCCGCGCAGCCGGGTCAGCGTCGAGCTGGTCGAGGGCTTCGGCCCAGGTCGGGAGGATCTCGCCGGTGTCGGGGTCCGCATAGTCGTTCCCGGTCCACACCGGCACCCGATCGGTGTAGACGGGCGTGTCGAAGGGCGGCCACCAGATCTGTACGTACGTCGCCGCCACGACCTGCCGCAACACCGCCCGTGGGACCGCACCCCGCAACGCGGCATGCAGGTGCAGGGCGAGCCGGAGCTGCGGTTCAACCGCGGAGAAGTACTGGACCTTGAAGCCCGCGCAGCGGCGCAGGTTCTGCCAGAACCGGTCTACCAGCCGGGAGAAGAACAGCGCATCCAACGCCGCACGGCGGTAGTTGTACGAGCCGGGGTCACGCGGAGCACCCGACCGGAGCACCGGCCCGTAGGACGGCAGCGTGAGGGTGAGGAACATCGACGGCCGGTACTCCCTCCCATCAGGAGACCGGAACACCCGCCCGACGGTCCGGTCCTCGATCGGCACCCGCGGCAGATCGACGGCATCCGACCGGCGCCGCGTCGACCGCACCCGGCGAGCCTGATCCTCCTCGTCGCCGTCGGCCTGGTCATCGAGCCCGTCGGCGGTCGATGCGGGAGAGTCGGAGTGCTCGGGTTCGTCAGTGCGGTGCCAGCCCTCGGTGCACTGCTGCATCCGCAACACCCGTGCCCGCTGCGCACACGAAGGGCACACCGCCTCCCGGGTCGACCCACACCGGATCGGGATCACCTCGCTGACCCCGCTCGCCCGGTCGGTCACCCGCCGCAGTACTGGCCGTACGCACACCCCTTGCGCGGTGGCCAGCTCCCGCGCCATGTCGGCCGTGATCACAGGCATCACCGGAGGGGTAGCTGTCGCTGTCATGCGGCAGCTCGGATCGGTTCGGACGCGCGTCGCTCGTGAAGGAGCTTTGCGAGAACTACCGGAACCGGCCGACCATCAGCTAGGCGACGTCGGGCACGTGTGCGCTGGACACGGTTCGTGCCGCCCCAGACGCCGTGCTCGTTACCGAGAACGCCCGCTGCTAGGCAGGGTCGCCGCAGGGGACACTCCTGGCACGTCCGCAGCACCTGCTCGACCGCGATCGTTTCTGGGAACCAGGCGTCCGGATCGGCCGAGGCACACGGCGCACCCACGAACCACTCCGGCCAGACCTCAGCCGCGAGGGCTCGCTTCACGAGTACGGGCAAGGGCTCGACCAGCTCGTCCACGTCACCATCGACGTCGAGGAGGCTCATGCGGACTTCACCGCCGACAACGGAACGAAACCGACCGGCGGTGCCGCTGGATACGCGGCAGTGAGCGCTGCGACGGTGTCGTCGTCCATCCGCGGGAACCGCACCCGCTGACATGCCGCCGTGCCATCGCGGGCGATGTAGGCGACCCCAGGGAGTGCTTCGGGGATCGCGTCGCAGCGGGCTCCGCGGCGTCGGGCACCGTCCCCGAGGACCATGTCGACCTGGTCACCGTCGACCATCCGCAACCCGACCCGGGTCGGGAACAGGTCCCGCGACGGCAGCGTCTCCTTCCGCGGGTCCTGGATCGCTGCCACCACGGACAAACCGACTGCGCGGCCCTGCGACAACAGCAGGGAGAGCGCCGAGCTGATGCGTCGCTTCGCGTCCCGATCCGCCACGTAGGCGGTCAGCGCGGCGAGTTCGTCGACGATCACCAGCACCAGCGGCTCGACGACAGTCGGGGTGTGGAGTCGGGCGATGCCACGCATCCGCGCCTGACGTTCGCGCATCACCGTGACCGCATCCTCGAGCAGCTCTGCGTAGGCCAGCTCGTGCGAAGCGCCGTCGGTGCCCTCGCCGTGGCAGAACCGAGTAAACATCGGCTGGCCGGCCGCGAGTTCCATGCCGCCCTTCGGGTCGACCACCCACACCCGCACCACCCCGGAGGCGACCAGTGGCCCGATCGCGTGGAGCAGCGCCCACACCACACTCGACTTCCCCGCACCCGTCGCTCCGACCAGTAGGACGTGTGTCCCAAGCAGCCGCAGCTGAACCGGCGATCCGTCCTCGCCGACCGCCACCGCCACAGCAGCCAGATTCGGGATCTCCGGGGGAGTCAGCGGGGCGATGAACTGGACGAGCGGGTCCGCCACCATGAACGTCAACATCACGCGTTCGCGTCGTCGGAGATCCGGAGTGACGCGGCAGTCGATTGCCCCGAATGTCTGCGCCAACCGATCCGCCACCGCCGCGAAGTCATCGACGACCTGGCCGACCAGCAGAGCCACCGTGACCCGATCCGCCTGCCGAATGGACCGCACCCTGGCGAGTCGAGGAACCGCCTGGCTACCGCCGCCGACGTTGACCGTCAGCCCGCAGGTCAGCATCGTCATCGCCCACCGACGCCGGTAGACCATCCGACTTCGCCACGCCGACCGAGCACGGAAGCCGACGAACCGGTCGAACGACCGACGATGAGCCAGCCGCCAGGCAACGAGCACCAGCACCAGGGCGAGGGCCGCGAAGGCCAGCCCGATCGGATCGACCTCCGGCCAGACAGTCACTGACAGCGCGGAAGCAGCCAAGGCCAGGAAAGTGACCCGGTTGAAGATCGCCCACACCACCGCGCCAGCACGCCGGGCTCGCCAACCCACCGGGACCGGTGTGCCCGCCGTTGTCCGCTCCACGGTCTGGCCGGTCATGCCGCACCACGATCAGCAGGCTGCGTGCGCCGGAACCGGGACACGACCTCCGGGCCGGACGACCACAACGACTGCGTCTCGTCGTCAGCGTGAAGGCGGCGCAGCAGCGACGCGCGGAACAGCTCCACAAACAGCCGCTCGTCATCACGGGCGAAATCCCCGAGATCGACCAGGCGGCGCTGCTCCCGCAACAACACCGCGATCTCTGCATCCGACGGACGCGCCATGACCGGTCAGGCCACCTTCGCGGCGTCACCAGAACCGGACCCAGCACCACGCCGAGCCTGTGCCGCCAACGCGTTCGCCCGCAGCGAGTACGCCACCTTCGGACGGTTTCCCTCCTTTATGTAGGGCGTGACCGTCAACCCCTCCAGCACCACCGGACGGACCGGTGTCCCGGCGACCGCCTCCGGAGGGACCGGCTGCACCGGAGACGCGATCTTCACCTTGAACATCCGCTCCCGCGCCTCCGGATCGAAATCCATCACGTCCACCGTCCAGAGAGGGAGACCCGTCTCCTTGTCCCGCGCCTGCACCCGCTTCTCCTTGGTCGACGCATCGAAGTCCGCGAGCGCCGTCACCGCCGACACAACGCCCACCCCGAACGGAAACGCATCCCCGCACTCCACCCTGATCGCACCCGAAATCGACATGCCAGCTCCCTCGTCCGCGCGCTCCCGGTTGGAGCGGCTGCATCCAAGGTCGCCTGACGGGTCAGGCCGTAGATAGATGACGCCTGTTAACCAGCGTTAACCACGTGCCCGACCTTTGGTGTAATTCGTGAGAATGTCGGACGGTTGTTGCATCATGAGGGTCTTACCGGACCCGGGGGGCGAGATGCACGCACTAAAGCAGGTGCGGATGGCGCGTGGCTGGTCGCAGGCGCGCGCCATCGCCGAACTACAGCGGCATGCGCAGCAACAGGAACTGCGACTGCCCGCGTTCTCGTCGATGAAAACGGAACTTTCCCGCTGGGAGAACGGGCATCGCACCCCGGACGCCTTTTACCGTCGCCTTTTGGAGCTTGCGTACGGTATGAGCGGCATCGATCTCGGCGTCGCTGAAGCGCCATCAAGTAGCGTGACTGGTCTTGTTTCAGGCGCGTCGTGGGAGCTTGCAGCGTCCACCGCCGAGGACCTCTGGATGGAGGACATGGACCGTCGGAGCCTGCTCAGGTCGTCTGCGTTCGCCGTTTCGGCGTTTGCAGCCCCGACCCTGCAGGCGCTCGTGTCGCCAGATCTGGCAAGTCCAACACGAATTGGTTCAGGTCGGGGCGTGACCACAGGCGACGTCGCAGCAATCAGTGAGTTGACGAGTGGATTCGCGCGTCTCGACAACCAATTCGGTGGCGGGCAGGTGCGCGATACGGCGGCCAGATATCTCGCCCGCGATGTAGCGCCGCTACTTCGTTCTGGTGCGTTCTCCGGGCGACTCGGAGCGGACCTGTTCCGAGCAAGCGCGGAGCTGTGTCAGCTCGTGGGCTGGATGACGTACGACACCGGTGCCTACGGCCTCGGACAGCGCTACCTCATCCAAGCGCTCGGTCTCGCCAGAGTCGCGGGCGATCAGCCATTGGCCGGCGAGATCCTGGCCGCGATGAGTCATCAAGCGGCCTACCAGGGTGAGGCTCAATCGGCCGTTGACCTTGCTCGCGCCGCTGGTCAAATGGCCCAGAGGTACGGGGTACAGGCCCTCGGTGCCGAGGCGGCGGTCATGGAGGCCCACGGACACGCGCTTGCGGGAGACGGAGCTCAGTGCGCCGCTGCTCTCGACCGAGCCGAACGCGAGCTAGACCGGGCAGACCGTGCCGCCGACCCGCACTGGATCGGCTACTTCGACGATGCCTACCTCTCGGCCAAGTTCGGCCACTGCTTCCTTGCACTTTCTGACACCGCAAACGCCATCAAGTTCGCTGAGCGGTCATTGGACATGGACCCGCACTACGCCAGAGGCCGTGCGTTCAACCTCACTCTGCTCGCGAACAGCCAGGCACTAGCGGGCGACGTGGCCGCTGCCTGCGCCACAGGACGCCAAGCTGTCGATGCGGTCGCAGACCTACAGTCAACTCGCGCCACCGGATACCTGCGCCGGCTCCGCTCCGACCTTGAGCCGGCCGCAGCGTCCGCGGATGTCCAGACGTTCGATCAGACTCTTCAGCCGCTTCTCAACGTGGCTGCCTAAACCTGACCGCGACGGAGCCAGGCGATGGCCACAACCGACGCCGACCCAACGATCTCACCACTCTCCACAAGCGACTCAGCGTCCGACAGACGGATCCACCGCACCTCGGTAGCCTCGTTGACGTCCAGCGGTCCACCGAGCTCCCTGCAACCTCTCGCGACGAACACCGAGTTTGGAGCACTGGCACTTCCGACCATTGGCTCGAACGACACCACATGTTCGATGCTGGACGCCGTCCAGCCCGTCTCCTCCTCTAGCTCCCGCCGTGCCGCGGTGACAGCCTGCTCGCCCTCCTCGACGAACCCGCCAGGGAGCTCCCACACCCACCGGTCGACAACGAAGCGGAACCGTCGAATCATGAGCAGCTCGCTGCCATCGTTCACCGCAGCGACAATGACCGAAGCAGGCAGCTCAAGGATGAACTGGTCGAACGAGGACCCATCCGGTAGGTCGACGGACACTCGCTTCAGCACACCGCGGCCCGCCGACCCCAAATCTCGCTCGTCCCGCACAACCCAAGCCCGCTCCTCATCGACCACGCCGCGAGGTTACGGTCACGACCACAACGGGACAACGAGGCTGGTCTCAATGGCTGCAAGTGCTAGGCGCTCCGCCGGTCCTCAGCACGACCGCCACAGCGTGTGCGTTTCCTCCAGACGGGCCACAGACGATGACAAAACGTTTCAGACTTCGGAACCGACTGGAGCTGCCGATGTCGACCATCTAGCCTGCTGCAGCCGCGCCACGAAGAGGTTGACTCTCGTGGCCAGGCACGGGTGAGAGTGGATCGGGCGCTACGGGAGTTCGTTCGGCAAAGGGGGACGTTGTGGCCGTGATCGAAGCTCGGGACCTGGTGAAGGAGTTCTCGCGGCCCGACGTTGCCCCTGGACGGTTCAGTGGCCTCAGACGCATGTTCTCGACACGCATGCGTGTTACTCGTGCGGTCGATGGCGTGAGTTTCGACATTGAGCGGGGTGAGCTGGTCGGCTACCTCGGACCGAACGGTGCGGGGAAGTCAACGACGATCAAGATGCTCACCGGCATCTTGACGCCCTCGTCAGGTTTGTGCCGCGTTGGCGGTTCCGAACCATCGCGTGATCGCGTGTCGAACGCACGCAACATCGGCGTCGTCTTCGGGCAGCGTTCGCAGCTTTGGTACGACCTGCCGCTACGCGACTCGTTCGAGGTGCTGGCTGACCTGTACGACATCGATCAACGGGACTACCGGCAGCGGATGGGTCTGTTTACCGAGATGCTCGCGCTCACCGACTTCCTCGACACGCCGGTGCGGTCACTGTCTCTCGGGCAGCGGATGCGCGGCGATCTCGTGGCCGCGATGCTCCATGCTCCGTCACTGCTGTTCCTCGACGAGCCCACGGTCGGTCTCGATGTCGTCGCGAAGACGCGCATCCTGGAGTTCATCGCCGAGACCAATCGCACTGCCGACACGACAATCGTGCTGACGACCCATGACATGGAAGACGTCGAACGGCTATGCCGCCGGATCATCGTCATCGACAGTGGCCGCGTCATCTACGACGGTGACCTGGCTGCGCTCAAGGCGCAGTACATGCCACATCGATTCCTCGTGTTGACACTCGATGACGTGATCGAGCTCGGACCATGCCCGATACCGTTCGCAACGATCGCTGACGCCGATCAGGCGGGAATGGTCGGCCAGCTACCGCCCAACAGTGCCGTCCTGCGGTTCGATCCACGTCAGATCAGCACCCCGGCTCTCATCGCCGAAGCGTCGCAGGTCTACCGCATCCAAGAGCTCTCCGTCGTCGAACCTCGCCTCACCCACGTCATCGCTGAGATCTATCAGGCCAAGAGCCCATGACGGTTACCTACCACGACCACCGGCAAGCGCTCGGGTTTCGGCCGACGGCCCGCGCATTGCGGGGATTCTTCCGCGCCGGTCGACGATCAGCGATCGCGTTCCGGGGTGACTTCTTCTTCGGCGTCGTCACGCTGGCGGTGCAGCTGGCGGTCGCTGTGACGGTGTGGCGCACCGTGTTCAACGGGCGTGAACAGGTCAGTGGAGCATCCATCTCCGTCACGGTGACCTACGCGGCCTTGGCGGCGTGCCTGCAGGCAGTCCTCATGCCGTGGCAGTTCTCCTCGCTACCCATGCGGGTGCGGCGCGGCCAGATCGCAACCGACATGACCCGCCCGCTGAGCCTGCTCGGCCAAGTCAGCGCCCAGAACGCAGGCGTCATCATCGGACGGCTGCCCATCGGACTTGCCGGGATCGTCGTCACTGCGCTCCTCGGTGCCCTGACCGCACCTGCCAGCCCACTGGCCGCGGTGTACTTCGTCATCTCGGCGACCCTCGGCGCGGCGATCTCGCTGATGGCCAGCCTCGCTGTGTCGATGGCGACCTTCTGGACGCTCGAAGTCGGCGGCCCGATGATGGTCTACCGCATGGGCGCGGCATTCCTCTCCGGAGCACTGATCCCGCTGTGGTTCATGCCGACCTGGATGGCCACTGCCCTCGCCTGGTTGCCCTTCCAAGCGCAGGTGTACACGCCGCTGTCGATCTACCTCGGCCGCATCCACGGCAGCCACGTCGGCGCCGCTGTCGCCGTGCAAGCAGTCTGGATCGTCATCATGTACACACTCTTGCAGCTCATCTGGCGCCGAGCCCAACACAAGGTTGTGGTGCAAGGTGGATAGCACTAAGCCCGCCACGCCAGGAGACGCGGCCCAGCTCTTTGCTGCACCGGCCCCGTACCGATGGCGCGACCGGCGTCGCCAATACGTCGCACTCCAACGCGTCGCGTTGAAAGCTCAATTGCAATACCGCGCGAACTTTTGGACCGCGTTGCTCGGTGGCATCGCCCTGCAAGGCGTGCAGCTAGTCTTTCTCAGCACACTCCTGGCCAGATTCAACATGATCGCCGGTTGGGAATTCTCCGAAGTAGCGTTCCTTTTTGCTGTCCGCCTGGCCGCCCACGCGCTCTACGTGGTTCCCTTCGGCTCGTTCCTGCAGGTCGACTACATCATCCATGAGGGAGAATTCGATCGGTACCTGCTGCGACCGGCCAGCCCATTTCTCCAGCTCATCACACGACAGTTCCCGCTCATGTCACTCGGCGACGCGCTGTTGGGCTTCGGCGCGCTGGTCATCTTCGGCATCGGCGCACCGATCGACTGGTCACCCCTGACCATCGCCTACCTCGTGGGCGCCATCATTGGAGGGGGACTCGTCGAAACCGCCACTCAAATCTTCCTCGGTGGCCTGACCTTCGTCATGACGTCAACCTTCTCGCTGCGCGTCTTCGCCGACTCCTCGATGAGCCAGTTTTCTGGTTACCCCCTCACCATGTTCGGACGCTGGCTCTTCTACGGCCTCACGTTCATCTTCCCGATGGCCTTCGTCGCCTACCTTCCCACCACCCTTCTGCTCGGACGCCAGTCCGAGGTACCACTACCCGACTGGCTCATCGCCGTCTCACCTCTCGCCGGCCCGATCCTCCTCGGAGCCGCGCTCACGTTCTTCAACCGCATGACCCGTCGCTACACGAGTCCAGGCGGATAACCCCCCCCTGGCCGGAACCGACTCGCCGCCTTACGCGGCCCGGGGCGCTGTCGTTCACCAGGTGATGTGCTGTGTTGAGCTAATTGACGTGCTTCAGGTTGCGCCCGGCAATGAGCGAACTGCCGAATTTGGCTCTAATGGATCAAGGCGCCGACTCCGTCGGCGCACGCGACCTCCCGCTCCGGCCGTCCTCGCTTCGCTGCGGGCGGCCTCCACTCCCGGTCGCTACCGGAGGCGCAAGGCGATAGTGAGTCGTTCGCGGGTGCAGCTGTCGCGGCCGAGGGCGTGACGCTGGGTGGTGTGCTCGTCGCGTCAGTCAACTGATTCGCCGTCGCGCAGCTCATCACGGTCGATGTCAAGGCGCGTCCTCAATGCCGCTAAGCCGCCCTCCAAGGCGTAGATCCTCTGCACTGTGTGCATTGACCGTCCGGCTGGGACCGAGACCGGAATATCGGTGTGATGGCAGCTCAGCATCGTGTTACCCATGGCTTGAGTCACGACGTCGGGAGACTGGCCCACGATCCGCGCTGACGCCAGGATCCAACGGCCATCCCGTGATGTCGTCGCCATGACGGCGGCGTGGTCGTCGCCTGTTCCTGGCCCGGGGAGTCTGCCCTCGACCTTCGGGGCGGTGATCCACCGCACACAGTCACCGGCTCGTTGTGTCGCCCGAGCGTCGACGAACGTCCCCGACGAACCCAGGTAGTACGTCCTCACCTGTTCGCAGTCGTAGAACTGAGGGTGGCTGGTTTGGCCGAAACAGTGCGTGACCGCAAAGGTGCCCGGCTCATTCGTCCGGTTGTGCACTCGGGTAAGCAGATCGATGTAGTCAGTCCCGATGCGGAACCCCACCTCGAGGGTCATCTCCGAGAATCGCAGGGCATACGTCGGTCCCGATCCTCGATCCGCGACGGTCGTCACCTGCTCCAGCGAAGGGGCCATCGGGGCCAGACCAGCCGCCAACTGTTTGCCGTTCCAGTGAATCGTCTCCGCGAGGAACAGGCTGACTGGCACGTTGCCGGTGGCGGGAAAGTGGAGGAGGAAGCCACGTGCGGCCGCAGTCGGCTTCGAGCCTTGCAAAAACGTTCTCGCCCACGGCCACAAGCCTGCGGCCAAATCGGCAGGTGCGCGGTCAGCCGGCCACACAGTTGGCGTAGCTGCGGACGACGGCAACGCCCCATCGTTGGGCGTCGAATCATCCGCAGACGGCGTCGACCCGTCGCTGGCCTCGCTCGACGCTCGCTCGACGCGCGAGTGACGGGCTGGTCCGGTCGAGCCGGTAGCGCACCGGAAGCCGATCAGCGGCGAGTAGAACGCCTGCATCGTCCAGGCAGCTGCCTCGGGCCGGAAGCTGCTGGGATCTTCATGAAACCAGCTCGCACCCTTGACCAACGCGAACGGACTCTCATGGTGCGTACGGCGCGTGGAGGTCCATTCGCAGACCTGACCAACGTCGCCGACCTCAGTGGCGTCGCTCCTCACCGGGTGGGTGACCGGGTGACGCCAGTCCGTGGCCGGTGTCGTCGTCGGACCTGATCGGCGGGCTTCGGTCCATCGCCCGGCCGACCGAACCGCTACCTCCCATTCCTCTGCCGACGGCAGCCGTTTACCGACCCACTCTGCATACGCACGCGCCTCGGGCTGGCTGATCCCCACGACAGGGTGGTCGGCCTTTGTCGGCAGGAACGTCTCCTCGAGCCACGGACGCCGCGCGCCTGTCGCCTCGACATAACGCTGGTACTGAGCGTTCGTGACCGGCGTCGCGTCGATCCAGAACTCCTCGACCCGCGCCAGCCGTCTAGCTAGCTCGTCGCCGAACCATGTCGAATCGACATCGCTGCCTACTGCGAGGCTCGACCGATCCTGATCTGAGCTGCCGACGTAGAAACTTCCAGCGGGCACCTGAACCATCGCAACATCGATCACAGGCCAAGTATGGGTAGGCGGTAAGTATCCAGACCACCGGCCGGGGACAGGAAGGCGATTCCGCTCTCACAGCACCCAGCCCACGTCTGTCGACCCTCATTATCGAACAGAGCCGGGTTGACGACCGTTCGCTGTCGTCTTGCCTTGGACTCGATACGGTGCACACCATGCCGAATCCCGCCGAACGCCTCACCGATCTCTTCGACTCCTGGAATGTGGCGACCAGCAACATCAGTGTCTCCGAAACGAGGGGCGTTAATGGCACGCTCGAGGGCTGGGACCACGCATCGATCGCGGTTCGTCTGCTCGACGACATCCGCCTGGGCATCGGTGTACTCGAAGAGAGCGGAATCGACGTCGCGATTTACGAAGAAGCCATGGTTGAGTGGTACGCCGGTGCCTTCTCTCAGGCGCACGGTTGGACAGCGGGTGGGACAGGGCCGGCTATCCCCGGCCACGCGCGCACCACGCTCGTCGGCCTCGGCCATCTCTTGAGCCTGAAAGGGTTCCCCGTCCCGGAACTCTCGACTGAGGCGCGACAGGACATCCGCGCGGGCGTCGATGCCGTGCGAGAGCTGCTTCTCGAGACTCCGAGCATGCCTAGCGGCGCCCGCGACCTGATCATGGCTCTGCTTCGACAGGTCGAAGCAGCTCTCGACGACGTCTCGACCCGTGGCGAGCTCAACCTTCTCCGTCTCTCCTCCGAGCTCGGCGCGGTGCTGCTCGAATTCGGGGCAGCAGTTACAGAGCCAGAAGAGCGCGCGGCTTGGTATGCGCGGGCAGGAGCAGCAGCCTTCCGGCTGTTCAAGTGGGGCGGGAAGACGGCAGCGACACCTCTGCTCATCGAGGCGGCTGAACACGTAGTCAAGGCCATCACGTCTGGGTGACCGTGCTTCAAAGTGGTTGCCTCCGAGGGCACACGAACGCCCCGTCGACAACTGCGATCGCACGGTCATCATCGACCCACGTCAGATGCGCGGGTCTACAGATTCGCAGCGACCTGATCGGGCGCACGCCTCGGGGCGCCGCCACGTCGCGGTTACGCGACAACCGCAACTCACCGCAAACGACCTTCGCTCACCAGCCGCCATCAGGTCGCTGCCTGCGTATTCACCCGAGCAGCAACAGCGTTCTGTCAATCAGCGGGCAACAGGCACGAGCAACCCGCCGTTGACGCTCGTGCGTTGTGTCGAGCGCGTTCGTCCGACCTCTGCGATAGTCCCGCGGTGACGACTACCCCGGGTTCACTGTGGGCCCATCGCGACTTCATGCGCCTGTGGCTCGGGCAGACGTTGTCGTTGGTCGGAGCCCAGTTCGGCGGTCTGGCCATGCCCCTGGTCGCCATCCTCGTTCTGCACGCAACCGCACCGCAGGTCGGCTTGATCGCCGGAATCAGCGGGCTCCCCTGGCTCCTGATCGGCCTCTTCGTCGGCGTCGGCGTCGACCAGGTCCGGCGCCGCCCGATACTTGTCCTCGCCGACCTCGGTCGCGCAGTGGTGACGGCCTGGGTCCCCATCGCCGCTCTGCTCGGCATCCTGCGGATCGAACAGCTCTACGTCATCGCCTTCATCGGCGGCACCCTCTCCGTCTTCTTCGAGACCGCCTACCAGTCCTACCTACCCACGCTCGTCGACCGCGGCGCTCTGGTCGATGGGAACAGCAAACTCGCCGCCACGGAAAGCGTCACCACCGTCGCCGGACCAAGCCTCGCGGGCCTGGTCATCCAGTTCGTCAGCGCACCGGCTGCGGTCGCAATCGACGCCTGCTCCTACCTCGCGTCGGCGCTGAGCCTGCGGTCCATCCGGCAACCTGAACCGCCACCAAACCCGAGCCAACAGCGACCGATCCCCGCACTCGCCGAGGGAATGCGCTTCCTCTGGGACCACCTGATCATCCGCGCCTTCGCCCTCTCCAACGCCACCTTCATGCTGTTCTTCACCGCCCTGCAAGCAGTCCTTCTCGTCTACTACACCGGCAACCTCGACTTATCTGCCGCGATCATCGGCCTCACCTATACCGCCGGCAACATCGGTGCGCTTGTGGGCGCCTTCACCGCACGCCGCATCGGGGCACACTTCTCCACCGGCCCCACCATCATCGGATCGTCAGCCTTGCGCGCCCTCGGCCTCGCCGCCGTCCCACTGACCCTCGTGCTGCCCCACCCAGTCGTCATACCAACGCTCATCGTCGGTCTCCTGCTCCACGCGTTCGGCTGGTCCCTGTGGGGCGTCCACCAGGGCACCACACGCCAACTCCTGGCACCAGACCGGATCCGAGGACGCATGAACGGCAGCTTCCTGTTCATCGTCCGCGGAACCACCGCGCTCGGCGGGTTCCTCGGTGCAGGCCTCGCCGCAGCGTTCGGAGTTCGAGCAACGATCATCATCACCACAGCAGGTGTGCTCCTCGGCACGGCCTGGTTGCTTATCCCGGGCATGGCAAAACTGCGTGAACCGCTAGAACCAACGGACACCACACCCGAGTAAGTCCGAGGACATCCCACGCACTCACGGCACGAACGGCACAGATCCGCGCACGGTTACCTTGCGGTTATGAAACACCCGCAACTGACCGCGAACTACGCGCGATAGCCACTAGCCATCGAGCCCCTGATCTGCGCTTTCACCGACAGTCCAATAGTTTCGATCACTCCGTGGGTTGTCCACTCGATTCGTCCGTGATCGGCGGTATCCAGTTCGTGTTGGGGGATCGACCTTGGTCAACTACGCGCTGGCTCGCGACGATGTAACGCCACAGCCGGACTGGTATCTGTCGGCCATCTGTCCAGTGTCTGAGTACGTTGGTAATAGCGCCTGAGAGGCGGCCACGATCCGCGGCTGCCATCTGAACGATGTGGCCGTAGGACAGCTGCCAGGCGACGTAGGTCGAGCGGTCGATGGATCGGGGCTCGTCTTCGATCCAGTAGTCGCTGACGACCATGGCATGACTGGCGTCGATCTCGTGGCGTCCCGCGGCCAGGACAGATTCGTCGACTGGCGCCTCCGGGTCGCGCACGAGGTCCGGGCTCAGTTCCTCGTAAATCTCGTTGAGTTGCCCCGCGACGGCTCGGTCCTCGACGAGTCCCGCCAGCGTCCAGATGGCAACGAGCCGACCACCGGGCTTCAGCAATTCCGCGGAGCGGTGGTAGGCCAACAGAGGGTCGATCCAATGCCAGGCATCTGCACTCCAGATGGCGTCAAACGATCCGGGTGAAGCGCCACGGAAGGTCTCGAAGGCATCGTCAAGTACGACGAGTTGGCGAGCGGCGACTTCGTCGCGATAGCGCTCGAACAATCGGTCAGCCATCGGAGGACACGGCTCTAGCGCGTGAACCGTCCAACCAGCGTCAAGCAGCGCTCCCGTCAGTTGTCCAGTTCCAGCGCCAACCTCGAGCCCGACGCCGGACGCTGGGAGGCCGACGCGTTGAGCTGTCTTCGCCAAGAACTCTGTCGACAACCGCGGGCGGCCCACGTCGTAGTCAGTAGCCAGTAAGCCGAACGACAGCGCACCGGTCCGATTGGTGTTCGCTCTCATCGCTGCCTCCGATGCCCCGCTGACTCCGCTCAATCGACTCATCGAGCGCGTCCGACCTTACCCACGGCGACGCGTCGCGATCACCACCGGCCGGCGGCAGGTCTACCGTCGCGTCGTGCTCACGATGCATTTCATTGACACCGCCCAGTACCAATTCACCAGGGCGACCCGCGATGCGCTGACGGCAGTGGGCGAGGCCGCAGACGCCGCCGTGCGCGACTACATCGAGCCCGTGGCGGACATGACAGTGATGGTGGAAAGCTCCGTCGACGTCCTCGAGACGGGCGACAACGCAGCCACATTGGAACCGGGTCTGATCCGTTGGTGGTTCGATCCAAATCTCGACGTCGTCCAGCTAGCAAACGATCACTTCGCTAGGGCCTTCGCTCACGAAGCGTTCCACGCCACTCGCTTTCGCACCCTGCGCAGTGAAGCGTCGGCTCCTACCTGGCTCGACATTGCGATAAACGAAGGGCTCGCGACGACTTTCGCACGCGACATCGCGGGCGCATATGAACCGTGGTCGACCTACGACCCGCACGTCATCGAGGAATGGTGCCGCGAACTGCTCAGCCTCGACACCACCACTGCGACGCTCAGCCACTGGAAGTTCCAGCACCCCGATGGTCGCCAGTGGATCGCGTTCCGCGTCGGCACGTGGATTATCGACACATCACTAGAACCAGCGCTCAGACCGCGGCCGACCTCGTCTGGACGCCATCTGCCAAGATCGCCGAACTCAGTCCCATCCTGAGCTAGCTCGATCCGAACCTCATGAGGGACGAGTCGGTGTCCCGGCCGGTCGCTATCCGGTGCGCGCTGTCCCCGTGCTGTCCCCACTCGGCGACATGGGCTGCCACATGACCGCCGAAACATTCGAGCGGCCCGGCCGTCCTGAGACGATGAGAGCCACCCATGCACACACCGAAGGCCCCTCGTAATGAGAAGGTCGTCGGTTCGATTCCGACAGGCGGCTCCACCAAAACACCCAGGTCAGAGGGCATACGCCCGTCGTCGGGATTCGAACGCAGGCGACGCGGAGCGTGGATGACATCTAAACTGACATCAACGCGGGGCGTCATGACCCTTCCAAGGCGCGACCGGCCGCATCAGCCGCATCTTGCAAGGCACCCGGCATCACATGGCTGTACAGGTCCATCGTGACGCCGATCTGCGAGTGACCGAGCACCTCCATAACCACCCGCGGAGGCACCCGCTGCGCCAACAGCAATGACGCGCACGTGTGCCGCAGGTCGTGAAGCCTGATCCGCCGAACACCAGCCGACTCCATCAGCGCCACGAATCGCTTCGACAGGTACGACGGGTCGAGCGGCCCACCACGCGGTCCCGTGAACACGTAACCCGAATCCACCCAGAGCGGCCCGGCAGTCGGCCTCTCCGCCTCCTGCCGCGCCAGGTGCTCCCTGAGCGCATCCACACAAATGGTCGGCATCGGCAAAGTCCGACGCGAACGTGCCGACTTCGGCGGACCCGCAACGAACCCTGCCGACCGCAATCGAGCCAAGCTCCGCTGCACCCGCAACGTCCGAGCGTCCAGGTCGATGTCCTCCCACCGAAGGCCCATCAACTCGCCCCGACGCAGACCCAGCGCCACCCCCACCGCGAACAACGCGTACAGCCGATCGTCCCTCGCAGTCTTCAGGAAGGTCGCCGCCTCCGACGGACTCCACGGCTGGACCTCCGTCACCTGGTCCCGGCGAACTCGGACCAGCGTCGCGACGTTGCGCGTCACCAGCTGCTCGCGCATCGCCTCCGCCAGCACAGACCGCAGCACCGCAAGCCCGAGCACACGCGAACTCGTCGACAACCCGGCGGCCGCCATGCTCGTCAACATTCGGCGAACGTCGGCCGGCGACAACCTGGCGAGCCGCACCGATCCGATCGACGGGACGATGTACTTCGTCAACAGCCAGCGATAACTCGCCTGAGTCGATGGGCGCAGCGACTCCGACGCCACGTCCTCGACCCAGAAGTCTGCATACCGGCTCACCGTCCATTCCGACGGCGCAGGGACGCCCGCCGCGACCTCCGCCAGCAGAGCGTTGACACGCGAAGCAACGTCCTCACGTGTCTTGCCATAGACCGTCCGCCTGGACCGGCCGCCGCTCGGCAACAGCACATACACCGACCCCGTCCAACGACCATCAGCCCGACGAAAGATCGACCCCTCACCATTCCCCCGGCGACTCATGACGCCTCGACCTCAACAAGCCGATCGACATACGCCCGCAACGCAGACACCGGTACCCGCCGATACCGCCCGACCTTCACACTCGGCAACAACCGCAAGTTACAGGTCAGTGGGAGTCCGGCCGCGTGCGACCTCGGTTTTGGGCTCGCTACATCGCCTCCACCTTCGGAACCGTCGCCGACGACTTGTTTGCGGACCCGCCGACCGGCGCTGTCAAGGACTCGCTTCTGACGGCATCCGCTGGGATGGACACCGCCGAACTCGTCCTGCGACTTCAGTCGTCGACCCTCGACTCGGCCACGCTCCGGGCGGTCGACGTGACCATCGATCGGTTGAACAACGAGTACCGGCTCCGGCCGACCATCGAGCTTCGCTCCGAGGCCCAGGAGTGGCTACGTCGGCTGGCCGCCCTGCTCGATCAACGACTCAGCTATGGCCAGCACGGAGAACTGTTGGCCTGTGCTGCTCGTCTGGCGCTGCTGGTTGGTTGTGTCGAGTACGACTCTGGGGCGTCGACGGCGGCCGAGACGACGCGGCGGTTCGCGCTCGACCTCGCGACTGAACTCGACCACCGGGACCTGATGGGGTGGGCACACGAGATGGCGGCGTGGTTCGCGCTCACCTCGGGCGACTACAACCACGTCATCACCGCAAGCGATCTCGGGATGGACATCGCCGGCCCACGTGGCGTAAGCGTGCAGCTTGCGGCCCAGACCGCGAAGGCGTGGGCACGGCTCGGCAACCCCCAGCAGGCCGAGGTGGCGCTCGACCGAGGCCGAACGCTGCTCGAATCGCTTCCACGCCCGGCCAATCCTGACGATCACTTTGTCATCGACCCGACGAAGTGGCACTTCTATGCGATGGATGTGTGCCGCAACATCGGTCGTGACCCGCTTGCCCTGGTCTATGCCGAGGAGGTTTTGCGGCTCGGGACGGCCGAGACCGGCGAAGAGCGCAGTTCGATGCGAAACGCGGAGGCCAGGATCACTCTTGCCGTCATCGCGGAGCGCTCGGGCGACCACGACAGAGCGCTCACTGAGGGGTTTAACGCCTTGCGGTCGGCGAGGAAGTCGATCCCGAGCCTGCGGATGGTCGCGTCCGAGCTGTCCCGAGAGTTCCAGAAAGCGGGCCACGGCAACGATCCCGACGTTACGCAGTTCGAAGCCGCACTGCGCTCAGACCCCGTACCGCGCAACCTGCCGTGAACGCGGCGACGGATCAGCTGCCCGAGGACTGGTGGACGACCGAGCAAGTTGCCACACACCTTGCGTTATGGCCTCGACAATCCGGGCCTATCTCGCGCGCGGGCAGATGCCCCAACCGGATCGACGAATGGGACCTCTGTTGCTGTGGCGGCCAGCCACCATCCGTGAATGGGACACGAGCCGTCCCTCCCGCCGAACGACCTAGTTCAAACGAGGCGAGCCGAACATGGGAGGGCCGACCGCCGTAGGTGGGACCGTTTACCGCGCCACCCCGTGGTAAACGAACACCGATCCCGCTGGTCCTCCAACCACGAGCACCACGAGCACCACAAGCGACATCAGAGTCGTAGTCACAACGAACCATCGCGGTGCGTCCAGGAACTTGCCAAAACGGGTCGCCAGAGAGGGACGAGTCGCCTACCGTCGCCCGGCGTCACGCCGCGCTGCTGTCGTGGTTCCTGTCATCTCGGCCGATCCGAGCAAGCGACCCGACGAAACTCGGAGGGGCCGTGCAGAGACGGACAGACCACTCAGTGTGGTCTATCTCTCACAAATAGTTGACAAACCCAGTTGACAGCTCCACACTCGGCATATAGCCCAAGGAGCCAATATCTGGCGTCGACGCCGTAGCGCGATCTTCGTGATCGCTTTCGGTTTGGTGTTCACCTTTTTCACGGCCCCACAGGCCGAGGCGTTCGGCTGCGCTGGAGGCGACGGGTACAGCAGTTATATAGACGGGTATTACCAAAGCGGACATCCTGAACACCCGTACGAAGGCGCATCCGCATATCGTAGTCCGCGACGGCGTACTCTGCAGCGGCGGCTTAGCCGACTACTTGGCGCATTCGTAATGATTGCAGCGAACTATACCGCCGGATACAAGGGCTGGGGTCAGATAGGATTCAATAGGTATAATACCAGGAGTGGGATGCGATATGTGGCGCAATTCTGGACCGGGTTCAACTCGGACGCCCTGGAAACCCACGTCGGCGACCCCATTTTGCCCTCGCCCGTAGGAGAAAAACATGCATTCCGAGCGCTGTACTCGACGGGTTGTGCGTGCATTCAGGGCTCAGTTGATGGCAATGTTCTGTGGCAATCCCTATTCAATCCCTATTCGGAGCTAACTGGGGGCCTGAGCCTTGGCGCCCACAGTTCATGGCGGAGGGTCTATATCTGTCTACTCAGATCCCAGGCACGCCAACGGTGCCGATGGCCGTCACGGCTTTGGGCGCTCAGAGGTATAGCGATGACGTGGTTGAGTCCATGCCGTGCATCTTGACTAGTAACCTCCAACCCCCGGCCTGGGGCAAAGCTGCGACCAGCTGCACAGCGTTCAGCACGTGGACAAAGTAGGGAATTGAAATGAAACGCAGGAACAGGCTGTCAATGCTGATTGAGGTCGGATTTCTCTTGGGCGCCGTTGGTTGCGGAACGACCGTATCGCCAGTAGCGGTGACGACGACCGAGACACCATCAGTTGTCAATAAAGTCTCGTACCCGCCGATCGCTGCGGATCCTTTCGCCGACCCGGCAAGTGACCACGAGATCGTCTACAGCAGCGACCTCGTGTCGTACCCGTTGCCCAATCCTCCACCTGATGTTCAGATTGACGCCGCCGCAGCTCGTGCTGTCGCGGCCCAAAATTCTGCGAGTCCAAGCCTCGAGCCGGGGGAGCCGTCAACCACCCTTCGGATGGTCAAAGCCGGTCTTCCACAGACAAATCCCGAGCTGCGTCCGGCCTGGATTCTTATTTTTTCGAACTCCCATGCAGCCTTTCATCCGCCAGCTGATGTGCCGACCGGCGAGGCCTCCGCGATGGCGAGCAATGCGGTCTGCGAGATGGTCGTCGTGGTCGACGCCGCGTCGGGTCAAACGCATGGCGAAACGCAGTTTTGCCTGATCAAGTAACAGATGACTGACGAGCTGCTCGCCGCGACCTACGAGCAGCGATGTCCGCTCAGTATGGGTAAAGCCGAGGTTCGTCGGGCCCTCGACTGCGCGGCTGCTGATTCTGGCTCTTATG